>Ga0157371_10002993_pt1 | contig 15687 bp, 10 predicted proteins | sample C45metaG_FD_113462 | JGI IMG/M metagenome (GOLD analysis project Ga0157371, IMG submission 113462) | Corn rhizosphere microbial communities from Kellogg Biological Station, Michigan, USA - C4-5 metaG | ecosystem: Host-associated > Plants > Roots > Rhizosphere > Soil | place: USA: Michigan...
ACCCGTCGTCCGCTTCACCATGAGTGTGTCGACGGTCCGTCGCGGCCTCCTCGTGCTGCTACTCGATGCAGCGATCCTCCTCCTGCTCTCGGAGTTGCTCGCAGGTTTCGTCCTCGACGGCCCCGCTGCCGCCCTCGGCGCGGCAGCGCTGATCGGCCTCCTCAACGCCTTCGTATGGCCGCTGCTGGCCCGCCTGGCCCTGCCGTTGACGGTGCTGACCCTTGGCATCGCGGCGCTTGTCCTCAACGGCGCCCTGGCGATGGTCGCGATCGACCTCCTGCCGCGGGCCGCAGTCGCCACCGTGCTGGACGGCGTCGTGATCACGATCGTCCTCGCCGCGGTCACCGCTGCCGTGTACTCGCTGCTGGCGATCGACGAGGACGACGCTTGGCACCGCAACATCGTCGGTCGCGCGGCCCGCCGCCGCGGCCAGGTAACCGAGACCGAGGTGCCCGGGGTGCTCTTCCTCGAGGTCGACGGCCTCGCCCACGACGTCCTGCTGCGGGCCCTGCAGGACGGCAGCGCCCCCCACCTGGCCTCCTGGGTGCGGGGCGGCTCGCACCGGCTGCGCTGCTGGGAAACCGACTGGTCCTCGCAGACCGGCGCCTGCCAGGCGGGCCTGCTCCACGGCTCCAACGAGGACATGCCGGCCTTCCGCTGGTGGGAGAAGGAGCGGGGGGCGGCGATCGTCACCAACCACCCTCGCGACGCGGAAGAGATCGAGCGACGGCACTCGGACGGGCGCGGGCTCCTGCACGCCGACGGCGCCAGCCGCGCCAACATCCTCTCCGGCGACGCGCCGCACTCGATGCTGACGATGAGCACCGCGCTGCGGCGGCGCCGGCCGATCGGCAGGGACTACGCCGCCTACTTCGCCCAGCCCTACGCGGCGGCGCGGACGCTGGTCCTCTCGCTCGCCGACATCGGCCGCGAGCGGCGTGCGGCGCGCAGCCAGGTTCGCGACGACGTGCGGCCGCGCATCCACCGCAGCCGCTCCTACGTCTTCGCCCGCGCCTGGGGAACGGTCGTCCAGCGGGACCTCCAGGTGGCCACCGTGATCGGCGATGTCCTCAGAGGGCGCCCGGTCATCTACACGACCTTCCTCGCCTACGACGAGGTGGCCCACCATTCCGGGATCGAGCGTCACGACGCGCTCGCCGTGCTCCGCGACCTCGACCGCCAGATCGCGCGGGTCGCCCGGGCTTGCGCCGAGGCGCCGCGGCCCTACCGGCTGGTGGTCCTCTCCGACCATGGCCAGTCACAGGGCGAAACCTTCCGCGACCGTTACGACCAGACGCTCGAGGAGCTGGTGCGCGGCGCCTGCGACCCAGACGGCGTCGTTGCGGCCGAATCTGGCGACGACGACGCCCTCTCCTATCTCAGCGCCGGCCTGACCGAGGTGGCCCGGGACGACACCGTCGCCGCCGGTGCCGTCAGGGCGGCCACCCGCGACCGTCGCGCCGGCGGTGTCGTCGTCCTCGACCCCGCCGCGCGGCATCAGGTCGAGGAGACGCACGACGGCGGGCTGCCGGAGCTCTCGGTGGTGGCCGCGGGCTGCCTCGGGCTGATCAGCTTCCCGCGGGAGCCCGGGCGGGTGAGCCTGGAGCGGATCGATGCCCTCTACCCGCAGCTGGTCCCGACCCTGCGCGACCATCCCGGCATCGGTTTCATCCTCGTCCGCTCCGAACGCGAGGGTGCACTGGCGATCGGGGCTGGGGGCACCCACTTCCTCGATCGAGACCGGGTGGAGGGAGAGGACCCACTGGCGCCCTTCGATCCCAATGCCGCCGATCACCTGCGGCGGACCGACGGCTTCCCCCATTGCGCCGACCTGATGATCAACAGCACCTACTGGCCCGAGTTCGGCGAGGTGGCCGCCTTCGAGGAGCTGGTCGGCTCGCACGGCGGCATGGGCGGCCCCCAGAGCTTCCCGTTCGTGCTGCATCCGGCCGAGCTGGAGTGGCCCGCGGAGGAGGTCGTCGGCGCCGAGCGAGTGCACCGGATCTTCCGCGGCTGGCTGGCCGGGCTGGGGCAGACGGCCTATGCGAGCGAGGTCGATTCCCCCGGCGAGAGGACGCGGGTCTCGACGTGAGGCGCGAGCTCGTGCAAGCGGTCGGCGAATTCTGGCCCTGGCCCGCGCAGCGGATCGCTCTTGAAGAGGTCGAGGGCGACGGGGTAGAGCGTGCCCCAGTGGATCGGCACCGCCAGCCGGGGCGAGATCGCGGCCGCCGCGCGGGCCGCCGCGGCGGGATCGAGGTGTCCAGCTCCCAGGTTCGGCCCCCAGCCCCAGACCGGCAGCAGGGCCAGGTCGAGATCCGGAGTGAGGTCGTGCATCCCGTCAAAGAAGTCGGTGTCGCCGGCGAAGTACACGCTGCGCCGCCCGCGGATGAGGAAGCCGATCGCTTGCGCCTCCTTGGCGAACCGCCGCCGGCCCGCCTCGTGGCGCGCCTCGACCGCGGTTACTGTCAGCTGCCCGGCCGAGGTGGCCTCACCTGGCGCCAGCTCGGTAACCGAGCGGAAGCCGCGGCGCCCGAAGACCTCCCGCGAGCCCGGCGGCACCAGCAGCGGCACCTCGCGCCCGAGCCGGCGCAGCGAGCCGAGGTCGGCATGGTCGCGGTGCAGGTGGGAGACCAGCACCGCGTCAAGGGCATCCGTCGTCGCGGCTGCGGGGGTGGCGCCGTGGCGCACCAGCGGCCCGAGCCGGTTGCGCAGGAACGGGTCGGTCAGCAGGCGGGTCCCGTCAACGTCGATCAGCACCGTGCCGTGTCCGACGTAGGTGATGGTGTCTGAAGTGACCATGCGTCGTCGAGTATGGAAGCGATCCGCCGAGGATGAAGCAATCGAGATCGAGCCCGGCGCCCTGAGCGGGATCTTCGCCTCGCCGCAGTGGCTGCGGGACCTGGGCTTCTCGGCCTGGCTCGTCGTCGGTGCCGGCGCCGCGCTGGTCGGGTTGATCTGGCTGCTCTCGCTGACCCAGACGATCGTGATGCCGGTGATCACCGCCGCGATCATCGCCTCGGTGGCCTCGCCGCTGGTCGATTGGCTCCGGCGCCACCGCCTGCCGCGCGGGATCGGCGCCGGGCTCGTTCTGCTCGCAATCGTCGCGATCGGCTTCGGCGTCGGCCTGATCGTCCTCACCGGGATCGCCAGCCAGGCCGACGGCCTCTCCGCCCGCCTCCAGGAAGGCGCGAGCCAGCTGGAGTCCTGGGCTCGGGACCTCGGGGTGAAGGCGCCCACTGCCGCCGATGCCAACGCGGAGGCCAGCGCCTCGATCAGCGGCGCCTTTCAGGCGCTCACCCAGGGACTGCTGGGCGGGATCGACCGGCTCGCCTCCCTCGCCGTCTTCCTCTCCTTCACCGCCCTCAGCCTCTTCTTCCTGCTCAAGGACGCGCCGACGATCGGCGCCTTCGTCGAGCGCCACCTCGGGGTGCCGGCCCCGGTCGCGCACTCGATGCTCGGACGGATCGCCGGGAGCATGCGCGGGTACTTCCTGGGCGTCACGATCGTCGCGGCGTGGAGCGCCCTGATCGTCGGGTTGGGGGCGCTCCTGCTCGGCGTGCCGCTGGCCGGCACGATCGCGGTCGTCACCTTCCTCGGCGGCTACGTCCCCTATCTCGGTGCCTGGACGGCTGGAGCCTTCGCCGTCCTCATCGCCCTCGGCGGCTCGGGCGCCGAGCCGGCCGTGGCATTGGCGGTGATCGTGCTGCTGGCCAACGGGGTGCTCCAGCAGCTCGTCCAGCCGATCGCCTACGGCGCGGCGCTGCGCCTGCATCCGCTGGCCGTGCTGATCGCGACCATCGCCGGCGGTTGCCTGTTCGGGACGGTCGGGCTCGTCCTCGCGGCGCCGCTCCTCTCGGCCTCGGTGAGGATCTCCACCGATCTCGCCGCCCCCGCAAAAGATGAAAGGCAACTCTGACCCGAGATCAGCCGGCCGCGAGCGCCTTTTTCTTCTCCTCCTCGAACTCGGTCTCCGTCAGCGCCCCTTCCTGCCGCAACCTGTTCAGGCGCTCGACCTGAGCCAGTGGATCGTCCGCCCCCGCGGCCGCCTCATGCCGGCGGCCGAAGGGTCGTGAGGTCCCGAACCTCGCAGAGAACGACCGCAGCGGTTCGTTCGGGAACTCGGCCAGGGACTGCCGGCGCAGCAGCTCGGTCCCGAGGGCGAAGAGGGCAGCGAAGACGAGGATGCCGAGCGGCTTGCGGAAGGCCGCGATCGGCGCCCAGGCGATCAGCATCACCCAGATGCCAGCAGCGAGTGCATAGACGGCGGCGCGGCGCTCGCGGAAGTAGGGAGAGGCTTCCTGGCGAAGCGCCCGCGCCGGGGCGGTCGGCCCAGCGAGCCAGGCGCCGAGGATGAGGAGGACGCCAAAGGCGATGGCCGACCAGGCAACCGTCACCAGGAGGGAGGTGCCGATTTCCCAGGCCGCTTCGGCGGCGGGTTCCACTGCCGCCGTCGTCGCCAGCGAGCCGGTGATCGCGCTGCCGGCGACGGCGCGGACCAGCAGCGCCAGGACGCCGGCGATCGCGAAGCCGAAGCCGACCGAGCGCAGCGCCTCGCGGCGGCGGTCCCCCGCCAGGAAGATCGCTCCGCCGTAGAGGAGGATTAGCAGGACGAAGAGGACGACCGGCAGGCGGCGGATCAGCTTCGCGACCTTCTGCGCCGTCGATAACTGTTCGGATTCGAGGACGGTGAGGTTGCCCGCTTCGGGCGGGACTTTTTCCAGCAAGGCTTCCGGCAACCCCGCTTGCTTGCCGATTTCGCTGACCAGCGTGCCGAGGTGAAGGGTCACTTCCCCTTCGCCGGTCGAGGCGAAGGAGCCGCCGCCGTCGAGGATCTTCAGCAGTGATTCGTGGGCGTTGCGGTTCGCTTCTGCCCAGAGCGCCTGGAAGCGCGGGGCCGCCAGCGCCCTTTCGGCGACCCGCTGGGCGAGCTGGCGCAGTCCACCCGCGGCGGGGCCGGCCAGCGCCTGCGCTTCGGGCGGAAGCGCCTTCGCCAGTTCTTTTTCGACGTCGACGTTCGCATAGAGCTGGTCGACCATGAAGGTCGAGAGCTGTTCGTCGATCGCCTTGTTCTCGAGCAGCCGGGTGCTGGTGTTGACCCAGTTGTCGGTGTTCAGCGCCTGGCGGTTTACCCAGACCGAGAAGGTGGCGAGGAAGGCAACGAGGGTGCCGAGCACCAGCAGGACCGCGACCAGCACCCGGTGACGGTGCCGGGTGTGGTCGGGGTCCTGCGCCATCTTCTTGCCTCTCCTGGCCCTAGGCCAGGAGCTTCGCCTTCGCCCGCTCGAACTCCTCGGGCGAGAGGGCGCCCTTCTCCCGCAGCTCGTTCAGCTTGTGCAGCTCGTCGGCGGACGAGCTGGCGCCAGCCTGCTCGCGGACATATTCATCGAAGTGCTTTTTCGCGTCCGTCTGCTCTTTGATCGTGCGGTCGCGCATCCCGTCGCCGCGAACGATCAGGTAGAGCAGCACCCCGAGGAACGGCAGGAAGACCAGGAAGAACACCCAGACTGCCTTCGCCACGCCGGAAAGCTCGTGATCGCGAAAGAGGTCCGAGATCACCGAGATGAGGATCCAGATCCAGGCAAAGAGCAAGAAGAACTCGAAGATGAAGAGCAGTCCTTCACCGAAGCTGATGTCTGCGACGATCATCGTCTTCCATTTCCTCCAGTTGGGCTTGCGGTTGGTTTCGCAGACAGCGCCCCTACCGACAATTCGCTGAGTGCTTAGTGCACGCATGACCATAGAACCGTCGCGTTCGCAAAGCAACATCTTTCTCGAACGAAAACGGGGACAATCTCGCGCCTTGACTCGGCACGACCCCGTAGAGCACCCCGAATCGCCGGGCGCGATCTTCGTCCGATTCCTCAAGTTCGGCTGCCTTGCCTGGGGGGGTCCTGCCGCGCAGATAGCGATGATCAAGCGCGAGTGCGTCGATGAGGAGATGTGGATCAGTGAGCCGACCTTCAAGCGCCAGCTCGCCGTCTACCAGGTGCTCCCCGGGCCGGAGGCGCACGAGCTCTGCGTCTACTTCGGGCGTCTCCGAGGGGGCAAGCTCGGCGGCTTCCTCGCCGGCCTCGGCTTCATGCTGCCGGGCTTCCTGCTCATGCTGGCGCTGTCGGCGCTTTACGTGGAGGCGAATATCGCCAGCCACCTCGACGCCCTCTTCTACGGTCTGAGCGCGGCGGTCGGAGCACTGGTGGCCCGGGCGGTCGTCCGGCTCGGGCAGTCCTTTCTCACCGATCTGCCACTCGTCCTGATCGCCCTCGCCGGGTTTGCGGTGACCCTCTTCGCGGGTGTGAGCTTCGTGCTGGTGCTGCTCGGCGGCGGAATCGCCTACGAGCTCTGGCGCAACGCCCGAGCCTGGGTCGGCCGCGCCTCCTCGCTGGGTGCCGGGCCGCTCGGGATCGCGCTGGTCGCGCTGGGGACGATCAGCTTCTCGCTCGGCGTCTCGATCTTCTGGGAGGGGTTGAAGGCGGGGCTGCTCACCTTCGGCGGCGCCTACACCGTCGTCCCGTTCCTCCACGGCAGCGCCGTCGACGGCCACCACTGGCTGACTGACAAACAGTTCGTGGACGGTTTGGCGATCGGCGGCATCCTGCCGGCGCCGCTCATCATCTTCGCCACCTTCGTCGGCTATCTCGCGGGCGGCCTCGTCGGCGCCTTGGTGATCACGCTCGGCATCTTTCTCCCCGCCTTCGTCTTCCCGATCTTCCTGCATCGCCAGCTCGTCGCGATCTCCGAGAACCCGCGCCTTCATCTCTTTCTGCTCGGCGTCGCCGCTGGAGTGGTCGGCCTGATCGCCGCGGTCACCGTCGAAATCGTGGAAACCTCGGTGGTCGGCGCCTACACCGCGGGCCTCGCCGTGGTCGCCTTCCTCGCGCTCAACCGCTGGCACGGCAAACTGACCGTGCTCTATGTGGTCCTCGGCTGTGGGGTCGCCGGGGTTCTGCTGCAGGCGACGATCGTCTAGGTCTCACGGCGAGTGTCTTCCCCTAACCCTCCGAGTGTCTTTCGCATCCCCTAACCCTCAACTCGAGGTTGACCTATGCAGCGGCGAGCTGTAACGACTCCTCTTCGGAGTCGGCTTCCAGCTCACCGCTGCTCGAGCTCTCCCGGTCCTCCGCCGGCAGGCGGTAGAAGTGCTCGGTGGCACCACGCACCTGCCGCTCGCGCACCAGTTCGATCAGGCCCGATTTCGCCAGCTCGGTGACGTGGTAGTTGGTGTTGCTGAGGGGGATCTGCAGCTCGCGGCTGAGATCGCTGGGGGAGAGGACGCGTCCGCCGTCGATGCCGAGGATTTCGAGGATCGAGACCCGCAGGGGATGGGCCGTAGCCCGCGCCAGCCGCTCCCAGTTGACTGGAATCGACGCGCTTGGTCGGCCGTTTTGCGCTGCATCTGCCGAGAAATGACGGCCCTCGGCGTGACCGTTGAGGGCGTATCCGTTAGGGGTTGGCATAAAGCAATATTACCCAAAAATGTTGATTCAACTCATTATTTTCGGGTAGAACATCCGACGAGAATCATTTATCGGGAGCAACGGGAGCTTTTTGGGAGGAAAAAGTTGAATCGGTCTTTCGGCTGCACCAGCGGATTACAAGAAGCACGGGCCGGGTACGCCCCCGGCAAGGTGAGATCCCTGATCGCGAAGATCGGTTTGCTGGCGCTCGTGCTGACGGTAGTGGTGGCTGCGCCTGCCCGGGCGGGCGAAAACCCCTTCGTCCCCCAGGACAACGCTCACCCCACCGCCAACGACGGCTGGCAGGCGGGGACGTGCAAGACCGACGCACCGACGAAATGCAGCGTCGAAACGGAAGAACAGTTCTTCGAAACGGCTGCCGCCCACCCCCCGGTCGGCTTCACCCAGTTCATCATCAAGCACAGCACCGTGGCCGGCCACGAAGAACCGGAAGTCAACCTGAAAGACCTGCGGGTGGACCTGCCGGTCGGCCTCAGCGTCAACCCGGGAGCGGTGCCTCGCTGCGCTGCCGAACACCCGAAAGAATGCGCAACCGAGCAGCCGCTGAGCCTGGTCGGCGAAAGCCAGGTGACGGTTTCGCCGGAAGCCCCGCTGACGCCGACGATCCCGATCACGGCGCCTGTCTACAACCTCGAACCGAAGCCGGGCCAGCCTGCCCGCTTCGGGTTCACGGTAGAAGCGATCCCGGGCTTCCCCCTGATCCCGCCCAGCGACATCTACCTGGAAGCCGACGTTGCCTGGCAGTCCGACTGGCACGAGGGATTTACGATCGCGGTGCCCAAGAACGCGGGCGTGAAACTGCTGAAAAACCGCCTCGTCTTCAACGGCGAAGCGCACGCGGCTGGGGGCCAGGGGTTCTTCATCACCACCCCGAGCACCTGCTGGAACCCGAACACCGAAGCCGCCCACGCGCACACTTACTCGACCTACGCCCGCGGTGACTCGCTGGAGAACCCGGACCCGAACTTCCCTGAAGGCTCGCCCTTCGTCGAGTCGCCGCTGCCGCCCGGCACCTTCCCCAAGGACTGCGACACGATCCCGTTCCACCCGACGATTGCCGTCGACGGCGGGACCAACGCGGTCGACTCGCCCGCCGCGGCGACCACTGAACTCAAGGTGCCGATCGAAGAAGACCCGAAAGGCCAGGAAACCTCGACGGTGCGGACCGCGAAGGTGACGCTGCCGCAGGGGATGGGACTGAACCCCTCGGCGGCTAACGGGCTCGCCGCCTGCACCCCGGCGCAGTTCGGCAAGGGGACCCGTAATCCGGTCGCCTGCCCTGACAACTCCAAGATCGGCACGGCGACGGTCGTCAGCGAGGCGCTGCCCGACCAGCCTCTTACGGGCAACGTTTACGTTGGGCCCCAGGAAAGTCGCGATCCGGAATCGGGCAAAGAGTTCCAGATCTACGTCCACGCGGTCTCCGATCGATATGGCGTGGACCTGCGGCTGGTCGGCAACGTCGCCGCCAACGCGAAAACCGGTCAGCTCACGGCCTACTTCGACGACCCGCCGAAGGACGTCTTCCGCGGCGGCAACGAAGGCAACGGCGGCGGCCCGAACAAAGACAACATCCCGCACGGCCTGCCGCAGGTCCCCTTCACCAACTTCAAGATCAGCATCGACGGCGGCCAGAAAGCGGCGCTCAGCAGCCCGCCCACCTGCGGCCCGAACAAGACGACCAGCGACATCACCCCCTGGTCGGCCGAATTCGGCGGCAAATCCGCCAGCCCCTCGAGCGAGTTCAGCCTTGCCAAGCTGCCGGGCGGCGCTGATTGCCCGAAGACGCTCGGCGAACGGCCCTTCAGCCCCGGTTTCAGCGCCCAGCCGAAGAGCGACGAAGCTGGCGCCTTCACCCCGTTCATGGCGCAGGTGACCCGGCCGGCCGGGCAGCAGGAGCTGAAGGGGCTCGACGTCACCCTGCCTCCGGGCGCGACGGCGAAACTCGCGGGCGTGTCGTACTGCCCGGAGGAAGCGATCGCCGCCGCAGGCGGTCGCTCGGGCGCCCAAGAGCAGAGCAAACCGAGCTGCCCCGACGACAGCAAGATCGGCGTCGCCACCGTAGAAGCCGGCACCGGCGACTCGCCGCTGAAGATCGGCGGCATCGCTTACCTGGCCGGTCCCTACGAAGGCGCTCCGCTCTCGGTGGTCGTGATCACCCCGGCGATCGCCGGGCCGTTCGACCTCGGCAACGTCGTCGTCCGGGTGCCGCTCTTCGTCGATCCGGAAACGGCGCAGGTCCACACGAGGACCGACGCCCTGCCCGACGTCTACGGCGGCACCAAGCTCGACATCCGCTCGGTCTTCCTCAACCTCAACCGCAAGGAATTCACCCTCAACGGCACCAACTGTGACAAAGCGGCGACCGCTGGCGTGATCAAGGGCGGGGGGTCGGACCCGACTAGCCCGGCGGCTTACTCGTCCTTCGCGGTCAGCGACCCCTTCCAGGCCAAGAACTGCGACAAGCTGGGCTTCAAGCCGAAGCTGAAGATCCGCCTCTTCGGGAAAACCAAGCGGGCGAAGCATCCGAAACTACGGGCGGTCCTGAAGGCGCGCCCGGGTGACGCCAACATCGCCCGCGCCTCGGTGGCGCTGCCGCACGCGCTCTTCCTCGACCAGGCCAGCCTCGGCACCGTCTGCACCAGGGTCCAGTTCGCGGCCAGCCAGTGCCCGAAGAAATCGATTTACGGCTACGCCCGGGCGATCACGCCGCTGCTGAGCAAACCGCTGGAAGGCCCGGTCTACCTCCGCTCGTCCAACAACACGCTGCCGGACATGGTCGCCCACCTGCAAGGGCAGGTCGACGTCGACCTGATCGGGCGGATCGACAGCTTCAAGGGCGGCATCCGCACCACCTTCGACCGGGTGCCCGACGTGCCGGTGACCAAGTTCGTGATGACCCTGCCGGGCGGCAAGAAGGGCCTGCTGATCAACTCGCGCAACCTCTGCGCCAAGCCGGTTAAAGCGATCATCCGGATCAAAGGCCAGAACGGTAAGAAAGCCAACAGCAAGCCGAAGCTCCGCACCCCGTGTAAGAAGAAGCACAAGAAGCACGGCAAGCACCACAAGAAGCACCACTAGCGCCCTCCGATAGTGACACCAAAAAGTGTTACGACACTAATTGGTGGAACGGTTTATATCTAAGTGACGCGGGAATTATTGGAATAACCCGCGAGGCCCTGTATCTTGTTCCGCGGGAGGGTTTTGTGGGGCGCTTACAGGGGGGCGTCCTCGTAAGGGAAATACGAGGAGGAAATTAATGGCGAAGCGCTCGCTAGCGTTATTGCTTCTGTGTCTCGGAGCCTTGCTCGCGGTGCCCGTCTTGGCGCAAGCCGACACGACGGACATCATCGAACCGAACCACGAACCGCCGACGGCGAAAGACGGGTGGCAGGCAGGTACCTGCACCTCTGATGAACCGGTGAAGTGTTCGCCGGAAACGCCGGAGCTGTTCTTCAAAAAGGCCGCCGGTCATCCGCCGGTCGGCTACACGCAGTACCTCGTCCAGCACGGCGAAATCACGGGGACTCCCTTCGGGACCTTGATGCCAATCAAAGAACCGATCCCGAACAGGAAGATGAAGACGCTGCGGGTGGACCTACCGCCTGGTCTCACCGTCAATCCGAACGCTACGCCCAGGTGTCCGCTGGCGGCATTCGAGTTCGAGGTTGAAGTTGGTGGGGAAATGAAACACGTCCCCCAATGCCCGCCCGACACCATGGTCGGTGAAGACGAAGTGACGCTTGTGGTGAACACGGAAAACGCTGTTCCCGCACCGCCTCCCGCACCGCCGGGAACCTTCCTTCCGAAAGGGTTCGTGATTCCGCCCAATCCGGGTCTGGGAACCAAAATTCCCGTCTACAACATCGAGCCGAAAGAAGGGGAACCGGCCCTGTTCGGATTCGTTGTCGGTTTCGAGCACCCGATCTTCCTCGAAACGGAGGTTGCTTGGCAGAGTGATTTCCACCAGTCATTCACGATTCACGAGCCTGAACCCGAACCACCGTTTACGCCGCTGAAGAATCGTCTCGTCAATTTCGGTCGTGACGCAGGGAACGGGACCTTCATCACCAACCCGACCACCTGCTTCAACCCGAACGAATTTCCGCACCTCTACTCGACCTGGCTTCGGGCTGAGTCTTGGGGGGAACCGAACCCGACCTTCCCGGTGGGATCGACGGCGGTCGAGGCCAAAGTCGAGGATTCCTCGGGAACCCTGATCCAGCAGGAAGGCTGCGAGACGGTCCCGTTCGAACCGACGATCGACATGGAAGCTGGAACCGACGAGGTGGACTCGCCGGCGGCTGCGACGGTCAACGTCAAGCTGCCCTTCGACCCCGCCAAAGAAGGCGGTGAAGGACAATCGCAATCTCACGTCCGCAAGGCGGAAGTGACGCTGCCGGCGTTCATGGGCCTCAACCCCTCTGGGGCGCAGGGCCTTGTTGCCTGCACTGATGACCAGTTCAAGAAGGGCGTTCGGGTCTACGACAACGAATGCCCGGCCGCGTCCAAAGTCGGTACGGCGACGGTTGAATCGCCGCCGCTCGAGCGGCCGCTCACCGGCGAGGTCTACGTCGGCACGCCGCACAGCAGCAATCCGCTGTCCGGAGAACAGTTCCGGATCCTGGTCGAAGCCAAAGAATCCAAAGAGGGCGTTGCCGCCCGCTTGATCGGGCACATCAAGGCAGACCCCCACACGGGTCAGCTGACGGCGGTGTTCGACGAACAGCAGAAGCTGGAAATGACGGGGTCCGAAAAAGACCTCCCCAGCGGCCTGCCGCAGGTGCCGTTCACCTCGGTGAAGCTGCACTTCGACGGTGGCGATAAGGCGGTGCTGACCAGCCCGCCGATCTGCTCGAACGAAACGACGAGCAAGCTGGAACCGTACGCACGGCCCGGCACCAACGCCGAACCGAAGAGCACGATCACGCTCACCAAAGACCCGACCGGGGGCGACTGCCCGAAGACGATGGCCGAACGGAAGTTCGCACCCGGCTACAAAGCGAACCCCAACAGCACCAAAGCGGGCGCCTACAGCCCCTTCCACGTCCTGATCACCAAAAAGGACGGGGAACAGGAGCTGAAGGTGGTAGACGTCACTCTGCCGAAGGGGCTGACCGGCAAGCTCGCCGGGATCCCCTACTGCCCGGAGACGTCCATCGACGCTCCTCCGTGGCGTAGCGGCGGGGAAGAGCTGGCGCACCCGAGTTGTCCGGCCGCCAGCCGGATCGGTACGGTCATCACGAAGACTGGCACGGGGGCGAATCCGCTGGAGCTCAGCGGCAACGTCTACCTTGCCGGGCCGTACAAAGGCGCGGCCCTCTCGCTGGTGACGTTTACGCCGGCGATCGCCGGACCCTTCGATCTCGGCAACGTGATCGTGCGGGTGGCGCTCAACGTCGAACCGGAAACGGCTCAGATCCACGCGGTGTCCAACCCGATCCCGGATGTCTTCGAAGGGGTCAAGCTGGACCTGCGCTCGATCAATCTCAACATCGATCGGGACAAGTTCATGATCAACCCGACCAATTGCGCCGCTCAGGCGACGACCGGGGCGATCCAGGGCGGCGGAGCCGATCCGTCCGATCCGGCGACGTACAGCTCCTACGCGGTCAACGATCCGTTCCAGGCCACCGAATGCAACAAGCTCGGCTTCAAGCCGAAGCTGAAGGTGACCCTGAGCGGGCCGACCAAGAGGGCTAAGAACCCGCGCCTGACGGCGGTCCTGACCTCCAAGCAGGGGCAGGCGAACGTCCTGCGGACGGCGCTGACGATGCCGCACTCGCTGTTCCTCGACCAGAGCCACATCGGGACCGTGTGCACGAGGCCGCAGCTGGCCTCCCACACCTGCCCGAAGAACTCGGTCTACGGGACGGCGGAAGCAAAATCGCCGCTGCTGGAAAAGAAGTTGAAGGGCAAGGTATTCCTCGTGTCCTCCAACCACGAATTGCCGGACCTGCTGGTCGACCTACGCGGCCAGGTGGAGATCTACCTCCGCGGCGTCATCAGCGGGAAACATGGAGGCCTGAAGACGGTCTTCAACAACGTCCCCGACGTTCCGGTAAGCCGTTTCGCGCTGAAGATGAAGGGCGGGAAGAAGAGCCTGCTCGTCAACTCGACCAACACCTGCGCAAAGCCGCAGCGGGCGAAGTTGAACATCAAAGGCCAGAACGGCAAGAAGGTGAAGAACAACCGGTTCCGGTTGACCATCGCCTCTTGCAAGAAGCACAAGTAGTCGAGTAGTCCAGTCGTGAGCACCGGGGCGGAGGTCGAATAGCCTCCGCCCCGGTGCGACCGACGCTCTCAGTCCTGATCGTCGCCTACGAGAGCCGCGACGATCTCACCAAGACCCTCCCCGCCCTGCTGCGGGAGCTGGGCGAGGGCGACGAGCTGATCGTCGTTGACAACAAGCCCGGCGACGGCAGCGTCGAGGTGGTCCGCGAGCTGGCGCCGCAGGCGCGGATCGTCAGCCCCGGCCGCAACACCGGGTTCGCCGGTGGGGCGAACGCGGGCGCCGAGGTCGCGCAGGGGGACCTGCTGGTGCTCCTCAACCCCGACGCGGTGCCACAGCCCGGCTGGGGCGAGGCGATCCGCAAGCCCTGGCTCGAGGAGCGCGGCTGGGCTGCTTGGCAGGCGCTCGTCGCCGACGGTGCGGGGGAGAGGATCAACTCGGCCGGCAACCCGATCCACTTCACCGGGATCGTCTGGGCCGGTGGTCACGGGCACCCGCTGGGAGAGGCGCCCCCCCCGGGCGAAGTGGCCGCAGCCTCCGGGGCGTGCCTCGCAGTCCGAATGGACAAGTGGCGGCGTCTCGGCGGCTTCCCCTCTGAGTTCTTCATGTACCACGAGGACGTCGACCTCTCGGTGCGGCTGCGGATGGCGGGGGGGACCGTCGGGATCGAGCCGAGTGCCGTTGTCGCCCACGACTACGATTTCAGTGCCAGTGCCGACAAGTGGCGCTGGCTAGAGCGCAACCGCCTCGCCTTCCTCGTCCGCGCCTATCCCGGCCCGCTGCTGGCGCTGCTGGCGCCGGCGCTGCTCGCCACTGAGCTGGCGCTGCTGCTGGTCGCGGCGGCCGGCGGCTGGGGAGGGCAGAAGCTCAGGGCGAACCGCGAATTCATCAGGTGGTTGCCGCGGTTGCTAGACGAGCGCAAGGCCCTCCAGCGCCAGCGCACGATCAGCGTCGCCGAGTTCGCCGCCACGCTCACTCCCGACCTCGCCTCCGACCTGATCTCGCCGCTCGTCCGCACCGCACCCGCCCGTCTCCTCCTGCGCGGCTACTGGCGCCTCGTGCGGATGCTGCTCAGTTCGACTGGGTGATCGGGCGGATCAGGATCTCGTTGACGTCGACGCCCTCGGGTTGTTCGAGCGCGTAGACGACTGCGTTGGCGATGTCCTCGTCTTGGAGCGCTGATTTGCCCGGCCGGTTCTCGAAGAAGGGGGTGTCGACCATCCCCGGCTCGATCAGGGTGACCTTGATGCCGTGGTTGTCGTGCATCTGCCGCAGCTCTTGGCGCAGCGACTCGCCGATCGCCGTTGCCGCCCACTTCGTCGCCGAGTAGAGCGAGCCTGGCAGCGCCCGCCGTCCCGCCACCGAGCTGGTGACCAGGAAGTGGCCGTCGCCGCGCTCGAGCAGGTGGGGGAGGGTGGCGCGGATCGTCAGCGCCACGCCGTAGACGTTAGTCAGGACCATCGAGCGCCAGTGCTCGGGCGACTCCTCGAGGAAGCCGCGGGTGGCGCCGAAGCCGGCGTTGGCGAAGACCGCGTCGATGCGGCCGAAGCGGTCGAGCGCCGCCTGCGCCAGCGCCTGCACCTCGTCCCACTCGGTGACGTCGCAGCGCACCGCGACCGCCCGCTCCTCGCCGCCCAGCTCCTCGGCGAGCTCTTCCAGCTCCTCCAGCCGGCGCGCCGCCAGTACCAGCCGGTACCTGCCGGCGGCCGCCCGGGCGGTGGCGGCGCCGATCCCGCTGCTGGCGCCGGTGATCAGGAGGACGCGGTCATCGGTCACGCAGCGATTGTCCCACGTCCGCACTTGCGATAATCCCAGCTGCTCGTGGATCCCCAGCGGAAGCGGAAGATTCGGCTTGTCGTCGCGCTCAGCGTCGCCGTGCTGCTCGCGGTGGCGCTGATCTACACCTCGTTCTCGGCCTCGACCGAGGCGAAGGAGCCTTCCGAACTGATGAACGCCAGCCCTGGCACCAGCTACGAGATG
>Ga0157371_10002994_pt1 | contig 15687 bp, 21 predicted proteins | sample C45metaG_FD_113462 | JGI IMG/M metagenome (GOLD analysis project Ga0157371, IMG submission 113462) | Corn rhizosphere microbial communities from Kellogg Biological Station, Michigan, USA - C4-5 metaG | ecosystem: Host-associated > Plants > Roots > Rhizosphere > Soil | place: USA: Michigan...
GTTTCCTGCGATGTTCACTCGCGTGCGGATTGAGTTCTTGAGCGGTACATAGCCCGGACGCGTCGCATAGGAGCGTCGGCCGCTGGCCGTGCCAGACGGAGCCAGCCGCCTTGAGATTCGCGCACCGCGCTCTACGCTGCGCTCGATAGAACGCCTACGAGCGCGCTCTAGCTCAGCCGCGAAACGACCGAGATCATTACGCACATAGACGGTCCGCGTGCGAGCGTGTAGCGGCATCTAAATCTTCGGCCAGATGTACGAATCCAGGATGACCTGAGCGCGCGGCGGGATCGCCTCGTCGGTGTCTCCTGGTCCGCGCGTACGCGAGTAGTTCTCGATGGCCTCGGACGCGTACGGCTTGGGGTTCTCGTTGATCGATACCGATGTCCAGATTGTCGCCTGCTCGATGTCGGCCGGGATTGCCAGCCACCCCCAGATCGCCGTCACGTCGATCACGTTTGGCTTGAAGGGGTACTTATAGGCGAGCGTGTCAAGGTTGTACGCGAAGCCCATTTCCGGTGAGATTCCGCCGCCGTAATAGTTCTCGGCCATACGAAGCCACAACTTCACCGGCAGGTTCAGCGGGTATGCTGCCCACTCATCGACAGAGAGCGTCAGCGGTGTGGAGGGAACAGTCGTGTAGCCGGACTTCGAGACTACTGACGTGATCGTGGAGCACTCATCGATATCAAGGTAACCTGAACCATCGTACTCAAACGACCTTGTGGTTGCGACGCTTCCAGATGCGATCTCAAACTTCAAGCCGGTGTAATTTCTGATCATCGCCGACGCGCCGGAGATAGCAGCCGACAACTTGGCATCATCGTTGTGTGGAGCGTTGGGCGTTGCGTATCCCAGCGCCGTCTTGAGTCGTGGAAGTGTGATCAGATCGGCCATAACTCACCTAATTCTACGACAAGGACCCGCACATGGCGGGTCCCTGAAGTTAGTTACTTAGTTGTAGCGGTGAGGAAGCTTACTTGCGGTCTTCCGGGGTGTCGGTCGGAGTCGAAGCGTTGGCTACGCGGTCGTCGCCTGCGGTCTTCGTCGCGTCCGGTGGCTGAGCCTCTAGCTGGCGAGACTTCTCCGGATCGGGGCGATCCTCAGCGTCGTCAGCCTCGCGCGCGTCGCGGAGGACGGCTGGCTCCTTGTGGTAGTCCGGGCCAACCACAGTGTCGTGGTCAGGCTCGAAGTCGTCACCGCTGTCGTCGCCCGCTGCGCGAACTCCAGAAGAGTCCTCAAGCGAGTCCGGATCAGGGTGAACCGGTACCGGTGCAGCAGAGGTTCCGAACTTGCCCTCTACGTGACCCTCTTCTAGCGCGTCGGCCAGGCCCATGCTGATGTAACTTCCATCAGCGCCGGAGTCCTCCGGAATCTGAACCGCTAGCGGTCCGTAGTGGTCAAGAACCTGCTCGTCAGTGACGAAGGTGGACTCGTTGATGGAGGTAGCTCCATCGACGCCAGACCTTACCTCCCTGAGCGTGCCGCTTCCCTTGTGTCGCTGTTCTGGCATGTTGTGTTCCTCGGCGCTTAGCCGTTCGCTAGTCCCGTGCCACCAATGACTGCGAAAGCCTTTGGTGCGCGTGCTGCCGTGAAGCCGACACGCTGCTCCGCACGGAAGATCGTCTGGTTTGTCGTGAAGTAGACGTGTGGGGACTCATCTACCGTGATGCCCTGACGGTCCAGAATCAGAGCCTCGGAGAAGTCACCGACGACGACGCGCGACTCGTTCGTGCCGCCACCGAGGTTAGTCGGTACGCGGTTCGACAGGACAACCCTGATACCGAACAGGCTCTGTGTCGCAGCCCTTGGTGCCGAGAAGTCGGTCGGTCCGACGATGTACGCGCCCTGAGCGTCCTTGGTCTTCAGTACGCGAGTCCATGTGCGTGGGTGCATCAGGATCGCTGTCGGGTTACCGTGCTCCTGCTGGACTAGCGCGATTGCGTCTAGGATCGAGTCAAGGAGACCGCCGTCAGCGGCGACGCCGACTACGGAGTTGGTAACCGCCTGTAGGCCAGGGGTGTTGAGCAGTCCGAGAGGCTGACCGGTACCCGTACCTGCGATGAACGCGGTTTCCTCAAGGGCAACCAGGCGCTTCGCCAGGTCGGCGGTGACCAGACGGTCAACAGCCGGGTTAGAGTCAGCGAGTAGCTGGTTGGAGATCGTCGCCAGACCGGCTGCCGTGAAGACAGACGCGCTGACCGATACGCGAGCCATGCTCGTAGCCTCAGGCTTCTGAGCAAGTTCCGCTACCCAACCGGCAGTCGTTGCAAGGCTTAGCTGATCAAGCTGGATGTCCGTCGTGGTGACGTTCAGCTTGGAGCACAAAGCACGGAGAGCGTTGTCCAGTTCGCGGGCCTCAACGATCTGGCGCTCGATCTGCTTATCGACAAGGTAGCCGCCGTAGGTGTGACCCTGGCCGGTCTTGTCGGTCTCCGTCATAGCCTTACCGCCGACAGCCATCGCGAGACGCTGGTGAGCGTCTGACATGCCCTTCGCGGCTAGACGTACGTCGTTGTAGAAGGAGTATTCACCCGTCTCGTACGGGGACTCGTCACCAGACTCAGTCTCAACGGCCTTTCCGATGTGGAATGGGCCGACTGGCTTCTTGAGTTCCTTGATGACTTCATCAAGTGTGGTGACCTTGGCGGTGAGAGCCTTGACTTCCTCTTCGCGCTCCTTAGCGGCGCGCTCAGCCTGAAGACGAGCGATCTCTGGCATGATCTCTTCGTCTACCTTGGTCTGGAAGGACTTTACGTCCTCAGTAGAGGCGTCACCCTCGGCCCTCGCGAGAAGCTCGCGAGCACTGGCCTCTAGGGTCTCAATCTTCTGAATGATCTCGGTGAGTTCCATTTCTCCTAAAACCTTAGACCCTTGTTTGACAGGTAGGGCACTTCGGGTGAATTGCAGTGAGGTAAAAGCTACCGACGCCTGTGACAGACTCGTCCCACATGGGCCTAGTTGAAGACCACAGGCCCTGTGGTCGGTGTCACTTCTTCGGGCTTCTGAACCTGCGGCTTGTCATCTTCGACCTTGATGCCGACGCGCGTCGCCACGGCATTCAGTGACTCGCCGAGCTTGTCCAACGCCGCTGCCAGTTCTTCAACTGAAGGGCCTTCTGGCGTCTCCGGTTCAAGCTTCAGTTCAGAGAAGCGCGAGCGCAATTCTTCAGACAAATGCTCAGTGGTGATCGAGCCGGGAGCGATGGACTCACCGTCAACCTTCTTAGCCTCTGCCTCTACCGCAGCGGCAGCCTCAGCTTCCGCCTTCTCGCGGGCCTCGCGATCTTCATCGGTCTCTTCCTCGGCAACCTCGCGCTGAGCCTCTTCCTCTTCTTCGCGCTCTGGCGCTGGCTTTGCGGGTGTCCCAGTCTCCGGAACTTCCTTGTCGTGATCGCCAAGCTCGCGGGCAGCGGCAGCCTCGGCTACCTTCTGCTCATCCTCATCCAGTTCAGCCTTGCCTTCGTACGGAGCTTCCAGAGCCTTACCGGCGACAACAGAGAAAGTGGTGCCTCGTCCGACAGGAATGGGTGTAGCGCTCCACTCAAGTAGGTCAACGTCAAAGATGCGCGGGCCGCTCTTGGTCATCTTGCGCTTGAAGATGCCACCACACGAATACTGGTTGATGCGGCCCTTCTTGATGCCCTCGTAGATGTGCCTCCATGGGGATCCCTCTGGCTGGAAGTCCACGATGGCCTTCACCCAAATTCCCTTACCGGGAACAGGGAAGGCGTCAGCGACACGACCGATGATCGTGTCGTACTTATGGTGGTAGCAGAGAGGGGCGTTACCAGCGAGGAACTTAGAGAGAGCCTTTCCGAACGCGCCCTCTTCGAAGGCTTCGTCCTCACGATCTAGGTCGTAGTTGGCCCCCCATCCTTCGATGAGCAGGTCGCCGTTTGCTAGTTCGATGACACCGCCGTCAGCAGCCTTGATGCCAAGGTCAACTACAAACGGTACGTCGCGCAAAGTTTCCATACACAAAAAGGTACGGAGCGTCGTGACAGCGAAGAGGCCGCGATCAGCGGCCTCTCCTACTAGCGTGGGCTTCGATTGATAAGGCGGGGAAGTCCACTGCCCGCCAGCGCTACTACGAAATCGTAGAGAAGGACTTGCCTACCGAGCGGCGGTTCCATGTTCCCGAGCCGCGTGCCCAGTCGTTGTCAGCCCCACCGGCCAGGTTGGTGAAGCCCAGCGCGGCGACAACGCCGGTTCCATCGTTACCCGGAGCGTTGTCCACGGAGCCGAGCAGTGCCATGGCTGGCGTAGAGGCCAGCACAGCGGCAGCGACCTGCGCCGCCGTAGACGTGGCGGCAGATGAACCGTTAGTGGCTACGTTGACGGTGATGTCGTTCGAAGAAACGGAGACAGTCAGGGGCGTGGATGCACCGGCTACGACGTAACGAATCCTGATGTTGTTACTGGCAGACGAGTACGCCTTCGCCATGTAGGTCAAGTCGTTGTTTGCACCGGCAAGTGATGTTGTTAGCTGGGCAGGACGCGCGTAGGAGGACTGAGTCCAATTAGATCCACGCGAGATAGTCCTGCTGTTAGCGCCTGAGATTCCTGAAGCCATGGAGAGAACCATACACCCAGAAATGACAAAGGCCCTCGGAGTGATCCGAGGGCCTTCGATGACTACGAGGTAGCGTTCAGGAACTACTAACTATACACCACATGCCCCGCCGACGCAGCGCTCTTCCGATTCCTCAAAGCGAACGCCGGAATTCTCAAGTGCGTAATCGACCGGCACAGGCGAAAGCGGCTGGCCGCCACGAGCGCCGTCCGGGTAGACGGTGACGCCTCGCATCTTCGGTAGGTATTCCAGCAGCGTGCGGCCGAAGTCAGCCTGCTCTGCTTTGTCTGAGATCGGGTACGGCAAATTGATCGTGGAAGAGATTCCGTGATCGACGTACTGCTGGACCCACGCCTGGAATTGCACACGGCGCTCCACGTCGTAGGAGAGCGTGTAGGCGTCTTCGATGGTGTTCGGATCCACGCCCTGATCGATCAGTCGCTTAGCTGTGGGGTCTACGACGTACTCGAACTCGATGGTGTCCTTTCGCACGCCCGCGTTTCGGACACGGCGCTTGTACGCAGCGCAGAAGATCGGCTCGATGCCGGTGGTCGTCTCAGCTACGATTCCAATCGTGCCGGTCGGCGCGATGGCTCGCGCCTTGACAGGTCGAGACAGGCCAAAGCGGTCTGCCCAGTCCCACGCGTACTCCGTGCTGCGCTCGTACGCCTCAAGCCACTTCGCCAGTTCTGCGTCCGGGCCGTACTTACGCCCGCGCTTGAGCAGCCATTCATGAATACCCATGACGCCGAGGCCCAGACGGCGGTTCTTCTCGCGCGTCTCGTAGACCTCGTCATATGGCAGGTCAGAGTAAACCGTGCCCGCAACGAGGAAAAGCGTCGCGTCGCGTACAGCCGAAGAGAACTGGTCGAGCGTGTCAAACCGGGCCATGTTGAGCGACCCCAGGTTGCACACATCAGAATCGTCCTCAGACGTTACCTCCGTGCACGCGTTGCGTAGGGACTCATGGCGATTCTCATAGTCAACAGAGAAACCTGGCTCCGCTGTACGAAGCATGCGATCCGTGGTTTCCTCATATACGCGCTTAGCCCACGCCTGCCAAGTTCCGCCATCAGGTGCACAGTACACATCGCTGCCTAGTTCTACCGCGCCATTCTCGTCGGCAAGATCTTCCACTCGCTGATCGATAATCGTGTTCTCGTTGCCACTGTATGCATCAAAGAACGAACGATCAAGCTGAACGCTGATGTTGGTCATATCCAAGTCGGCCGGGAACGTGAAGTCGGCCTCCTTGAGCGCGCGCACTTCTTCAGACCAGTTCTTAGACTCGATGAAGTCGAACACGTCAGCGTGCCACCACGCCAGGCCCGCCCAGATAGCAGAACGGCGGCTGCCGCCCTGCATGACGTTGCGGCCGACTTCGTTGATCATCTTCATCAACGAGATCGGGCCAGAGGCGATGCCTCCCGTGCGAGCGATGATCGAACCAGACGCTCTGACGGCTGAGTAATCGATGCCGATACCAGCGCCGGTCATGAGCGCCATCGTTGACTTGCGCGTCAAATCAGCCCAGCCTTCACGCGTGTCGTCGGCGCGAAGTAGCAGGCAGTTCTGCGTCTGGTGAAGGTCGCGGCCAGCGGCGTACAGATAGCGCCCTCCTGGCATGAACTGGCGAGACGTAATCAGGTCTCGTAGTCGGTAGTAGTGGTCTGAGCCGTCTAGGTCAAGCGCGCCGAGCACGTAGTGCGATACTCGCTTCGCTGTGGTCGCCCATTCTTCTCCGGGGTGGGCGTACTTCTGCTTGTAGATACCGTGAGCAAACGGCTGCTCAAAAGGTGCAATAGACAAAACTTACAGATTCTCCAAACGTCGATATAGCGGGGCAATGCCTGAAGGATGCGGAGCCTGTTGGGGGCGCTCTAAGTTGTACGCGACACGTACTCTACGTCATCTTCGGGTCCAAGAACCGTATCAAGGATCTTGCCCCTGATCGGCTTCGTACCAGGCACCTTCTGTACCACTTGGTCGAAGTGCTTGCAAACTGCTATGAAAGTGCTGAAAGAGTGCCTGTATGTCTTCCCCAGAAGGGGCAGGATTCGGGAGTAGCAGTGCATGCTACTCAGGCTTCTTCGTAGGACGGGTCCAGCCTCTCGACCGGATGCGACTCATCCCATTCCTCATAGAACCGCGCAAAGTCAGCGTGCCGCTTGAGCGACGCTGCTTCATCCTCGCCCATCGGTGAAACGCCTTTGCAACGGTCGGTCGGCTCAAGGCAAGAAGGGCAAGGGTTATAATCGCTGTGAACTGGCCAATCGAGAGAACAGATTGAGCAGCGGAAGGCGAAATCGTCGTCGTGCTCTCTAGTTGTGTCACTCATTGCCGCCTCGGTATGCGATTGCTCGCAGGATTTCGTTGAGTACGGCCAAGCCGATGGCTACGTACGCAACCACGACATGCTCCAATGTGCCTGCCGTGATAGCCAGGCCAAGAGCAAGATATGTGAACGTACCGAGGCTAGAGGGCAAAGCCATCGTCCTCGTCCATCGGCACGAACTCTACGTTGTCTGAAAATCGCGGCATTGCGCCCGCGACATCGCAGACAAGACAGATCTGAACCAATCCACCGCCGCGCTGGCGAACGCTGTCCAGTTTGTTAGCGGGCACCGCAGGCTCGTATGGAACAACAGCTTTCGAAGCATTGCCGCAGTGGCAACTTTGGGTCTGCGACCCCTTGGCCGTAGCGACGCCCTTACGCGCCGTAAAGGTCAGCGGCACACCCTTGCAAATCTCTGGAAGGATGGCACCGCTTTGGCGGTCGATATCAGCCGTGAGGCTGTTCCACTCGTCGGGCGAGTAGATGACTCTCTGGTTTGTATGGATCATTCCGGATCCTCGCCTTCCTCAAAATCTTCATCGTCATCTAGGACAATACCTAGACCAAGCATTGCCAGCTTGGATTCTTCCCGCAGGATGTCCGAAAACGCAATCAGATAGCCGATTGCCTGTTCCGGTGGCAGGCCCTCATAGTCGTAGCCCACCGCAACGCCGCTTTCGTCCAGTCCGACTGAGATCAACACGTAGCCGGTTTCGACAACGTCGTCTGGTAGGGCGCTCTTAGGCATCTATAAAGTCTACCAAGCTTGGTAGATGAAGGTTAGCGGCGCTTCTTCTTGCGGCGCTTGCGCCGGTCGGTACCGCTCTTAGCCTTGGCAGCCTTCGGCTTACCGCGCTGGTAAGGATCGACGCGGACGGTCGGCTTGCGCTTACCGCCCTTGCTGTCTGGTCCTCGCGGAGTACGAGTGTGGGCCTTGACCCCTACGCCTGTTCGAGCGCCTGGCTTACGCTTGCGCTTCTTTCGTCCTCTGGTTGCCATGGCCCTAGACTACATCCTCAGGCGGCACAGAGACTGCCGTAAATGCGCGTCGGCAGCGCGGATGCTCAAGGCGTCGCTCGCGCGCCTGCTCGATTGTCCAGACCGATCCGTTAGCCTCTACACACGGCTCATCGTGGTCGTCGCCGTCGAACACGTAGACGTGCGAGTCGCCCATCAATTCAGCGATGTGTAGGGTTCCTTCGTTGTAGGCGAGCGTGGCTTCAGTTAGGGCCACGGTCTCCGCGTGGGTCTCGCGCCAAAAGTCAACGACTTCGCGGATCGCGCGCTCAAGGTCAAAGCGAGTCTCGCCCTCTTCAAGCGCCTTGGCTACCTTGCGGGCAACCTCGTCGCGCATGTTGGCCGTGATCTTGCGGACGCCGCCAGAGCGGAAGACGATCTCGCGCGCGAGCGCGTCGTAGTCAATGTCCTCGTCGGGCTGTCGCCCAAGGCGGCCCTGCTGAATGACCGCGCTGGACAGCGCCGACTTGGTCGCCTTCTCCATCGCCGCGCTCATCGCCGCCATGAAGGTCTTCCACGCTTCGCTCTTGCGCAGCTTGGAGCGAATACGGTCGCCTGGTGCCTTTCCGTCTACCGCGTTCTCTAGCGTGTCCAGCAGGCCACGCTCTAGCTGATGCACGGCTGTCAGGATCTCTTCGCGCAGCGAGTCAGCGACAGCGTCCACGGCGGCGGTGCGATCTTCGAGCAGCGTGTCATCCGGCGCGATGATCCTAGACGCCAGATCGCGACGAGTCGGTTCCTCGGCCTTACCTTCGGCCGCCTTCGCCAGGCGTTCGCGGATCTCTTCCATCGTCAGATCCTGCACGGCCTTACCGGTCGAGCGGGCTGCGGCCAGCGAGACCCGAGCGCCCGCGCGCGGCTGCTGCCCAGGCTCCGGGAAGGCTACCGTGTTGGACGGATTCGGCGGCCTGCCCTGCTCGTTAGACTGGTTGTTGTCCGGGAAGCCCGCGTGCGTGTCCTCAGCGGTGCCGTCCTCGCCAGGCATGTTGATGACCATGTCGTCGCGCTCATCGCCGAGCGGGTCAAGGTTGGCGTACTCGCGAACCTCGCGGATCCTGACTCCTGGCAAGGCCGCAAAGCTGGACGCCAGCCTGATGCGGTCCTCAGGCGGCATGATGTACTCATAGTCGATCTTGAAGTCCATATCCCACGACTTCGTGATGCCGAACGAGATCGCCTCCTGAAGCTTGTTCAGCAGCGGACGCATGGTCTTGTTGTCGAAGATGCGCTGGTCGTCCTGCGGTCGCGAAGCGCTGGTTGGCATGCCCAGCAACGAGGCGGGCACACGAAACATCGCCAGGATACGGTCGCGGGACTGGTCGTTCATGTCCTTGAACGCTGCTTCGAGCGCTGACGGTGAGATCGACTGGTACTTCAGGCCCGCTTCCAGTACCATCATCGCTCCGGCATTGCGCGGGCCACCGTACATTGCGCGTAGCTGATTCTGAAGACGCTTGAACACGTCCTTCGGGACGCGGCGCTCTGACTGCACGACCATCGACGGCTGCGCGCGCTTTTCGTAGTAGCTTGCCTGAGTCTCTACCAACGCAAGCTCAAGGTCGAGCATACGAGCGCCGCCCTGGATGACGCCTAGACCGTAGTAAGGATCGTGCGGGTTCGGCGCACGGAAGTGCATCATGTTCTCCGGCATGATCTTCAGCTTGCCAGTGCCTGGCACCGCGTATTCGTAGCTGTAGATGCCCCACTCGTCGGGCACAACCTTCACCAGCGGAGGCGCGAGGCGGTAGACCGACAGCGGCTGCCCCTCATCATTTGTGCGCCACTTGAACCAATAAGCGTTGCCTGTGAGTAGGTAATCGATCAGTGTGAGTTCGATCAACTCGCGGTAGCGCATGTACGGGTTCGGCTCTTCGAATAGGTTCGAGAGCATCAGCGGAGCCGTCTTGATCTCATCCGGCGTCGTTGGCGTCCGCATATCCTCCGGCAGGTACTTGACGCCCTTCTTCTCAAAATGCCACTCCGCGTTGGACGCGGTCTCGGTGATCAGGCGCACGCAGTCCATCACCCAATCGATGGCGTCTGTCTTACCGCCGTAGGCCGCCAGGTGGCGAGCGGCGGTTCGCTGACCGAACGGCGTGCGCAAACGGACGGGTCCGCCCACGGAGGCTGGCTGAGTAGGTCCGGGAACCAACTCTGGCGCGTACGTGATGGCCTTGCCCGACGCTGCGTCTTGTGCTCGAACTAGATCTAGGATACCCACGGCCAGAAAGTCTACGGTCGGCCGTGCCATCGCAAGTGGTACGAAGCCAATACGGGAAATGTGGGACCTCCCCACTCCGACTTGGAACCATCTATAGGCTCCCAAAGTCGCAAGTGGTGGAATCCCAGGCACAGAGCCAAATCGAAAACCCACATTCGTCCCACTTGGAGTCCCACTGACGCGCTAAATACCGGTGGTACGCGTGGTACGGATCCTGTCGAAGATGTGGTACGATTCTCTTCATGGCGAATGAGCTACAGATTGAACGAGATCTCAAGGCGGCAGAGCTTGCCGCACGCCATGCGAAGGACGTACGGGAGTACCACGCTCGCCGATCCTCAAAAGGGTCCAAGCAGCGCGAGCATGACCTACAGGAAGCCACCGCCAGACTCAAGAAGGCCATGAAGCCTCTTCGATCCTGGCTAGGGCAGGCATCCTCTAAGAATTCCACGACCGCGCATGAAGAGATCACAGACCGGGTCAGGCAGACATCGAAGGAGCTTCAGGCTCAACGGCGTCGGCTCTGGAAAATGATGGCACGCAAGCCAAAGACCTAAGGAAACCCCCATGTCCTACAACTGGAATCTGCCCCTGCGGGCGCTACTGATCGGCGGCCCGAAGCACAACACCGTAATCCCCATCGACAATCACAATCTCAGGACCGGCTACGAAGTCATCGAAACCGGCGACGACGTGAACGCTGAGAACTGGCGCAGGCATCGGTACACAAAAGCAGGGCACCAACTCAAGAACGGTACGTTCATCTTCCTTCATGAGTCTGTTGGGGATCCTGACACCGTCAAGCTGCGGGAGGCCGTCGTGGACGCCCGTAACGAAATCGCCACGGCTTCCAAGCGCCTGGCCGCTCACGTTGAGCAAGTACGTAACCTTCATTCCGAGGTTGAGACTTTGCGCACTGAGAACAAGCGACTCAAGGATCGCTGGCAGCCCGCGCAAGAAAACGTGAACGAAGCCATCAGAATCCTGACCGAAGCGGAGTGGAACCTAGCGTGAACCTCGACTACAGCGTTAGAACTCTAGCTGATTCACTATCACCGCTGGGAGTTAGACTCACCACGTTCGAAGTCACATTCCCGAGGTTCATCCTGGCTGAATTCAACACGCATAGGATCCTCTCTCGCAACTCGGCTTCCTCGCGCGCCATCCCGCCTGAGAAGCAAATCGACCGGCTATTGACTGGTCCGTTCGTTCCAGAGTTCGGCACGCGTGTAAAAGGAATGGGATCCGGCACACTCAACGAGAACCAGCTTGAGTGTGTAGAGACGTGGCTAGACGCTCGCGATGATGCCGTAAGGCACGCCCAAAAGCTAGTCGAACTCAACGTCGATAAGGCACGCATCAACCGACTGCTTGAGCCGTTCATGTGGCACACTGTGATCGCCAGCGGCACGCATTGGGCGAATTTCTTCGCGCTTCGCACACATCAGGACGCGCAGCCGGAATTCAAGATCATCGCCGACATGATGCTGCACGAGTATCGCACGCATCAGCCGAAGCAGCTTGGCGTCGATGAGTGGCACCTACCGCTCATCTACCCCGATGATCTCGATACCGCGATGTTCTCTAGTGCGCCTCTACCGCTGCCCTCGGCGTCGGCAGGTCGCTGCGCGCGAGTCTCATTCGACACTCACGCTCTCGATGAGAGCCTGATGGATTCCATCGGCCGCTACGGCGGCCTCACCGCCAATGGGCATTGGTCTCCCACAGAACATCAGGCCCAGGCAAAGGGGATCCCGATGGCGTCGTCAGCGACGGGTAACTTCCACGGTGACTGGCATCAGTTCCGAAAGATGCACCGATTCGAATCCGATTTCTCTGAACTACTAGTAAAGGATCATCTATGAAACGATTTATTGTGCGCGACTCAGAACAAGCCCTCCTAGAGGGCTACCATGACCCTGAAGATCTCTGCCACAAGTGGAGCAGTTGGGATACATTCGATGTCTTGGTTGACACCGAAACCAACGAAATCATCTGGAAGGATCTTTACGAGCAGCCAGAGGACATGATCCTCGGTCGGTCGCTTGGTGACCTTGTCAGGCTCATCGAAGACCGTATGACAGAAACGAGGACTGATGACTAGATGGATGACGGCTACACCGAATACAAGCTCAAGATTGCGAACGAGCTTCGCGAGCGGCTTGAGTCCGAAGGCTGGATCCCTGTGGAAGGCGTGAAGTTCACCTTTCACGGCGATGAGGTAGAACTTCTGTTCGCATCGAATCTGGCCGCCGCAATTAGAAACGACGCCCCAAAGAAGGTCGTCGTAGTCCACGACGAGTCCAGTCCAATTAGATGGCGGTAGAAGACTACGCAGCGGCCCGTGTGGATCGCATTGAGAAGGCGCGCGCTGCTTATCTACGCGAAGATGATCTGCTACTAGAAGATGCAGCCCTTCAGGAATACGAGCGCGAGCTTGCTTCGCACCTAGAGCAAGAAGAGCTAGATTGGGAAATCTGCTTCCGTTGCGGGAAGCGCGTCGTGGACAAGGAAGCTAACAGGCTAATCGAGGGCGGCGGCGGGCAATGGTTCGGTTCCTGGGGCGGCTACACACTGGCTCAGCTTTGCGGACCCTGCGGAAATGAAGTCAGTCCGAAGCGCAAGCCTCAATCAGGTGACGTTTTCATCACATATGACATCGACGCAGCGGGCTGTCTTTACCAGTCTGGATGCTTCGAGGTACCCTAAAAGACAGAGGACCGCTGGAAATTCCAGCGGTCCCATAGCGCACCCCCATGCCTATTTTCTGTCGCAGCATGAGTGTAGCACAAAGTCTAGACTTCTAGTTGAGGTTGACCTTTCGCTTCGGCAACTTGCGAGGCCGCGAGCGCCACGGATGAGCGTTCTCGTCGCGAGTTTTCACGCGCTTCTGGGTCCAGCAATGGATGCAAGTCGCCTTCTTGATGCGGTAGTTGTACTCGCGCCTAGGCGTCCAGTTCCAGTCACGGTAGTACACGTAGAGCGGTGTGGTCTGAGTGATCCACTCGTAATACCACTCGTGCTTACCGTTGACAGGGCAGCGCTCCTTCTTAGGGCGCTTACGCTTGGAGCGTGACTTACCGTTGCAAATCTCGCTTTCGACGGGAGGGCGTCGGGCAGGGCTTGCGAAAACCTCGCAGCATCCGCACGGTGCCATGACGCGCTTGTCGCGGCGGCGGGAACGACGCTTGTGGTGCATGTGATGCTCCTTCGGTTAGTTACCTAATGAACACACATGTGGATCCTTTCTTGATTACGACGCCATGTTCGCATGTTGTGGCAGTTGCCGCACACAACTTCGCAGCGGGCAACTTCCTCCATGATCACTTTTAGGCTCTTGCCCATCTGCGAAGCAACAGTTCCTCGCAGCCGTGGCATGATGTGGTCGAACTCTAGCATGGCATGGTGCTCATTGCAACCGCAATCTGCACATCCCTGCTCGATCTTGTATCTAGCGATGAACTCAACGTTGGCGTCGTACCTATTCTTGAAGTACGCCCGCATCGTTTCCTTATCCTTCCAGGCCATCACTCTAGGATATCCTATTCCTAGGCATATAGGCAGAAAAAAAAAGCCCCGCCGAAGCGGGGCTGTAGTACGAAGGACGGGATTCGAACCCGCATCATCCAGTTTGAAAGACTGGGGACTTGACCAGTTAGTCTACCTTCGCGAGGTAGTGTATAGCGGAGGCGGGATTTGAACCACTTGAATGCGTCCTTCGGCTTATGAGGCCGACGAGCTACCAGACTGCTCTACTCCGCGAGTACACCGTACGGGATTCGAACCCGTGTTACTAGTGTGAGAGACTAGCGTCCTAGACCGGACTAGACGAACGGTGCGTAAATGGCGGGAGAGGGATTTGAACCCCCGACCTGTGGCTTATGAGGCCACCGAGCTACCAGACTGCTCCATCCCGCGTTGTTAGTGCCCCCGGAGGGAATCGAACCCTCGCGCCTCGGATTAGAAGTCCAAGCGTCCGATCCACAGACGGAGACTATAGCGATGAGAAGAATCGAACTTCTGACGCGTGCCGTATGAAAGCACCGCTCTGCCACTGAGCTACACCGCCGCATGACCAAGGTGAGATTCGAACTCACAGCCTACCGCTTAGGAGGCGGTCGCTCTGTCCAGTTGAGCTACAAGGCCGTATCAGGCAGAGGATGTAGGAATCGAACCCACATCAACGGGTTTGGAAGCCGTTGTGTTCCCATTACACCAATCCTCCATGGGAGGCCATTTTGCTTACCCCAGTATAGCCGAACTGGGTTGTACAGGTGACCGGAGGGACTCGAACCCTCACTGCCGGGGTCACATCCCGGAGGGCTAACCTTTACACCACGGCCACAGCGGTCCATATGGGTTTCGAACCCATGATCTCCATCGTGACAGGATGGCGAGATAACCACTTCTCCAATGGACCTTCGAGCGGAACGTACGGGATTCGAACCCGCGATCTCCTGCGTGACAGGCAGGCGCTTTGAACCGAACTAAGCTAACGCTCCTTCAGTGCCCCCACAGAGAATCGAACTCTGCCACCCGGCTTCGAAGGCCAGAGTCCGGATCCACCGGCAAGGACATTTTGTAGTGACCAAGATGGGATTCGAACCCATGACCTCTGCCTTCGCAGGGCAGCGCTCTATCCACTGAGCTACAAGGTCTCTAACGAGGACGGCATGATTTGATACACGCCTATCCTCAGTACGCCCGGAGAGATTCGAACTCTCAAGCCTTTCGGCAACAGGGTTTGAGCCTGCCGTGTATGCCATTCCACCACGGGCGCGTATTTAGAGTGGGCCTGGTGGGACTCGAACCCACACGCCTTGCGGCACGGCCTTCTGAGGACCGCATGTCTGCCAATTCCACCACAGACCCATGTACTTCATGCCGAAGGTGGGACTCGAACCCACACGTCCGTTAGGACACGGGCTTCTAAGGCCCGCACGTCTACCATTCCATCACTCCGGCTTGGTACTTCATCAGGATGGTAGGATTTGAACCTACGCTCTTCGGTCTCCCAGACCGCTGCCCTAAACCAGACTAGGCCACACCCTGTATGCATCGAGAGGGATTCGAACCCTCAATCCTTTCGGCACTGCCCCCTCAAGACAGCGTGTATGCCAATTCCACCACCGATGCGTGAATCTGGATAGCAGGATTTGAACCTGCGGCCTCTCCGATCCGAACGGAGCGCGCTACCAAGCTGCGCCATACCCAGGGGTTGTAATCAGCCGCCGCGAGGGCATCACAGGCCCTCGCACTTGTTCCCGCTGCCACGGGTTTTTCGCCGACTTGGCAGAGCCGAGCGACTGTACTACAGTGCGGGTGCGGGGAGTCGAACCCCGGCTAGAAGCCTCCAAAGCCCCGGTGCTACCGTAACACTTCACCCACTGATTCCGGCGACGGGATTCTCACCCGTATCGTCTGGGTTTAGGCCAGAGGCTCTGAAAGTTGAGCTACACCGAATGGACGATGAGGGGATCGAACCCCCGGCCTCTGCCGTGTCGAGACAGCGCTCTAACCATCTGAGCTAATCGTCCGA
>Ga0157371_10003000_pt1 | contig 15675 bp, 18 predicted proteins | sample C45metaG_FD_113462 | JGI IMG/M metagenome (GOLD analysis project Ga0157371, IMG submission 113462) | Corn rhizosphere microbial communities from Kellogg Biological Station, Michigan, USA - C4-5 metaG | ecosystem: Host-associated > Plants > Roots > Rhizosphere > Soil | place: USA: Michigan...
ACGCGCATCAAAAAAACAGCGGCACTTCGTTTTGTGTTCAATATTTTTTAAAATTAAATCATCGGTTATGAACACAAAACCACTGCGTTTCAGGTTTGTTAGTGTCATTTTTACTGTTGTGCACCTGTTTTTTTGATTTCCCCCGGCTCCTGGGATTGACAGCGTCCTTGGTTAAAATCCGTGCTTTATTAAAGTTGGCTGGCAAAACGCCTAAAAATACTTAAAAAAGATGTGTCCACACGATCGGCCTGCCCGGAAAGAAGACCTTCTATTAAAACTGTTGACAATTAATGTACAAAAATCAGGAAATACTAATCATTTTCTTTTGTTGATTCAAATAAGCGGTAATCTGGTTCAGTGTAATACACCTGGTGGCCCTAACAGCTGACTTTAACACTTCAGAACTTACTCCTAAGCGGTTTGCCCAATAATTTCGATCGGTTTCTTCAGATAATGCGACAATTTCTTCTTTAGTACTCGGGGTTGAGGTGAAATTTTTCATAGTGGAGATGATTAATTCAGTTAATAAAAAGCACAAATCGACTTGGTGTTATAAAAATAAAATTTTTTATTTATAATAACAAGTTGTAAAACAGTTGCTTGTGAAAATATTGTTTAATATTTTATTGACGCAGAATTGCCTGTTTGCTTGCATTAATTCGTTTTAGTAACTAAAACCGTATCAATCATCACTGAAGGTTGTACAAAAAAATTGATTTATGTATTTTTAATTATACGTAAATTGGTTATAATTGCCAATTATTTATAAAAAATAAATTATGCAATGGGATTGAATAGGAAGGGAGACGTTATCCAGATTGACTTTGAAAATGGGCATGGAATCATTATTGACGAAAACGGTCAGGATATCCATTTTCAGTTAGATGATGTATCTGATCGGATTAATATAAACTCGAAAATAGTTTTTGAAATTGAATTACACGAGCGTGGCCTGGTGGCGGTTAACGTTAAATTAGCTATGGAAGAGGTAAAAGTTTAATTCTACTCCTGCCGAAAGGATATTCAGGGTATTACTGGTCAGTTGGGATGGGCAAGCTGAAATAAAATGTAGAACCTTCTCCTAATTTACTTTCTGCCCAAATTTCTCCCTTGTGCCTTTTAATTATCTCGGCACAAATGTACAGGCCAACACCAAATCCTGCAATTGTTTTAGTATCTGAACTTTCAACGCGATAAAAACGGTCAAAAAGTCGGGGTATATCATCTTCTCTGATACCTATGCCTTCGTCTTCTACACTTACAACTATACAACCTTTTTGTATTTCGCATTTTATTGCAATTAGAGATTCTTTTTTCGAGTATTTTGCTGCGTTGCCAATCAGGTTATTAATTACATTGCCAATTTTTTCCATATCAGCATGTAGAATCATTTCTTCCGGACCAACTACCTGGATAAAATGGCTGGGTAGAACCATTCTGTTTTCTTCAGCAATGGTTTTAATTAAATCAATAAGGTTAAAATTTGTTTTGTTTAATGAAATTTTACCAGATTCCAGTAAGGATACGTTTAAAAAGCCATCAATCATTAATGACATTCTTTTTAATTGAATATTTATCTTATCCAGTATCTGATTGGGGAAGTTGTTATCTGTTTCTTTAAACTTATATTGTAAAAGCTGTACGTAGGCACTTAAAGAGGTTAGAGGGGTTTTCAGCTCGTGACTTACCATCCCGATAAAATCATTTTTTCTAATTTCATCCTGCTTATGTTCTGTAATATCCAGAACAGCTCCGGCAATATAAACAGCTTTTCCCTCCTCATTATAATAGGCTTTTCCAGCAGTTCTTAACCATTTGTGCTTTTCACTGACGCCATTTAAATTGATCTGATATTCGATGTTAAAAGCGCTTCGATGGTGTAATGCACGTTTAATGCCACCAGTAAGATGCCTGATATCTTCAGGGCTGATTAACGATTTGGCTTCCTCAATGCCCAATTTGTTATTTTCCAGTTCATAAATATGCTGTGCCCTTTCTGATAAGAGGATTTGTTTATTTTCCAAGTCGATGTTCCACGAGCCCATTTCTGATGCATCCATGGCTATTTTTAAAATATCTTTTGCCTTAAGTAGTTCTTTTTTAAAGTTTACCTGTTCTGTAATATCTTTAATAATCACTAAAATTCTGGTTACTTCGTTTTTATCATTTTTTAAAGGTTCATAAAAAGCGATGAAATAACCGTCCGAAACTGGTGTGGAGAGTTTTAATTCGTTGAGTGTTAATGGCTGTTCGTTTTTGAAGATATCTTTTACACGTTTAACAAGTGCCTCCTGTTTTTCAAATTCCGGTCGTGCCTCTTCCAAAGGTAATCCGATAACTTCTTTTCTGTATTTACCCCAAAGTTTTAATATATTATCGTTTGCATACTCCGTAATCAGTTCCGGACCTTTTAATACACACATGCCTAAAGGTGCCTGCTCAAAAAATCCCCTAAAACGTGCTTCACTTTCTGCAAGTTCAAATAAAATATGCTCAAGGTCATTTTCATCCATTGGAATTTCCCTTAACGAACAAACGAGGTATTCAACCGGGCGGTCATTTTGTAACACTGGCGAAAATTCCAATTCCCACTTCACGTTCGGTGAGTTGGAATAGATGGGATGAATAATCAGCGTACTTTTTTCCTTAAGTTCACAAACGTTCTGAACTGTTTTAATTAGAATGTTTTTTTCAGCATCAGATACGAGGTTTGGGATAATGTCTATATTATTTAATTTTGATTTTCCACCCACGCGCTCAATTAAAGCCTGGTAAGCATCGTTATGTGCTACAACCACCAATATCGGCTTTATTTTAAAAATGACTATAGGACTTATAGAATGTTTTAATAGTGCTTTTAAGAATGGAGAAGCTAAATCTATCATATATTTGAGTTGACAGTTCCCCAAATATAATCCTTAAACAGTTAATCGACAACCGTTATTTAAGGAACATATAATATTTATGATACAAGATAGTATAAGTTATAAGCGTAATGATTTTTGTTTTTAAATAGCTGAATTCCATTGGCTAATTTGGAATCCTTAACCTGTTACCAATAAAATATTTCCGATAACCGGGTATTTAAAATGGAAAGAAATATTTCGTTTCCCGGGTAAGACTGTAATACCCAGGGGGACCACTAAAATATATCGTCTCTTTTCTGTTTATGCGGTTAGAAACTTTAAGCCGGATAAGATCCAAATGAGCTTGGTGTGAGAAAAATCTTTAAAATATTTTCTTAAATCGTTTTAAATGATGTTAGACTAATATCAAAAAAATGTAAAGTTAAAGCTGTAAAATGAGGAGATAAGACTTAAAGTAAAACCTTAAAAGGTGAAATTGTATTATTTATTATACGATATTAAACGTTATTTTATTTAAAAATGAGTCTTTTTAAGCATTAAAAAAGTTTTTACCTATTTTTTTTAAAAAATATTAATCTGATAATCAGTATGTTGTGTTTAATTTTTGAGTTTAATATCTGATTTAAGCGATTTAATATTTCTCACTTACATTTTTTTAAAAATTTATATATATTTGTTCTTACCCTTTCGAGGGTATGTTTTTCATAGGTAGATGTAGGGTCAGAACAATGTTCTGGCCCTTTTTTGTTTTTAATAGATTTAGAAAAACTATTTTTGTGTTATGACGAAAAAGAAAGTGATTGTTGCAGTTACAGGTGCCAGTGGTTCGGTTTATGCAAAGGTTTTATTTGATCAGTTATTAAAATTAAAAGATCAGATTGAGGCCGTTGGCGTGGTAATGAGCGATAATGCCAAAGAGGTTTGGCAATTTGAACTCGGCAATCAAAACTATAACGACTTTAAAAACTTTACTTTTTACAATAAGAACGATTTTAATGCACCTTTTGCTTCAGGCTCGGCAAAATACGATACCATGATCATCGTCCCATGCTCAATGGGTACATTAGGGCGCATTGCACATGGGATATCAAACGATCTGATCTCAAGGGCTGCTGATGTGGTACTAAAAGAGCGGAGAAAACTGATTGCTGTAGTACGCGATACACCTTTTAGCTTAATCCACATCAACAATATGAAAACAGTTACCGAAGCCGGTGGGATTATTTGTCCGGCTAATCCATCTTTTTATAGTCTGCCCAAAAGTATAGAAGAAGTGGCCGGAACAGTAATTAGCAGGGTATTGGATTTGGCTGGTTTTGAGCAGGAAAGTTACCGCTGGCAGGAGGGATAAGTTTAGTTAGCAGTTTTCACCCGACCGTTTATAATTAGCTGAAAATTGAAAAACTACAAACAACATTGTTAATAAACTGTAATTTACCTTTAATCTATAATCTCATATCTCAATACTCAAATCTATTTTGTTATCTTTGCAGGCTCAATGAAAAAGGTCGCATTTTATACATTAGGTTGTAAACTTAATTTCTCTGAAACATCAACTATCGGTCGTTTATTTACCGATGCAGGTTATGCTGTGGTAGAATTTCAGGATCAGGCCGATGTTTATGTGATCAATACCTGCTCTGTTACCGATCACGCGGATAAAAAATGCCGTAAAGTTGTTAAAGAAGCTTTAAAGTATTCTCCAAATGCATTCGTAACCATTGTAGGGTGTTATGCACAGTTAAAACCACAGGAAATTGCCGAAATAGAAGGTGTTGATATGGTTTTGGGCGCTGCAGAAAAATTCAGGATAGTAGAATATATTACCGATTTAACCAAACAGCCTAAAGCTGTTGTTCATCAGCAGAATATTGAAAAAGTAAACCATAATTTTATTGCCTCTTATTCAATCGGTGATAGAACACGCACTTTCTTGAAAGTGCAGGATGGTTGCGATTATCCTTGTACTTACTGTACCATTCCTTTAGCGCGTGGTGCAAGCCGTAGTGATACCATTGAAAATGTGGTGAACCGTGCTAAAATGATTGCTGAAAGCGGTGTGAAAGAAATTGTGTTAACGGGTGTAAATCTCGGCGATTTCGGAATCAGAAATGGCCAGCGCGAAGATAAATTTTTTGACCTGGTTAAAGCTTTAGATGAGATAGAAGGAATTGAAAGAATCCGAATTTCATCTATTGAGCCTAACCTTTTGAGCAATGAGATCATCCAGTTTGTGTCCACTTCTAAAAGGTTTGTTCCGCATTTCCATATTCCTTTACAATCTGGTTCTGATAAAATTTTAGGCTTAATGCGCCGTCGTTACCGTAGCGATTTGTATGTAGAACGTGTTGCCAAAATTAAGGAGGTAATGCCGCACTGTTGTATTGGTGTGGATGTAATTGTTGGTTTTCCTGGCGAAACGAAAGAAGATTTCCTGGATACTTACCAGTTTTTAAATCAGCTTGATATCTCTTACCTCCATGTATTTACCTATTCGGAACGCGAATTAACTGCAGCAGCTGAAATGAAAGGTGCCGTAGCTGGCAGTGAACGTAATGAGCGCAGTAAAATGCTTCATATCTTATCTGATAAAAAACGGAGGGCTTTCTACGAATCTCAAATTGGTGCTGAAGCTGAGGTGCTTTTTGAAGCGGATCAAAAATCAGGTTATATGCACGGTTTTACCAAAAACTATGTAAAAGTACGTGCCAAGTACGATCCATTAATGGTTAACGAACTAAAAGCAGTTAAACTGATAGAAATTACTGCTGATGGAGAAGTAGAAGTAGCTGAACTGGAAACGGTTTACTCACATCATTAATTAGTCCTGAGTCAATATCTTTTGCTGTCATTCTGAACGTAGTGAAGAATCTTTTACTTATGAAATGCAGAAGCCCGAAAACACTTAGTCAAAAGCCACCATTAATACAAAAGAACCTTACCTTCTCAATATAGATTCTTCACTGCGTTCTGGATGACAAATAAGCGGAAAAAGACAACCGCTTTTAGAATCTGTTTTTTGCGCTTAATAATCCCCCAGAAACTACTACAATGCGATAATTAAACCTGATCGCAGCGAGCACGAATCCCGATTCTTTCAATCGGGTGAGTAAAGTGGAGAGCAGGACTGTATTAACCGATGAAACACAGAATCACCCTTTTCCAAAATAGAAAAATAGATTTTTACCTCTTTCTCCCAGCTTTAAACGCTAGTCTTTAGTCTTTCCGTTTTAGTCTTTGAGCTTTGGTCTTTAATCTTTCAGCTTTGGTCTTTCTTTACTATCTTCGCTTCAAATTATTTGTATGTTTCCTACCGTTTCACATTTTTTAGAATACCTTTTCGGCATTAATTTACCGCTTCCATTTAATACATTCGGTGTATTTGTAGCACTGGCATTTGTTGCTGGTTACTGGGCTTTTACCAAAGAACTTAAGCGTAAAGAAGCGCTGGGCATACTCCATCCAATAAAAAAAACAGTAGTAATCGGCAAGCCTGCTACTACATCAGAATTAATCATGAATGGCCTTTTTGGGTTTGTTATTGGTTATAAACTGGTTTTTGCATTATTAAACTATAGACTTTTTGTAAATGATGCACAGTCGATTTTAATGTCGACCAAAGGAAATATAATTGGTGGTTTATTTTTTGCTGGATTGTTTGCTTACTGGGATTATACCGAAAAAAATAAACATAAACTCGATAAACCAAAAGAAACACAGGTAACCATTCACCCTTACCAAATCATGAGTAATCTGATTGTTTGGGCAGCTATCTGGGGTTTTTTAGGAGCAAAGTTTTTCGATAACCTGGAGTATTGGGATGATTTTATTCAACATCCCATCGAGCGGTTATTGTCGTTTAGTGGGTTAACTTTTTACGGTGGTTTAATTTGCGGTGGTGCGGCGGTATTGATTATAGCAAAAAGAAACGGTATTAAACCCTTACACATGCTTGATGTAGGTGGACCAGGAATGATGCTGGCTTATGCAGTAGGCCGTATCGGTTGTCACTTAGCCGGCGACGGTGACTGGGGGATTGTAAATTCAAACCCTAAACCATTTTCCTGGCTTCCGGATTGGTTGTGGTCTTATAAATACCCAAACAACGTAGTGGGAGAAGGTATTCCAATTCCCGGTTGTACCGGAAAGTTTTGCAACGAATTGGCACAAGGGGTATACCCAACACCGATCTACGAAGTAATTATCTGTTTGATCCTTTTTGCTTTCTTGTGGAAAATCAGAGATAAAATAAAAGCACCTGGTTTAATGTTCGGTATCTATATGATCTTAAACGGTGTTGAGCGTTTCTGCATTGAATTAATCCGGGTAAATTCAAAATACCATGTTTTTGGTTTGTCTTTTACGCAGGCAGAAATGATTTCAACTTTTCTTGTAGTAGGTGGGATTGCGTTAAGTGCTTATGCTTTAAGGAACAAGAACAAGCTGGCCCAATAAACAACCTTATAAATTCATTTAAAATCCAACAACAACTTTGTTTGGTTGTTAAATAGTTATGAATTACGAATTAATATGCAATAAAGTGATCTCGATTGTAAAGCTTACCGGAAACTTTATCCGTAAGGAAGCCATGCAGTTTGATGCACAAAAAATCGAATACAAAGGATTAAATGATATGGTTTCTTATGTTGATAAAACAGCAGAGCAGAAACTGGTTCAAAATCTTGAAAAATTAATTGCCGATGCCGGTTTTATAACCGAAGAGAAAACCATTAACCGGGTGGGCAAAACCTACACCTGGATCATCGATCCTTTGGATGGTACAACCAATTTTATCCATGGCATTCCGGCTTATGGCATTAGTGTTGCACTTTATGAAGATGGATTACCTGTTATTGGTGTGGTTTACGAATTAAACAGGGGAGAAATGTTTTATTCATATAAAGGCGGTTTGGCTTTTATGAATAAAAAAGAAATTAAAGTTTCTGTTAACCCTGATTTGAAATCGAGTTTATTGGCCACGGGATTTCCATACTATCAGTTTGATAAACAGCCTCAATATTTGAAATTGCTGGCCGAAATGATGCAAAAAAGTCATGGAGTACGCAGAATCGGTGCAGCAGCTGTAGATCTGGTTTATACCGCCTGCGGACGTTTTGATGCTTTTTTCGAATTTAATCTGCAGCAATGGGATTTTGCTGCAGGATGTTTTATCGTTCAGCAGGCAGGAGGAGAGGTGTATGATTTTGCCGGAGGTAATGATTACTTTGAGAAAAGGGAGATACTGGCTACCAATGGGAAACTTACCGCTGAGATGTTAACTGCGATTAAGCAGTATTTTTAATAATCGTGATGTCATGTGCTGACCTGTAGCGCAGCGGAAAGCTACGCAGTAAACCGAGTTTTAATCGAGAAGGTAAATTTATTTCATGGGTCTTAACCTAGCAGGAAAGATGCTGTAACAAGTTCAGCATGACGAGAAAGAAGAATGCATAAAAAAGGTCCCGATTCTTAGTATTGGGACCTTTTCACTATATATGTACTATGAAAAATGCATTTTAAAGCGCTTCAGAAACTACTTCTGTAACTTCAGGTACCATTCGCTGTAATAAGTTTTGGATCCCTGATTTAAGTGTAATGGTAGAAGACGGACAACCACTGCAAGAGCCACGTAGCTCTACAGTAACCACACCTTCATCAAAAGATTTGTAGGTAATCGCACCACCATCCTGTTCAACGGCCGGGCGTACATAATCGTGCAAAATCTGTTGAATTTTAATTTCAGTTTCCGTACCTTCAAAAGCAGGTGCTTCTTCGGCAGTCGCTTCTTTAATCTTTAATTCCGATTCTACAGCACCTTTAACAAATTCTTTTAGAATAGCTTCAATATCTGCCCATTCTGCATCATCTGTTTTGGTAATGGTAACAAAATTACTGGCGAAAAAAACACCAGAAACAAAGTTGAACTTAAATAACTCTTTAGCAAAAGGCGAATGTTCAGCACTCTCTTTAGTCGCAAAATCCTCACTGCCATTTATTAACAGTTTGTTTACCATAAATTTCATGGTAGCTGGATTTGGAGTTTGTTCTGTATATACGTTAATCGTCATGTCTTAATCAATTTGAATAAACAAAATTAACAATTACTCACTAATAAAACCTTTGCTGGCTGTCTGCTTAACGTCAATTTAATTTTACTAAAAAACGCCAGTGTAATTAAATGGAGTAATAGTTCTCAATTGCACTTTTATGGCTTCCGAAACTGCTAAGCCTTCAATAAACTTTGCAATACTCGCTGCGTTGATTTTTGAATTGGTTCTGGTTAATTCTTTTAAGGCTTCGTAAGGGTTAGGATAATTCTCTCTCCTTAAAACTGTTTGAATGGCTTCGGCAACAACTGCCCAGTTTTCATCTAAATCTGCATGTAAAGCAGCTTCATTCAATAAAATCTTATTTAATCCACGTAAAGTAGAATTAATGGCAATTAAAGTATGCCCAAAAGGAACACCAACATTTCTTAATACTGTAGAGTCCGTTAAATCTCTCTGTAAACGCGAAATCGGCAATTTAGCAGCAAAGAACTCGAAAAGTGCATTTGCAATTCCAGCATTTCCTTCTGCATTTTCGAAATCGATCGGGTTAACTTTATGTGGCATAGCTGATGAACCGATTTCTCCCGCTTTGATTTTCTGTTTGAAATAATTTTTCGAAATATAGGTCCAGATGTCTCTGTCTAAATCGATAATGATGTTATTGATGCGTTTTAAAGCATCGCACTGTGCGGCAAACTGATCGTAATGCTCAATCTGTGTAGTGTGTTGAGCTCGGGTTAAGCCTAATATTTCATTTACAAAATGATTCGAAAAATCAACCCAGTTTAATTGAGGATAAGCAATATGATGGGCGTTGAAGTTTCCGGTTGCACCACCAAATTTTGCGCTGTTTGGGATGGCTTTTAAACCTTCGAGCTGAATGCTTAAACGTTCGGCGAAAACCAAAAATTCTTTTCCCAGTTTAGTAGGAGAGGCCGGCTGACCATGCGTATGTGCCAGCATCGGAATATCCTTCCATTCTGTTGCCAGTGCGTTTATTTTTTCGATTAAAGAATCAATCGCCGGGTAGTAACTTTCGTTCAGCGCCAGTTTGATAGAATAAGGGATGGCGGTATTGTTGATATCCTGAGAGGTTAAGCCAAAATGGATAAACTCTTTATAGTTTTGAAGGGATAAAGCATCAAATTTACTTTTGATAAAATATTCAACCGCTTTAACATCATGATTGGTTACTTTTTCAGTTTCTTTAATTTCCAGCGCATTAGCTTCTGAAAAATTTTCGTGTATTTTACGTAATTCTGCATAAAGATTTCTGTCAAAACTCTCCAAGCCAGGCAAGTTGATTTCGCAAAGTGCGATAAAATATTCGACTTCTACAAAAACACGGTATTTAATCAGTGCTTCTTCCGAAAAGTAAGCAGCTAAACTTTCGGTTGTTTTTCTGTAACGGCCATCAACAGGTGAAATAGCTTGTAGTGATGTTAAATTCATTATGCGGATTATATTTTTGCCGCAAATTTACGACAATTGATGGATTTTAAGGTCTAGATGCCTAAAAATAAAAAAAGCCTTAGGTGTACTAAGGCTTTTTCAAATGGTTTGATAAAACTATTTTTTAACTTTAGTAGTATCAGTTTTAACAATAGTGTCTTTAACGGTTGTGTCTTTTACAGTAGTATCTTTAACTGTAGTATCAACAACTGTAGAATCAACTTTGGATGAATCTGTTCCGCCATCTTTCTTCTCTGATTTACAAGCTACAACAGATAGAGATAAAGCTAGAGCTAAAAAGCCCATCTTGAATAAATTTTTCATTGTCTTTTTAATTTGTTTGGTTATTAAAATTAATTAATTACTAATTTATATAAAAAAGCTGGAAAAGTAACCCGGTTTTGTTAAATAAAAAAGGTCAATATGTAAAAAATATCGACCTTTTTATGTTATTTAGTTGAAATAACTAGTGTTTTACTTCAGTTTTTTCGGTTGTTGCTTTAACTGTAGTGTCTTTTACAGTAGAATCTTTAACTACTGTATCAACTTTAGTTGTATCAGTAACAATTGTAGAAGAATCGGTCACTGTTGTATCAGTGCCATCTGCTTTTTTAGATGAATCGCCACAAGCAGCGACAGTTAAAGATAAAGCAAGGGCTAAAAAGCCTAATTTGAATGCATTTTTCATCTTGATATATGTTTTAGGGTTTAATATATACTATTAATACTAAAAATTTTAAAAGGTAACCTCCTTGTTTTTTGCAAATAAAAAAAGCCTTTAAAAATGGATTCCAAAGGCTTTATTATAAGTAAGTTAAACTAGTGTTTAACTTCAGTTTTTTCTGTAGTAGTTTTTACACTAGTATCTTTTACTGTAGAATCTTTAACTACTGTATCTTTTTTAGTAGTGTCAGTAATTACAGTTGAAGAATCAGTAGCTGTAGTATCAGCACCTTCTGCTTTTTTCTCTGAGTTACAAGCAACAACTGATAAAGATAAAGCTAAAGCTAAGAAGCCTAATTTGAATGCATTTTTCATTTTGAATATTTTTTAAGTAATTAATTAATTTACTTGTTAATACCCATTATTAAAAAAGGTAACCCAAAAAAATAAAAAAAAATAAAAAAGGCTTCTGAAATACAATCAGAAGCCTTTTTTGTATGGTAAAGTTAAACTAGTGTTTAACTTCAGTTGTAGTAGTAGTAGCTTTTACAGTAGTATCTTTTACGGTAGAATCTTTAACTGTAGTATCTTTTGCAGTAGTATCAGTAACGATAGTAGAAGAATCAGTTAAAGTAGTATCAGCACCTTCAGCTTTTTTTTCTGATTTACAAGCTACAACTGATAAAGATAAAGCTAAAGCTAAAAAGCCTAATTTGAATGCATTTTTCATTTTTGATTTTTTTTAGTAATTAATTTCTTATTAATGCCGCAAAGGTAAAAAGGTAACCCGATAATTTTCAGAAAAGGTAAAAATATTTTTTTCTGGCGATTTGGGTTACCGTTTGCTTTTAGTTTGTATTAAGCAATTATAGTAGCAATAAATATTTTTTTGTCTAATATTGGGTTACTATTTATAGAAAAATGTATTAACTAGTGAATAACAGTTTAAAGAGTTCAGTTCCAACAGATAGAGAGGTTATTTTAGGTATTCTAAATAACTCAGAAGATACACTTAACAAGTTATACAAAGCGTATTATGCGATGGTTTTGCAGTTTATCCTAAACAATAACGGTGATGAAGATGATGCAAAAGATGTTTATCAGGAAGGCATAATAATTTTATATAACAAAATTAAGGCTGGTAATTTTGAGCTCAGCAGCAAGCTGAAAACTTATATTTATTCGGTCTGTAGGCGTATCTGGCTAAAAAAACTTAGTCTGAACAGTAAAAAAGCCGGTAATATTACCGATTATGAAGATGTATTTGCTGTTGAAGAAGATGTAGAAAACCATGAAGAAAAAGATGCTTCTTTTGCAAAAATGCAATCGGCACTTGATCACCTTGGCGAACCTTGTAAAACCATTATTCAGGATTTTTATATCCACAATTTATCCATGCAGGATATCTGCGAAAAGTTCGGTTATACCAATACCGATAATGCAAAAACGCAGAAATATAAATGCCTGCAAAGGTTAAAGAAAATATTTTTTCAACCATAATTTGAAATGAGAAACGATTTGGAGTTAGATGCAATTATTGAAGATTATCTTTTAGGTAAACTTAATGCACAGGAAATGGAAGCTTTTGAACAGTTACGTCTTAATGATGCCACAGTAGATCATAAGGTAGTTTCGCATAAGTTCTTTTTAGCATCTATGGATACATTTGCAGAACAGCTGCGCTTAAAAGAACAATTAAATCATATTCATTCAGAAATTGATGTGGAAAGTCTGGCTTCTACACTTAGGCCTCATCCTTCACGTGTAGTTCAATTGTGGCGGAAACATAAATCTGCAATTGCAGTGGCCGCATCTTTTGTTGTACTTTCTTTGGTTTCTATCTACTCTATTCAACATAGCACTCAACAGGCAGAGCGCTACAGACAATTAAGTAATCGGGTAAATAATGCCATTAAAACACAAAATAGCTTAATCAGAAACATTAAGCATAACAATGCAACTTCTGATAAGCCTAGTACTCAGAATAGTTTTGGTGGTACTGGTTTTGCCATTTCTACCAATGGTTACATTTTAACTAACCTGCATATCATTAATGGAGCTGATTCTTTATATGTTCAAAACAGTAAAGGAGAGTCATTTAAAGTAAAATCGATTTATACAGATCCTCAGAACGATATCGCAATTCTTAAAATAAACGATAAACACTTCAGTAACTTATCTTCTATTCCTTATGCCATTAAAAGAAATACCAGTAACATTGGCGAAATTGTATACACTTTAGGTTATCCAAAAGACGATGCTGTACTTGGAGAGGGTTATGTGAGTTCTAAAAATGGTTTTATTGGAGATACCACTCAGTATCAGGTAGCCATTTCGGTTAATCCAGGTAATAGCGGCGGTCCGGTTTTAGACAATAACGGAAATTTGGTTGGTATTATCAGTGGCAAGCCAGATCAGACTGAAGGTGCAGCCTTTGCCATTAAATCAAAATATATCTTAGAGGCCATGAGGGCTATTCCCCAGGATTCATTAGGCGTAAATAAACTTTCTGCCAACAAAAAGAGCTTGCTGTCTGGTTTAAAACGTACCAAGCAGATCGAAAAAATACAAGATTATGTATTTATGATTAAAGCATATTAAAAATAATACCCCAAACAAATTAATATTCTTAAACCCTGTAGATTAAATTCTTCAGGGTTTTTTATTGGAATTGTAATTTGGAGGTCTGAAATTAATATTAAATCTATGTATTTACTATAGTATTGTTTAGATTTGTTAAAGTCAAAATTAAATTAATAATATCATGAGTATAAGATTAGGCGATACCGCACCGAATTTCAAAGCCAACACATCTATTGGCGAAATAGATTTTTACGATTATTTAGGCGATAGCTGGGGCGTGCTTTTTTCTCATCCAGCTGACTATACGCCTGTTTGTACTACTGAATTGGGCAGAACTGCTGCATTGAAAGGCGAGTTTGAAAAAAGAAACGTTAAAGTTCTGGCATTAAGTGTTGATTCTGCGGAGTCGCATAAAGGATGGATCAACGATATCAACGAAACTCAAAATACTTCTGTAGAATTTCCAATTATTGCCGATCCGGATAAAACAGTGGCCAACCTGTACGATATGATTCACCCGAATGCTTCAGAAACATTAACCGTAAGGTCGTTGTTTGTCATCAGTCCTGATAAAAAGGTGAAACTAATCATTACTTATCCGGCATCTACTGGAAGAAATTTCAATGAAGTATTGCGCGTAATTGATTCTTTGCAGCTTACTGCAAATTATAGCGTAGCTACGCCGGCAGATTGGAAAGACGGAGAGGATGTAATTGTGGTAAACAGCATTAAAACGGAAGATATTCCGGCTAAATTCCCTAAGGGACACCAGGTAATTAAACCCTATTTGCGTACAACACCTCAGCCAAATAAATAATCGATTTTTATAGTAACGCAACATTTTTGTTGAACGGAGCAAAATGGCTTGTGTTAAATTCGTAATTTATTATATTTGGTAGTTTTGTTTCAATATTAACGCTTAAAATGGTTGTTTTATTTGTATTAATGCACAATTGTTTAGATGAAATGCTGATCAAGGCTTAAAAGGTTTATTTATTTATACAATTTTTTATTTTTTTATGGCAACCGGAAAAGTTAAATGGTTTAATACGCAAAAAGGCTTCGGATTTATTGTGCAAGAAGACAATAAAGATTTATTTGTGCACTTTAAAGATGTTTTAGGTGGAATCGAAAGCCTGAAAGAAAACGACACAGTAGAATTTGAAGTAGCTGAAGGCAGAAAAGGTTTACAGGCAGTAAACGTTAAGAAAGTTTAAGCAATAATATAACGATTATTTCTCATGCCTACAAAAAGTCTTTCGAGAGAAGGGCTTTTTGTATTTTGTATTGCCATGTTTGTCATTCTTAAAGTTTATCGTAGTACTGAAGAGAAGCGAAATGGAGAAATCTGCTCATTTAGATTCCTTGGCTCCGTTGCACTTTGCCCGAAATGACATATTTTTTTTGAAAAGCAGCAGTTGTGGTACTTCTGTTTCGATAGTCCCGCCATTTGCTTAATCCCGATTGAAATCCTCTGAGAATAAAATATAATACTTCAATCGGGATAACGCTGTCTGTCGGGTTTATTTTACAAACAATAGCAGTACTATTTAAGCCAGCTAAACCCGATCTTAGAGAGATGCCGATATTTTCATCGGCAGAAGTGGGAGCGGGGCTGTGGGATCCCAATGGCTTCTGGACCTGCTTTCCAAAAAAAATTAGTTGGTTTTGATTTAATATTTGTAGGTTAAAGATTCTTCACTGCGTTCAGAATGACAGAATCAATAGAGGGATCGTCATCTCGACCGGAGCAACGCGAAGTGGAGAGATCTATTTAGACAGATTTTGCTTCGCAGAGCCTTCGGATTCCCGGCCGCTGCAGTCGATAGCTATCCTTTAGGTTCGCTTATAATGAGATATTATGTAATTGGCTCTGGCATATTTTTTTTAAAAAGTAGCAGTTGTGTTACTTCTGTTTCGATAGTCCCGCCATTTGCTTAATCCCGATTGAAATCCTCTAAGGATAAAATATATAATACTCCAATCGGGATAACGCTGTCTGTCGGGTTTATTTTACAAACAATAGCAGTACTATTTAAGCCAGCTAAACCCGATCTTAG
>Ga0157371_10003001_pt1 | contig 15672 bp, 9 predicted proteins | sample C45metaG_FD_113462 | JGI IMG/M metagenome (GOLD analysis project Ga0157371, IMG submission 113462) | Corn rhizosphere microbial communities from Kellogg Biological Station, Michigan, USA - C4-5 metaG | ecosystem: Host-associated > Plants > Roots > Rhizosphere > Soil | place: USA: Michigan...
AGGCGGCCAGCCGCTTCGTGCCGACCTCGCCGGACAACTACAAGAGCATCGAGGCTTCCGCCCTGGCAGCCGGCCTGCTCAAGTGAGTCTCGCCCTCAGGGGCGTGACGCTGGTACACGCCGATGGCTCGCCCGCCCTGGCCGATCTCGACCTCACCCTGGAGCAGGGTGAACAGGTCGCCCTGATCGGCCCTTCCGGGGCGGGCAAGACCAGCCTGCTGCGGCTGCTGGCCACCGGTCTGCGGCCGGTCGCGGGGGAGCTGGAGATCCTCGGCCAGGCGCCCTGGAACCTGGGCAACCGCGCGCGGCGCCAGTTACGCGCCCGTATCGGGCTCATCCACCAGGCGCCGCCGCTGCCGGCGCGCCAGAGGGTCATCACCGCGGTGCTGGCTGGACGTCTCGGCCAGTGGTCGCTGGCACGCAGCCTGGTCAGCCTGGTGCATCCGCTGGATCGCGCCGGGGCCGCCGCGGCCCTGGCGCCGCTGGATCTCGCCGACCGGCTCTATACGGCCTGCGATCAGCTGTCCGGTGGCCAGTTGCAGCGCATCGGCATCGCCCGGGCGCTCTACCAGCAGCCACAGCTGCTGCTCGCCGACGAACCCGTGTCGGCCATGGACCCGGTGCTGGCCGGCCATACCCTGGAGGTGCTGCGCGACGCCGCCACGCGCCAGGGCACCACCCTGGTCACCAGTCTGCACAATGTCGAACTGGCGCTGCAGCGCTTTCCGCGCATTCTCGGCCTGCGCGCCGGCCGGCTGCTGTGGGACAAGCCCGCCAGCGCAGTCACCCCGGCGGATCTCGCCGCGCTCTATGCCAACGAGGGGCTGAGTAATCCCCTCGCATCCGCCGCGCCGGCTGCGGCCGAGACGCCCCTCGACCTGCCGCGATGCTGAATGCGCCTCGTCCGGACCCCGCTGCCCGGCCCCGCCTGCTCCTGACCCTACTGGCTCTGCTGCTGGCCTGGCCGACGCTGCGCCTGGCGGAATTCGATCTGCTGGGCCTCTTCACCGGCGACAACGCCCGTACCCTGGGCAATTTTCTCGCCGGCTTCTGGCCACCGGCCCATGACGCCGATTTTCTCGCCGTACTGGGCCGCGCCACCCTGGAAACCCTGGCCATCGCCACCCTGGGCATGGCCCTGGCCGCGCTGATCGCCCTGCCCGCCGCCCTGCTCGCCACCCGTGTCCTGTCGATCTCCGCCTTGCCCCGCGGCGGGCGCCCAGGCCACTTGCCGCGCCTGCTGCGTGGGCTGGTCCGCGGCGTGCTGATCGTGCTGCGCAGCGTGCCGGAGATCGTCTGGGCGCTCTTGTTCGTCCGCGCCGTGGGCCTGGGCCCCACCGCGGGGGTGCTGGCCATCGCCATCACCTACGGCGGCATGTTGGGCAAGGTCTATGCAGAGATCTTCGAATCGGTCGATCCGCGACCGGCACGGGCCCTGCTGCTGCAGGGCGCCGGACGCCTGCAGGCCTTTGTCTACGGCGTACTGCCCAATGCCGCCAGCGAGATGATTTCCTACAGCGTCTATCGCTGGGAATGCGCCATCCGCGCCTCGGTGGTGATGGGCTTCGTCGGTGCCGGCGGCCTCGGCCAGCAGGTGGACCTGTCGCTGCGCATGTTCGCCGGTGGCGAGGTGGCCAGCCTGCTGCTGACCTTCCTGGGGCTGGTGCTGCTGGCCGATGTGCTGAGCCGGCTGCTGCGCCAGGTGGAACGTGGCCAGGGCCGTGGCAGGGGCCTGCTGACGGTGCTGGCGATGGGCGCCGCCCTGGTGGCGTCCGCCAGCTACCTGGGCACGGCTTTTGGCGAGCTGCTGAGCGCTCGCGCCCTGGCGCAGATGGGCAGCTTCCTGGCCGATTTTCTCAAGCCCGATTTCTCTCTCATGCAGCTCTCGGCCGTGGCCCATGGCGCGGTGGAAACCCTGGCGATGTCGGCCCTGGGCACCCTGCTCGCCGGGTTGCTCGGCCTGCTGCTGGCCTTGCCCGCGGCCGGTCGCCTGGGCCTGGCCGCCCTGGCCCTGGCGCGGCTGCTGCTCAACGCCCTGCGCGCCGTCCCCGAGCTGGTCTGGGCGGCGCTGATGGTGCTGGCGGCGGGGCTCGGTCCCAATGCCGGTACCCTGGCCCTGGCCCTGCACACCGCCGGGGTGCTCGGCCGCTTGTTCGCCGAAGCCCTGGAAAACACCCCCAAGGCGCCCGCCGAGGCCATCCGCCTGGCCGGTGGCGGTGCGCTGGCGGCCTTTCTCTACGGCACCCTGCCGGCGGTCTGGCCGCAATTGCTGGCCTATCTGCTCTATCGCTGGGAAAACAATATCCGCATGGCCAACATTCTTGGCTTCGTCGGTGCCGGGGGCCTGGGGCAGCAACTGTATTTCAGCCTGAGCCTGTTCCAGCAGGCCCAGGCCGCCACGGTGATCCTCGGCATGCTGGTGTTGGTGCTGGGCGTGGATTTGCTGAGCAACTGGGCCCGGCAGCGCTGGGTCGTTCGTTAACGAATCTCCGGCAGCAGCAACGCTGGCAACTGGGCTAGAAAGGCGGCTTCGTCGTCGAGCTGGCGCAGATCCAGCCAGAGGGCGTCGGCGTCGATCCGACCGACCACCGGGATCGGCAGACCGCGTAACGCCTCTTCCAACTGCCGCAGGGCGCGCCCGCGCAGGCGCTTGCTGACCTGGGGGCGGCAGCACAGGGCAGCACCAGGCAGGCGCGCCACTGGCTGGGCGCCACTGCCGATCATGCCCAGCGCCGGCTCCACGCTGACCGCATAGGTCGCGCCCAGGATGGCGGTGCAGGCCGGCAGCAGGCGCTCGGCCTGGGCGGTGATGTCCTCAGCAGGGCGCGACAGCAGGCGCAGGCTGGGCAGCCGCTCGGCCAGCCGATCCGGATCGCGATAGAGCGCCAGGGTCGCCTCCAGGGCGGCCAGGGTCAGCTTGTCCACCCGCAGGGCGCGCTTGAGCGGATTCTTCTTGATGCGTTCGATGAGGTCGCGGCGGCCGACGATGAGGCCGCATTGGGGCCCACCGAGCAGCTTGTCGCCACTGAAGGTCACCAGGTCCGCGCCATCGCGCAGGGCCTGCTGCACCGTGGGTTCGGCGGGCAGGCCCCAGCGTGTCAGGTCCACCAGGGTGCCGCTGCCCAAGTCTTCCAGCAGGGGGACGGCATGGGCGCGGGCGATGGCGGCCAGTTCCGGGGTGGCGACGCTGGCGGTGAAACCCTGGACGCTGTAGTTGCTGGTGTGCACCCGCATCAGCAGCGCGGTGCGCGGACCGATGGCGGCCTCGTAGTCGCGGGCGTGGGTGCGGTTGGTGGTGCCCACCTCCACCAGCTTGACCCCGGCGCGAGCCATGATGTCGGGGATGCGGAAGGCGCCACCGATCTCGATCAGCTCGCCGCGGGACAGCACCCCTTCCTTGCGCGCCCCTATGGCATGCAGGGCCAGCAAGACCGCCGCGGCGTTGTTGTTGACCACGGTCACCGCCTCGGCGCCGGTGAGTTCGCGCACCAGGTCGGCGACCAGGTCGTCGCGATCACCACGCTTGCCGGTAGCCAGGTCGAATTCCAGATTCATGGGATGGCGGGCGGCCTCGGCCACTGCGGCGATGGCTTCTTCCGCCAGCAGCGCCCGCCCCAGGTTGGTGTGCAGCACAGTGCCGGTGAGGTTGAACACCCGCCGCACCCGCGGCTGGCTGCGCAGCGCCAGCCGCTCGCCCAGGCGGCCGGCCAGCACGCCCTCTTCCACCTCCACGGCGGTCAGGGTGCCGGCTTTCAGGGCCCCGCGCAGATCGTCCAGTAAGGATCGGTAGCCGCCCAGGACCTGCTCACGACCGTGGCGCTCCTGCAGCGGACGCGAAGCGGGATGGCGCAGCAGTCGGTCGATGGACGGCAGGCGGATGGCGGTCATGGGAGTTCCTTGGGTCGAGTCGATCCCCAGTGTAGCCCGAACCCGCGACGGGTCGACCAGGGCGCGCCAGGCTGCCGCAGGCGTTGCCCGGCCCTGGCTGGAAGGGTCCTGACCCGGACCTCGGCCGTCTGGAAATGACCCCCGGGTTCCCGGTTTGCCGCGTGCCAGAGCCCGTCCTAGGATGGATTCGAGGGCTTTCCCGGGCAGCGACGACCGCCATGGCGTGGAAAGTCCTGGCCACCGCGCCCACTTCACGACAATAACAAAGGTGCCGTCATGTCCAAGAAAACCTCCCTCTGGGCCCGCGATGACCTGCTCGACAATAGCGACATCGTCAGCCTCGGCAACTTCACCTACCTGCATACGCTGAAGAGCGCCGCGACCGCGCCACTGCCGCAGACCGCCGCGGCCAGCACCCCCACCGTCAGCGAATTCCTCAATGGCGCCATCAGCGAGTACGTGCTGGGTGGCACCCCCGACGGCATGCGGCCTTTCCTGGTCGATGGCCATCAAATGACGCTGCACAACGCGCTCAACGGCGCGACGGCCCATACCTGGATCACCGCCGAGAACCAGGTGCTCATCACCTATGCCGGCACGACCCGAGGCGAGAACCTGCTGATCGACCCCCTGTCCACCGCCGGTGGCCTGCTCAGCGATCTGCAGATCCTCGGCCAGCAGGTGTCCAGCGCCCAGCGCCAGTCGCTGGACTTCGCCCACCAGGTAATCGAGGCGGCGGCCAAGCAGGGCTATGGCACCCAGGACATCTTCGTCACCGGCCACTCCCTGGGCGGCATCTCGGCGGAATACGTCGCCCAGCAGACCGGGCTCGGCGGGATCAGCTTCGAGGCCTCGGGCATTCCGCGTGACGTGCACGCGGCGGGCCACGGCGGTAACTTCGTCAATGTGGTGACCCTCGGCGATCCGGTGGCCAACTACAGCTCCGACATCCGTGGCGAGCAGCCCTTCGCGCCCACCTTCGTCAGCCAGGCCGAAGGGGGTGGCAGCCTGCCGCACTATGGCTCGCTGTTCCTGATCGGCGCCCAGGCGGATCAGCACGACCTGGCCCAGGCGGCGGCCAAGGTGGGCCACCTGTTCAGCGGCGATAACGGTGGCCAGGTCAATCCGCTGGGCGCGGCCCTGCATCCCGTGAGCGTCACCGCCGGACTCGCCGAGGCCGTGCGGCTGATCGCCGAATTCCATCTGCCGGCCGCCGAATACACCAACCTCGGGGTCACGCCCACCGGCGGCTTTCTCGATACCTTGCCGGCCCATATCGGTACGGCCCATGGCCCGGTCTTGATGGTTGGCAACTACAGCGTGGCGGAGCTGCAGGCCTTCGCCGAGACCCACGCGACCTTCGGCTGAGAGCGGACCGCGCTCCCTTGGCGGTGCCGCGGCAGGAAACTTCCGGCGTACCGCCTGGGTCTGCCCTCCTATCGCCCGGGATCCTCAGGGTCCCGCCCGCCGTAGCCCAGGAGAGCACCATGACCGCAGACAGTCCCCAGCGCATGACCGATGAAGAAGCCCAGGAATTCGCCACCGAGGTGTTCAACCTCGCCCGCACCGGCAACGCCGAGATGCTGGCCCTGGTGCTGGAAAAGGGGCTGACGCCCAATCTACGCAATCACAAGGGCGACAGCCTGCTGATGCTGGCCAGCTACCACGGGCACCTGGAGGCCAGTCGCGTGCTGCTGGAGCACCAGGCCGATCCGAACCTGGCCAATGACATGGGGCAGTCGCCGCTGGCCGGGGCGGCCTTCAAGAACAACCTGCCCATGGCTGAACTGCTGCTGGACCAGGGTGCCGCCGTGGAGGGCGCCATGCCCGATGGCAAGACGGCGCTGATGATGGCGGCCATGTTCAATCACGTGCAGATGGTGGAGTTGTTGGTGGCCCGCGGCGCCGACCCCAAGGCACGGGATTCCGCCGGCAACACGGCGCTGAGCGTGGCCCGCGCCATGGGCGCCCAGGACACTCCCGCCGTGCTGGAGCGGCTGGGCGGCGTCTGATAAGAGCCTATTCAAAGGCTCGCGAGCTAGAGACAAACAAGGCCTAGGCGGCCCCGCGAAAATGCCTGAGGAAGCGGACCGGGCTCGCGTGCGAGTTTACGAGTGGTAAATGAGCATTCCGAAGGCATTTTCAACGCCGTTTGGCCGACGCGCAGCAGACTTTGAACAGGCTCTTAGCGCTTCTGGTAGCGATAGAACAGGTTAGGTTCGCTAACCACATAGAGGTTGCCGGCGGTATCCAGGGTAACGCCCTCGGGCTGGCGGATACGCCGCGACAGGCCACCGAAGGGCGCCACCAGGGAGCGGGTGTCCAGGGTATGGCCCTGGTCGTCGAGTTCGATCAGCACCCGTGACTCGTCGCTGAGCAGCAGCAGGTGACCGGTACGGCGGTCGACGTGGACTGCCGACAGATCGCCGGTACTGGGCGCCTGATCGAGCCAGGCCTGGCGATCGATGATGCGCAGGGCGAAGTCGCCATCGAAGCTCTTGAGCAGGCCGCGGATTTCATAGAGCTTGCGTGGCGAGTGCTCCTTGACCACGAACAGACGGTCATGGGCTGCATCGTAGTCCAGGCCTTCGAAACCCTGGTTGCCGCGCGGGAACAGGTCCAGGGTGAGGCTGCGGTAGTCGCTGTGGTGCAGGACGTCATCGCCTTCGGGGATGGTCACCAGGGTCAGGGCATTGGCCCCCTCTTCCGCCAGCAGCAGGCGGTCGTTGCCCAGGTAGCTCACGCCTTCGACGTCGTCGAAACCTTCCAGGCGATGGCGCTCCAGCAGGTCGCCGTCGCGACTCAGGGCCAGGAGTTCCGGCGGATTGTTGACCACCGCCCAGAGACGATCACGCACCGGGTCGTAGCTGATGTCCGAGAGGTTCTGGGTGACCCCGGCCACTGGCTTGGCTTGCACCGCCACCCTGTAGCGCCCGAGTTCCAGCGCGGTACGGGGCTCACTCTGCCCGAGCTGGCCGAGCCAAAATAGCAACTGGCTGTCCAGGTGGCTGCCGCGCAGGCCCTGGGTAAGCCCCAGCGCCAGCAGCAGGGCCAGCCCCCATGCCCAAGCCCTGCGTCCGATCCTGATCCGTCTCACCCACGCCGTCATCGACTTGCCCCGTTATCGTTGTACGGGGCGGAGTATCCAGGGCTGTCTTTATGGTTGTGTGACAGCCCTAACGACGTGGCTGGACGGGATTCCCCTCCCAGCGCGACCGCCCCGGCAGCGTTTCACCCTTCATCACCAGCGACAGCGGCCCCAGTTCCACGTCGTCGCCGACCCGGGCGCCATAGAGCACCACGCTGCGCGGCCCCAGGTTGACGCCCTTGCCCAGTTCCACCTCGCCGACCTTCATCACCCGGTCTTCGAACAGATGGGTCTGGGGACCGGCCAGGGCATTGAGTTCGCCGTGATCGCCCAGGCGCACGCAATCGAATTCGGTGAGGTCGGTGGTATCCAGGTAGGTGCCGCGGCCCAGGCGGGCGCCGAGCAGGCGCAGGGCCAGCGGCAGCCAGGGGGTGCCTCTCAGGGTACCGAGCAGATTGGGCACGGCCAGGGTTTCGTAGAGGCTGGTGATGGCCTCGCTGCGCCAGACGAAAAAGGTCCACATGGGCGCCGAGCGCGGACGATAGCGACCCACTACCAACCACTTCAGCCCCAGCACCACCACAAAGCTGGCGAGGGCGAAGGCGCTGCCGGCCAGCAGGGTCTCGCCCAGCAACCGCAGCCAGGCGCCGGCTTGCCACAGCGGCACCAGGGCCTCGGCGATGGCGCAGCCGGCGGCTACGGTGAAGCCGGTGGGTAGCACGATGCGCAGGGCTTCGATCAGGCCGCGGGCCACGCGGCGCCAGGGTGCCGGGCGGAAGGTCAGGCTTTCCGGATAGCCGGTGAGGGTTTCCCGCGCCGGCAGGCGAACCGCTGGCGAGCCGAGCCAGGTCTCGCCTCGGCGCAGGGGCACGCCTTCGTCGAGGCGGCCCAGGACCCCGATCAGGGCGTCCTCGGGGATATGGCAGCCATCGGCGACATAGGCGCCATTGCCGACGAAACTGCGGCGGGCGATGGAGGTGCGCCTGAGGGTCATCCAGCCCTGGGCCACCTGCTCGTCGCCGAGCATCACGGCATCGGCGATGAAGGTCTCGTCGCCCAGCTCCAGCAGCGCGGACACCGGGCCCTGGGCGGTGGAAATTTCCGCATCTCGCCCCACTCGCGCACCCAGCAGGCGATACCAGAGGGACGAGTAGACCGTGGCGTAGAGCCCTTGCAGACTCTGCAGCGCCGATTCCTGGATCTGGTTGGCCAGCCATTTGCGCCAGTAGAAGAGACTGTCGACCGACCACTGGCCTTCCTCCAGGCGCGGCAGGATCAACCGACGCGCCAGGGCGCAGCCGAGCAGGGTCAGGGCAACGCTGACCACGCCCAGCGGCAGGGCCAGCACCCCGTATTGCAGGGCATCGAGCAGCAGCGACGAGGTATGCCACCAGGGCAGCCCGCCGACATTTTCCAGTTCGTCGATCAGCAGCGCCAGGGGAAACAGCGGCATGAAGAACAGCACCGAGACCACCAGCCCGCTGAGGGCGTAGAGCCCTTTCAGCAGGGCACGCTGAACGCGGGACGCCGGGGCCGGCGGCAGGACGCGGGCGCCAGTGGCACCCTGGTCACGGGCCGGTGCGCCGCCCCAGTTGCGTCCAGCCGGGATGCGCTGACCGCTGCGCAGGGCGGATTGGGCCTGCAGGCGTGCGCCGTCACCGAGGGCGGTATCGCCTTCGAGGATGGCATAGGAGCCGACCTGGGCTTCGTGACCCAGGGTCACGGCGCCGAGCAGCAATTCGCCGCGCAGCACCCGGGCGTTCTCGAAGTTGACGCCATTGCCCAGGCTGGCGCCCTGCCCCAGGGTCAGCAACTCGGGCACGCGCAGAGTGAGGGTACCGATGAACGCCTGGTCGCCGACCTGGGCGCCCAGCAGCCGCAGCCAGCCGCGCGCCAGCGGCGAGCCGCTGAGCAGGTAGGCCGGTGCCAGGGCGAGGAAACGCTCGCCGAGCCACCAGCGGTAGTAGGTCAGGCCCCACAGCGGATAGCGACCGGCGTCCAGGCGGCCGGTCAGGCGCTTGCCCAGCAGGGCCACGGCGAATTCCAGGCCGATGGCCAGGACGAACAGGCTCAGGGCGGTCAGCATGGCCAGGGGCAGCGCCGTGCCGGAATGGATCAGCAGCGGGAAGGCCAGGAAGGGTGCCAGCCAACGGCCCAGGCGCAGGGTCAGCAGCGGCGGCAGGGCCACTGCCTGGGCCAGGCCACAGCGCCAGCGTCGCCAGCGACTGGGCGGTGCCCAGGCCTCGGTGGCCGTGGCCTGACCGGCCTCGGCGGCATCCGCCTCCAGGGCGTCGGCGATGGCGCCCAGGGTGCGACCGGCATAGACCGCCTTGACCGTGGCGCTGGCATAGCGCGGATGCTGGCGCAGCCGCGAAACCAACCGCGCGGCGAACAACGAGTGACCGCCCAGGTCGTCGAAGAAGTCCATCTCGGCGTGCAGGGCCTGGCCGGGAAACAGCTCGGCGGTGGCCGCGAGGACCGCACCCAGGGCGCCGCTGGCCGGGGCGACCGGCGCCACGACAGCGATGGCCAGGGGGCGGACACGCAGTTGCTTGCGGTCGATCTTGCCGGAATTCAGCCGCGGCATCTCGCCGAGCCACTCGAAGCGGCTGGGCACCATGTACAGCGGCAGGCAGCCGGCCAGCTCGGTGCGCAGCAGGTCGCTGCGCGGCAGCGGGCCGCCGTCGCCGACCAGAAAGGCCACCAGTTGCTCGATGCCGCCCTCTTCGCGCAGCACCACGGCCACGGTGCCCACGCCGGGTTGCCGGGCCAGGGTGGCCTCGATCTCGCCCAGCTCCACGCGATAGCCGCGGATCTTCACCTGGTCGTCGACGCGGCCCAGGCAATGCACCTGGCCGTGCTCGTCGACCCGCGCCAGGTCGCCGGTGCGATAGAGCTTGAGGTCGTGACTGCCGGTGCTCCAGGGGTTGGCGAGGAATTTCTCGGCGGTCAGCTCCGGCCGACCCAGGTAGCCATCGGCGACGCCCGGACCGGTGATGCAGAGTTCGCCCACCTGGTCACGCGGCAGCAGCGCCAGCGGCTGGCTGGCATCGGCGTGCACCACCAGCAGGCTGTAGTTGGGCAGCGGCCGGCCGATGGTCACCGGCTCACCCGGCTGCAGCTGCGCCAGGCTCGCCGAGACGGTGGCCTCGCTCGGGCCATAGGTATTGAACAGCCGCCGCTGCGGCCGACTCCAGCGCGCCACCAGCGGCTCGGGGCACATCTCGCCGCCGAGGTTGATCAGGCGCAGGCTGGGGACGTCTTCCGGCAACAGCGCCAGCAGGGTCGGCACCACATGCAGCACGCTGATGCGATTGGCGGTCAGCGCCCGGGCCAGGGCCTCGGGGTCGGCGGTGATCTCGCGCGGGGCCAGCCAGAGGGTGGCGCCCACCAGGTAACTGATCCAGATCTCTTCGAAGGACATGTCGAAGGCCACCGAGAAGCCCTGGTAGACCCGATCACCCGCCTCGATGCCGAGCAGCGAATTCTCGCTGCGCAGGAAGTGGCAGATGCTGTCCTGGCGGATGCCGATGCCCTTGGGCTTGCCGGTGGAGCCGGAGGTGTAGATCAGGTAGGCCAGGTTGTCCGGAGAAACCTGGCCACGGCGGCGCAGGGCCTCGCCACTGACCAAGGGGGTGCCCAGTTGATCCGGCGTCCAGCACTCGAGTCCCGGGCGCGCCAGAAGCTCGGCGAAGAGCGTCCCGGTGATCACGCCCACCGCCTGGGCATCTTCCAGGCAGAGGGCCACGCGGTCGGCCGGGGTCTCGGCATCGCAGGGCAGCCAGGCGGCGCCGGTCTTGGCGATGGCCAGCTGCATCACCAGCAGCTCGATGCCACGCGGCAACCAGAGGCCGACCACGCGGCCGGGTCCGGCACCGGCGGCCAGCAGCCGCGAGGCGGCGCGATCGGCCCAGGCGTCCAGCTCGCCGTAGCTCAGGCTGCGCTCGCCTTCGAGCAGGGCCGGCCGTTCCGGTGCCCGCGCCGCGGTGGCCTCGAACAGATCGGCGAGGACTTCATCGCGGCACAGGTCGGGGCGGATGGGGCCTTCGACCAGACTGAGGGAGAGTTCGACAAGCGCTTCCATAGGGACAGCCTCTGGGTGTTTAGCGCAGTGTGTATCTCCCGGGTTACGCGCTCCTTAAGGTGGAATTAGGGTTTGCTTAAGGCCATCCGCGAGGCAAAAAAAAACGCCTCCCGAAGGAGGCGTTTCCGTGAGTGCGTGGCGATCAGCGCAGATCGAAGCGGTCCAGCTCCATCACCTTGGTCCACACCTTGACGAAGTCCTTGACGAACTTCTCCTGGGCGTCGGCACTGCCATAGACCTCGCTCAGGGCGCGCAACTGGGCGTGGGAGCCGAACACCAGGTCGACCCGGGTGCCGGTCCACTTCAGCGCGCCGCTCTGGCGATCACGCCCTTCGAAGGTGGCCTTGTCCGGACCGGTGGCCTTCCATTCGGTGGCCATGTCCAGCAGGTTGACGAAGAAGTCGTTGGTCAGGGTCTGCGGCCGCTGGGTGAAGACGCCGTGCTTGGCGCCGCCGACATTGATGTCCAGCACGCGCAGGCCACCGAGCAGCACCGTCAGCTCCGGCGCGGTCAGGTTCAGCAGGTGCGCCTTGTCCACCAGCAGGAATTCCGGCTTGACCTTGAATTCCCCGCCCACGTAGTTGCGGAAACCATCGGCCCAGGGCTCGAGGTGTCCGAAGGAATGGACGTCGGTCTGCTCCTGGGAGGCATCCACGCGCCCCGGGGTGAAGGGCACGCTGATGGCATGACCCGCCGCCTGGGCGGCCTTTTCCACGCCGACGCTACCGGCCAGCACGATCAGGTCGGCGATGGAGACCTGCTTGCCCTGCCCTTGGAAGTCACGCTGGATGCCTTCCAGCACGCCCAGCACCTTGGCCAGTTGCGCCGGCTGGTTGACCTCCCAGTCCTTTTGCGGCGCCAGGCGCAGCCGGCCGCCGTTGGCGCCACCGCGCTTGTCGGAGCCGCGGAAGGTGGAGGCAGCCGCCCAGGCGGTGCCGACCAGTTCGGACACACTGAGGCCGGAAGCCGCCAGCTTGTCCTTGAGTGCCTTGACCTCGGCCTCGCCCAGGGGCGCGCCTGCGGCCTTGGGCAGCGGGTCCTGCCACAGCAATTCCTCGGCCGGGGTCTCCGGGCCCAGGTAGCGGGCCAGCGGTCCCATGTCCCTGTGGGTCAGCTTGAACCAGGCGCGGGCGAAGGCGTCGGCCAGTTGGTCCGGATTTTCCAGGAAGCGGCGGGAGATTTTCTCGTAGGCCGGATCGAAGCGCAGCGCCAGGTCCGAGGTCAGCATGGTCGGCTGGTGACGCTTGTTCGGATCATGGGCATCGGGCACGGCATTGGCACCGGCGCCGTCCTTCGGTCGCCACTGGTGGGCACCGGCGGGGCTCTTGAACAGCTCCCACTCGAACTTGAACATGTTCTCGAGGTACTCGTTGCTCCAGCGGGTGGGCGTGGAGGTCCAGGTCACTTCGAGGCCGCTGGTGATGGTGTCGGCGCCCTTGCCGGTGCCGTAGCTGTTCTTCCAGCCGAGACCTTGCTGTTCCAGGTCGGCCGCTTCCGGCTCGGCGCCGACGCTGGTGGCCGGACCCGCGCCATGGGTCTTGCCGAAGGCGTGGCCACCGGCGATCAGGGCGACGGTTTCCTCGTCGTTCATGGCCATGCGGCCAAAGGTCTCGCGGATGTCGTGGGCCGAGGCCACCGGATCGGGATTGCCGTCCGGGCCTTCGGGGTTCACGTAGATCAGGCCCATCTGCACCGCGCCCAGGGGATTTTCCAGGGTGCGCTGCGGATTGTCGTTGCGGCTGTGCTCCACCGGATGCTGCTCGGGCTGGGCGGTCAGCACGCCGTCACCGGGCTGCTCCATCTGCTTGTGGGCACCGTAGCGGACGTCGCCACCCAGCCAGACGGTTTCCGAACCCCAGAACACCGCGTCGTCCGGCTCCCAGACGTCCTGGCGTCCGCCGGAAAAGCCGAAGGTCTTGAAGCCCATGGATTCCAGGGCGACGTTGCCGGTGAGGACGATGAGGTCGGCCCAGGAGATCTTGCGGCCATACTTCTGCTTGACCGGCCAGATCAGCCGGCGCGCCTTGTCCAGGCTGACGTTGTCCGGCCAGCTGTTGAGGGGCGCGAAACGCTGTTGACCCTGGCCGGCGCCGCCGCGGCCATCACCGACGCGATAGGTGCCGGCGCTGTGCCAGGCCATGCGCACGAACAGCGGGCCGTAGTGACCGAAGTCGGCTGGCCACCAGTCCTGGGAATCGGTCATCACGGCGCGCAGGTCGGCCTTCACCGCTTCCAGGTCGAGGCTCTTGAATTCGGTGGCATAGTCGAACTCCTCGCCCATGGGATCGGACAGCGAGGAATGCTGGTGCAGGAAGTTGAGATTGAGCTGATTCGGCCACCAATCCTTGTTGGTGGTACCGCCGCCGGCAGCATGATTGAACGGGCACTTGGATTCGGTCGACATCTTCTTGGCTACCTCAGGGTCTTGGTTCATCCGGTTGTCAGCTGCGACAGCGTCACGGCTGGCTGAAGTCGTGGTTCCGGCCGGATCGGCCTAGCGGCTCGACAGGCACCGTGGCCGGCAGCGGGCCAGTTGCGGTGCAGGCCCCACCACGGGCAAAAAAGCGGACGTTTCGAGCATTGTTATCCCCTCATCAGATGGGCACACCGACGAAGCGGCGCAATCTCCATACTAGACGGCTTCGCCGCCTGGCGTGATAGAAGGTTTTATGCCCGTCGATAGACTGACTCTGGGACATGCCCCGGTGATGACAGCGCCATTCTTGGCGCGATAAGGAAGGCTGGCGGCGGCTTTGCCGAGGTTCGCGCCGCTTGGCATTACGCCGCGAGCGCAGGGCTCGGGCGGTCCGAACGGCGCTGGCCGGCACGTCCGCTCCAGGTGGAAAAAAGAAGCAGCAACCGCCCTGCCCCGGGCGGTCGCCAGGCCCGGTCTAGCCCGGGGCGAACAGCAGGTTGGGCGCGTGGCGTTCGTAGCCCTCTTCCGCCAGGCGCACGTCCAGCGCCAGGCTGGCGAGGTCGGCGGACAGGGGTTCGCTACGGGCGTCGTGGTCGCGATAGAGGTGCTTGAGGTAGGTCTTGCAATGGGCGCAGGTCTCGGCGCGCAGCGGGGCCTTCTGGGCATTGGCGTCGTCAGTGCTCAGGGAGTAGTAGCCCAGGCCCTTGCCGGTCTCGCAGTGGCTGCACTTGACCCGCACGAAGTGCCACTCGCAGGCGCACAGCGAACAGGTGAGGTACCTCAGGCCATTGGCCTTGCCCAGGTGATGGATGATGCCCGCCATGGGCGGCGCGCCGCAGCAGGGGCAGGCCGTCTGGCTGCCTTGCTCGCGCAGGGCGGTGAAGTCGCTGCGTTGCAGCCAATGGGTCCAGGCCACCTGCAGGGCGGCACCCAGGAAGGGCACCACGCCGGCGGGCACCCGTTCGTAGCTGCCCGCCAGCAGGTCGATGGCCCAGGCCTTGCGCTGGCCGGCATCGGCCTGGCGCAACTCGTCCAGGGCGATCTGCACCGGGGCCTGCGCGATCTTGAGTGTCTTAAGCAGGCCCTCCAGGGCGGGCAGCCAGTCGCCTTCGCGGACCAGGGTGTCGTAGCCCAGCGGTGGCAAGCCGTGGGCCAGGCTCTGGGCACTGCGCGCCTCGTCCAGCGGCAGGGGCGCGAGCTGGTCGAAGACCTCTTGCTGGGCCTCGCAAAGCTCGGCCATCAGCCGCAGGTAGTCGCCTAGCGCATTGCCGGCGGCCAGCAGGCGCAGGCGATCGGCCCGGTAGCCGAACAACTCGCCACCGGGCAGCAGGATGAAATCGGGATTGACGGCCGCGGCTTCGATTTCGCCGGGTTCGAGGATCTGGCCGGCCATGGCAGGGCTCCTTAGCAGAACGGTGGAAGATAGAAAATTCGGGATAGCGGGAGGGGTGGGATGTTGGGCGCCGCTACCCTCACCCCAGCCCTCTCCCGGAGGGAGAGGGGGTGGAATGGGCTTAGGCGGAAAGTACCGCGAAGCCCAACGATAGAGACCGCTCACTTCTTCTCGCGGGTGACCTTCTCGTACCACAGCGAGTGGTGCTTCCTGGCCCAGGCGCGGCTGACCCAGCCGGTCATCATGGCGGTCACCGAGCCCTTGATCCAGATCCCGGCATAGATGTGCACGATGATCGACAGCACCAGCACGAAGGCGGCGACGGCGTGGGCCAGGGCGCCCAGGCGGATCACCGGGATGGGGAACAGGTGGGCGAAGTACTGCCGCCAGATGATCAAGCCGCTGACCAGCAGCACCAGCATGCAGGCCAGCAGCACCCAGAACAGGATCTTCTGCCCGGGGTTGTACTTGTCGATCGGCGGCAGCTTTTCCTCGCGGTTGTTCAGCACGTCGTTGATCTGCTTGAGCCACTGGGCGTCTTCGCGGCCGATCTTGTTGTGCCGCCAGAAGCGGATCACCAGGAAGGCGAAGAACACGAACATCGCCACGCCCATGAAGGGATGCAGGATGCGCGTCCAGGTGCCGCCGCCGAACAGGTTCGACAGCGGGAACAGCGCGGGATGGAACAGCGCCAGTCCCGACAGCCCGGCCATGAAGAACAGGATCGCCACGATCCAGTGGTTGGTCCGCTCGTTGGCGTTGTAACGCTGGATTTCAGGTTTCATCTCGATCTCCCAGGACGCC
>Ga0157371_10003005_pt1 | contig 15665 bp, 13 predicted proteins | sample C45metaG_FD_113462 | JGI IMG/M metagenome (GOLD analysis project Ga0157371, IMG submission 113462) | Corn rhizosphere microbial communities from Kellogg Biological Station, Michigan, USA - C4-5 metaG | ecosystem: Host-associated > Plants > Roots > Rhizosphere > Soil | place: USA: Michigan...
AGTCCTGATGAATTGAAATATTTATGGTTGCAATTGGATCAGAATCTTTTCAATCCTGATTCACGCGGAGCAGCAACTACTCCTGTTTCCGGCGATCGCTTTGATGTAAAAGGTTATACAAAAGGCGGTTATCATATTGAATCGGTTTCTGTAATTTATAAAGGAAAAACGTATAAAATTGATCCTATAATTACCGACACAAGAATGCAATTACGTTTACCCTTCACCGTTAAAGGAAATGGCGACAAGATTGATATTAAAGTGAAATATTTTTTCTCTATTCCTGAATATGGCGCGGACCGCATGGGAAGATTGTATACAAAAAATGGTGTAATTTATCAACTGGCTCAATGGTATCCAAGGATGTGTGTTTTTGATGCCGTGAATGGCTGGAACACCTTGCCATATATGGGTTTGGGAGAATTTTATTGTGAATATGGCAACTTCGATTATTATGTTACCGTTCCTGCAGGCATGATCATTGCCGGATCGGGAGATCTTCAAAATCCCGAACAGGTTCTAACTGCAACAGAAATCAAAAGATTGAATGAAGCGCGCAAAAGTGACAGCACCGTGTTTATTGTAAAAGAAAATGAAGTAGGACAAAAATCAACAAGACGAACACAAAACGGAATGCTGACATGGCATTTTAAAATGCACAATTCCCGCGATGTTTCGTGGACTGCATCAAAAGCATTTATCTGGGATGCTGCAAGAATTAATTTTCCTTCAGGAAGAAAAGGAATTGCTATGTCAGTTTATCCTGTGGAGAGCCAGGGTTACAATGCGTATGGAAGAGCTACACAATATTTAAAACAAAGCATTGAATTCTATTCAAAACATTACTTTGAATATCCATGGAATTCAGCAGTGACAGTAGCTGGCGTGGCTTTGGGAATGGAATACCCGGGAATTATTTTTTGCAGTTACAAAATTAAAAATGGAAGTCTGTGGCATGATGTAACTCACGAAATCGGTCACAACTGGTTCCCGATGATTGTTGGTTCTAATGAAAGAGCATATATGTGGATGGATGAAGGAATGAATACTTTTATCAATGGATATTCTTCTAATTGGTTCAATCATGGCGAATATGGAGACACTACCAACAGAAGTATTTTGGGAATGGCAAGAGCGATGACGAGAGCTAAAGATCCTTTGATGACAGCGCCTGAATCAATGGGTTTGAGAGATTATGGACAATATTATTCTAAAACTGCTGTTGGTCTAAATATGCTTCGCAATTCGGTGATTGGTGCTGACAGATTTGATTATGCTTTTAAAACTTATATTGATCGCTGGGCATTTAAACATCCGCAACCCGAGGATTTTTTCCGCACGATGAATGATGCAGCGGGAGAAGATCTGAACTGGTTTTGGAAAGAATGGTTTTATGAAACATGGAAACTCGATCAATCCATAAAAAGTGTGAAATATGTAAAAGATAATCCTGCAAACGGCGCATTGATCACCATCGAAAATTTGCAACAAATGGCAATGCCTGTAACTGTAAAAGTGACTGAACAAAACGGTAAATCACAGGAAATAAAATTGCCGGTAAATATCTGGCAGCGCGATAGTGAATGGACATTTAAATACAATTCTTCTTCTCCGATAACCTCTGTTGTACTGGATCCGAATGATGAATTACCTGATGTAAATCGTAAAAATAATACATGGGAATCGAATAAATAAGACTAAAAAAATAATAAAAAGCCTGGAAGATTTTCCGGGCTTTTTGTTTTTAAAAACATCTTTTAAAGAGTGAACAAAGAAATAACAATCAGTTTTATTTTTTAAAAAACTTCTTTTCCTTTTTCTTTTCAAAAAAATATTATACAGGAGTGGTAAATAAAAGATAGTTTGAAATACTAACTTCACACGATTAAAAATTCTGAAAGAATGCAACTGAAGGATTCTCTTTCGCTGGCTTTTCGCACCGTCAAAAGTAATAAGCTTCGTACCGGCATAACCGTTGCCATCATTGCTTTTGGAATTATGGCGTTGATTGGAATTATTACTGCCATTGCATCCATGAACCAAAGTCTTTCGGAAAGTTTTGCAACGATGGGAGCCAATTCTTTTAGCATTCAATACCGGGATTTGATGATCAGAGTTGGAAATGGCGGACGGCAGGTGAAGAAAACAAGCACGAATGCTTTGAAAGCAAAAAAATCGAACGAGCGAAAAATAATTACTTACCAGGAAGCGAAACTTTTTAAAGAACGATATAAATTTCCAAGCCGCGTTAGTATTGCCATTGATGGACCACAGAGCATCATCGTAATGAATGATGAAGTAAAAACGAATCCGAATATTTCGATGACAGGCGGCGATGAAAATTATCTGATTTTAAATGGATATTCATTGGCAGGAGGAAGGGATTTTAATAAACTGGATGTTGAAAGCGGCAGAAGCATTTGCATTTTAGGAAATAGTGTTGCCAAAAAATTGTACGGCGATAATACACTTCGCGCTCTTGATCAGGTGATCAAAGCAGATGGCATCAAATACAGAGTGATCGGGGTTTTGAAAGACAAAGGTTCCAGCGCTTTTTTTAATGCGGATAATATTGTATTGACGACTTATAATAACATCCGTCGTCTTTTTCCAACTGACGGAAAGAGTTATCAAATTGGTGTGATGGTAAATGATATTACACAAATGGATGCAGCCATTGCAGAAGCAAAAGGAACTTTCAGACCGATAAGAAAACTGGCTATTGACGAAGAAAATAATTTTTACATCGACAAAAGCGACAGTATTGCTGAAGTATTTAAAAGCAGTCTTGGCGCAATAACTACAGCTGCTGCATTTATTGGATTGATCACTTTAATTGGCGCTGCTATTGGTTTGATGAATATAATGTTGGTTGCGGTAAATGAACGTACACGTGAGATTGGATTGATAAAAGCGATTGGTGGCAAGAGCAAAAGTATTCGCGCCCAATTTCTTTTTGAATCTATTTTCATCAGCCTCATTGGTGCAGTGCTGGGAATTATTCTTGGCGTTATCGTTGGAAATGTGGTTGGAATATTTCTTCACACCGGTTTTGTAATTCCCTGGGGTTGGGTTGTTACCGGCATTGTAGTCTGTTCTGCTGTAGGACTTTTTGCCGGTTTGTATCCCGCTGTAAAAGCAGCACGAATGGATCCTATTGTAGCGCTGCGGTACGAGTAATCTGAAATTTATTTCCCCAAAAAAGTAGTTTTTAAAAAAGAAATTTCCCTTCAATTCTTTCTTCTAAAATTTCATTTGATTTATTGTTAGTCATTCAACTGTAAAATAAAGTAGCTGATTTATTTTTTAAAAAATTGGCAAAGCTTTAACCAACTTTCAAATATTTTATTAACTTGTGCCACTAAAATATTTTTAAAGGAAAAACAAAATTTAATTTTTTTTTTCGTTACACTTGCACAATCAAATTCTACAAAACAAAAATCAGTAAAACTTAAACATTTAAAAACTAAAACAACATGGCAGATTTAAAGACTCCTGCAAACGCTCCTGTAAACGCTACCACATCCGTGCAGGCAAAAAAGTCCAATAACATTATTTCTTTATTAGCACCTATTATATGTGTTATCGCCGGCTATATTATTTGGCGGTTTGTTATTGGTGCAGACAGCAATTTTACAAATCCTGATCCAAACGGAGGTTTCTGGCCAAATCAGTTAGGGCCAAAAGGCAGTTTCCCCAGAATGTATGAAGGAGGAATCATCGTGCCTATCCTTATCGGATGTTTTTTGATCGTGTTTACTTTCGTAATTGAAAGGGCATTGACCGTTTCAAAAGCGACCGGAAAAATTTCGAATGCAGAATTTATCAGAAAAGTACAGTTTTTCCTGGCAGATAAAAAAGTTGATGCTGCTATTGCAGAATGCGACAAACAAAAAGGATCTGTAGGAAATGTAATGAAAGCTGGTTTGCGCAAATACAAACAAATGATCACTGATACCGAATTGGATACTGATCAAAAAGTACTTGCTATTCAAAAAGAAATCGAGGAAGCTACTGCACTTGAATTACCAATGCTTGAAAAAAACCTTGTATTCCTTTCTACACTGGCATCTGTATCCACTTTGATCGGATTGTTAGGAACTGTAGTTGGTATGATTCGTGCGTTCGGTGCATTAGGTGAATCTGGTGGTGGTGATGCTGCACGTACTTTGTCTATTGGTATTGCTGAAGCTTTGTATAATACAGCATTAGGTATCGGAACTTCCGCATTTGCGATTATCACTTACAATATTTTCACTACAAAAATTGATGCAATCACTTATGGTATTGATGAATCAGGGTTCACTTTAACACAAAGTTTTGCATCTCTCTACAAATAATTTTGTGGAATTTTTGAAGGATTGAATCTAATTATTATTAAAACAAACAACTAATGGCAAGAGCAAAAATAAAACGTGGAAGCACCAGTGTGGATATGACGCCGATGTGTGATGTTGCTTTTCTTTTGTTAACCTTTTTTATCCTTGCAGCACAATTTAAACCTTCAGAGGCAGTAAATGTAACGCCTCCAAGTTCGGTTTCCAATAAAGTAGCGCCTGAAAAGAATTTTATCAATGTAACGATCAGTAAAGACAATCGGGTGTTTTTGAATATGGATCCGGCAATTAAAGGAGATGTGCTTGACGAATTGGGAAAAGAGACTAACATGAGTTTTTCAGCACAGGATAAAAAGAATTTTGAAAATTCTGATTTCGTTGGGGTTCCATTCAACCAGTTAAAGCAATATTGGGCTCTTAAACCTGAACAGGTTAAATCTGAAGCAGCAAGTTTGCCGGGTATTCCTGTTGATAGTACCAATAATCAATTGAAGACTTGGATATCTGCTGCGATCAATGCAAGAATGGGCGAAAAGTTAAACTTCCTGATTAAAGGTGATGATCAGGCAAAATATCCAACTTTTAAAGCAGTTGTAGATGCTTTCAAAGCCAATGATCAGTACAAATACAATTTGGTTACTAATTCAAAAGCTGTGCCTGAAGGAACCGAGTTGTATAAAAAGAATCACGGTCAGGCTGAATAAAAGCCCGGTAAACAAAATTATTAACACAAAAAATTTATCACTATGGCAGAAATGGAAGTAAAGGAGAGTAAGAAAAAAGGGCCGGGTGTCAAAAAAAGTAAAAAACACTCCACCCGCGTTGACCTTACTCCAATGGTTGATCTTGGATTTTTGCTGATAACATTCTTCATTTTTACAACAACAGTCCAACAGCCAACAGCAATGAACCTGAATATGCCGAAGGATACCAAAGATCAGAAAAATGATATGAAGGTTAAGGAATCCGGTTCATTAACACTGATGCTTGGAAAAGGAAATGTGATTTACTATTATTATGGCAGTGATCCTACTACCATGCAGACAACCGGTTATAAAGATGTAAGAAATATTATTCTCAAAAAGAAAAAATCCACCCCGGCTGCAGACTTGTTTATTATTATCAAACCTGATAAAGATGCTACCTACAAGAATGCAGTGGATATTCTCGATGAGATGGACATCAATGACATAGGCAAGTACGCGATGGTCGATCCAACGCCTGATGAATATGCATTAATTCAGAAAACTGAGCAAGCAGGTGGAGTTAAATAATTTCACCAAAGATTAAAACTAATTAAACATGGAAGCTAAACAAATATTAAAATCAGACCTGCTCGATATTCTTTTTGAAGGAAAGAATAAGGAATATGGTGCATATGAACTGCGAAAGACATATAATAAGCGGCTCACGAAAGCACTAATTGGAACGGTCGTACTGATTTTATTAGTATTAATTGGCTCAGCAATTGCCAATAAACTTAAAAAAGATGAATCTTTAAATCCCATTAAAGTTTCTGAAACAACATTGCAACAAATAAAACCGGAGGAACCACCGCCCCCGCCACCGCCACCGCCACCAAAATTGCCACCACCACCACCGGTTGCGACAATTCAATTTACACCTCCTAAAGTGGTAAAAGATGAAGAAGTGATCAAGCCGCCACCAGAAATTAAAGAGGTTGAAAAAGCTAAAGTGGATGTAAAAACTGTAGAAGGAACAAAAGACCTTGGTATCATTGCTCCGCCTACTAATGAAGTGGGAACACAGGTTGTAGCTGCTCCGCCGGAAAAGAAAGAAGATCCGGATAAGATCTTTACAAAAGTGGAAATTGATGCGCAGTTTCCTGGAGGACCAGCAGCATGGCAACGTTACGTAACAAGAGCTATCCAGGCGCAATTGGATGAATTTACTGATGCTGATTATGGAACCTGTGTTGTAAGATTTATAGTGGATAAAACAGGAAAAGTAAGTGACGTACAAGCCACTACAATGAAAGGAACCAAGCTTGCAGAAATTGCAGTAAATGCAATCAGAAATGGTCCAAACTGGACTCCTGCACAGCAAAACGGACGTTATGTAAATGCTTACCGTTTACAACCGGTAACTCTGCAAAACCCTAATCAGTAGTAATTTTTTAAGGACATAATTTTCAAAAACCTTCTCAATCTGAGGAGGTTTTTTTTATGTTTTCAGGAAACAAATAAATAATGCTCTTTTTTATTTTCGGTATAATTCAAGTACAGATAAAAGAAGCCTTTAACTGATCTATCAATTTTGCTTCTCCCCACAATCTTTCTCCGGATAAGTGATTCATGTGCGAAATGACTTCGGAACAAATTTCATCATTGATCTGTGTTTTATACAAACGGATATTTTGCTCTTTATTTATGCTGCAATTTTCAAATCCTTCAATTTGGTGGATCAGTTGAACGTTTAATCTTTGTTCCAGGCTTTTTATTTCAGCAAAAATCTCTTCTTCTGTAATTCTGCTTGCATAAGGAAGATCTTCAAAAAAAATAACCGAAATTTCACTATAAAGCTGGATCACTGCTTCTCTGCAAATCGCATGATCCACATGATTGCCAATTGCCAACGGGCAAAATAAAATCCCATCCATATTTTTTGATAAATAATTTTTGATCTCGGCAACCACTTCCCATTCATTAGGTTCAAGAGGTTTGTATTGAAAAATATATCCGTTTCTTAAAGGCGCATCATGAAGCTCAAGATTGATTATATCAATGGGAGTATTGTAGCATTTATAAAATTCTTCGTCTTCTTTTTTGCGCAGCAAACTGATCTCATTGATATCTTTTGAAACATAAACAATTGTCCATTTCGTAACCGTAAAACAATTGATGATGCTCACAGGAATGTGGCTGTTTACACATTGCGAAATGGTAAGTGCGAGGCAATAAGCCGCGTCATCAATATGAGGCGATAAAATATTAATTTTCATCGAATGAAATTTCGATATTTTTCAAACCTTATAGCTTGATAATTGCATCGGATTGCTGACAGGCGTTTTTTTAGAAATAATATAAGGTGGCACTACCAGGTAATGGATCGGATGGTTGATAAAACAATTAATGGCATCCGTCAACGTTTCTACCATCGTTTCATTCTTTCCGTTAAAGGAAGTGTTTGCAATAATTCCAACACCGGCTTTCTCTTTGAATTTTTTCATCAGGTCATAAATAAAAGCATTGTCGTCTTTGCTTACGGTTTGAATTCTGGCACTGTGATCAATGTGTTCTATTGTTGGAAAATGGTCTTTATATTTTTCTCTTAAAAACGCAGTGAACAACATAAAAGGAGTTTTCTTTTTAAAGTCAAAATATTCGTTTACATCTTCTTCCAACACAAAAGGTGCGATAGGGCGAAACCACTCGCGGCCTTTGATAAAAGCATTGATCCAAAATTTATTGACGCCGTATCTTGTATCTGCTACAATGCTTCTGTTGCCAAGCGCACGTGGCCCAAACTCGCTATGGCTTTGAAATACGCACAATATCTTTCCCCACAATAAGTGCTCAGCACATTCTTCAAGAATATTTTCCGGTTCATAAATACTTAGCTCCTCATAATTTTTGATGACATCTTTTACCTCTTTAATATTCACACATGGGCCGAGGTAATCCTGTTTCCATAAAAATTTATTTTTGATCTTGTAACACTCCATTGCTCCAAAAATTGCACAGCCAACAGAAGTGCCGCCATCATGAGGCGCAGGCGGAATAAAGAGGTCGTAACCCTGTTCCAATATTTTTGAATTTGCAACACAATTCAATGCGCAACCGCCCGCATAAACAATGTTTTTTGTGCCGGTTGTTTCGCTCAGCCAATCACCAATTTCTATCAAAGCCTTTTCAAAAACTTCTTGTCCTTTTGCAGCAAAATCCGCCTTTTCCTGGAAGGTTTTATTTTCATCTTTGTATTCGTAATCAGTAGATTTAAAAATCTCTTGCCATTCTTCAGGGATCATTACTTCTCCTTCATTTACAATCAGATCAGGCAAATCCAGTTTTTGAGGATTGCCATAAGCTGCCAATCCCATCACCTTTCCTTCATTTCCTTCTCCTTTAAACAAACATTCTGTCAACTTGTAATAAAAGTTTCCAAGCCCCTGAGGCTTATCAGGATTTCTGTCGTGCAATTGTTTTTTGATGCAGGTAACTTCTCCGTCTTTACAATAATAATAAGACGCTACTTCAAACAAATTTTTTTGTCCGTTCTTTCCGGGGTAATCATAATAAATATGTTCAGCAGGGCTTCCAACAGAATCAATGATCATTACAGCGCATGTATCAAATCCTGAAGGCGGCCACGCACTATACAAATGTGAAAGATGATGTGGAATTTCAATAATGCGTGTGTTTTCTTTTAGCGGAAATTCTTTTTTCAGTTCTTCATGGTACTGTTCTTTTTTCGCAATTTCATCATCAGCGCTCCAGCATTCAACGATCAGATCATAAGGTCGGTTTACAGAAGGAATGTGTTTTTTATACAAGCCAATATCACCAAGTCTTCCCCAGTGATGTTTTCGTTTTGACAGCCGTTCTTTATGAATTGACATAATGTGATTACCGCCTTCAAAAATTGAAATACTGCCATCCTGTGTTCTGTTAATGCCTAAGATTTGTGGTGCATTCATAATTTGTTGCTGATGTTTTTTAGGTTAAAGAGAAGATCTCTTAAAGTTTGTAATGTTACAAATTGCATACCCTATTATGATCAGTGAGATGAAAACAAAAATGTTTCTAAATGAAAAAAGAATTAGGAATATTTCTTTGTTTACTGATCATATAAGCGTAACAGTCATGCACAAACGAAAATAGGAGCCGGCCTTATTTCTTTATTTACTCACAACAATTTTAAAAACGCGACAGGTGCTCCACAGTTTGTAATAATTTTTTGGCTTCCTGTAAAATTTTAGAAGGAGCGGGATAATCTAAAGTTTTATCCATCAGATGTTGGCTAACATAATTAACCACTTCGTTTTTGCTTCGCAGATCTTCTTTTACAGAAAAAAATAAAACAGTGGAAGCAACCTGCCACGGTGTATGTTGAGGGTTAGTAAGTGCATATAAAACAATGACCGGTGTGTGTGTAGCCGCTGCAATGTGTGCCGTTCCTGTGTTTACAGAGATCAGCAATGGCGACTCGCTAATGGTTGCCACCAATTGTTCAACAGAGAAAATACCTGCCATTGAGAACGATCTTTCACCAATTCCATGTTGAATTTTTTCACACATTTCTTTTTCACTTGCTGAACCGGTTATGATAATTTGATAATCCAATTGATCTCTCAATAATTTGCCCGTTTCTATCCAAAGTTTTTGCGGGTATTCTCTTTTTGTTTCACTCACACCCGGATGCATGATCAACCAATTTTTTTGCAAATCAATTCCTGCATCGGTAATTTTTTTCAATGCATCTTTTATTGCTCTTTCTGAAAAATCAATTTTTATCTTTTGATCTTCTGTTGATGCATCAATTATTTTCACGAGGTTCAAATCTCTTTTTACCTGATGCTGAATAAACGTATATGGTTCTTTCTCAACCATCCAATCTGTAAGCAGATGATAAGGATTTTCGCGGCAATAGGAAAGCCTTTTTGGAATACCGGCCATGTAGGTTAACATTGCGGCGGGCAAAGGATTCTGGCTATATACCGTGAAAATAACAGCACCATCAAAATGTTCCTCTTTTAAACGTTCAATAAGTTGTGAAAATTGATTTTCATCTACCGGATGTTTTGTTTTTACCCACGGAAGATCTGCAACAATCGTTTCATCAATATCATGAATAAAAGGCGCGATCAGATTTCCCATTGCGGATGTGAGCAATGTGATGCGACATTGAAAAGTTTCTTTCAACGCGTGTATTGCAGGCGACGACATCAATAGATCGCCCATGTTGTCTGCGCGAATACACAAAATATTTTTACAATCTTTCCAATTGCTCATCACATAAAAAATTATGAAGGATTATGCAGAATGATCTCAGCTGCAGCTTTTAAATCATTGACCATATAATGAGGCATCCGTTGTTTTTTCCAGGTCCATTCTGTTTCATTTCCATTATCAATCAAAATAGTTTTACAGTTTGATCTTTTTCCAGCTTCCACATCATTCAGAATATCACCGATCATCCATGAATGTGAGAGATCAATTTCAAGATCACGCGCTGCATTAAAAATCAATCCTGGCTTTGGTTTCCGACAATCACAATGCTCTTTCTCATCATGGGGACAATAATAAAATCCCTGCAACATCACTCTGTTTTCAAAGAGAGATTTTTTTATTTTTTCTTCAACAGCTTTTAAATCTTCTTCTGTAAAATATCCTTTTGAAATGCCGGGTTGATTGGATACGATCACTAAATAATATCCTTTTTGCTGAAGCATATACAAACTTTCAAAAGCATGATCTTCAAACTTGATTAGCTCAGGATTTACATTATACGGCACATCCTGAATCAATGTGCCGTCTTTATCAATAAAAATTGCTTTATTCATTTACTGCCGGCAAATTGGTTGATAAATAAAATGGATCTAATAAATAACCGGCATTTTTTAAATTGAAATTATCAATGCTGATAAGTCTTGAACGTCTTGCTTTGTGCTGTGCTGTCATTATTTTTTCATACAATTGGTGGCAGGAAACGGCTACAGATTTCCATGTAAAATATTTATTGACTCTCTTCAATGCATTGTGATGCATCACCGCTAATAATTTTTCATCTGCTATTAATCTCTCTATAGATTGGGCTAATGCTTTTGGCTGATGTGGTGGAACAAGAAATCCTGTTTTTCCTTCTTCCACTGTAAACTTGATCCCGCCTACGTTGGAGCCTATTACCGGAGTGCCACATGCCATCGCTTCAAGTGGAGTAATTCCAAAAGGTTCGTACCACGGAGTAGTAATAAATATATCTGCGGCAGCATAATAAAATTTCAAAGCATCTCTTTGTTTTCTGCCGGTAAAAACAACAGATTCATTAACACCTTCTTCTGCCGCAATTCTTTGCAACCTGGCAAGTTCAGGACATAATGAAGGATCAGGCGTATCATGTTCGCCACCAACTATTACTAATCGTAAAGATTTTTCATGTTTTTTTAGTTCACCTAAAGCTCTGATCACGTTGTCAACTCCTTTGCGTGGCACCATTCTTCCTAATTGCAAAATGATTTTCTCATCCTGCTGCAGTTTCAAAATACTTCGTGCTTTCTTTTTATCAATCGGAAAAAATTCTTTTGCACTAAAACCACAAGGCACGATTGAAATATTTTCAGGTGGCGCATGATAAAGACGGATCATATCTTCCTTATCCTGCGGACATTCAGCAATGATATGATCGGCATTTTGAAGAATGTGGCGTTCTATTTCTATGCGCTCCGGAGGAAACTGATCCATCTCTTTCTGATGGATTTTTCTTACAAGGCCTAATGCATGAAAGGTGACAACATAAGGAATATTAAAAACTTTTTTTACTCTCGATGCTACCAGTGCTGACATAAAAAAATTCGCATGAACCAATTCATAACACACTTCTTCTTTGCGGATAAAAGCAATCATGTTGTTAGCAAATTCTTCCATCAGATAAAGAAGTTTCTCTTTTGCCACAACCTTTGCTGGTCCTGCTTTTACATGTATTACCCTGATACCCGGAAGCCAGTTGATGATTTCGTCAATGTTACTTTCTTTCCTTGTATAAATATCAACGTTGTATCCAAGTTTGACTAATTGTTTCGGAAGCTCCGCCACGTAAACATTCTGGCCTCCGCTATCTACTCCTCCAAGCGTTGCAAGCGGCGACGCATGTTCACTGATAAATGCTATTCTCTTTTTCATAGTTTTCTTTTTTTGCAATTGCTGATTCAAAAATATTTTCCCATTCTTCTGTAAAACGATTGATATCAAACCGATCATCGGCATACTGTTTTCCTTTCCTTCCGATCTCTGAGGCCCACGGTTGGTTAGAAAGAAGTAATTCCATTTTGTGGATCAGGTAATCCACATCGGTACTGATAAATCCGGTCTCATAATTTTTAATAGCGGTAACATATTCTGTGGTAGCAAGTGCAACTACGGGCATGCCAAGCATCATTGCTTCGATGACCGCAAGTCCAAGACTGGTATATCTTATAGGGTTAAAGAAAAAACGATAGTGACTTAAAAATTCAGGAAGATGCTGGTGCTTGATTTCTCCAAGACCTCCATATTCTTTCGTTCCCATTCCAACAAGATCCAAAGGAATTCTTTTGCTTACTTCAGAAAAAATATCAGCGCCTAATCTTCTGCCGCGCTGAAATAAATTGTTCACCACCACAACTCCTTTTTCCAAATCTCCTTTGTATGTTACTGTAGGACTGATGGCTCCATGATCGATCACTTTTACAACACCACTGTTTTGATTGTTCCACATCAACTTATTAAAATTGGTAACGTGCACAATAATTACGTCAGGATCATTGACGATATGTTTGGTATCTGTGGGAGAGTGTTTCGGCGGATCATGCTCCAGGTAAATTTTCGGCAAACGTCTTTGCTTGTCTGTTAAAATCTGGTATTGATCTACCAACCAGTTTTTATTTGATTGAAATAAAATACAATCAAATTGCATATCCTTTACTTCTTCAGCAGGTACTTCTATAACATTATCTGCAAATGGGAAAGTATTGCCTTTCCCATAATATCCTTCTTGTTTTTCTTTCGTTACAGGAATGTAGATCTGATAATTTCCCTGTGACAAATAATATAGATAACTGCCGTGAATATGCCATGTAAATACTGAGATCGGGTGTTTTAAATTTTTCATTATTTCCATAATAGATTAACAAAACAAGGTTAGCACTGATGTATAGAAGATAAAAAATATGCCAACAAGAATCGCTTATAAGAAAATAGAGGTTGTGAAATAAATAGTACTAAAATGAAATGCCGTGTAGAACCGTTTCTACATACTTCACTAAAAAAAAATTGAGTTGTGCATACAAAAAATTCAGATATTTTTTAAATGAAAATTTTCACGTGTTTTAAATATAAAATATAAGAAGAACGCATGAAAAGCAATGTTTATCATTTTTGATTACTGTTAAAATTCTTCAGTGAATTTTCATTCGAATCATTTTTTATTACACGCTGAAAATACTGTTGGTGCAGTATTTGAATTTTGTATTCGTGATAAAACTTTCTGTCAAAAGAAAAACAAACGCATGTATATTTTAGGAATTAACGCAGTATTTCACGATTCGTCTGCTTGTATTTTACAAGATGGAAAATTATTAGCAGCCGCAGAGGAAGAACGTTTTACTCATATCAAACATGGCAAGAGACCAATTCCTTTTTCAACTTATCAATTGCCTTATCATGCAATAGATTATTGTTTGAGTGTTGCAGGAATTCATTTGAAAGATGTTGATGCCATCGCTTATTCTTTTGATCCGAAAATTCTTTCTGAAAATTTAAGCGATCCTAAAATTTCAATTCCATTTTCACCAATCAGAGAAAATGAAAGTGAAGAAGGACAATCAGAATGGGATCCGTTGTTCTTATCTTTTATTATCAATGCTCCCCGTCAATTAGCAGATGGCTATCCTCATCATTTGCAAAAAAGATTTGAGGGCGCTAAAGCGTCTGTTGAAAAATGGCATTATGTTGAACACCACATTGCTCATGCTGCCAGTGCTTTTTTCCCATCGCCATTTTCTCATGCGGCCGTGCTAACCATTGATGGGAGAGGAGAAAAAACCACCACAAGTTATTATGTGGGTGAAGGAAAGGAACTTACAAAAATTTCAGAAGTGTTCATGCCCCATTCATTGGGATTACTGTATGAAGAGGTGACAAGCTACCTCGGTTTTTTGCACTCATCTGATGAATATAAAGTAATGGCGCTTGCTTCTTATGGCAAGCCTGTTTATTTAAATGAATTCAGATCGATGATTCATATTGGTGAAAATGGAAAGTACACCATAAGTGATCTAAAACTCGAAGAACGTTTTGGAAAAGCGCGAAAAAGAGATGAACCTTTTTTGCCACATCATTTTGATATTGCTTATTCATTGCAAAAAGTCTTGGAAGAAACTGTATTACAATTAGTCAATTGGTTTCAGAAAGAAACAGGCGAAGAAAATTTATGTATGGCAGGCGGTGTTGCATTGAATTGTGTGTTGAACGCAGTAATACGCGATTACAGTAATTTCAAAAACATCTGGGTTCAGCCGGCATCCGGAGATGCAGGAACAGCGCTGGGTGCAGCGTTATGGGTTGATGCGCAATTAAGAAATGATAACACTAAATCTTTCCAGATGGATCATTGTTATTGGGGGCCGGAATATACTGACGAAGAAGTTGAAAAGTTTTTGAAGTGGACGAAAGTTCCTTACAGAAAATTAGAAAATGTTGCCAAAGAAGCCGCAGAGATTTTAGCACAGGATAAGATCATCGGATGGTTCCAGGGACGAATGGAATTTGGTCCGCGTGCTTTGGGAAGCAGATCTATTCTTGCTTCACCGATCCATGCAGAAATGCAATCAAAGTTGAATGAAATAAAAGATCGTGAAGATTTTCGTCCTGTAGCGCCGGTTGTGCTTGAAAGCGATGCGGGTGAATGGTTTGAGAATGCAGGCTATTCACCGTTCATGCTGTTTGTCTATTGTGTGCAATCAGATAAAGCAGATAAAATTCCTGCAGTACGCCACGTGGATGGTACGGCAAGAATTCAAACAGTGAATGAAGAGCAGCATCCTCAATATTATTCTTTATTGAAAGAATTTAAAAAATTAACCGGAGTGCCGGTGTTGGTAAATACATCATTCAATACACGTGGAGAACCTATTGTTTGTACACCGCGTGATGCAATAGAATGTTTCTGGACATCGCCTTTTGATGCTTTGGTAATTAATTCATTTTTATTGGAAAAAAATTAAAAAAGAAAAATTAGAATTTATTTATGGCAGTAAAAGTTTCAATAATTGTTCCTACTTACAAACGTCCCGCCTTATTGAAGAGATGCGTTGAAGCTTTGATTTCACAGGATTTTCCGGAGGACGAATTCGAAATTATCATTGTTACAGACGGACTTGATGAAGAGACGAATAATATGCTCTTAGAATCAGCGTTCATGGATTTTTTCTCTAACATTTTTTGTTATTCCCTTCCATTCAAAAAAGGCCCTGCGGCTGCAAGGAACGCCGGCTGGCGCGTTGCAAAAGGGCATTTGATTTTGTTTACTGATGATGATTGTATTCCATCCTACAATTGGATAAAAAATCTTTATAACGCTTTTGAATTTTATGGACAATCCGCCATTGCACTG
>Ga0157371_10003007_pt1 | contig 15655 bp, 9 predicted proteins | sample C45metaG_FD_113462 | JGI IMG/M metagenome (GOLD analysis project Ga0157371, IMG submission 113462) | Corn rhizosphere microbial communities from Kellogg Biological Station, Michigan, USA - C4-5 metaG | ecosystem: Host-associated > Plants > Roots > Rhizosphere > Soil | place: USA: Michigan...
CGGCGTATTCACCTCAATCCAGTCCGCCAGCGCGGCGACCTTCTCGCTCACCTCAGTCCCCATCGGCGTCAGGCTATACTCTACGTGCGGCGGCACCACCGGATACGACACGCGATCGACAAACCCGTCCAGCTCCAGCGCCTGGAGTGACTGGGACAGCATCTTTTCGCTCACCCCGCCCATTTTACGGCGCAGATCGCTAAAGCGATGCGTTCCCTGGCGCAGGGCCAGCAGAATCAGGACACCCCAGCGGCTGGTCACGTGTTTGAGCACCTCGCGTGAAGGGCACTGTTCCGCGAAAAGATTGCCATCGCGCATTTGTTCGCTGAGCGTCGGTATCGTTGTTTTCATACTTACCTTTTTGTACGTACTTACTAAAAGTTAGCTATGGTGCTAGTGTGCCACAACACCAGACAAACACGAAGGAGATTCATCATGATCGCGATTACCGGCGCTACCGGCCAGCTTGGCCATCTCGTTATTGAACAGCTGTTGAAAACCGTACCGGCCAACCAGATTGTGGCCATCGTACGTAACCCGGCGAAAGCGCAGGCCTTAAGCCAGCAGGGAATTGTGGTTCGTCAGGCGGACTACACGGATGAAGCCGCATTCACCGCCGCGCTGAGCGGCGTGGATAAGCTGCTGCTGATCTCTTCCAGCGAAGTCGGCCAGCGCGCAACCCAGCACCAGAACGTGATTAACGCCGCCAAAACGGCAGGCGTGAAATTTATCGCCTACACCAGCCTGCTGCATGCGGACAAATCACCGCTGGGTCTGCACGTTGAACACGTTGCCACTGAAAAAGCGCTGGCGGCGTCCGGCATTCCTTATGCCCTGTTGCGCAATGGCTGGTATACCGAAAACTACCTGGCGAGCGCGCCGCCTGCCCTGGAGCACGGCGTGTTTATTGGTGCGGCAGGCGAAGGCAAAATTGCCGCTGCGACCCGTGCTGACTATGCCGCGGCGGCAGCCAAAGTGATCGCTGAAGAGGGCCATGCAGGCAAGGTCTATGAACTGGCGGGCGACCACGGCTGGACGCTGAGCGAACTGGCGGCTGAACTCAGCAAGCAGAGCGGGAAGCCGGTAACCTATCAGAACCTCAGTGAAGCGGATTTTGCCGCCGCGCTGAAAAGCGTCGGCCTGCCTGCCGGACTGGCAGATATGCTGGCGGACTCCGATGTGGGTGCGTCCAAAGGGGGACTTTTTGACGATAGCCATACGCTGAGCAAACTAATCGGGCGCGCGACTACGCCGCTGGCGCAGAGCATTAAAGCCATTCTGTAACGGCCAGGCCGTTTTTTCCTGTGGCCGGGTCATTCCCCTTACCCGGCCCGCACTTATATGGCATTCTGTTCCCCCGACAGATACCGATACCCCGCTATGTTTACTGCGATAAACACAGATTCAGCGCCCCCTTTTATTCGCTCCGTTGAGATGGGCAACGTCGACCCTTTTCCCGCACTGCGCTACTGCCTGGTCTCATTCATCGCGCGTGATTACCATGACGGGCTCTTTGATAACTGGGGCATCCCCTTTCCCGGTCAGCTCGATAGCGCCGTGGTCAAACGCAGGGCTGAATATCTTGCGGCACGTTACGCCGCGCAGCGGGTGCTGAGATCCTGGGGCTGTGACGCTACGCCGGGCAGCGCGCCGGACCGTTCTCCGGTGTGGCCATCCGGCTGGCGGGGAAGCCTGTCACATTCTCAGGAATGGGCGCTGGCGGTCGTTGCCCCAGAGGCCTCGGGCCTGACGCCGGGCGTCGACATTGAGTTTTTGGCACCCGAGACGATCCAGCGGACAGCGCACCTGTTTACCACACCGAAGGAGCGGGAGTGCCTTGCCGCCAGCCCGTTCGACGAAGCCAGCGCGCTATTAATGACCTTTTCCGCGAAGGAGAGTCTCTATAAAGCGCTCTATCCTGACGTTGGCCGCGTCCTCGATTTTGACGCGGCCCGCGTGTGCCACATCGCGCCTGAACAGCAGAGGATCGTCCTGGAGCTGACCCGGACGCTTTCCCCCCAACGCGTACAGGGCAGCCGGATCCAGGGCTATTATCAGTTCTCAGGCGACAGGGTTATCACGATCATTGCCTGACGTCAGCAAGGGGGCCAGATAGGTCATCACCATGTCGATCCCCTCCCCCGGACGACGCAGCGGATTATGTCCCTGGCCGTGGGTCTCTGCCAGCCTCGCGCCGGGCCAGGCGTTGACCAGGCATTCAGCTTCGACCCGCAATACGATGTCATCGCTGCTGTCGTGAATAACAAGGGCGGGCTGATCGACCTGCTGCAGCCCCTCATAGGCGTTAAAGCGCTGCCAGACCGCCTCGCCAATGCCAAAGTACCCTTCAATATACCGACGCAGTCTCTGCTGCTGGCGTGCCGGGAGGTTCAGGATCGCGGCATATTTGGTGACCAGCCCGCTAAAGTGCGTCGGTGCCCCTACGATAACCAGCGCGCGGGTCCGCAATCCCGCTTTTACCGCATTAATGACGGATAAACCGCCAAAAGAGTGCGCCACAATCGCGTCAAAACCCCCTTCCTGCTGCGCCAGCTGTTCAATGATTTCAATGAACTCGACGATGCTGCTCTGGCGTCCAGCCGCGTTGCCATGTGCGGGGGCGTCAAACCCGATGACCTGAAAGCCCTTTTCGACCAGCGTCTTGATCAGCCTGCCAAAGTGGGAAGCCCTCGACTCCCAGCCGTGGGCTAACAGCACGGTAGGTCCCTCGCTGCCCCAGCGGTACACCACCGCATGTTTACCATTACTCAGCGGGAGGGATTCAATGCGGCTCGCCAGCGCCGTCATTTCTTTATCGCCTGCACGCGTCGGCACCCGGCGCGGCGTAAAAAACCGATTGCCCAGCCAGTCGGCGGTCGCCCCCGGCACAACCCGATCCATCAGGCGGATACCGGTCTTCACGCATGAAACCATCGGAGAGCGCAGGTAGGCGGGTCCACGATACTGCTGGTAGGCTTGCTCAATCAGTCGATCAAATTGCTCACTCATGGGACTCTCCAGAAACACAGGGAACAGTGGACTTAACCGCGGATGATTCAGACTGGCGGATCAAGGCGCGCTCTGCGTCACTGGCAACGTGTTCGTCCCAGTACGCGAGTTTTGCTTCCATTCGTTTAAACCACAGTGGCGGTATCAGCGCGTAAAAAATATGGGCGACATACCCTTTTTCTATTCCCACCGCGTAGCTGTGCGCCTGCAAATTCCAGTATTCACGACGCGGATGGGTGTGATGATCGGAGTGGCGCGTCAGGTTCAACAGACCGGCCGACGAGGCCCGGTTATTGCAATCCCAGCTGTGTCGCGGCTCCACGCGCGTGCCGGGAAGGCGGACCAGACCGTAGTGCTGGATGTAATTCACCGTTTCAAACAGGAATTTAGACACCAGCATGGTCATCAGATACGCCAGCGCGCCCCTGACGCCCGCCGCCGTGAAGCAGACCGCCACGATAAGCAGGCTCATCAGCACCCCGCTTATCACCCGGTTCGCCAGCATGGCGCCGCGCCGGTTCTGCTGCGACAGCCGCTGCGCTTCCACCTGCCAGGATTCAACATACTGCGACAGAGAAGAACGGATAAAGAAGCGATACACAGTCTCTCCACGACGCGCCGTCGCGCCGTCCGCCGGGGTCGCCACGTTAGGATGATGCGAATAGACGTGTGAAATCGAAAACTGCGCATCGCCGACCAGCGCCAGAAGCCAGCGCCCAACCACCATCGCCGTCAGACTGTGGGTTTTGTGGATAAGCTCATGGGCCACCACAGTATTGGTGCTCATGGTATAGCCGGTGGATGCCGCCGCAAGCAGCAGCTCCGGCAGGGCAAGGTTATGCAGCGCTATGACGTTGTGACCCGTCAGGGCGGAAAGCCATGCGCCAAACCCGAGCAGATCGCCCGGCGCGGCCTGCCAGATAAGGGTGAACAACGCCAGCAGCGCGGCCGGAAGTTGTAAATACGGGATGATCTCCAGCAGCGCCGGAAGGCGGTAGTGGCGATCGGCGGTGTCGTGCGTGGTTGCGTTATCGAAAAAGACATAGCTCAGCGTCACGCAGAGCATGGAAACGACGATCCACACGCCGCCGAGCAGGGTGGTTAGCGCGGTTAGCGGTAAAAAAACGCAGGGGACAAGGGCAAATCTCAGGTAACTCAACATACGGGCTCCTTATTGTTATGACTGTTTTTTGCACCGACCGGCGGGGAGAAGCAGTCCATTTCAAGCAGGTGGCTCATCACCCCTCCGGCAAGCAGCCTTTGCCGGCACGCCTGCGCCAGCGCTGGATTGCCGCAAATCACGACGCGCCATTCGGCTACCGCCGTCCGGCGGGGATAGAGGGCACGCCAGTCGTCCAGCCAGCAGGTAATACGGCCTGCCAGCTCCAGCTCCTGAACCTCGCGCTCCCGGGATAACGCGTGCAGAAAGTGAAAACCGGGATAGTGCTGACGCAGACGCTGCAGCTCAGGCAGGTCGAATGTGTCCTGCCGCCTGCGAACCGCGTGGATCAGCATGACCTCGCGGTGGGGATGACGCGCCAGCGCGGCGCGGACCAGACCCAGCGTCGTTCCCAGTCCCGATCCACTGGCGATGGCCAGCAGCGGACCGTTACCGTCATCCTGCTGGCCGAACTGCCCCCGGCAGTCTGAGAGCCACACCTTCCGGCCAGCCCCCCGTTCATCACACAGCAGCGGGGATAGCCGCCCCTCTTCACGGCGCGTGATATCCAGAACAATCTCTCGCCCCCGGCTCGGCCAACTGACGGAGAAGCTCCGGATATCCTTATCCTTTTCGAGACCGACCTGAACGTATTGCCCTGGCAGAAAGGGCAGCGCCTGCTCCGCCAGCAGCGTCACGCGCCATACCGTTGATGAGAGCGCGACAGCCTGCGTAATTTGCGCAGACGTCCAGGGCGTGGATGCCGCGGCCAGCGTTACATCCGATTCCGGCAGGCACTGGCATGCCAGCACGTGGCCGGCGGCAATCTCCTCCTGGCTGAGCAAATAGCTCAGGTCGACAAGCGAACGCACCTTGCCGCTCGTTACCCGGCAAAGACAGGATTTACACGAGCCGACCTGGCAGTTATACGGCAGGGATACACCGGCGTTGAGCGCGCTTTCGAGGAGCGTATGGCCGGACGTCAGGGGGAATACCCGTCCCTCAAGCGTCCCCTGAAAATGACCGCGTCGGGAAAACCATCTCTTCAGCATTTTATTGCTCCCCGCACAGCAGCAGCCCGTCGTCAAAGACGCTGCCCATCATCACCTTTCCGCCCACTGGCGCGGCGACGCTGACCGCCGCCAGCGCCTCGCCGTGGCTCTGATAGAGCATACTGGCCTGAGCGATCTCCCCCTGAGCGCCGGTTGTCAGCCGCCACACCATGGACGGTGAACGCGCCTGTGCATCTTTCTGATAGGCGGCCAGCTTCAGAAGCTGCGGGTGCGACGCCACCAGCATTCCCTGCCCGTCCGGCAGGATATTGTCGACGCCATGCAGACCGCTGAAGCGCCCCAGCAGGACGGGCGCAGCCTCGTTCGGCTGCCACGCCCAGCTGCTCACCGCGCCGCGGGTGGTTTCCGCCACGTACAGACGCCCCCGCGCTCGGCTGTAGTAAATGCCGTTCGCAAAATGCAGGCCATCAATCAGGGTATGCAGCCCCGCCTCGTCTGCCAGCAGAACGCTGGACAGCGGCAGCCGCAGATAGTCCTCCACGCGTCCCGCGAAGCCCTTCCACCGGTGGTCCCGCGTCAGCAGCCAGTGGGTTTTATCAATGACGCTGATATCATTGATGTTGTTGCCGACCGCGCGCGACAGGGCGGGCTGATACTCAAGACGCATCTGCGCGCGATTAAAGCGAAACACATCAATGCTGTCCTCCTGCGGGCGGTGGTTCACCACGTAGATCCACGTCTCGCCCTCCTGCTGCCAGACATCGATGCCGTGCGGGAAGAAGGTATCCGGATAGTCGCCAGCCAACCGCTGCGGCTTGTCGCTGCCGTTGAGGTAATACAGCGCCCCGGGCGCGCTGCCGTGTCGGTTGAGGCTACTGGCTATCGCCCCGCCGTCCGATAAGGGAGCGATATCCTCCGCGCCCTCAATGCCCGTTATTTTTTGGCACTGTTCCCCGCCGCTCTCCTGCACCCGATAAAACAGTCCGGCATCGATCAGCAGGTTTACAGCGAACGCCAGCACGGCGCCCGCGAGGACGATAATCGTCAGTTTTTTCATGATGCGGCCAGCGCCTCTGACGACGAGAATAATGCTTCAGCAGCCTCTTTTCCCTGCTCGGCCAGCACGGTTATCGCCTTCAGGAAATGCGCCAGTAACGCGCGGGCACGTTCCTCGGAGAAATAGCGCATCTGGTAATCCAGCTCGACGGACAGCCCCTCTTTCGTCTCGAGAATGTTAACCATCAGTGGGAATTCGACGGCGCCGATCGGGAGCAGCGACAGGCTGGCCTCCCACTGCCGCATTTCTGCCAGCGGAGCATGCGGTTCGACGTTAAAGGTCGCCAGCAGCGGAAGCGGCGCATCCTGACCGTGGAAGCAGCGTGACGGCATTGCGGGCTCGCCGCGCTGGGCGAGGATACCGTCATGGATTGCCCTGGCGACCCCGGCCACCGACGCGCAGACAGCGCTGTCGATACACAGCGGCAACAGCCTGACGCACTGGCCGACAAGCGCGTCGCCCTGCCCGAAATCCCGCCCGGCATCCGGCACGCCGACCGGCACCGGAGCGTGGCCGAACGCCTTCTCCAGGGTCAGGGTAAAGAGCGCATTCAGCATCGCGAAGCGGGTCACCCGCAGCTCGGCGGAGGCTTTGCGCAGCTGCCCGGTCAGGCCCGGATACGACAGGCGCTGTACCAGCCGCTGCCCCTGATACGTCCGGGAGGGGGCCAGCACGGTAAGAGCGTCTGGCGTTGCCCGGCGCACAGGAAGCGCCGCAATACGCGCAGATAGCTCCGCCTCGCTGACGATGTTCTGCGTGCGGATAGCCTGCAGATAGCTTGCCGCAGCCGCCAGCTCAGGACGTTTACCCGACGCCAGGGCATCGTAAAGATGCAGCAGCTCGCGCAGCATCACCATAAACGACCAGCCGTCCGCCACCGAATGATGTGCCGAGATGGCGAGCGTGGTTTTCCCCTCATGGCGGACCAGCAGCAGGCGAGCCAGCGGCGCGGCTGTCAGATCAAAAGGACGCGCGGCAAAATCAGCGAGACAGGCGGCAGGCGCAGCGTATTCCTCGCAGACGTCGACGGTGGGCGCCAGGGCCACCTGAAGTTCGCCTGCGTCAGTGAACTGCATCCGCAGCGCGTCATGGCGCTCACACAGCAGTTGCCAGGCGGCGCGCATGATGTCGCTGTCTACATTGCGCGGCGTTTCAATGACGCCGCCGATCGTCCCGGCCAACAGTCCGCTTTCATCCTGCGCGGCCAGCTGCAGAAAACGCTGCTGGCTGTCCGCAGCGGCATAACGCGTGTCGGGGCGCAATCCCGCCTCCCCAAAGAAGCCGTCCACGCGCATGGCGCTAACGCTCTCTTTCACTGCCGCAATAAACCGATCGATATCCTCGTCCGTGTGTGCGACCGAGACAAAACAGTTACGCCCTTCCCAGATGAAAATGCCGCGCAGCATCAGGTGGTGGAAGAGGATGTCGTAGTTGCCGTTGAATTTGAAACGGAACAGGCTGCCGGCAGAGACGATCTCAATCGGCGTACCGGTTGCAGAGAACCAGGTATTGAGCGACATCGTCAGACGCGCGGTTTTTTGGTTGATGTCGTCATACAGCGCCGGATGGGCTTTGATGTACTCCAGCACGGCTTTGCTTGCCGCCATGGTCAGCGGGTGCTTGGAGAACGTACCGGCAAAGAAGATCAGTTCAGCCTGCGGCCAGGAGTCATCGCCATACTGCCAGAATCCGCCGTCGATACTGTCCATAAAGCGGGCAGAGCCTGCAATCACGCCGATCGGCATACCGCCGCCGACAATCTTTCCGTAGGAGGCAATATCCGCCTGAACGCCGTAATACGCCTGCGCGCCACCGGCCGCCAGACGGAAACCGGTGATCACCTCGTCAAACATCAGCGCAATGTTGTAGGCTGTCGTCAGTTCACGCAGGGTATGCAGGTATTCGCGCGGCTGATGATCGGGATAACGGCTCTGCACCGGCTCAACGATCACCACCGCCAGCTCGGCGGCATAGCGGGCGATAAGCGCCAGACTCTCTTCGCTGCCGTAGTCGAGCACCAGCAGGTCGTCCACCAGCGATGGCGGCGTACCTGCAGCAATCGGCGTGGCACGCTCGGGGGTTTCGCCCCCCTGCTGTCGCCCAAGAATGCCGTCAAACACGCCATGATACGAGCCGCTAAACAGCGCGATTTTATTTTTCCCCGTCACGGCGCGCGCCAGGCGCACGGCGCTCATTACCGCTTCAGAGCCGGAGTTACAAAAGGCCACGCGCTGCTGGCCGGTCAGCTCGCTAATAAGCGTTGCCACCTCGCCCGCCAGCGCGCTTTGCGGCCCAATCTGCATGCCCTGCGCCAGCTGGTCGGCTACCGCCTGCTGTACACAGTCCGGGGCATGCCCCAGCAGGTTAGCGCCAAACCCCATCGTAAAATCAATATACTCGTTGCCATCGACATCCCAGATGCGCGATCCCTGAGAGCGTTCCCCCACTAAGGGGTAAAGCATCTCTTTGGTGGATAAACGAAAGCCCGCAGAGGCCCGGTTATCCGCCAGCACGGCGCGGTATTGCTGGGCATTGCGTTTCGACCCGCCCGTTTTATCGACAAACCGCTGCGTGAGTTGCGCCAGATGCTGGTCTCGCTCAGCGCCCAGGGAGACTTTTTTCGTCTCTTTTTTAAACCAGCTGTTGTGCGCGCTGGCCTTCACCGGTGCGGCCGTGGTCGCGACAGGCGCAGGCGCGATAACGTCCGGCGTCGCGGGTGCGGCTGGCATCGGGAGAGTCTGCGCCGTGCCGTTGAGCAGCGTGAGCTGCTGGGACATAAGCTCCAGCTGGCGGGCAATCAGATCCTGAACCGTATCAGGCACCGGCCTGCTGGCGCCCTGCTGCGCCACGACAGGCGGTGTCGCCTGACCGGCGGTTTCCGGGGTGCTGAGCACAGCCGCAGCCGCCGCTGGCTGCGCGTGCTCCACCACATAACCGATCACCGCATCCAGCGTATTGAGCTCTTCAAACAGCGCCCGCACCGGGATGGCCACGCCGTAGCGGTCTTTAATGGTATTGATGGCATCCAGCAGCACCAGCGAGTCCGCCCCCATTTCCAGGAAGGGCAGAGAGTCGTCAAGCGCGGCGGGATCCGCCTCAAGAAAATCGGCAATTATCGCTTTTATTTCAGCGGCTAAATGGTGTTGATTTGACATAGCGTCCTCTTTTGCAGATGGGGTCTGCGCTGACGTCTCACCCGCCAGCCAGTAACGTTTGCGGCAGAACTGGATTGCGGGCAGGGTTAGCGCCTCCCGCGTGGTCGCGTGATAAAGCCCGCTCCAGTTGATGTCGTGCCCTTGCTGCCACAGCGTACCCAGCAGCGTCAGCAGTGATTTGTACTCATGTCGCCGATCGCCTGCGGCCAGCACCTGGTGACGGCGGTCGGTTGCGGTCACAAATTTGCCCAGCGAACTGTCCGCGCTCAAATCGATAAAGGTGAACTCACCCTGCGCAAGCACGTTTTGCACGCCCTGTAGGAAACTCACGGGCTGGCGAATTTGCCGGGACCAGTAGTCGGCGTCGGTTCGGCCGCACGCCTCGCCGTTCAGGTTGCTGTAAAACGGGATCGTCCCGCGGGTGAAGGTGACGTTGTTGACCAGCCACTCGCGCCAGGCACCGAGGATCGGATCCATCATCGAGGAGTGAAATGCGCTGGCGGTTTTAATTTTTCTGGCGTGACCACCCTGAAAAGAAATGGCCTGAAGGCAGGCGTCAATCGCCGTCTGGCTGCCTGCTATGGTGGTCAGCGTCGGCGTATTGAATGCGGCAATATCAATGTCGCCCGCCCAGGGGGAAATCATCTGACGGACGTCGGCTTCGCCGCTGAAGACGACCGCCATCGCCCCTTCCTGCGTCAGGGCTGACATCAGCAGCGCGCGCTGATGAACCATTGCCAGCCCGTCGTCCAGCGAGAGATAGCCGGCGATAACCGCCGCGCAGTACTCTCCCAGGCTGTGGCCCATCACGGCTGCCGGACGCGGGCCGAACTGCATCACGCTCTGAGCAAGCGCGTAGCTACAGGCAAATAAGGAAAGCTGACACGTTCTGGCGCAGCGCTGCCAGCTATCGTCTCGGGCAAATAACGCCTGTGTGATATCAATCTGATAGCGCTGCTGGATGGTCGTCGCCAGCGCGTCAAACTGGGTGCGATAGTGCGGCAGATGGTGATACAGCTCGGCACCCATGCCGATTTGCTGGGTGCCCTGCCCCGGGAAGAGCCAGACCTGGGGGTGGGCTTTACCCGCCTTGCAGGCCGTGAGCTGCGCAAGGCTTTCTGCCAGCTGGGTGCGATCCGCGCCGTACGCCACGCCGCGATAGCGGGCCGCGTCGTAGCGGGTGTTCACCAGCCGACACCAGGTGGCGATATCGCTCTCCCGGCATGCAGATAACCCTTTTTTGACCATCTCCCGCTGAAGGGCAAACGCCCCTTCATCATGGGAACCGATCAGAAGCAGGCCGTGGGGCGCAGCGGGCTCCTGGCGTTTTTCCATCGCTGGCGCGCTGCGCAAAATCACGTGACCGTTGGTCCCGCCGAAGCCAAAGCTGCTTACGCCCGCGTAGCGTGCTTCGCCATCGGCATGCCATGAGGCAGGCTGCGCGCCACTCACCTCAACATGAAGGCTAATCGCTGCAATATGCGGGTTTTTATGCTGGAAATTGAGGTGAGGAACGTATTGCCGGTAGTGCAACATCAGAGACGCTTTCACCACGCCCAGCACGCCCGCCGCCGCCTCGAGGTGGCCAACGTTGGTTTTAATCGAGCCCACCTGGACAGGCGCGGTTTTTTTCCGGTCCGCAAACACCGCTTCCAGCGCCTGATATTCAATCAGATCGCCAAGCGCCGTTCCCGTACCGTGCGCTTCGATATAGTCAATCTTATCGCTATCCACACCGGCGTCCGCCATCGCCTGCCGGATAACCGCCTGCTGCGATGGACCATTTGGCGCGGTAATGCCGTTGCTGCGGCCGTCCTGATTGACGGCGCTCGCCACCAGCGTGGCATAAACCCGATCGCCATCCGCCAGCGCCTGGGTCAGCGGCTTGAGCACCACGACGCCACACCCTTCGCCGCGGACATAACCATCCGCGCGGGCGTCAAAGGTTTTACACCGGCCGTCGGGGGCCAGCATCCGGGCGTCGGTGAAGACTTTTTGCAAATGCGGCGTCAGGGCGAGATTAACGCCTCCGGCAATGGCCAGAGCGCAACGACCGCTCCGCAGGCTCTGCATTGCCCCCTCAATCGCCACCAGCGAGGAAGAACAGGCCGTGTCGACGGCGACGCTTGGCCCTTTTAAATCATAAAGATAAGAAATTCGGTTGGCCGCGATACTGTGCGCGTTGCCTAAGCCGCTATAGGCCGAGACGTTATCGCCGCAGGCCAGCGCGTAGTCGCTGGCGCTGATCCCAACAAAGACCGCCGTATCGCTACCGCGCAGGGATGAAGCCTTAAGACCGGCATCGGTTAGCGCCTGTTGAACGGTTTCTAGCAGCAGACGATGCTGCGGATCGATATAGACGGCTTCACGGGGAGAGATGCCGAAGTAGCCTGCGTCGAACGCGTCGACCTCGTCAAAGAAACTGCCTTTACGGTTAAAACCGTCAAGGGACGAGGTACGCCAGCGGTGCGCCGGGATCTCGCCGGTTGTGCTGTGGCCTTGCTGCAGCAGCGACCACAGCGCCTCCACGCCGCTATGCCCCGGTAGCTCCACGCCGATGCCGATCACCGCAATGGCGCTCTCTGCGACGGCTGAGCTGACCGGCCGGGCCGCTGCGGGTTGTCCCAGCGCGGCCGCCAGCTGATTGATGGTGGGATAGTCATAAATCAGCGCCGGAGAGAGTTCGCGGCCCAGCCGCTGTTCAAGCTCGCCAATAACGCCCACCGCCTGCAGAGAGCTCATGCCAAAGCGGGTAAACGCGTCATCCCACTGGGATTCACCGATCGTCGTATTCATCGCGCTGCTGATTATCCCGGCAATCAGCGCCGCCAGCGCGGGTGGGGTTTCCCCCTCGGTTACGGCAGGTTTAGACGCGGCCTGGCGGCTGCGCCACGCAACGTCCAGGGTCCCCTGCTGATACATCACTTTTGCGCGGGTGCGCTGTAATTTCCCGCTGGTGGTGCGGGGGATTGCCCTTCGTTCGACAAGGAGCAGTTCATCCAGCGTAATGCCGTGACGCTCCGCTACCGCCGCGGCAATACGCGGGGTCAGAGCCGCCATATCGAGGTCATTTTTTTGACGCGCCATCAGCTCAAGCAGCGCAACCGGGCGTTCGGCTTCGCTGGCAAACACGCAAACCGTCGCTTCCGCCAGCGCGGGATCGGCCTGACGGATCGTCTCTTCTATATCCGTCGGGTAGTGGTTCTGACCGTTGATAATCAGCAGCTCTTTGAGCCGTCCGGTGACGTACAAATGACCGGACTGGAGAAAACCCATATCGCCGCTGCGCAGCCACGGGTGCGGATGGCCAGCCAGAGACGCCTGGAAGGTTTCGCGCGTGGCGGCGTCATTGTCCCAGTAACCAGCGGCAACGCTCGGACCACGCAGCCATATTTCGCCGCTCTCACCGTCAGCAAGCGGCTGATGGTGGTCAGGATCGACGATACGCACCTCGGTATCAGTCAGAGCCTGCCCGCAGCTCACCGCACCGGCCTCGTCGGAAACGCGGAGCCCCTGTCCTTTGTCCATTCCGGTGACGATGAGCGTGGTTTCCGCCATGCCGTAGCAGGGCAGGAACGCGCCGGGCCGAAACCCTGCGGGCGCAAAGTGTTCGCTAAACTGCTGGAGCGTGGCGGGCCGAATCGGCTCTGCGCCGCAAAAGGCCACATCCCAGCGCGAAAGATCCAATGCCTCAACCTGCTCTCGGCCTATCTTGCGCACGCACAGCTCGTAGGCGAAATTAGGGCCGCCGGAGGTCGTCGCCTGATAGTCGGAAATCTGTTTGAGCCAGTTAAGCGGGTTTTTCATTAACATCATGGGCGACATCACCCGACAGGGGAAGGCGCCAAACACGGGCTGCAGCAGCCCGCCAATAAGCCCCATATCATGAAAATGCGGCAGCCAGATCGTGCCCCGGCTTTCGCTGTGGTGGCCGAAAAAGCGGTGAATGGCATGCGAGTTAGCCCACAGGTTGCCATGGGTCACCATCACGCCTTTCGGAGAGCCCGTCGAGCCCGAGGTGTACTGTAAAAAAGCCAGATCGTTTTCTGCTACCGAAACGGGGTGAAATGCCCCGGAGAACGTGCGCTCAAGATGATGCAGACGATAGCCCGCAGGTAGCGCGGCTGTGTCTGGTTTGTCGAAGGTAAAAATAAGCGGGGATAACGGAAGCGATAGCTGGCCTAGCGTTTCTGCTCCCTTTGCTGTCGTAACAATACATTCCGTTTGCGCATTACGTAATACTCCGGCAAAACGCTCCCACGCGCTTCCTGACGATTTTGCGGGCATCGGGACGGGAACCGCCACCCTGCCGGCATAAAGACATCCAAAAAAAGCGCCAATAAAATCTTCGCCATCCGGATAAAGCAATATTACCCGGTCGCCCCGCTGCCCGTATTGCATTAATGCTTGTGCAAGCGACGCGGCGCGCTGGTGTAACTGGTCATAGCTTTGGCTGTGAATATCTCTGGCGCTGCGGACGAATTCAAATGCCGTCTGAGTAGTCTGTTGAACAGCAAGTTCGGGCAAAAGCTGGTTGAAGGAATGATATCCCCTGTTAAACAACTGATGAGACGGCATCATAATTCGCTCTATATTTTCAAATGTAATGAGGGTGAAAAGATTATTTTCCGGCGCGGCCAGCCAGCAGATCGTTACAGAAGTCGTTCCATACCTTCAGCCAGAGATCGACGCGCTGTTCCATCTCGGCATAGCGGTCTTCTGTCAGCGCCTGGCAGAACAGGATCCATGCATCTTCGGAGTGACCATCTTCAATGGACTCTCCCGTTTCGCTTTCTACATGGATGCTGTGATAGCCCTTGGTGACGTCAATATCCGTCGCTTTATCAACGCCTTTGGCCCACGGCGTGGCGAAGTCATGGAAGACGGTCTCGGCCACGGCCAGCAAGCCCACCAGCTGGGTATAGTCGCCATAGGCGTTTTCAAACGTTGCGCGACAGGCCAGGGAGCTGGACATCGGCAGCCAGGATTTCACCTCGTGTTCCGTCATCCCCAGCTGCTGGATGGTCGTAAAGAACTGCACGTAGTGCGCCAGCGCGGGCTGGCCGTTGTAATTACCCTCGGCGTCTTCGCCAGGGTGGAAGCCCAGCTCATCCAGCAGGTTGATTTGCAGCAGAAAACGGGCCGCCATTTTCGCCTGCGCGCCCAGCGGAGCTTCCAGCTGTTTCGCCGCGCTTAACGCTTCAATAACGGCATCGGTAAAGACTTGCGCAAAAGCGTGATAAAACTCCAGATGGAATACGCGCATCTGTTGAAGATCGACTTCACCGCTGTTCATTTTTGACAATATAGGGCTGCGCATCAGCGGATGGGATTCAATCCGGTCAATAAGCCTGTTGGCAAATGCGCGGTTTTCTGTATAAACGTGCTTATCTACGGTCGCGACAATAGCGTCCCGACCCAGCTGGCGGGTATTCAGTAACGTTTTCATTTTTATATCTCAGGTAGGTGATAGTTTACAGGGCTGAAACCCTGCCAATTGCCATTACGACTAACGCATACATTCCACAGCTAAACGGTATAACCTGCACATATTTAAATGGCAGATAAAAACACGATGCAATCAGGAGAACCGGAATACCTACCGAAAGTATCATCATGCAAATAACGGCATAATATTTATAGGTATAAGACACGGCGAGGTCATCAATACACATGCCATAGAGCATGGATATTAACGGCAGCATAATAAAGGCAATATGTGCCAGCCTTAACATTCTGCGGTTTAAATCGGTATAGTTTTCATGTCCTTTGGGGGCGCGAAACGGTCCCTTAAACGCATACATCCCCATTAACCCGCCCATCATTATGCCGACGACAATACCGCTCCAGCCAAAGGCAATCAGTATTGCACTGAGATTAGCCACTCTCTTTCTCCTGTTTAGTGGTGTACAAAGGTAAGGCGCCTGAGAAAATACAAGCACCTTTATTTATTAATAATAAAATCAGATATAACGATTAAAAGTCCGGGTATTCTTTATCCGTCGCGTACGTTATCGGTTTTTCAAATCCGGGAATGGTGATGCCATTCCTATCAATCTTAATATCTTCCTCATTTATCCCCTGCTGGCCGAACAGATAAATGACATTGAGTTCCCCCTGCGAAGCCGCCTCGTCGTACGCGTTAGCCTGACGTCGCACCTGGCGGTTACGCTGCTGATATTCCGCAAACACCGCGTCCCCATAGCGTTTGCGCAACCATTGATGGGTAAGCTTTGGCGAGTAAACCACCCCCGTGGCATTA
>Ga0157371_10003010_pt1 | contig 15648 bp, 10 predicted proteins | sample C45metaG_FD_113462 | JGI IMG/M metagenome (GOLD analysis project Ga0157371, IMG submission 113462) | Corn rhizosphere microbial communities from Kellogg Biological Station, Michigan, USA - C4-5 metaG | ecosystem: Host-associated > Plants > Roots > Rhizosphere > Soil | place: USA: Michigan...
CCTGCTGCATCACCCAGCGACTCAGGGCGGTGATCAGCGCGGTCTTCTCCGCCAGCGGAATGAATTCCGCCGGACTGACCTGGCCCAGATGCGGGTGCTGCCAGCGCAGCAGCGCCTCGACGCTGTGGCAGCGACCGGTGGCCAGGTCGATGCGCGGCTGGTAGACCAGGCTCAGCTGATCCTCGGCGCGCAGTGCCTGGGGCAGGGCGCTGAGCAAGGCGAAGGCCCGGCGGTAGGCGGCGTCGTGCTGCGGATCGAAGTGCCGGCAGCCATGCATCTCGGCGCGGGCATCGTCGGCGGTGGCGATCAGGGCGCGCAACCAATCGGTGGGACGATCATCGGTCAGGGACATCACCCCCAAGCCCAGTCGGGTCTGAATGGGAATGCCGTTGTAGTCGAGCACGCCGGTCAACGCGTGCTGCAAATGATCGAGCAGCGCCTGCTGGGTGGCCTCGTCGGCGTCGTGCAGGAGAAAGCCGAAGCGTGCCGGGCCCAGACGATACAGCGTTTGCTCGGTCGGCAGCAGGCGGCGCAGGTGCTGCTTGATGGCACGCTGCAGGCCATCGAAATGGGCCTGGCCCATGGCTTTGATGAAGTCGTTGAGGTAGCTCTGGGCAAACAGATCGGCCGCCACGGCCACCACGGGGGTGCCCGCGCGAGTCAGGGCCTCGGCATCTTCGATGAAACGCTGGCCGTTGGGCAGTTGGGTGACCGGATCCCAGAAGGCCTCGGTGCGCAGGAGTTCGATGTGCTGGGCGCCCAGGTTCGCCAGTTGCTGGAGCACCAGCAGGCGATCCGGGGGCAGGGCGGCCCGGGGGACCGAATCGAACAGGCAGATGCTACCCAGCATCAGGCCTTCTGCGGTGCGCAATGGCACGCCGAGATAGTAGCGGATGTACGGCTCACCCTTGACCACTGCCAGTTCGGCGAAGCGCGCATCGGTATGAGCGTCTTCCACCTGCAGGGGCAGGGTCGTTTCCTGCAGGTGCTGGCAGAACGACTGGGTACGCGGCACCGTGAGAGGCGCGCAGCCCACCGTCGCCCGGCAGTGGACCTGCTGGCCGTCGAGAAAGCAGATCATGGCGTAGGGAACGTCGAACAACCGTGCGCAAAGATCGGTGAGATCCTGGAAGGCACGACCGGCAGGACGATCGACCAAGGCAAGGTCGCGCAGCAGTGCAAGACGCTGGCGTTCGTTGGCCGCATTAAGTGGAGCAGGCTCCATAGCAACGTCTCGGTGCGCTGTAGTAGCAGATTGCTACTTAGAGCGTGATGGGGTCGAGAGTTCCCTTGCTACTCGCCTCACACCCCGCCGGCCAGCATTTATCCGTCGAAAGGCTCAGGCCGCGAAATAGAACACGGCGAAGAGTCTCCCGGGATCCGTCCAGACCCGTACCTGGCTGAATCCGGCGTCTTCGGCCAACGCCCGGAAGCTCTCGAGGCTGTATTTATAGGAATTCTCGGTGTGCAGCGGTTCGCCTTCGCGGAAGGTGAATCTCCGGCCTTCGAGACGTACGGTCTGGTCGCGGGTGCTGACCAGGTGCATCTCGATGCGCGCGAGCGCCTCGTTGAAGAAGGCCAGGTGGCGGAAGCGGTCTGGCTCCAGATCGGTGTCCAGCTCACGGCGGATGCGCCGCAGCAGGTTGAGGTTGAATTCAGCGGTCACCCCGGCGGCGTCGTTGTAGGCCGCATCCAGCCGCGCCCGGTCCTTGATCAGGTCCACCCCGATCAACAGGCCCCCGGTCGCCGGCAGCATCCGGTGCAGGTTGCGCAGGAAGACGCCGGCGTCTTCCGGGGTGAAGTTACCGATGCTCGAACCCGGAAAGAAGGCGATGGGACGCAGGCCGTCGAGACTGGCGGGCAGGGTCATGGGGCGACTGAAATCGGCGCAGGCGGCACTGACATCCAGCCAGGGATAGTCGGCCGCCAGCCGCTGGGTGCTGCTGAGCAGGAATTCCCGGGAGATGTCGATGCCCAGGTAGCCGGCCGGATGCATGGCCTCCAGCAGCAGGCGCACCTTGCGACTGGCGCCGCTGCCCAGTTCGACCAGGGCGGCGTCGCGACCGGCCAGCCGGGCGATCTCGACCGCCGCCATGGCCAGGATGGCTTCTTCGGTAGCGGTGGGGTAGTACTCGGGCTGCCGGGTGATGGCTTCGAACAGCTCGGAGCCCCGTTGATCGTAGAAGTACTTGGGTGACAGTGCCTTGGGGGTCTGGGCGAAGCCCTGGAGCACGTCGTCCCGCAGCGAGCTGTCGGCGACGGTTACCGGTTGCTGATCGAAGAAGCGTACGGCTAGGGCCATGGATCAGACCTCTCTGGCCAGGCGCAGGCCGGAGAACTGCCAGCGCATGGTGGGATAGAAGAAGTTGCGATAGGAGGCGCGCACGTGGTCCTGGGGCGTGGCGCAGCAGCCCCCGCGCAGGACCATCTGGCCGGACATGAACTTGCCGTTGTATTCGCCCAGGCTGCCCGGCAGCGGCTTGAAACCGGGGTAGGGACGGAAGGCGCTGCCGGTCCACTCCCAGACATCGCCGAACAGCTGGCGCATGCCCTGGCCCGTGCTACCGACCGGTTGCAGGTGATCCTGCTCGACGAAGTTGCCCTGGATCGGCTGGCGCGCCGCCACGGTCTCCCATTCCGCCTCGGTGGGCAGCCGGGCCCCGGCCCAGCTGGCGTAGGCATCGGCTTCGTAGAAACTCAGGTGGCAGACCGGCGCGGCATGATCCACGGGCGTCATTCCACCCAGGGTGAAGTGGTACCAGACGCCATCGAGCTGCTGCCAGTACAGCGGCGCCTGCCAGCCGAGGCTGCGGATGGCCGCGGCGCCGTCGGACAGCCAGAGGTCGCTGCGGCCGTAGCCGTTGTCTTCAATGAAGGCCAGGTACTCGCCATTGGTGATCAGGCGATCGGCGAGTTGGAAGTCATCGACGAATTGCCGGTGGATCGGCGTCTCGCAATCGAAGGCGAAGCCCTCGCCGCCATGACCGACATGACGGACGCCGCCCGGATGGCTTTCCCAGCCCAGGGGCGCTACCGGGGCCGTGGCACCCTTGGCCAGGTCGGCGCGGTAGACCGGGTGCAGCGGGTTCTGCGCCAGGATGTGCTTGATGTCCATGAGCAGCAATTCCTGGTGCTGCTGCTCGTGGTGCAGGCCCAGCTCCAGGCGCCGGGTGATCTCGGCGGCGTGTTCGGCCGGCGGGGCGCTGAGCAGCTCGGCCATGGCCGCGTCCACTGCCGCACGAAAGCGATAGACGTCTGCCACGCCCGGTCGCGACAGGTGGCCACGGGCGGTCCGGGGAAAGGGCTTGCCGTGGGTTTCGTAATAGGAGTTGAACAGGTAGTCGTAGGCTGGATTGGGCGTCTGGTAGCCCTTGAGGAAGGGCTTGAGGATGAAGGCCTCGAAGAACCAGGTGACGTGGGCCAGGTGCCATTTCGGCGGACTGACGTCGGCCATGCTCTGGATGACGTAGTCCTCGACGGTGAGCGGGGCGCAGAGTGCCTCGCTGGCCCTGCGCACACGCTGGAAGCGGTCGAGCAGGGCGGTGGGGGTGTCACTCGCTGCGGGCAGCTCGCGGGCGAGAGGATTCATGGCGGTCTCCCTGGTCGACCTTTGGTAGTCAGGAAACCGACCGGACGGCATAAGTTTAGTTCGCCCGGTTATGACCGGCGGTCTCGCTTGCCACCCTCACCACCAGGTTTCCTCCTGCACACTGACAGAGTCGCCGTGGCAGGCCCCGCCGTCGGACAGGGCCGTCCCGGCCACCGCCGCAGTTGATCGAGGACTTGCCAGCACTGGGGAAGGGCTACAGGGGCAGCCGAAAACGACAGGCTGAAGAGAAAGGTTGACGGCCAAGGCCCTGCTAGCGACGCTTGGGTTTTTGCCCAGGGAACGTATTGCAAAATGAAGCCGACGCTGCTGATGGCCCCGCAAATGCCCCTGGGACTGGTTACCCAGCTCGAGGCCCACTACCGGATAGTGGGTCCCTTTCCTTCGGCCGACCCCGCGGCGCTGCCCGCTGGGGCCGAGGAGGCGGTGGCGTTGCTCACCCTCGGCGGCCTGCCGACCCGGGCGGCCCTGCTGGACGCCTTGCCAGCGCTGCGGTTGGTGGCCTGCTACGGCACCGGCTATGAAGGCGTCGACCTGGCGGCCTGTCGCGAGCGTGGCATCGCCGTGACCACCGCCGGAGACGCCAATGCCACGGCCGTGGCGGAATTCGCCTTCGGCCTGATCCTGGCCAGTGCGCGGCGCCTGTTACAGGGCGATGCCTTCGTCCGCAGCGGGCGCTGGCAAGGCAACGCGGTCGAACGCATGCCTCAGGTGCCGGGCCTGGCCGGACGCCGGCTGGGCATCTATGGACTGGGCGAGATCGGTCGGCGCATCGGCCGGCGCGGTGCGGCCTTCGACATGGAAATCGGCTACTTCAATCGCTCACCGCGCGCGGAGCTGGACTACGCCTACCACGGCAGCCTGCTGGAGCTGGCGCGCTGGAGCGATGTGCTGGTGGTGGCGGTACGCGCCAGCGCCGAGACCGTGGGGGCGGTGGATGCCGAGATCCTGGCCGCACTCGGGGAAGAGGGCCACCTGGTCAATATCTCCCGGGGCAGCGTGGTCGACGAAGACGCCCTGGCCGAGGCCCTGGAGCAAGGCGTGATCGCCGGTGCGGCCCTGGACGTCTTCGCCCATGAACCCAAGGTGCCCGAGCGCCTGCGCCAGCAGGCCAACCTGGTGCTCAGCCCCCATGTCGCGGCCAACGCTGCCTCGGCCCAGCGCGCGCAACAGCAGGTGCTGCTGGCCAACATCGCGGCGTTGTTGGCGGGCGGCGCGTTGCGCAACCGCATCGCCTGAGCCGCCGGTCGGCCTGGGTTGTGGCCGTTGGTGACCGCTCCCATATTGGGCGCATGACCTCGACATCGCCTGCCGCCACCGTCCTGGCGGACTTCCACGAAGCGCCGTGCAGCTGGTTCGCGGCGCGCTTTCCCACACCGACCGAGGCCCAACTGCAGGCTTGGCCGGCCATTCGTGCTGGCGCCTCGGTGTTGGTGGCCGCACCTACCGGTTCAGGCAAGACGCTGACCGCCTTTTTCGCCGTGCTCGACGGCCTGGTGCAGGAGGCGCTGCGCGAGGGGGGGCTGCCCGACGCCTGCCTCTGGCTCTATGTGTCGCCGCTCAAGGCGCTGTCCAATGATATCCGCCTCAACCTCGAGGAGCCCCTGGCCGGCATCAGCGCGTCGCTGGAGGTGCAGGGATTGCCGCCGCTGGAGCTGCGCACCGCGGTGCGCACGGGCGATACCCCGCAAAAGGAGCGGGCGGCCATGCGTCGGCGGCCGCCGCACCTGCTGGTCACCACCCCCGAATCCTTCTATGTGCTGCTCGGTTCGGATTCCGGACGACGGATGCTGGCCAGCGTCCGTGGCGTCATCGTCGACGAGATCCATGCCATCGCCGCCGGCAAGCGCGGCAGTCACCTCACCCTGAGCCTGGCGCGGCTGGAGGCCCTGAGCGGGCGTCCGCTGCAACGCATTGGCCTGTCCGCCACCCAGAAGCCGCTGGCCGCCGTGGCGGCCTTTCTGGTCGGGCGCGATGCCGAGGGGCAGCCCCGGCCCTGTACGGTGATCGACATCGGCCATCAGCGTGCCCGCGACCTGGCCCTGGAAGTGCCGCCCATTCCCCTGGAGGCGATGCTGTCCACCCAGGCCTGGGAACTGGTCTACGACCGCCTGGCCGACCTGGCCGAGGCGCACCGCACCACCCTGGTATTCGTCAACACCCGCCGCCTGGCCGAGCGCATGGCGCGGCAGCTCTCCGATCGCCTCGGCAGCGCCCAGGTGGCTGCCCACCATGGCAGCCTGGCCAAGGAACAGCGACTGGACGCCGAGCAGCGTCTCAAACGCGGCGAATTGCGCCTGCTGCTGGCGACCGCTTCCCTGGAGCTGGGCATCGACATCGGCGATGTCGATCTGGTCTGCCAGATCGGCTCGCCGGGCTCCATCGCCGCCTTCCTGCAACGGGTCGGGCGTGCCAATCACCAGGTGGGTGGCCTACCCAAAGGGCGCCTGTTTCCCACCTCGCGGGACGACCTGGTGGAGTGCGTGGCGCTGCTCGACTGCGTACGCCGTGGTGAGCTGGATACCCTGCACATCCCCGTGGCGCCCCTGGATGTCCTGGCCCAGCAACTGGTCGCCGAGGTCGCTTGCCAGGAGTGGTCGGAAGCCGACCTGCTGGCCGTGCTGCGCCAGGCCGAGCCCTATGCCGAACTGAGTGAGGCGGACTACCGGGCCGTGGTGGAGATGCTCAGCCAGGGCTACACGGATCGCCGCGGTCCACGCGCCGCCTATGTGCACCGCGATGCCGTCAACGGCCTCCTGCGCGGTCGCCGGGGCGGCAAGGCCACCGCCGTGATGAGCGGCGGCACCATCCCGGAGAGCGGCGATTTCAGTGTGCTGCTCGAACCCCAGGGCCATACGGTGGGCAGCGTCAACGAGGATTTCGCCTTCGAAAGCCTGGTGGGCGACGTCTTCCAGCTAGGCAACACCGCCTACCGCATCGTCAAGATCGAAGGCAGCAAGGTGCGGGTGGAGGATGCCAAGGGGCAGCCGCCCAACATCCCCTTCTGGCATGGCGAGGCGCCGGGGCGTAGCAATGAACTGTCGGCGGGCGTGGCCCGGCTGCGGGCGGAACTCGAACCGCTGCTACCCAGGCAGGACGAAGCGCCGGAACCGGCCATCGCCCGGATCGGCGCGGCCTATGGCCTGGAGGAGGGCGCCGCCCGCCAGGTGGTGGACTATCTCGGTCGGGCGCGGCAGGTGCTGGGCGTCTTGCCGACCCAGCAGACGCTGGTGATGGAGCGTTTCTTCGACCAGGCCGGCGGGATGCAACTGATCATCCATGCGCCCTTTGGCAGTCGCATCAACCGCGCCTGGGGCTTGGCCCTGCGCAAGAGATTCTGCCGTCACTTCAATGTCGAGCTGCAGGCGGCGGCGACCGAGAATGCCCTGATCATCTCGCTGGCCACCAGCCACAGCTTCGTGCTCGACGAGGTCTGGCGTTATCTGCATCCGGCCACTGCCGAGACCGTGCTGATCCAGGCGCTGCTCGACGCCCCGCTGTTCGCCGTGCGCTGGCGCTGGAATGCCACCACGGCCCTGGCCCTGCCGCGCTTCAGCGCCGGGCGCAAGGTGGCTACCCAGGTACAGCGCATGCGTAGCGAAGACCTGCTCGCCACCGTGTTCCCCGATCAGGTCGCCTGCCTGGAGAACCTCGCCGGCGAGCGCCAGGTGCCGGACCATCCGCTGGTCCGCCAGACCCTCGACGACTGCTTGCACGATTCCCTCGACAGCCGTGGCTGGCTGGCCCTGCTGACGCGCATCACCAGCGGACAGCTGACCCTGCTGGCCCGCGACCTGCCCGGACCTTCGCCGCTGGCCGCCGAGGTGCTCACAGCCAAACCCTATGCCTATCTGGACGACGCCCCGGTCGAGGAACGGCGGACCCTGGCAGTGCAGAATCGCCGCTTCGGCGGCGCCGATCCCGACGAACTGGGCGCCCTGGATCCGGCGGCCATTGCCCTGGTTCGCGAAGAAGCCTGGCCGCGGCTGGAGAGCGCCGATGACCTGCACGAAGCCCTGCTGGGCATCGGCTTTCTCACTGAGACGGAACTGGCGGCGCACCAGACCCAGGCCCGCCAACTGGTCAAGGCTGGACGGGCAGGGCGGCTGCGGTTGCCTGCGGCGACCCTGTGGATCGCCGCCGAACGGTTGCCACTGTTCCAGGTGCTGTTTCCCGCAGCCGTGACGGAGCCCGTGCTCCACTCGCCGCCCGGCTTCACGGCGCCCGCGGATGCCGAGGCGGCGCTGCTGGAACTCTTGCGTGCACGCCTCACGGCCCTCGGCCCGGTGGACCAGGAGTTGCTGGCTGCCAGCCTCGGCCTGCCGCCGGAGCGCCTCACCCCGGCGCTGCTGGCGTTGCAGGGCGAAGGCTACGTCCTGCAGGGCCACTTCACCGGGGCAGGCAGCGCCATGGAATGGTGCGAGCGACATCTCCTGGCGCGCATCCATCGCTATACCCTGGGCCGGCTGCGCAAGGCCGTCGAGCCGGTGGCCCTGGCCGACTACCTGAGGTTCCTGCTGGAGCATCATCATCTGGCCGGCCCGGCGACCCTGAGGGGTGGCGAGGGGCTGGAACAGGTCATCGGCCTGCTGGAAGGCTTCGAGGTCGCCGCCGCCGGCTGGGAAAGCGAGATCCTGCCCAGCCGCCTGCCAGGTTATCTGTTCACCTACCTCGATGATCTTTGCCGCGCCGGCCGCGTGGTCTGGCTGCGCCTGCCCCAGGCGGGACGCGGCGGCGGACCGGTCAAGGGCTCGCCCATCGTTCTGCTGCCCCGCCGGCACCTGGCCGACTGGAACAGCCTGACCGCACCACCCGTGGCCGAGGCGCTGTCACCCAAGGCGCAGCGCGTACTGGCGGTGCTGACCCGCCGCGGGGCCTCCTTCTTCGATGAACTCCTGGGCGAGGCGCGCCTCCTGCGTAGCGAACTGGAGACCGCCCTGGGCGAGCTGGTGGGCGCCGGTGCGGTCAATGCCGACAGCTTCGCCGGCCTGCGTGCCTTGCTGCTGCCAGCGGCCAAGCGCGGCAGTCGCAGCGGCTCGCGCCGCGGGCGGATGGCGCTCTATGGCGGGATGGACGATGCTGGCCGCTGGGCCGCCCTGCGGCCCGCCGAGACGCAGGGCGAAGCGCGACTGCCGGATGACCGGCTGGAGCGCCTGGTCCGGCTGCTGCTGCGCCGCTATGGGGTGCTCTGCTGGCAGCTGCTGCAGCGCGAAAGTACCGTGCTGCCACCCTGGCGCGATCTCGTGCGGGCCTGCCATCGTCTGGAGGCTCGTGGCGAGATCCGCGGCGGACGCTTCATCGCCGGTCTCTCCGGCGAGCAATTCGCCGACCCGGCGGCTATCGCCCCCCTGCGCGAGTGGCGTCAACGTCCAGCGGAGGATCTGTGGGTCTGCGTCTCGGCGCTGGACCCGCTCAATCTGGTCGGTACCCTGCTCCCCGGCACCAAGGTGCCCGCCGTGGCCGGCAACCGGCTGCTCTATCGGGACGGAGTCCCCATAGCGGCGCGCATCGCTGGCGAGGTCAGGTGGCTGCTGGATCTGTCTCCGGCGGACCAGGCGCGGGCGCGGCAGTCGCTGCAGCACCTGGGACGGGAGCGGCCCCGCATCGACGCCCTGGATCACCCGGCCCTCCGGGTGCCGGGTAGCGACTGACCAGCACCTGTAGGCTCAACCGGCGAGCGCCAGGGCATCGGCCTCGGCCAGGGGCTTGCCCAGCAGGTAGCCCTGGGCATAATCCACCTGCAGATCACGCAGGGTGGCGAGTTCCTCCGCCGTTTCCACACCCTCCGCCACGACTTTGGAGCCGATCTCATGGGCGAAGCCGACCAGGCCTTTCGCCAGGGCGCGGCGGTTGCGGTCCTCATGGATGCAACGGGTCAGACTCATGTCGAGTTTGATGATGTCGGGTTGCAACTGCAGGATGTGCTTCATGCTGGAGTAACCGGCACCGGCATCGTCTACCGCCAGGCCCATGCCCTGCTGGCGCAGGGGGGCGAGCGCGCTGGTCAGGGCGACGTAGTCCTCGATGATGGCGTGCTCGGTGATTTCCAGGGTAATGCGCGACAGATCCTGCACGCTCTGGAACAGCGGCTGCAAATGCGGTGAGGTCACAAGCTGCGGCGAGGCGTTGACGTTGAGGACCGAAGGCGCGGCGAACGCCTGCTGATAAGCCAGGCTCTTACGCAGCACCCGTTCCTCCAGCGTCACCCCTATCCCCGCCTGGGCGGCCTGGTCGAACCACTTATCCGGCGAGCGCCGTGGCTCCACTTCGAAGCGCGACAGGCATTCAAAGCCATGCAGCCGCAGGTCGGCCAGCTCGAATACCGGCTGGAAGACGATGCGGGGCGCGCCCTGGGCCAAGGCCATTTCGATCTCGTCGATCATGGTCTGGCGCACGCGCCGGTCGCTCTCCACTTCGTACAGGCGCAATGCCAGAATCTCGGCGAAGGCACGCAGCATCTGCAGATCGCGATCGCCCAGGCCGGTTTTGGGCTTGAATCCGAAGCAGCACAGGGTTCCGTAGATATGGCCATTCACCTGGATCGGGACGCTCATGTGCGAGCCGATGGGGATCGCCGTGGTCGCCGGTATCAGGTGCGTCGCCGGTATCCGCGAGGTGTCCGGGATCAACTCGGGCAGATCACCGTTGACCACTTTCTGGCAATAGCCCTCGGTCAAGGGGATGACCTGGCCTTCGTAGATCGGGCAATCCAAGGGGCCATCCACCTGTTCCAGCACCCGATCCGTCTTTCGGAAGCGCGCAAGAAAGGCTACATCCATTCCCAGGTACTGGCGTACCACCCTCAAGCACTCACGCAACTCCCGCTCACCGATGCCGTGGGACAGCAGCCTGAGTAGTGGATGAGACTGATCAGCGACCAACATACAGCGCTCCTTGTCGGCAAAAGCTGGCTTCGAACCTCGACAGCCGGCTCGGTCCCGTTACTGTCGATCCCTAGGATCGCCAATTCAGGCGGATGTCGACAAGACTTTCTTCAAGGAAAACCTCTCTGCGACGGGGCTTATGGGCGCTTGAGGCCGGTGTCCGAGAGCGCCCCGACGTACCAGGCATACGCGGCAGTCTGGCCGCTCGGCGCGCTCCGCGACTGGAGTTCCGCACGGTACGGAAGCGATGCCCGTGCCTGGCCTCGAATGCCAACAGACGATCTGGCATCGCTCGTTACAGCCGTGGCTGTGACCGCCGATCCGCGGGGGTACGGCATCGCAAGAAGACGCTCGGTCACGCCGTATCGCGGCGTCGGCAGGACGATCCTATTGCCAGGGCGCGCCAGGACGGAGCGTGGGACGAAGGCAGGATCCGCGCTAGGTCCTGTACGCAGCATCACCGAGCGCAGGCATTTTTCGTACAGAGCCTAGAAGAAAGGATGCGAGGCCTTGAGCATCAGGGCGCTGTCGCAATAGGTGTTGTGGCCCGAGTACACCGAGCAGTCGGCGCCTCTCAGGCTGGTGCCGCTGTAGGTCAGGTTGAACAGGGTGTTCACCCACTTGCGACTCAGATTAACCGACCAGTCGTTGAAGCTGCGCACCATGCCACCGCTGTCGAGGGTCGTGGGCACATCCAGCACATAGTTGGTGTACTTGAGCGAAACGCCGGTCTTGATCAGCGGCAGGGTCCCCAGATCGGCGTAGAGCGAGGCGTTGTGACGGCCCGGGTCGTTGGCGAAGGCCGCGCCCAGGCGCTTGCCGTAGACGGTCATCCCGGAATACAGCTCCCGGCTGGGATCGACGTTCTGGATCAGGTTGCTGTAGTTGATCACGCCCAGCTCGTAGCCATAGCCCGGCGCGAAGCGATGCTTGTAACCGGCGTAGGTGTCCATCTCCAGCAGCGGGGCGTCCGCGGACGAGGCGTTGTTGGTCGTCCACTGGCCGAAGTACAGGCCGCTGTCATGGGTGAGATCGAAGCCACCGCCCATGCCGGCCGAGTTCGGGGCTACCAGGCCCTGCGCCATGCTGCGCGACGGCGCCGTGCCCATCTTCAGATCGAAATCCCCCACCTCGCGCTGCATGCCCCAGCTAGCCGCCATCGCCGGACTGCCGAGAAATCCAAATACGAAGAGTAGAGGTAAGGATCTGTTCATGGGAGCACTCCCGCCGTGCCGGTAACGCGACATAAATGTGATGGAGATAACAACAAGCAGGGAAAACATCGGAGTGCGAACACCCTGATGACATCGTTGTTATTGGATGAAAAACCGCAGCTAACCCGTTATTACCCTTGGATGATAACCAACGATGACGGCATTTTTTCGCCATTCGTCAGTTTCATCGACGCGAATTGAACTCAATTGCAGGGTCATGACCGGCAGAATTGTTATGGGTTCCGATAACACGAGGTGTTCGGTTGCTCTGCCACGTCGAGCCCATGGCGATTCTCGTTCACGGGCAGGAGACACACTTTTTGACAAAGCGCAGCCCTGTTGCGACGAACAACCGCATGCCAGTGGATTGAATCCGTCGGGAAAGACTCAATATTGTGGTGGAGGGCAACAAGTCCTGCCCGCCGTGGCTGTCCCTGATTGAGCGCTGGCTCGAGGAGTTTTCATGAACGACCGTATACAAGCTCTGATGCTGGACCTGCTCGCCCGACTCGGTCTGGTGAAGGCCATCCCGATTCCCAGCCGAGAGCGCGAGCAACTGGCGGCACAGCGTCGTCGCCATCAGCCGCGTCGCTGAATACCGCCCTCTGGCAGCCGCGAACCTGAGTCGCTAGAGGCGCCCGGTTCGTATGGGGTCCCCCAGGCGGGGACCCAGGCTCATTTTAGATTGCCGCTGAGGAACTGGCGCAGGCGCTCACTGCGCGGACTCGCCAGGACTTCGCTCGGCGGACCCTCTTCCTCCACCACGCCCTGGTGGAGAAACAGTATCTGCGACGATACTTCGCGTGCGAAGGCCATCTCGTGGGTCACCATGAGCATGGTACGTCCCTCTTCCGCCAGGGCGCGGATCACCTTGAGCACTTCGCCGACCAGCTCCGGGTCGAGCGCCGAGGTGGGCTCGTCGAACAGCATGATCTCCGGTTCCATCGCCAGGGCACGGGCGATGGCGACTCGCTGCTGCTGACCGCCGGAAAGGAACGCCGGATACTGATCGGCGACTCGCGCGGGCAGGCCGACCTTGTCCAGGTACTTGCGGGCGCGGTCTTCGGCTTCCGCCTTGCTCACACCCAGGGCCTTGCGCGGCGCCAGGGTGATGTTGTCCAGCACGCTCAGGTGACTCCAGAGGTTGAAGTGCTGGAAGACCATGGCCAGGCGGGTGCGCAGATTCTGCAGCTGGGCCGCATCGGCCACCCGTACGGCGCCGCGATCCTCAGCCATGCGGACGGTTTCGCCATCCAGGGTCATGGTCACGGCATTGGGTTGCTCAAGGAAGTTGATGCAGCGCAGGAAGGTACTCTTGCCCGAGCCGCTGGCGCCGATCAGGCTGACCACATCGCCGGTCTTGGCCTTGAGCGAGACGCCTTTGAGCACCTCGTGGTCGCCGTAGCGCTTGTGCAGGCCTTCGACGGTCAGTTTGTACATGGATAGGGATTCCACAGCTGAAAAGGAGTAGGGATCACGGCGAGAGCAGGTAGCCGCTGCGATAGGCCTCGGTGCCCGCCACATGGGCGATCACCATGCCGGCCGTGGCCATGCGGCGATTGGAGCGTGCATAGAGGATGCCGGCGACCGCGCTGCGCACCTCTTCGACGCGATCGCTGATGGGATCTATGACCTGCGCCAGCACCTGGCCGACCGCGATGCGCTCGCCCACCTGGGCCTTGAGCACCAGCACGCCACCCTGGGTGGTCGCCACCGGCTCGACGGCGGCCAGGGGCGTCGCCGGTTGCAGCAGGGCCGGCAACGGCGCCGCGGTGCCGCTGAGGAAACCCTGGTGACGCAGGTAATTGACGATGGCCTCGGCATCCGCACCGGCGAGCTCGTCGCAGACGTCCAGCTGGCCGCGCAGCTCCAGGGTCACCGACAGGCTACCCATGGGCAGGCGCTCGCCGAAGCGCTGATGGAGATTCCACCAGAGCAGGGTGAAGCATTCGTCGAAGGACTGGCCACCCGAATCGGTGGCGAGCAGGCTGGCTTCGGAACCGAAGTAGCGCGCCAGGGGCTCCACCTGGGGCCAGGCTTCCGGCGTGGTATAGAGGTGGGCGACGGCATCGAAATCGCAGTGCAGGTCGAGCACCACCTCGGCGTCGCAGGCCAGGCGTTGCAGAGCCAGGCGCTGGCTGTCGAGCTGGGTCATGGCGGACTCCGCGGCCAGGGCCGTGCGGAAGGCCTCGCGCACCAGGGCCTGGTTGGCGGCCACGTCGTCACCCAGGCGCTCGGCGACGGCGGCTTCGACCTGGGCGGTCAGGTCGCGGAAGCGGCGATTGAAATTCTGCCCGCTTTCCAGCTCGTAGCGACCGAGATGGACGTCGGCGACCTGCTGGTCCTGGCCAATGGGGTTGGCCACCGGTACCAGCACCACCTCCGCCAATAGCTCGCCGGCGGCTTCCAGCGCCTTCAGGCGCTGCTTGAGGTGCCAGGCGGTCAGCATGCCGGGCAATTCGTCGGCATGCAGCGAGGCCTGGATATAGACCTTGCGGCCACTGTCAGTGGGGCCGAAGTGGAAGCTGTGGATGCAGCGCTCGGTGCCCGGGACCGGGGCCACCAGCGAATGGGTGAGATGGCGCATGACTACTCCGGGGCCGCGCCAGGCGCGACCGCTTGGATCAATGGGTCGGGCCGAGGAAGGCCAGCCAGCGGCGCTCCGCCAGGCGGAACAGGCCGATCAGGATGAAGGACACCACCAGGTACAGCAACGCGGCCAGGCCGAAGGCCTGGAAGGTCAGGAAGGTCGCGGTGTTGGCGTCGCGGGCGATCTTGAGCAGATCCGGCACCGTGGCGGTGAAGGCCAGGGTGGTGGAGTGCAGCATCATGATGACTTCGTTGCTGTAGAAGGGCAGCGACCGGCGCAGCGCCGAGGGCAGGATGACGTGCACGTACAGTCGCCAGCCGTCCAGGCCATAGGCCTTGGCGGCCTCGACCTCGCCGTGGGGGGTGTTGCGGATGGCCCCGGCAAAGATCTCGGTGGTGTAAGCACAGGTGTTCAGGGCGAAGGCCAGGATGGTGCAGTTCAGGCCGTCACGGAAGAAACTGCCCAGCATCGGCTGATCACGCACGAAGCCCAGGCTGTAGATGCCGGTGTAGCAGATCAGCAGCTGCAGATAGAGCGGGGTGCCGCGAAAGACATAGGTATAGAGGCCAATGGGCCAGCGCAGCCAGCGGCGTTCGGAGACCCGGGCCACCGACAGGGGCACCGAAACGACAAAGCCGATCACCACCGAGGCCACCAGCAGCCAGAGGGTCATGGCCAGGCCACTGATGTGATAGCCGTCGGTCCACAGCAGGGGTTTCCAGTATTGCTGCAGGAGTTCGATCATCGCTTGGCCTCCCGCACGCCGACGTGATAGCGCCGTTCCAGGGCGCCGAGGATGGCGTTGGTCAAGGCGGTGATGAGCAGATAGATGACGCCGGCGACGATCAGGAAGTAGAACAGCTTGAAGGTGCCCTTGCCGGCTTCCTGGGAGGCGCGGACCAGATCGGCCAGGCCGATGATGGAGACCAGTGCGGTGGCCTTGAGCAGCACCTGCCAGTTGTTGCCGATGCCGGGCAGGGCGAATCTCATCATCTGCGGGAAGGTGATCAGGGTGAAGGTCTGCCAGCGGCTCAGGCCATAGGCCAGGGCCGCCTCGCCCTGACCGCGGGGCACGGCGAGGATGGCGCCGCGAAAGGTCTCGGTGAAGTAGGCGCCGTAGATGAAGCCGAGGGTGGCGATACCGGCGGCCATGGGATCGATGTCGATGTAGTCCCAGCCCATGTAGTCGGTGAGGGCGCCCAGCCAGTTCTGCAGGCTGTAGAAGATCAGCAGCATCAGCACCAGATCGGGTACGCCGCGGATCAGGGTGGTGTAGCTCTGGGCAATGAAGCGCAGGGGCGCGAGGCGCGACAGCTTGGCCGAGGCGCCGAGCAGGCCGAGGATGACCGCCAC
>Ga0157371_10003011_pt1 | contig 15642 bp, 15 predicted proteins | sample C45metaG_FD_113462 | JGI IMG/M metagenome (GOLD analysis project Ga0157371, IMG submission 113462) | Corn rhizosphere microbial communities from Kellogg Biological Station, Michigan, USA - C4-5 metaG | ecosystem: Host-associated > Plants > Roots > Rhizosphere > Soil | place: USA: Michigan...
GCGCCAGGGTCAGCGACAACGGCGATTCGTTATGCAGTACCCGCCGGCCTTGCACCCGTACCACCACCTCGCGCTTGCCTACCGCGAGGATGACGGCCAGGTATTCGCAGCCGTCGCCATTGAACAGGCTCAGCGGATCGCCGGCGACCAGCCGAAGCACCCGCGTCGCGTGTTCGCCCGCCTGCGCCGGCAGTGGAATTTCAGCGCCTTCGACGAGCGGTTGGGCGACGTGGAGACGGATGTTTCGCATGCAGCGTATGACCGGCAAAGCCGTAGCATAACCGAGCCCTGCAGGGATGGCCGGGCCGTATCGGCGTCCGTGGAAGATGAATGCCAACGAGATATCCAGGCCGGGTCCATTGCCTGCCGGACCCGACCGGCGCAGCATGGAGGCACCTCCCAGAAACCCCCGAGGTTGCCATCATGTCCAAGCTATCCATCGCCATATGCGCATTGCTGACCGGTCTTGGCATCAGTGCGCTGGCTGACGCCCAGAGTGCGGCACCCGTGGCTGAAGCGCAGACCAACCACGCCGCCACCCAGTCGGCATCGACTGCGCATCCGGTTCCCAAGCCGGGCGATCGCAACTGCCTGCGTGATACCGGCAGCCTGATTCCGGCAAAGAAGGGCGAGTGCCTGCCGGTTGCCGGACGCAGCTACAGCGCCGACGAGCTGCGTCGCACCGGCATGCAGAACAATGCTCGTGCGCTGCAGACGCTCGATCCCAGCATCAGTGTCGGGCACTGACCGGCAAGCAACGAAGGCTCAACCTGCGACGGCCAGTTCGATGCCGCTGATGGCGCTGTCGACCAGCAGGTCGATTTCCTGCGCGGTGGTCACGTAGGGCGGCATGAAATAGATCACGTCGCCAAGCGGGCGCAGCAGCACGCCCTGCTGCAGCCCGTGCAGGTAGACGCGCAGCCCACGCCGGTCCGTGGCCGGGAATGGGCGCCGGGTTGCCTTGTCCGCCACCAGTTCGATCGCCGCGATCATGCCGGTCTGGCGCACGTCGGCGACGTGCGGGTGGCTTCGCAGCGGCGCCAGCCGTCGATCCAGATGCGCGGCGAGGGCACGGTTGCGTTCCAGCACCGGTTCGTCGCGGAAGATCGCCAGCGTCTCCAGCGCCACGCGGCAGGCCAACGGATTGCCGGTGTAGCTGTGCGAATGCAGGAACGCCTTGCCGGCGCGGTGTTCGGCGTAGAACGCCGCATAGATGCCGGCAGTGGTGAGCACCGCCGAAAGCGGCAGGAAGCCGCCGGTGAGACCCTTCGACAGGCACATGAAATCCGGTGGCACATTCGCCTGCTCGCATGCGAACATCGTGCCGGTGCGCGCAAAACCCACCGCGATCTCGTCGGCGATGAAATGCACCGCGAACTCGTCGCACAGGGCACGCAGGCCGCTGAGGTAACTGGGGTGATACATGCGCATGCCGCCGGCGCATTGCACCAGCGGCTCGACGATCACCGCGCAGGTTTCGTGCGCGTGGCGTTCCAGCAATGCGCGCAGCTCAGCGAGGCGGCGCGTGGCGACCTGTTCGGCTGATTCACCCGGCTCGCCTTCGTATGCGTCCGGCGAGGGTGCCAGGAAGGGCGTCAGCAGCAGCGGCGCATAGGTCTTGCGGTACAACGCCACGTCGCTGACCGACAGCGCGCCGAGGGTTTCGCCGTGATAGCTGCCGGTGAGCGCAATGAAGCGGGTCTTCTCGCCGTGTCCCTGGTTGCGCCAGTAGTGGAAACTCATCTTCAGCGCCACTTCGATCGCTGCGGAACCGTTGTCGGCGTAGAACACGCGGTCCAGTCCGGGCGGCGTGATACGCAACAGTTCTTCCGCCAGCTCGATCGCCGGCTCATGCGTGAAGCCGGCGAAGATGACGTGTTCGAGCGAACCCGCCTGCTCGGCGAGCGCGGCGGCGATGCGCGGATTGGCGTGGCCGAACAGGTTGGTCCACCAGGAACTGATGCCATCCAGATAACGACGGCCGTCGGCATCGATCAACCAGGCGCCTTCGCCTCGCACGATCGGTACCATCGGCACGCTGGCCTGGCCGGCGATGTCGTGGTCGTGCATCTGCGTACATGGGTGCCACAGGTGTTTCAGATCGCGTGCGGCGAGCGCGGCGTTGCTGCTTGCGGGATGGTTCATCCGGCTATCATCGTTGTTGCGCGACGGGCGCTCAAGCCTGCGCAGGCATCATCCTGGAAACCGCGTCTTGAAGTATTTGCGAAAAAGCCTGTTCGGCCTTGCCGTGCTTCTGCTGGCGGCGGCCTTGTTGCTGTGGTTCCTGCCGGCGCGCTGGGTGGCGCCGTGGATCGAACCGCAACTGCACGGGCTTCAACTGCGCGAGGTGCATGGGCTGCTCTGGAATGGCCAGGCCGACCGGGTGACGGGTTCCGGCGGGCGCGTGCTCGGACACCTGCATTGGCGGTTGTCGCGGCGAGCCCTGTTTGGGCAAGTGCGATTGCAACTCGAATTCCACGGACCGCAGCTTGATTTCTCCGGCACGATGCAGACGCTGCCGGCAGGTCAGGTCGAGTGGCGCGACGTCAGCCTGCATGCCGCGTTCGATGCGCTGGGCGAGCCCGTGCAGTTGCCATGGGGTCAACCGCGCGGCGAATTGCAGCTGGCGATCACGAGCGTGCTGCTGCAAGGCGGCTGGCCGCTGCAGATGCACGCCGATGCGCAATGGCGACACGCACTCATGCATACCCGCGCGGGTGACGTGGCGCTGGGGGAGTTGCGGGCACAGTCGCAGGCACAAGATGGGGTGATTCAGGTCCGGTTGCGGGATGACGGGCATGGTCCGTTGCATGTCGATGGCCACCTGCAGCTCAGTCCGCTGGGATGGCGACTGGACGCAGTGCTGCATCCCCGACAGACTGCCGACCAGGCGTTGCGCCACTGGCTGGCCGGGTTGGGTTCGCCAGCGGCTGACGGCAGCGTGCATATCCAGCGCCATGGCGGCTTGGCCGGCGTGACGGCGCCCCCGTCAAACTGAGGACGCGAAACAGGCATGAACTCCGATACCGCCACCCTGGCCATGACCGCCGCACGCGATGCCGCCGCCGCCGCCGCGGAGGTGATCCGACATTACTGGCGACGCGGTGTCGAGGTGGAGCTGAAAGCCGACGCCACCCCGGTCACCATTGCCGATCGCGAGGCCGAACAGGCGATCCGGCGAATCCTGCAGGCGGCATTGCCGCAAGCATCCATCTATGGCGAGGAGTTCGGCCTGGAGGGCGAGCGAGGCGGGCTGTTGTGGCTGGTCGATCCGCTCGATGGCACCAAGAGCTTCGTACGGCGTACGCCGTTCTTTTCCACCCAGATCGCCTTGATGGATGGTGACGAACTGGTGCTCGGCGTGTCCAGCGCCCCGGTCTACGGCGAGACGATGTGGGCCAGCGCCGGCAACGGCGCATGGCTCGATGACGAGCGCGTACGCGTGACGGATACCGCGGTGATGGACCAGGCATCGATCTCCATCGGCAACATCAGGACGCTCACCGCGGACGCCCGGTGGCAGGCGCTGGGTGCCTTGATCCGCGACTGCAACCGCATCCGCGGTTACGGCGACTTCTGTCATTACCACTTGCTGGCGCGCGGCAGCCTCGACCTGGTGATCGAGTCGGACGTGAACATCCTCGACATCGCTGCGCTGGCGGTGATCGTCCGCGAGGCCGGTGGCGTGTTCACCGATCTCGATGGTGGGCCGCTCACGCTCGATACGCGCAGCGTGCTGGCAGGCGCCCCCGCGATCCATGCGCGGGCGCTGCACCGCCTGCGTCGCTGAAGCCCGGTGGCATGCTTCGATGCGCCTGCGGACACGTGACCCGCGTGCCGCGGTTAGAATGCATGGATGCGCAAATTACCGATCGTCCATGCCATCCGCGACGTCCGCGACAGCCGCTTCCTGCAGGTCGAACAGCTCGATCTGGAGTTTTCCAACGGCGTGCGGCGCACCTATGAACGGCTGAAGGGCAGTGGCCTGGGCGCGGTGATCATCGTGCCGATGCTGGACGACGACACCGTGCTGCTGGTACGCGAATACGGCGGAGGCGTCGGTCGTTACGAGCTTGGCTTGCCGAAAGGCCGGCTCGATCAGGACGAGACCGCCGAGCAGGGCGCCGAGCGCGAGCTGAAGGAGGAAATCGGCTACGGTGCGCGCACGCTGAAGATTCTGCACAACCTGTCGCTGTCGCCGTCGTACATGACGCACATGGCGCATGTGGTGCTGGCGCAGGATCTGTATCCCGAGAAGCTGGCCGGCGACGAGCCGGAGGAGCTCGAGGTGGTGCCGTGGAAGATGGCCGAGCTGCATAAGCTGCTCGGTCGCGACGACGTGACCGAAGGGCGTTCGATCGCCGCGTTGTTCATGGCGCGCGAGTACCTCGCCGGCCGGTTCCAGCGCTCATGAGTTCCGTCCCCGGGTTTGCGCGGGAGATCGGGGCCATCGCGCGGGCTGCCGGGGCGGCGATCCTGACGATCTACCACAGCGATTTCGCGGTGCAGACCAAGGCGGACGAATCACCGCTGACCGCTGCCGACCTGGCTGCCCAGCAAGTCATCGTGAGCGCCCTTGCGAAACTCCATCCGGCCTTGCCGGTGCTATCGGAGGAAGCGGCCACCCTGGCCTGGTCCGAGCGGCGGCACTGGTCGCGCTATTGGCTGGTCGATCCGCTCGATGGCACCCGCGAATTCGTCAAGCGCAACGGCGAATTCACCGTCAACATCGCGCTGATCGACCAGCACCGCTGCGTGCTTGGCGTGGTGCTGGCGCCCGTGACCGGTGAACTGTACGTCGCCGAATTCGGGCAAGGTGCGTGGCTGCAGGCGCAGGCCGATGGCGACTGGCAGCGAATCGGCACGCGAGCGCTCGCCAGCCCGCCGATAGCGGCCGGCAGTCGTTCGCACGGCGGCTCGCAGGATGGGTTGCTGACGTCATTGATTGGCGGCGATCACCAGCGGGTGCCGCTCGGATCTTCATTGAAATTCTGCCTGATCGCGCGCGGTGCGGCGGACGTCTATTTGCGCCTGGGGCCCACCAGCGAGTGGGACACCGCCGCCGCACAATGCGTCCTGGAGCAGGCCGGCGGTGCGGTGCTGGACCTGAACGGACGTCCATTCACCTACAACCGTGGCGAGTCGGTGATCAATCCGGAGTTCATCGCGGTCGGTGACATGACGGTCGATTGGGCTGCACGGTTGCGGGCGGCGCAAAGCTGATTTCGAGGGAGGGTGTCGCGATGGTGGCCTCTCATTCCTACCTTCTTCCCAGGGGGAGGAGGGTTCCAATATTGATGGAATGTTCGCGACATGAACGACTCAGCCCGATACAGCCTCGACGACCTCCTCGCGATCATGGCGCGACTGCGCGATCCCGAGTGTGGTTGTCCGTGGGACGTGCAACAGGATTTTTCCTCCATCGCGTCATACACGATCGAGGAGGCCTACGAGGTGGCCGATGCGATCGATCGTCGCGACTGGCACGACCTGCGCGATGAGCTGGGTGACCTCCTGCTGCAGGTAGTGTTCCACTCGCAGATGGCGGCCGAACAAGGGCTGTTCGATTTTGCCGACGTCGCTCACGCGATCAGCGCCAAGATGCGGCGCCGCCACCCCCACGTATTCGGCGACGTTCGCTATGCCGATCTCGATGAACAGAAACGTGCGTGGGAGGACATCAAGACGGCCGAGCGCGCGGACAAGGGAGAGTTGGCCGACGACAGCGCGCTGGCAGGGATCTCGGCGGGACTGCCGGAATGGAAGCGCGCATCGAAGCTGCAGCAGCGCGCGGCCGGCGCGGGTTTCGAGTGGCCCGATCCGCAGCCGGTGCTGGCCAAGCTGGTCGAGGAGGTGGATGAGGTGCGTGCCGAATTCGCCAACGGCGCCGATCCGGCGCGGCTGGAGGACGAGATGGGCGACGTCTTGTTCGTGATGGTGAATCTGGCGCGCCATGCCGGCATCGATTTCTCGCAGGCGCTGCGGCATGCCAACGCGAAGTTCGAGCGGCGCTTCCGGCAGATGGAAAACCTGGCCACTGCGGAGGGTGGCAGGTTCGACGAGCGTACGCTGGACGAGCAGGAACAACTGTGGCGGCGTGCCAAGCGGCTTGAGCGCGAGGCCTGAACCTGCGCGATGGGCGAGGCCATCGCGCAGGTCGCGCGGCAACCTTGCGGCTTACTTGTTCGCCCCCGGCTGTGAGGCATCGGCATGGCGCTGCTGCCAGGTGGCACGCATCTGTTCCCGCTCGGCGCGCATTTTGCTCTCGTTCGCCAGGCTTTCGTCCAGTCCCTTGCGCAACGTGGCGATCGCCTGATCCACATTGGTCGGCTGCGCCTGCAGGCGTGCCAGACGCCGATAGACATAGTCGCGGACATGCGGGTTCTGCGACTTGGCCAGCACATCGTTGTACAGCGACGCCAGCTCCTTGCTGCGGCCGGCTTGCATGTACAGCTTCTCCAGTGCATGCAGGTCGCCGATCACGCCGCCTCGCTGATCTCCGAAGCCGCGCCGGTGCATGTCGTGACCGCGGTCGCCGTGGTCGTGGTGCCGTGCGGCGCGCATGTCCTTGCCCATCGTTGCATGGGTGGACGCCGGTGCTGGCGGCGGCGCGCTCTGGGCCAGCACGAACGAGGCCGATCCGGCCATCAGCACGGCCAGCGCGGAAGCAAGCAGGGTTTTGCGATGCATGGTGTGTCTCCTTGGGGTGTGGTTGCAAAAACGTGCCCGCCACCGCAACGTTGACATGGGCGTTCATGCGCCGGTCACGCTTGCAACCTTTTTGCCGGCAACGGCATCTGAAGCTTGTCGACAACCCGAGGAGAGTCACCCATGCGTCGCCTTTTCATCGCAACCCTGCTGCTTGCACCGTTCGCCGCATCCGCCGCCAGTTCGTGCAAGTACGAGGCGCCGCGCAACTTGCAGCTCGATCTGGCTGGCGTGCGCGCCGTGCAGATCGAGCTGCACAGTCACGATCTGCATCTCACCGGAAGCGTCGGCGCCAAGGGCCTCACGCTGACCGGTCGTGCCTGCGCTTCGGACCAGGCGACGCTGGATCAGCTGCAGATCACCCAGCATCGCGAGGCTGATCAATTGCTGCTCGATATCGGCGGTAGCAACCACTTCTCGTTGAACCTGTTCGGCAGCTCCTACGCGAATCTCGAAGCCACCGTGCAGTTGCCGGCGAACCTGCCGGTGAGCGTGAGCGTGGGTTCCGGCGATGCCGACATCAGCGGGGTGCAGCAGTTGCAAAGCAACGTCGGCTCGGGCGATCTGCACGTGCGTCACATAGCCGGCAAGTTCGCCACCAGCGTGGGTTCGGGCGACGTGGATGCGACCGACATCGGCAGCCTGGACCTGGGCTCGGTGGGTTCCGGCGACTTCAAGGCGGACGGCATCAAGGGTGATGCGCGGATCGGCAGCATCGGCTCGGGTGATGTCACCCTGCGCACGGTCGGCGGCAGCGTGCACGCCGATACGCTGGGTTCGGGCGACCTCACCGCGAGCGACGTCACCGGCGATTTCAGCCTCGGCGCCAAGGGCAGCGGCGACGTCAATCATTCCGGCATCAAGGGCAAGGTCAACGTGCCGCGCGACGACGACTGAAAACGGCTTTGCAGGGGCGCACCTTGAGCGCGATGTTTTCGTGACGCGACGAATACATCGCGTACAGGGCGCTCCTACCCGGTGGTCCAGCGCCAGGCCACGTACACCAGCGGCGCGCACACCAGCAGAAACGGAATCGATACCAGGTGCAGCAGCCGCAAGCCGTGCGGCTGTTTCGCCAGGCGCAGCGCGATCAGGTTCGCCAGCGAACCGATGGCCACCCCGAAGCCGCCCACGTTCACTGCGACCGCCAGCGCGATCGCATCGGGCGTGCGCTCGAGCAGCAACACCGTCGCCGGCACATTGCTGATCAGCTGCGAGGCGACGATGCCGCTGACGTACAAGACCAGTGGCTGGCTGAAGTCGATGCGAGCCAGCAGGGTCTGCACCAGCGGCAGCTCGGCGAAATGTCCCAGGCCAAGGAAGATCGCCGCAAAAGTCAGCAACAGCAGCCAGTCGATCCTCGCCAAACTCGATCGTGCCAGCAACGCGAACAGCACCAGCAGCAACGCGGCACCCAGCGGTGCCTGGTGGTATTCCATCAACAGCACCATGCCGACCAGCGCGGCAGTCGACCATGCGCCGAGCCGGTTGGACGTTGCCCGATCATTGATCTTGTCCGGGGTCAGTTCGATTCGACCGGATGCAAGCCACAGCCACGTGAACGCTGCCACCAACAAGAACATCACCGCCGCGGCAGGAAACATCGCCGCCGCGAAATGCAGGAACGGCATCGACGAGTGCTGCCACAGCAAAAGATTCTGCGGATTGCCGATCGGGCTCAGCGTGGAGCCCGCGTTCACCGCCAGCGCTTCCAGCACCACCATGCGCAACACCGGCAGGTTCGAGATGCCGCCGATCGCCACCGTCAACGGCACGATCAGGAACAGGCTCACGTCGTTGGTCAGCACCATCGACAGCAACGCCGTCGCGGTCACCAGCAACAGCCCGAGGCTGCGCAGCGAATGCGCCCGCGCCACCAGCGCCACGGCGGCGTGCTGCACCAGGCCGCTGTCGCGAATGCCCTGGATCGCGATCAGCAAACCCATCAGTCCGGCCAGCGTGGGCAGCTGCAACCAGCGCCGATAGCTTGCCGGCGGCTGCGGATCGAGCAAGGCCAGCGCGATGGCCAGCACCGCGAACAGCACCAGCAGCCATTCATCCTTGAGGCGCTGCTGGTACGGGCGACTTGCAATCATCGGGTGGGCCGGCGGGGTGATGTCCTCGTACTTTATCAGCCGGGCACTCTCAGCCTTCGCGCAACAGCCGCATCGGCGGCGTGCGAATGACCTTGCGCGTGCCGGCCAGCCCCAGCAGCATCACCACAAGGGCAGCCCCCAACGCGGCAAGCACGAGCGGCCACAGCGGCGGCACGAACCCGTCGATGTGGAACACCGCGTGACCCAGCCACAACCCGGCGCCAGCGGCGCCGAGCGCGGCGGTCAGGCCGGCGACCAGGCCCAGCAGGGCGAATTCGCAGGCGGCGGCGATGCGCAGTTGCGAGCGCCGTGCGCCCAGCGTGCGCAGCAGCGCCGCTTCGTGCCGGCGTTCCGCGGCGCTGGCGGCGAGTGCGGCGGCCAGCACCAGCGCGCCTGCGAGCAGGCTGAAACCGAGGATCCAGCGCACCGCGTTGCCGACGCGGTCGACGATCTCGCGCACGCGGTCGAGCAACGAATCGACGTCGACCAGGCTGAGGTTGCCGTAATCGCGCGACAGCCGGGCCAGTCCCGCAGCGTGCCCGCGCGACAGGTGAAAACTCGCCAGCCAGGTGTGCGGAAGATCGCCGGCATGGGCCGGATCGAGCAGCAGGAAGAAGTTGACCCGGAACGAGCTCCAGTCGACTTTGCGAATGCTGCCGACGCGGGCATCGATGCTGCGCTCACCGACATTGAAACGCAGAGTGTCACCCACCTTCAGCGCAAACATGTCGCGCCACATGGTGTCGATCGACACTTCCGCCTGCGCCGGGCGGGCGCCATGCCACTGGCCCGCAATCACCTGGTTGGACGGCGGCAACGCGCCGGCCCAAGACAGCCGCAGTTGCCGGTCGGCCCAGTCCTTCGCGCGTTCGTCGGCGAAATGCAATTGGTCGATCGGTGCGCCGTTGATCGTGGTGAGTTTGCCCACCGCCAGCGGCAACATGTTGAGCTGGTCGCCGCCGATGCCGGCGAGCGCCCGCTCGAAACCCGCGCGCTGATCGTCTTGCAGGTTCAGTGCGAACCAGTTCGGCGTATCCGCCGGAAGCTCCTGCCGCCACCCCTGCAGCAGGGCTGGCGCCACGATCGCGAGCAGCAGCAGCGCGCACAGGCCGAGGCTGAGTGCGGTGGCCTGGATCAGGCTCAGCGTGCGCCGGCGCGCCAGTGCGGCAAGACCCAGGCGCAGCGCCGGGTGCGCGCCGGGCGCAACGCGCCGCGCCATCCACAACAGCACAGCGGCCAGCAGTGCGGCCACCACCGCCACGCCGAGCAGGCTGGCGGCGAGGATGCCGGCCAGTTGCAGCGAACTGCTCTGGCTCCAGATCAACCCAAGCGCAACCAGTACGGGCACCAGATACAACACATCGAAGCGGCGTACCCGACGCGTCACGCTCTGGCGAAATACCGCCACCGGCGACACCTCGGCCAGCCGCACCAGCGGCGGCAGCGCAAAACCGGCGAGCACGGCGATGCCCATCGCCGCGGCGGCGAACGAGGGCGCCAATGGCAGCACCGTCGGCACGTTGCCGAACAACTGGCTGGCGAACATCCAGGCCAGTTGCGACAGCCCCAGTGCCAACAACAGGCCGAGCGTCGCGGCGGGCAGCGCGAGAGCGCCGAGGGTGCCGAGCAGCAGGCCCAGCACGCGCCGGCGCGAGGTGCCCAGCGCGCGCAGCAGCGCGACTTCGGAGGTCTTGCGCCGGGCGTAGCGTTGCGCGGACAACGCGATCGCGATGCCGGCGAGCAGTGCCGACAGCAACGCGGTCAGGCGCAGGAAGGCACCAGCCCGATCGAACGACGAACGCATGCGCTCACGGGTCTGTTCCGGAGTGATCAACGTCGCGCCTTGCGGCAGCGAGGCGGTTTGCGCCCAGTCGCGCCATCCCTGGACCGCGGCCGGAGCCCCCGCCAGCAGCAGCTGATGACGGGCGCGGCTGCCGACCCCAAGCAGGCCGGCCTGTTCGGCATCGGCGATGTTCATCAACGCGCGCGGCGCCAACGCCAGCAGCTGGCCGCCATCGGGCTGACGCACGAGTTCGGCCGCAATCGTCAGTTCACGCCCGCCCAGCTGCAGCGGTTGGCCGACCTTGAGGTTCAACGCCACCAGTGCGCGATGATCCAGATAGACCTCGCCGGCGGCCGGCGCGTGGCCGTTGCGCGCGTGTCCCGCCGCGTCACGCAACTCCAGCGTGCCGCGCAGCGGGTAGTGCGGGCCGCTGGCCAACACGTCGAGCAACTGGGTCTGCTGATGGGCGAACGCCACGCTGGGAAAGCCAGCCGTTTGCGCGATCTTCAGGTCGAACTGACGGGCCTTGTCGATGAATGCATCCGGCGCGGTCTGCGGCGACGACAGCCCGATGTCGCCGCCGATCAATTCGGCGGCGCTGGCGAGCATGCCGCGCTCGATTCGCGTCGCCAGCGTGGCGACGACGCCCAGCGCGACCACCGCCAGCACCAGTGACGCGGCCAGCGTGCGCAACTCGGGCAAATGCCATTCGCGACGCAAGCTGCGAAGGGCCAGCAACAACATCCTCATGCCGGCACGCCGATGCCGGAACCCACCACACGGCCTTCTTCCAGTTCGATCTGGCGATCGCAGCGCGAGGCCAGGGTTGCATCGTGGGTAACCAGCACCAGGGTCGTGTGGTGGTCGCGGTTCAGTGCGAACAGCAGGTCGCAGACGTGATGACCGGTGCGCTGGTCCAGGTTGCCGGTGGGCTCGTCGGCGAACAGCACGCGGGGGCCGTGCACGAACGCGCGGGCGATCGCCACACGCTGCTGCTCGCCGCCGGAAAGCTGGGCAGGATAGTGCCGGCGTCGCGAACCCAGTCCTACGGCATCGAGCGCTTCGCGAGCGCGTTCGCGCGCCGCTCTGACGCCCTCCAGTTCCAGCGGCAGCATGACGTTTTCCTCGGCGGTGAGGGCCGGAAGCAGGTGGAACGACTGGAACACGAAACCGACCAGGCGCCGGCGCAGGTCGGCGCGCGCTTCTTCGTCCAGCAGTTCCAGGGCGTGGCCGTCCAGGGTGATGCTGCCGCTGTCCGGCGTGTCAAGGCCGGCCAGCAGGCCGAGCAGGGTCGTCTTGCCGGAACCGGAGGCGCCGACGATGGCGAAGCTGTCGCCTGGCTGGATCTGGAGGCTGACCTTGCCCAGGATTTCCAGCTTCCCCTCGGGACCGGTGACGGACTTGCTAACATCGCAGGCTTCAAGAAGAGGCCGGGAAGAATCACTCATGCGTCGATGCCTGTGGCTGTTGATATTCCTGGGTGGCATCGGCAGTGCCCAGGCGGCGCCGCCGAAAACCGTACTGGTGCTGGGTGATTCGCTGTCTGCCGCGCACAACATACCGGTGGAGTCGGGCTGGGTGAACCTGCTCGATGCACGTCTGGGCAAGATGGTGCCGAAGTGGACAGCGATCAATGCCAGCATCAGCGGGGAAACTTCGCTGAGCGGACGCAACCGACTGCCAGGACTGCTGCGGAAATACCGGCCTTCGGTACTGATACTCGAACTGGGCGCCAATGACGGCTTGCGCGGATTGCCGTTGCCGGCCCTGCGTGAAAACCTGGCCACCATGATCAAGGTGGCACAGCATGCGAAGGTGCGGGTGTTGCTGATCGGCATCGAATTGCCGGTGAACTACGGACCGCAGTATCGTGACGGTCTGCGCGCCATCTACGTGGATCTGGCGCGCACTCTGCACACGTCGCTGGTGCCATTCCTGCTCGACGGCATCGCGCTCGACCCCGCGTTGATGCAGGATGATGGCCTGCACCCCGTGGCCAGTGCGGAGGAGAAGGTGCTGAACAACGTATGGGAACCGCTGCGTCCATTGCTGGATTGAAAGCCCGAAAAAACAATGGATTCTGAATCAAGGAACGCTTTTTCACGCCAGCCTCACTCCTCCCACGATTAGGCTTCACATATGTGAAGCCAACGAGGTGAGAACGTTATGACTCTACATGACGAACAAGCAGGCCTGATTCTGCTGGTCGAGGACAACCGCCAGATCGCGGAAATGGTCGGCGAGTTTCTGGAACGACGCGGTTATTCGGTCGATTACGCCGCCGATGGCGTCAGCGGGCTGCACCTTGCCGTATCCAACAGTTACGACGTGATCGTGCTGGACCTGATGCTGCCCGGGCTGGACGGTCTGGAGGTCTGCCGCAAATTGCGCAAGGACGCCAAGAAGTCCACGCCGGTGCTGATGCTGACGGCACGCGACACATTGGACGACAAGCTGTTCGGGCTCGAGGCCGGGGCCGATGATTATCTGGTGAAACCGTTCGAAGTGCGCGAGCTGGAAGCGCGCCTGCGCGCGTTGATCCGCCGCGATCGTCGGCAGGTATCGACCGAGGTGCTCACGGTTGGCGACATGACGCTGGATACCGCCACGCTGCGACTGACGCGCGAAGGCGAAGAATTGACTGTTTCGCCGATCGGCCTGAAGCTGCTTGCGATCCTTATGCGCGAGTCGCCGCGGGTGGTGAGCCGGCGCGATATCGAGCGCGAGATCTGGGGCGATACATTGCCCGACTCGGACACGCTGCGATCGCATTTGTATAATCTGCGCAGGGTGATCGACAAGCCCTTCGCGCGGCCGCTGCTGCACACCATTCACTCCGCCGGTTATCGCCTGGCAGATCTCGAATCGGAAGTCGCCTCGACGAGCCAGACAGCCTGATATCGCATCCAGTTGGTATGAACATGTAATGGATAGCAGGGTCAACGAAGTCATTTTTCGTGTGGGAGCCTTCCGGCGGCGCATAGCGTGGGTGTTCGGTTTGCAACTGGCGATTGTGGCGGCCATCTGCATTCTGGGTGACCGTTTCCAGACGCCGACCACCGTGATGATCGCGTTGATCGCGCTCACCACGATGCTCGCATGGGCCGCCACCCGCCGCGAATGGCGGCCGGTGCGTGCCTTGGCCAAGCTGGTCAATCACTGGGACGGTCAGCACCCCGATCCGGACGCCCTGCAGCTGGAACAGTTGCCCACCCGCACCGACGCGGACGTCGCCTCGCTGGCGCGGGGGCTCCACGGATTTGCCACGCGCATCGCCGGTTACAACCAGCGTGAACGCAACTTCACCCGCGACGCCAGCCACGAATTGCGCAGCCCGCTCACCGTCATCAAGATGTCGATCGACATGCTGATGGAAGAGGACGGGCTGAGCGACTTTGGCGGGCGCTCGGTGCGCAGGATCAAACGCGCCACACGCGAGATGGAAGTACTGGTCGAGGCCTTGCTTTTGCTCGCGCGGGAGGCGGATGGCGCGACCGAGAACCAGGTCTTCGTCGCCAACGACGTATTGCGGCGGGAGCTGGAATCGGCACGCGAGTTGCTGGTCGGGCGACCGATCGAGCTGTTGCTGGACGAGCCGGCGCGATTTTCGCTGGAGGGCTCGACGCAGGCTTTCTCCGTGCTGTGTTGGCAATTGATCCGCAACGCCTGCCAGCAAACCGAGCAGGGCAATGTGCTGATCAGCGTCCTGCCCGGGATGATCAGTGTGCGCAATCACGCCGATCCGCATCTGTCCGGTGAAAATCCGCAGGCATTGCGGGTGCCTGGTGCCGATCGTCATGGTTTTGAACTGGCCATTGCCCAGCGCATCAGCGATCGCTACGGCTGGCCGTTGGAGTTGCAGACCCGCCCTGGGCAGGAAAACATCGCCCGCATCCGGTTTCCGTGCCCGCTGCCGGCGGCCGTACCTGAGCCGTCTTCGTAGGGCCGGTCGTCACGGTGCGGCGTGACCGTTCCTTTCCGGGTGTCCCAGAGTCCGTGAAAAAACCGCTTCCTGCGGTTTTTCTCAATCGCGCGGATCCACGGGTCCGGACTCGCTCAGATGAATCAGGGGCTTGCTGGTCGATTCACGCCGGGACATCGGGCAACTGCTCCTGCGTTGCCCCAACGTCGGGCATCGGGCAACCGCTCCTGCGTTGCCTCAACTCGGGCATCCATGCCCTCGCCATGCCCTCGCCATTGCCCTCGCCATGCCCTCGACGTGGTCGCGTGGCCGGCTTGACAGCCTGTCGTCCCGCAGTCTTTCATTCCTGCCGCAGCGACGGGTCCACGCTGAAGGCGCAGCCAGTCTTCGCGGTCACGTCATCCACGCTGACGCCGTCGTTGAGTTCGATCAGCACCAGCCCTTCACCCTTGTTGACCTTGAACACGCACAGGTCGGTGATGATCAGGTCGACCACCTGCTTGCCGGTCAGCGGCAGGTCGCAGGCGTCCTTGATCTTCGGCGAGCCGTCCTTCGCGTTGTGCTCCATCAGCACCACCACGCGCTTGACACCGCTGACCAGGTCCATCGCGCCGCCCGGACCCTTGACCATCTTGCCCGGCACCATCCAGTTGGCCAGGTCGCCGTGCGCGGAGACCTCCAGGCCGCCCAGGATCGACAGGTCGATGTGGCCGCCTCGGATCATCGCGAACGAGTCGGCGCTGGAGAAGAAGCTGGAGCCGGGCAGGGTGGTGATGGTCTGCTTACCGGCGTTGATCAGGTCGGGGTCGAGCTGGTCCTCGGTCGGGAACGGACCGATACCGAGAAGGCCGTTCTCCGACTGCAGGGTGACGTTGACGCCGTCGGGAATGTGGTTCGCCACCATGGTCGGAATGCCGATCCCCAGGTTCACGTAGAAGCCGTCCTGCAGCTCCTGCGCGGCGCGCTTGGCCATCGCCACGCGGGTCGGGCTTTCCTTGCCGGCAGCCACGCCGGCGATGGTGCGGAACTCGATCCGCTTCTCGTATTTCGCACCCTGCACGATGCGATCGACGTAGATGCCCGGCACGTGGATGTTGTTCGGGTCCAGCTCGCCGACCGGTACCAGGTGCTCC
>Ga0157371_10003016_pt1 | contig 15632 bp, 11 predicted proteins | sample C45metaG_FD_113462 | JGI IMG/M metagenome (GOLD analysis project Ga0157371, IMG submission 113462) | Corn rhizosphere microbial communities from Kellogg Biological Station, Michigan, USA - C4-5 metaG | ecosystem: Host-associated > Plants > Roots > Rhizosphere > Soil | place: USA: Michigan...
GCATTGTCTTCAGCGTCTATTGGGTGAACGCGCGTATCAGCCCAGCACATCACTTCAACAGGTTTTACATTTTTACCAATGTAATTCCTGCACAATTCCACGCAATGGCATCCAAGATCAATGATAGCGCCACCACCAGACTTTGCTTTGTCCCAAAACCAGTCACTGTGCGGTCCGGGATGTGTTTCCCTGCTTTTAGCCCAAATAACTTCACCGATAGCACCACTTTGAATCGTAGCCATTGATTTTAAAGATTTTGGAGAATAAACCAAATCCTCAAGATATCCGCCGGTAACCCCGGCTTTTTCAACAGCCTGTAACATTTGATAAGCTTCTTTCGCGTTCCTGCCGAGGGGTTTCGTACATAACACATGTTTTCCGGCCTCTGCAGCAGCGATCACAGATTCAAGATGCATATCGTTTGACAAACCAATAATTACTGCGTCAACATCTTCATGAGAAACGCACTCCTTTATACTGTCTGTATAGTTTGGAACATTATAATCACCCGCAAACTTTTTTGCATTTTCAATGGTACGGCTGTAAACAATAGTGATCTGATCTTTTCTGCGTTGTCCTACTAATGCGTCAGCATAAAAACGGGCGATAAATCCGGAACCAAGAATAGCTAATTTCATAATTACTGTTTGTTTTTTGGAAAATTTTTTGCCATAGGTTTTTAATTCTGGCAATCTTTTTTTGAATTGATTGACAGAAAACAAATCTAAAGATTATTTTGGAGAGGCAAGCGTGTTAAAAATCATTTCAATGCTTCATCTTTTTCTTTCTCTAAAAAATTGGCGCTCGCAGCAATTCCTTCTGTTTGCCATTCCATCAAAGCTTCATCGGGAACCGCTTCTAAAGGAACGGTAGATGAATGTGAAGGCTCATTATACGGAATATTGGAACTTCTGTTGTAAACGGATATCAAAGACCAACGTGGTTTTTCTGAAAGGTTTGCTTCAGACCGATGCAATAAATTACTGTGAAAAAATAAAGCATCTCCGGGTTGTAATTCCACATAAACCAATTCCATAGTTCTTAACGCAAGATCAACATAATGTTGTGAAGCGCCAACCTGTTCTCCTGCAAAACCATGTTCGATGCGTCCCATTTTATGTGAACCTTTTATTACCTGTAAGCATCCATTTTGTTTGTTGGCTTCGGTGATGGCGATCATTACGGACATCATCTGGTCGGGAAATAAAAATTCGTTTTTATACCAATAGCCATAGTCCTGATGCCACTCCCAGGCACCGCCAACCTTTGGTTCTTTTTGCATCAGTTTGCTGTGAAAATGACAAACGGGGCTATCAGTATCCAACAGTTTGTCAACTGAATTAATCATGCGTTCACTTTTTGTAAGCAAGCCAAAAGCATCATTTCCAGGTGTGTACCACAAGGTCAGTTTTGTTTTCTTACCCGATTGGTCGTTGAGGTCAAAAGCATGTTTGAGCAAATTATCATCGCTGGTAGCAATTGAATAAAGTTTGCGGATCTCTTTTTCCTGCAAAATGTTCCGGATAATTACAAAGCCATCTTTTTGATAGCTTGCGATTTGTTGCTGAGAAAGATGAAAAGTTGACATTGAAATTTTGAATTGATGTTGGTGTCAAGCTACAAAATATTTTTGAAATTGATGAATTCAAAATGATTTGCATTTAGACAAGTAGACAAGCAAAAACTTTTGATTTTAATTTTGATTTTTTCATACAGAGACTTATCTGTTTAATAAATCAACAATATCTCCTTGACATTTCTCATTCTGTTTGTATATTATTAATTGAGAAATGACCAAACTTTTACATTAATATTAAGTAGTTTATAAAACTTTTTAAATTATTTAATAATTATTATTATGTTTGTTAAAAATATCAACTGCTTTCTAACATGCACACTAAATCTTCCGATTATAAAAGAAAAATAGTTACAGAACTATCTTTCGGAAATACACTTTCGGCACATGAGATTAGTGTGTTAACAGGGAAAAGCCTCCCTTTAACTATCAGGATGCTAAACGAACTGGTGAAAGAGAAGATTGTAGCAGAAAGTGGTTACGCTCTGTCTACCGGAGGACGAAGGCCGTTAATGTATTCACTTGTACCCGCAAATATGTTTGTATTATCTGTTGCGATGGATCAATACATAACCCGTATTGCTTTTATTGACCTCCATGATTTCAAAATTACCCGGGAAAAGAAATATGATCTTGATCTTTACCAGCACAAAGACGAGTTAGCCCGGTTAACAGATTTTATTAATGAATTTATAAAGGAGTTGCCGTTTGATAAGGAGCGCATAATTGGTGTGGGGATTGGAATGCCAGGTTTCGTAGATGTAGGAAAAGGAATTAATTATTCATTCCTGGACAATGAGGGACATAGTATCTTTAATTATATAGAGAAACAAGTAGGACTGCCGGTATATATAGATAATGATTCAAGCCTGATTGCACTTGCAGAATTCAAGTTAGGCGCTGCCAGAAATAAGAAAAATGCGGCCGTTATAAACTTTAGCTGGGGAGTAGGTTTGGGAATGATAGTGGATGGAGCACTGTTTCGCGGCAATAATGGTTTTGCCGGTGAATTCAGTCATATTTCACTGTTCGATAACAATAAATTATGCCAATGTGGAAAAAGCGGTTGCCTGGAGACCGAAGGGTCTATGACGGTGGCAGTTGAAAAGGTAAAGGAAGCATTAGGTAATGGGCGTGTTTCGCGTATAAAAAATGTGCCGGATGATATTGAAAAAGCCTTTAGCAGCACCATCGAATCAGTCAAGCTGGGTGATCAGTTAACAGTTGATATTTTATCTGAAGTAGCGTACAACATTGGGCGCGGAATCGCGATCCTGATTCATATTCTTAATCCCGAATTAGTAGTGATCAGCGGTAGAGGTGCTGCTGCAGGGAATATGCTGCTTGCTCCAATACAACAGGCGGTTCACCGGTTCTGTATTCCTCGGCTGGCCAATTACACAGATTTGCAGATCTCTGATTTATCAAATAAAGCTCAACTGATCGGTGCAGCGGCCCTGGTGGTGGAAAATTATGACCATTATAATGCAAAAGATCCTTTAAAAAGAAAAGCTGCTTAGAAACTCTTTTAAATACAACAACAATTTACAAATTAAAAAAGGACATCAATGAAACAAAAGACAAAACAATTGCTTCTGTTTTTTATCTTGTTTTTTTCTGTTGCAATTGTAAATGCACAGCAAAAACAAGTTACAGGAACTGTGATAGACAGCAAGGGCGCTCCAATAGCCAATGCCAGTTACATAGTTAAGGGAACAAAAAATGGAGGCATTACTGATGAGAACGGACACTTTTCGGTATCCGTTAAAAATTCAGGAGCCGTGTTGGTATTTACTTCAGTGAATTACCAACCGAAAGAAGTTCCGGTAGGACAAAATACTTCGCTTGAAGTAACCTTGGAACCGGCCGTAAGTAGTTTGAACGAAGTGGTGGTAACTGCTTTGGGCATCCAAAAACAAAAAAAATCACTGGGATACGCGGTGCAGGAAGTGAAAGGGAAAACACTTGTAGACGCGCGCGAACTCAATCTTGTTAACGATCTTTCCGGAAAAGTTGCAGGTTTACAGGTAACGCGTGCAGGCAACGGTCCTGGTGGTTCCTCCCAAATTACTTTAAGGGGAAATAACTCACTCACGGGACTTTCACAGCCACTGATCGTTGTGGATGGAATACCGATGGATAACTCTACCGGCCGCGTAGGTATTGGTGCTTCTAACGGTTTTTATAATACAACACTTGATATGGGAAATGGTTTGAGTGACATCAATCCTGATGACATAGCTTCAATTAGTGTTTTGAAAGGTCCTGCTGCTGCTGCTCTTTACGGATCACTTGGTGGTAACGGTGTTATTTTGATAACTACCAAAACCGGTCGCAAACAACCCGGACTTGGAATTACTGTTTCTTCTTCAGTTGGTTTTGAAAGCATTTTCACTAATCCTGATATGCAAAATTCTTTTGCACAGGGTAGCCAGGGTAGTTATGATTCAACTTCTACTACAAGTTGGGGCCCAAAAATTACAGGGCAGAAAGTTTATGACTGGTCAGGTAAGCAAGTAACATTACAGCCTTATGATAACGTGAAGAACTTTTTTCAAAACGGCGTGGTTTCTAATCAGAACATATCATTCCAGCAGTTAGTGAATTCAACTTCAATCTACGCTTCCTACAACAGGTTCGACGATAAAAGCATGATTCCCGGACAGAAGCTTTCACGTAATAATATTACAGCCAGGACGGTTTCTAAATTTGGCCAAAATGAAAGCTGGACACTGGATACTAAATTCCAATTTATAAATGCCACTGCAAATAACAGGTCTATTGAAGGGCAGGATTACAGCATCTTTGGGACTATTGACAATCTGCCCCGAACACTGGATATACGCCAGTTTAAAGATCCCCTGGATTCCAACGGAAATATGTTTTGGTGGGGACAACCGAGTGGAGGTAATATAAATCCCTACTGGACAGCAAAATATCACCTTAATTCAGATACACGCAACCGCTATCTTTTGTATGCGTCAGCGAAACACAATTTTACCAACTGGCTTACAGGTGAAATAAATGCGGGCGCAGATATGTACACAACCAATACAGAGGCAAAATTATACGCGGGAAGCCCCGGTAATAATTCTGGCAGTTATAGTTTGGGCAGACAAAGCTACCAGCAAACCAATTACAGCGGGATGCTTACTGCCAAAAAGGATAACCTTTTCGGAAAGTTTGGTGGTTCAGTAATGGTCGGCGGAAACTTAATGAAATGGGAATCCTCTGAACTTGATGGCAGTGCGGGGACTTTAAAAGTTCCAAACTTATTTTCTGTAACAAATTCACTTGGTAACCCGTCTGTTCAGCAAGATTCCAGGGAAAAGAAAATTAATTCTCTTTACGGATCGCTGGAATTAAATTACGGTGGTTATTTATATTTGAGTGGTACGTTCCGTAACGACTGGTCTTCAGCGCTAAGCTCGTTCAACAATTCTTATTTCTATCCTTCTGTAAGTCTCTCTTACGTGCTTAGTGACATGATCAACAGCAACGGAGGCAGTCTTCCGTCATGGTTGAGTTATGCTAAACTGAGGGCGTCTTATGCTGCCGCAGGTAGCGATCTTGATCCTTATGAATTATATAACACTTATTCTATCGGTACCGATCCTAATGGTAACACTACAGCTCAAAGAAATAGTACTTTGTACAGCGATAGTGTAAAAAGCCAGTTGATCAAATCTTATGAAGCAGGTGCAGAGGTTAGGATCTTGAATAACAGGGTCGGTTTTGATGTGTCAGTTTATAAATCAAATGCAATTAACCAGCTGATTGATCTTCCAATGGATCCGCTCAGCGGCTACAGCAGTATGAAAATCAATGCCGGAAATGTTCAGAATACAGGTGTTGAAATTACTGCAGATGCACGCATCCTTACCAATCCGAAATCGTTGAACTGGACTTTGGGTTTAAACTACTCACATAACAAGAACACGGTTCCATCGATTTATCCCGGCGTAAACAAATACCAGTTGCCTGGCGGCGGATTTGACAGAATCGAGATTTTGGCAGTAGCAGGTCAACCTTATGGAGAAATCTACGGAACTGACTTCATGAGGGTTACTGATGCTAAGGATCCCAACTATGGCCAGTTAATTCTTACCAGTAATGGCTTGCCACAGCCAACAGCGGATATCGTGAGATTGGGTAATCAACAGGCGAATGCTTTGATTGGATTAACCAACTCTTTCAGTTACAAGAATTTTGGCCTTTCTATTCTGCTGGATGCAAGACTTGGCGGAAAAATATTCTCGCAAACAATGCGAAATATGGAAGTAAACGGAACGTCTGCGATCACCGTTGGTAATGGATCGAGAGATTCAATGCTTGTAAAGGGGATAGTACTTGATCCAAATACAAACCAATATATGGCAAATACCAACAAGGTATCAGTACAGCAATATTGGCAGAATGGTATCGGTGTCGGAAATACAGGTATTACTTCAGCGAATCTTTATGATGCTTCTAATGTGAGAATCAGGAACGTTCAGCTTAGTTATACCTTCCCGAAAAACATGTTGCAAAGCACTTTCATTCAAAGAGCAATGGTTTCTGTTTCCTGCAATAATGTTTGGCTCATAAGCAGCCATATGCACGGATTGGACCCTGAATCTGTATTTGCGACCGGTACGCCATCTGTTGGCTTTGAAAACGCAAGCCCTCCAACATCACGCATATTTTATATCAATCTGTCTTTAGGGCTTTAATCTTTACAAACAAATAATTTCAAAAGCGATGAAAAAAATAATAAAACAATCAATCTTATATGCAACGCCGCTGCTGCTGTTTTCGGCTTGTAAAAAGATTACAGACATCAACACCAATCCGACAGCAGCGAGTACTGACCAGGTGCAGGTGGAATATTTTATTGACAATTCAATTGTACACGCACAAATGAATCCCGGTGTCTCTGAACGCGCCTTTATATTGTATTGGGCAGCGGCCGGGCATCAGGTGAGTGATGCAGACGGCGCTACTTTTTCATGGGGCGGTTACAATGATGAATGGATCGGTGAATATTACGATAATCAATCAGGTGCACTAAATACGATCAACAGCGCAATCGATGTTGCCAATCAACAGATCGCCGCCGGAACTGAAAAGCAATACACCAACAACCTCATGCAGGTGGCGCGCATATGGCGGGCCTACTTGCTAAGTGAAATGACTGATAATTTCGGTCCAATGCCGACGACTGCTTTCCAAGGCAAAAATCCTGAGTTCACAGATGTAAAAAGCGTCTACTACTATTTGTTTGATGAGTTGAAAGATGCAACGTCTAAACTTGATGTCTCTGTTTCTGTTCCATCCGATGTAACTTCTGAAGATCCTGCTTATGGATTTGATTTTTCAAAATGGCAGGCTTATGGAAATTCACTTCGCCTCAGATTGGCAATGCGTCTTTCTGAAGTTGATCCTTCCAAAGCACAGGCTGAATTTGAAGATGCTGCAAAAGGTAGCTTGATGACTGATATGTCCCAAACTTTCCAAATACAAGAAAAACCAGGATGGGATGACCTTTCAGGAATGTATTCACGTTGCTGGTATCAATTGCCTGAAGCAGTTACTTTCAACAACCTTGTAGTAAACCTTGGAAGTGTAAAAACTTCTGATCAGTTGCCTTCAGTGATTAGTTCAACAAGTGAAAGAGCTGTTGCAGACGCAAACATTAAACCTGCTGATTACGCTGGTCAATATTATCCTGCTCAGCTTACAACCAAAACGAATAATCCGTTTGCTCCGTATTGGTTAGATGGCTTGCCAAATACTATTGATCCCAGAGCTTACCAGATTTTTTATATGCCAGGCAACAGCAGCGACCCGTCATTTCCAAGTGGAACTTGCGGAGCCGTTACTTCCACCACAACAGGAACTGTAAAAGATGCAGCTGGCAATGTTTTGAAAACCATTGACGCCAAGTACACCTGGAACGGAACTCCTGATGGCAACTGGGGTACAAAAGGTGATTGGCACAATACGCTCTTTACAGGTGAAGATATTGGACATGCAACCGGCATGGCGCCAAGCCTTAAAAATCAGTTTAGGACACAGAATTCCAAGCGAGTTTTTTTTGCACCATGGGAAACTTATTTCCTTCTGGCAGAAGGGGCAGTAAGAGGATGGGCAACACCCGTAGATGCGCAAACTGCATACGAAACAGGGATCGCCAAAAACTTTGAATATTGGGGTGTCTCTCAATACTTAAGCGCATACCTCGCTTCTAGCGATTATAACAGGGACGGTACTTCTGTAAGCTGGACAAACACTACAGAGCCGGGTGACTCGCACATGATGAATTATGTGGATGGTTTAACCGGCGCTACAGGAACAGTTTCAATAAAATATCCTGTAAATAATTTATACAAAGGTGGCAGTGTAAGAAACGACCATTTAACCAAAATCATCACTCAAAAGTTTATTGCTCAAACACCGTGGTTGCCGCTGGAAACATGGAGCGATCACAGAAGACTGGGACTTCCGTTCTTCGAGAATGTGGTTTTGGAAGGTCCCATTCAGACGCTTCCTGCACTCACGACTTCTGACTATATGAACAGCCGGGTGAACTTTTTCCCTCAAAGAATGAAATATCCTTCAGGATTGCAAAACAGTAACGTAAATGGTTATAAACAAGCCGTTGGTGGACTGAACGGGCCTGATGATGTTCTTACACCTTTGTGGTGGGCACAACAACCTTAAACCGCTTTAATTTCTCATAATCAAGTTGAACAAAGTGGTAAAGCTCCTGATCTTTCAGGGGCTTTTTTATTATTAACATGTTTGAAAATTAAGCGCACGGGATGTTTTATATTTAAGGCAGGTTTTACAAATGAAAAAAATAATCTGTTCACAGGTACCAGCCATCTGAGTGAAAGCTTGTAATTTAATAGAATAACTTAAAGGAATATGATTTGTGCTAAAAAGATTGAAATAGCATTCGAAAAAACTTAAGTTCTTTTATGGAAATTGAGACTCTGAAAATTTTTATTATTGGTAGCGCAATGACCACTTCGTCTTTTAAGATTGTTACTGCTTCATCTGTTTGATACGTTGCTCAATTAAGAAATTTGATGAGACAGAGAAATACTCTTTAGCTAATAATTATTGCGCAAATCAAACAATGATTTTCAAAAACTGAAAATCTATGTAAGAACTTTAAATAGGATAAATTCTACAAAGAATTTACCTGAACGTGTAATGACCACACAATAAAAAATAAATATTTTTATTGTGTTTAACGATTCCTTGTTTCGTACTTGATTTTATTCAATCAGCTGTGAATTTTATTAAAGATAAACCTGTGTACTTTAAAAAGTATAAGATGTAAACACAGTAAAATCAGGCATTCCGGACAGTTACCAAAAAATTGAAAGCCTAATTTCGCCCCCTAAAAAAAAGAAGTATGTCAGTTCCCACGATGTTTAAAGCACCGGCAAATGTCCTTTTTTCAATTGGCTTGTCGTCAGCAGAAAATACTTACTACCAGCTTTCGCCAGATGATCTGGTGGAACAAACCCTGGAAAGAAAGGAAGGTGTGTTAAATGATACCGGCGCTTTGGTGATCAATACAGGCAAATTTACCGGCCGTTCACCAAAAGATCGTTTCATTGTGAAAGACAATAACACTGCAAAAACGATTGACTGGAACGATATCAACCAACCCATCGAACCAAAATATTTTGATCCTCTTTATAAAAAGATGATCGATCACCTGGCCACAAAAGAAATATGGATAAGAGATTGTTTTGCCTGCGCTGATCCTGCATGTAGGCTTAACATCAGGATTATTAATGAAGATCCTTACAGCAATTTATTTGCTTACAATATGTTTTTGCGTCCTTCGAAAGAAGAACTGAAAAATTTTAATCCTGATTGGTATATCATTCATGCTCCCGGATTTTTTGCCGATCCAAAAGCGGATGCAACAAGACAGGGCAATTTTACAATTATCAATTTTACAAAACGTGTAATTCTTATTGCCGGCTCAGCTTACACGGGAGAGATCAAAAAGTCTATTTTTTCGGTTTTAAATTTTATACTTCCGGAAGACAGGAATATTTTAAGTATTCACTGTTCTGCCAATGTTGGAAAAAATCATGATACCGCTTTGTTTTTAGGCCTGAGTGGAACCGGGAAAACCACACTAAGCGCAGACCCTGCCAGGAAATTAATCGGTGATGATGAACATGGTTGGACGGAAAATTGCGTCTTTAATTTTGAAGGAGGCTGTTATGCAAAAACGATTAATCTTTGTGCGGAGAATGAACCACAAATCTTTAAAGCGATCCGCAAAGGCGCTTTGGTTGAAAATGTAACTTTCATTGAAGGAACCAATACAATTGATTTTACCAGTAAAAAAATTACCGAAAATACGAGGGTAAGCTATCCGATCAGTTTTATCGAAAATGCCATGCATCCTTCTATTGGTGATGTTCCAAGAAATATATTTTTATTGACAGCTGACGCGTATGGAATTTTACCACCGATCAGTAAACTGACTCCTGGTCAGGCAATGTATCAATTCATCAGTGGTTACACAGCAAAAGTTGCAGGCACAGAAGAAGGAGTAAAAGAGCCAAAGCCCGTATTCAGCGCCTGTTTCGCTTCTCCATTCATTCCTTTACATCCTGCTGCTTATGCTGAAATGCTTGGTAAAAAAATGAAGGAACAGCATGTAAATGTGTGGATGGTGAACACTGGCTGGAGCGGCGGACCTTATGGAGAAGGAAAAAGAATGAAATTACCATTTACGAGAGCAATGATAAGTGCGGCTTTAGAAGGAGAATTGGATGAAGTTGAATATGAAGTGCATCCTGTTTTCGGGATGATGATGCCTAAACAATGTCCATGCGTTCCTTCTATTATTTTAAATCCGCGAAACACCTGGAAAGATAAAGAGGCCTATGATAGAAAGGCAAAGGAACTCGCACATAAGTTTATTGAGAATTTCAAACAATTTGCAGATCATGTAAGTGAAGAAATTTTAGCTGCAGGACCCGCAATTTATTGACTTGAATTTCACAGATATTCCCGGCATAGCAGAAAACCAGATCCAAGTGGTAGTTTTTTTGTTCTTTTATATCGATTTTATATCCTTAGCTACTACAGTCAAATCGTTGTTCAGTTGATGTCCGCCGCTTTTTATTTCACGAAAAGTAGCTTCAGGAATCTTTTGCTTGTAATGCTCAAAGTGTGATAAGGGTGTTTCTTCATCGTCCAGACACTGATAGAAGAAAATCGAATTTTTAACCGGCAGATTGTCTGCAAAATTTTCTTTAAGTTCTAAACCTTGTTTCCATTCTTCATTCCCTCTCCAGAAAGGGGTGGCAATAAGAAAAATTCCTACAATTTTTTTGGTTACTTGAATTTCGGAAAGACATTTCAAAATCATTGAGGCACCGAAAGAATGCCCAACTAAAATGATGTCACCATTGATCTTAGAAATTTTTCCGGCAATCTGTTTTACCCATCCGAAATCCGGTGTTGATTGGTTTGACTTTATCTCAGAATAATTTACCTGGTACTCTTTTCCTAATGTTGTTTTTAAGGAAATAACTAATGCTTCATCGGCGGCGTAACCACCTTTACCGCCACCATGGACGAATAGTATTTTTTTCACTTGTATCGGTTTCTTTTCCTGTAAAATGCTGTTTCAAAATTCCTCTGACGGTCAGGCCTTTGCGCCGTGAGGAATTCAACGTCCTGTCTGTTCAAACCTCAGCCGAATGTAAAATAAAAAAATTGATTTTTTGTTCGTTTGCTGATAGAATTGGTCAACCCAGACTACTGATGATAGTAGCAGCACAAATGTTGAAGTCTATTCCACCGCCCCGCCACATTACCATACCCCCGTTGTATCGCTTTTCTATTCCACAATGTGGAGTGGTAGGCTATGTTGAATTGTTAAATAAAAATAAAAGGAAAGAAAATTTTTGATGAACTATAAAAATAGATTAATGAAATCTCTTACTAGAGCAGAAGAACAAATAATGAAGGTATTGTGCTTTTGTCATTGCCATCTTATCCAATTGCCGTGTCCATTTGTTTCCCCCAAAAAGTCCACCGCCTTTTGTCGATTTTTGTAAGTTATTAATTCAATTACCGTTTCCTTTGAATTATACTTTTCTACAAGGGCCTTCATACCTTCCACAGATAGAAAATAAAAGTCTCTTATTTGACCAATTCTTTCCAACATTGCATAAAACTCATTTTTCCGAACTTGAGTAAACTGATACAACACATGTGTAGCATAAACAATTAAAGTATGATGTCTGTCTGCTTTTTGAATTTCTCGTTCAAAATCCAAAATGCTATCAGCCTGCACGAATCTGATTCTTTCAAGTTCCTTTAATTTTAATGCTTCATCCATCGTTACAAACCTTTCAAGTTGATCTGGCCAGACCAAAGCCTTCAACCACAAAATGTCGTCTTTGTCAGTTGGGTCAATCGGCTTTTGGTCTATACCGATTTTTTGCAATGGTTGCGTAATAGGATAAATGTCTGGAATGGATGATTCTATGGTTCTACTCTTAACGAGCACATTGCTTTTTCCCGTCACTTTTTTACCGTTGTACCAATACTCGTATTTATCGAAGTTAAGGGTCAGACCTGCACTTGTTCCTATATCAATGATGGTGGTCGGCTTATTTTCCTCAGCAATAATTTTAGAAAAGATCGGCATTAGGTAACTACAACGACTTATAGCATTGGTTTGGACGATTCTTGTAGAAATTATCTTTTTAATTTCATTCTTGTTGTCAAAACAGAATGCTTTAAAGAGTTCAAATGGTATTTCTGAAAAACGATTTCGTTGAATTGCAGGATAGTACCTTGCTAATTGTTCATCTTGGTTTTTTAAAAGTAGATAGTGGACTGCAGCGAGAAAGATATTAGGAACTGGTTGTTCTTCTCTCGCGTTCGCAGCAATAGTCAAAAGTTCCGGCTCATTCGATATTTGGATGCTGAGTTTATAATAAAGCTCTGAATTCCCTCTACATTGATTTTCAGCAAAAGATAAGAATCTCTCTTTTAAGAAATCAAGTCCTTTCAATTTTTTTCGGTGATTTTGTATATGAAGTTAGATACAAATGTTGAACAAAGAAAGTCCAGCGGGAACTGCTGCCGATAACATTAAAAAGATGATGATTTGCCCGTTTGCGGGCATAGCAGCAAACCCAATCCTATGTTTACAGCCGGCGGTCGAAAGTTTCAGAGAAATGCACCAATAAGTGCAGGAGTTTACTTATTTCTCTTGCCAAGATTTATTAGCAGACCAAGGTTAATATTCCACTGAATGATAGTTGCGCTCGAAGGATTTCCGATAATAAAACTGGGGAAGCCACTTCCATCTGCTGCAGCATCAAAATACGAAGTATTATTAGATACATTTGGAATAAAAACTGCGCAAGCATCTAATCGTAACACTACTGATTTAGCAATATCCAAAGTGGCGCCGGTTTGAAAGCCCCAATTAAATGATTGAAGATTGAGGTGCAGTTTGGGTGGTTTGAGCATAAGTAGCACCGGTAATTACGCCAAGGAAAGGTTTAATACTTTTGAGTGGCAAATAGTAATTAAATCCTGCTAAAATACGCTGAAGCACAATTTGTGAAGTTGTATAAATCTTTACCGTATTGCTCGTATCATTTTTAAGATAGGATGTTGGATGTGATAAATCTGAAAATTTTAATTCAAATCCAAATGTGGAGACCGGCCGATATACAAGTCCTAATGAGCCGGTCACGACAGTACTTATGTAACCGGCACTGTTATTATATTTTATTTTCGGTGTAAATGTAGGGCCGCCTGAGACCAGCACTTGCAAGTTGGATTGACTTATTGCAGAGAATCGAAAACTTATCAAGAACACTAATAGGAAAGTAATACTTTTCATAGGAGCAGAGAGTTATTGAAGTTTGTGGTCATGTCAACTGGCATGTAACGGCCACAGCTTTGCGCACACGCATATTAGACTTTCGTCTGCCCATAACTGTTACCAAATTTATAATTAATTGTACATGGTTATTCTATCATTCAGCAGAATTAGGTCAGTCCCGAACTACCGCTGAAAGATGCACCAATACTGATTATTAGCAGGTCTGCCCCTTGTGCAAAACTGAATGTTACTGCCGCGATACTAATTTTAATTCTGAATATCGGAATTAGTCAAAGTAGATGTTACATCTTGTATAGCTCCTGTCTTATTTGAAATTAGTTCTAACTTCATCAATTTGTATTTTCCTGCTATTTCTGCCATAGTTTGTTCGCATGTACATGTATTTGTATTATTTTTTTTGCAAGATGCCAATAATACTATTACGAGAATACTAAGAAAATTTTTTTCATGTATATTCTTTTGTAGCATTTTAGTATGACATCTCAAACTTTAAAACCGTTGCACGGTGGCAGGTAACGTTTAGGCTTGCCGATGGGAGAATATTCAATGCGCGTCTGCCCAAACCGTCAGCCGAATTTATAATTAATTGTAGATGGTTATTACTATCATTCAGCAGAATTTGGACAGCCAAAACTACCGCTGAAACATGCACTACTGGATTGTTAGCAGGTCTGCCGCGCTTTATTGTTGAAGGTAGTCGTCAGCCTCTTTTTGCAAATACGCTGTTGTGCGTTTGTTTTGTCTTTGTAGCCTCTTAAATAGGAATCAATCTGTCTCCCAGACTTTTACTCGCTGTCCTCCATAATGAAAATGGCATTTCTATTTAAATCAAAAAATCCAAACTCATTAGTCTTCCAAGCTGTGTTCGATTTGAAACTATCTCGAGCAATTGTTCCCCTTTGTATAAACTCTTGGAAAAGCGGTTGAATATTCTTAATGTAAATTCTGATTACCGAACCTCCAGGTAATGGGTCACTTTCTGTGTCCGCATGCCACTGCAAATGTAAAACGAGATTTTCCCGGAAAAGAACCGCGTACATCTTGTCCGAGAAATAAGTTTCAAAACCTACGTGTTCTTTATACCAAGAAATGTCTCTCGCAATATCTGCAGAAGGCAAGACAGGAATAATTTTTAAAAGTTCAGTATTCATTATTAGAAAGATGCTTTGATATTATTTCTTGGCAAGCTATTAAAAATTTAAGTCTTTAAATGACGCACAACAACGGTCAGAACTTTGTGTATGCCGTTAATTCAATGACCCATCCGAACGTCGCTTCACTAATTTTCAACAGCTTTTTATAATATAAAAGTAACTGTTTGTATCAATCTAATTATTGCTCGGGTAAACCTTAAAAAGATTTACAGCTTTATTTGGTTTTTATCACAGTTCATGTTGCCTGCTGTTGTTATTGAGTGATAGCCAAATTTGTTTTCCATTATGCCACCATATCAAACCTTCCATCTTTAATATTGTAACTGTTTATTCCGTTGATAGTAAAATTAAAATCTCCGCTTATGATAAAAGGATTTATTATTGGATTGTTTGTCGAGCCATCACCAAAGGTAACAGATGAATTTTTCTGCACTTTATTAAATATAATATTTCCAAAAGATTGTCCACTCTTTATAAAGCTAAAATTGTCGTAAGAGTAAGTTAACGCGACATAATTATTGTTGCCATCCAAATTAAATGTTTTGCCATTTAATTTAAATAGACTGTCCTGATTTTCAATTTTCAATCCTTTGATAACAACAAAGAAATTTAAAGGTATTGATGGTAAAGTATCAACAAAATTGATTAAATTATAGGAATGTTTTCCATTAAAAATTATTGTTGTCGAATCTCCTGACACACTTGAAATTATCCAGAAGCCGCTCAAATAAGTTCCTGAGAGTTGACTAATATAAACATTGCTTCTCCATGTTGTGTCGTTAAATAATGCTCCAGCAATATTTCTACCAGATTCAGAATATTCAGGTAGTTGATTAATATTATTGTCGGCAACAAACGTTGAAGTTTTTGAACAGCTAATAAATATGATGTAAACCAGAACAGAATATTTAAAGATGTTTCATAAAGTGGTCTTTAGTTAATAGTAGGCAACGTCCGACTGTCTAAAAACTATATGCACACTGCTGTATAACTTTAAAGCATA
>Ga0157371_10003017_pt1 | contig 15630 bp, 12 predicted proteins | sample C45metaG_FD_113462 | JGI IMG/M metagenome (GOLD analysis project Ga0157371, IMG submission 113462) | Corn rhizosphere microbial communities from Kellogg Biological Station, Michigan, USA - C4-5 metaG | ecosystem: Host-associated > Plants > Roots > Rhizosphere > Soil | place: USA: Michigan...
CCTTTGTTCCTTTGTTCGCTCCTGCGGGGCCTTCAGCTCATGCACCTGCCGTTTCGCTTTCGGTGCACAAAACATTTGCTATTCCCGTTGGAGTCGCCGTCTTCCACTATAATCAATTGCCTACAAAAAATAGTAGTTTAATAAAAAGTATAAAAAAAACAGGTGTAGAAAAAGACTCGTTTTTCTACACCTACTTCAATTTATGGGCTTATTGGACAGACCCTTTTTCTTTGAAGACAGAATATAATTAGCAAATAAAACAAAAAGAAGGCCAACTAGAAGGGGAAGGATCTAGTTGGCCATTTTATATTTTTTAAAGGGTGTTGCATTTGTCACATTGGTTTCCATAGCACTCATGTTGCTCTTCAATTGTTTCACCACATGTAGCACATTTCTTTTTAGGTAGGTTTCGGAAAAATTCAATTACGTTTTCTAACATAGTTGTTCCACCTCCATCTGTTATATAACTGTTTAAGTTTTATCAATTGTAATATAACACAATTCAATTTGTCAACATATACTTAAATTTTTTGTTAAAATAGGTTTAAAGGAGAGATGACGATGTATTTTATTGATAATAAAGGAATAACAGATCCACGAATTAACCTAGCAATTGAAGAGTATGCGTTAAATACAATGGACGTTGAAAAAGACTCTTTTCTTTTGTTTTACATAAATCAGCCTTCCATTATTATTGGAAGAAACCAAAATACTGTAGAAGAAATTAATACAGATTTTGTAGAGAAAAACGGTATTATTCCAGTTCGCAGACTTTCTGGTGGTGGAGCTGTCTATCATGACTTAGGAAACCTAAATTTCAGCTTTTTAACAAAAGATGATGGGGATAGCTTCCGTAATTTTAAAAAGTTCACACAACCAGTTGTAGATGCACTTGGGAAAATGGGCGTGAATGCTGAACTTTCTGGAAGAAATGACATTTTAGCAGAAGGTAAAAAAATCTCTGGAAATGCACAATTCTCTACTCGTGGTAGAATGTTTAGTCACGGGACATTGATGTTTAATACAGAAATCGATGCAGTCGTATCTGCTTTAAAAGTGAGTAAAGAGAAAATTGAATCAAAAGGAATCAAATCGATCCGTAGTCGTGTGGCAAATGTTGCAGAACTATTGAAAGAGCCAATGACGATTGAACAATTCCGGTCAGAAATTCTTTCATCTATATTTGGTGGAGCAGAAAATATTCAATATTGGGAGCTGACAGAAGAGGATTGGGAAAATATCCACAAGCTTTCAGAACAACGCTACCAGCAATGGGATTGGAACTATGGAAAATCACCCAAATTTAACATGAAGCATACACACCGTTTCCCTTCAGGAGGCGTAGATGTTCGATTAGAAGTAAACAAAGGTATCATGGAAGAAGTAAAAATCTTTGGAGATTTCTTTGGTGTCGGTGAAATGGAAGAAGTAGAGCGACTTCTGACTGGCAAGCCATATAGCAAACAAGCAATTGAAGAAGCTCTGGAATCCGTAGATGTACCTAAGTACTTCGGTGGTATTACAAAAGAAGAATTAGTACAACTTATTTACTAAGATGGACGAAGAGACTGACATATGTCGGTCTCTTTTTATTATTACCTGAATCAATTTCATCATTCCAATTTACATAAAAAAACACGAACAATACTAAAGGAAACTCCGCCTGCCGCTTCCATCAACAAAGTGATAAATGTTCGTATTTTAATGACAAAGTACTATTTATGAAATTAACTCACCTTTTAATAGTATATTGTGATAGGTATTTTTGTGGCACAGCTAGAATTAAGAGATTTGGTTTGTTAGATTTAAGTAGTCTATTTGTATAGTAATTATATTTTAGGTTAAAACTACATCAAATATTTACAGACACATTTGTAAACCTAATTAAGAATCATCAGTTGTACTAACAAAAGAAAAACTAGTTCAACATATTTATTAAGATGGACAAGGAGTCTGACGTATGTCGATCTCTTTTTTGTTATGATAAGGAGAGAGAAATTTTAGGAGGAGGATTTTAGTGACGACGCATCGTGTGTTAGTAGTAGAAGATGATCGGAAAATTGCATCTCTGCTTGCAGATACTTTAAGAAAATACCACTATGAAGTGCATACTATAGAAGACTTTGATCAAATAACCGAGGAGTTTACAGCTTTTGACCCTCATATTGTTTTATTAGATGTGAATTTGCCATCCTATGATGGATATTATTGGTGTCGTCAGCTTCGCCAGTTGACAACTTGTCCCATTATTTTTGTTTCGGCAAGATCAGGAGAAATGGATCAAGTGTTTGCACTAGAAAATGGTGGAGATGATTTTATTACGAAGCCTTTTCACTACGAAATCGTCCTAGCAAAAATAAGGAGCCATTTAAGAAGAACTTATGGCGAATATGCGGTGAAGCAAGAAGAACGTGTCGTAAAAGTAGGCAAGTTACAGGTCTTTTTGGAGCGAATGGAGTTACATGTTGCGAAAGTAGAAATTCCTTTACAAAAGAAAGAATGTACCATTTTAGAATTACTTTTAAGAAGTTATCCAAAGCTAGTGACTAGAGAACAATTATTAGAAGAGCTTTGGGACGATCAGTCATTTGTTGATGAAAATACATTGAATGTCAATATGACAAGAGTTAGAAAAAAACTAGCTGATTATGATGTTGTATCTACGATTGAAACTGTTCGAGGAGCAGGTTATCGATTAATCCTAAGCTCGGAGGAAGCTTAATATGTTTCGATTATTTATACGAGAGCATTTAATCTTTTTAGTTTTTCAATTTTTATTAGTGGCATTCGTCATGCTTATATATTGGTTAGATGGACTTCGAAATCTAGATACAGCGATCTATTCGGTAGTTATTAGTAGCATATTAACATTAACCTTTTTAGGAGCATTATTTGTGAAAAAATATGCTTTCTATAAGAAAATCCTTTCGGTACCGACTAAAATAGAAGTTGTTCTGCAACGTGGGGCGTATTCACCAGAAATTAAACAAGTAGATTCATACTTGCAGCATATATATCGTTTATATCAAAAGGAAGTACAGCTTTTATATGCAAGACAAAATAGGCATTTGCAATTTATGAATAGTTGGGTTCATCAGATGAAAACACCTATTTCGGTAATTGAACTAATGACACAAGCCAATGACCAAGTGGATTCTAATAGTGTGGCAGAAGAAATGGATCGACTCAAGAGAGGGTTAGAGGCCGTTCTAATGAATGCAAGACTAGACACTTTCGAAGAAGATATGCAAATAGAACAAATTGACTTAAAACAACTTGTTTCACAAGTTGTAACAGAAAATAAACGCTTATTTATAGGCCATCATGTGTTTCCAGTTATTTCAATGGTGGAAGACTGTATTATTACCTCAGATACGAAATGGCTACGTTTTGTTATAGCTCAGTTTTTAACAAACGCGGTTAAGTATACGTTTGAGGAAAATAAAAAAGTGTATTTTGAATCGTCTATAGAGGAGAATCAGGTAATTTTTTCAGTAAGAGATGAGGGAATTGGGATTCCTGCTTCGGATATTAAAAGAGTAACAAAAGCATTTTTTACAGGAGAAAATGGTAGGAAAAATGGTGAATCTACTGGAATGGGTTTGTATTTAGCACAAGAGATTTGTAAACGTCTAGGACATGAACTGAGAATTAGATCGTCATTGGGACAAGGGACAACCGTCTCTATCCTATTTAAAAAAGAAGAAATGATAGAACGAGGTGAGTTAGATGCCAATACTAGCACTTGAAGATGTCACAAAAGTTTATGAAGGAAAAGTAGCACACCTTGCAATTAACCAACTCAGTTTTGAAGTAGAAAAGGGAGAATTTCTCGCAATAATGGGACCTTCGGGAAGTGGAAAAACAACGTTACTCAATATTATTTCAACGATTGACCGACCAACTTCCGGATGTATAATGTTAAATGGCTTCAATCCATTAGAACTAGCAAATAATGATTTGTCTTTATTTAGAAGAAGACAGCTTGGATTTGTCTTTCAAGATTTTAATTTGCTTCCCGCACTAACTGTAGAAGAAAATATGGTATTGCCATTGACCTTAGACGGGCAGTCTGTAGATGTGATGAAGCAAAGGGTGAGAGAAATCGCAGAGAGACTCGACTTACTTCCCATATTAGAAAAAAGACCTTCCGAAATTTCAGGGGGACAAGCCCAACGTACTGCAATTGGCCGTGCATTGATTCATAAGCCTTCCATTATACTTGCAGATGAGCCAACAGGAAATTTAGATTCAAAAGCAGCAAGAGATGTATTAGAAATTCTTTCCCAGGTGAATAAGGAAAGTCAAACAACGATCATTATGGTGACCCATGATCCCATTGCAGCTAGCTATTGTGACCGAGTTCTTTTTATAAAGGACGGGGAATATTTTAATGAAATTTATAAAGATGATAGAAGACAAACATTTTTTCAACGGATATTAAATGTACTGTCTTTACTAGGTGGAAACGTAAATGACCTTTCGACAATTCGCTTATCATAATGTAATTCGAAATAGTCGCGTATATGCAGCGTTTTTTATGGCGAGTATTTTTTCGGTAATGGTGTTTTTCGTTTATTCCATGTTAATGTTTCATCCAAATATTGAAGACCAGTTTTTACGAGATATTGCGTTTGGTGGAATGCTAATAGCTGAAATAATACTCATCATTTTTACATTGTTCTTTTTGTTTTATTCGATGAGTGCTTTTTTACAGGCTAGATCGCATGAATTTGGAATACTTCTAAATTTAGGGATGGAAAAGCAACAGCTTAATCGCTTAATTTTTCTAGAAACAATGATACTAGGCTTTATCTCGATTACAGTAGGAATTTTCTTTGGCTATTCTTTTTCTAAATTTTTCTTTATGGTTATCCGAGAATTGTTTTTATTGGATAGTCTCCCTCTGTACGTATCTTGGAAGCCATTTGCTTTAACTATTCTTGTTTTTTTGTCGCTATTCATCATTATTTCCATAAGTAGCGTGGTTTTCATACGCAAAAAAGAGATTATTCATCTATTAAAGGGATTTGGTAAACATAATGAACAATCCTTTAAAAAGTGGAAGGCTTTGTTAGGATTTTTCCTACTTTTTGCTGCATATAGTTTAGTTATTTTCTCTGTTTTTCACATGAATGTATTTCTTAGTTTTCTAATTGTTATATTAGCTTTTGTTGGAACTTATTTCTTTTATACAGATAGTATTTTGTATTTACTGCATATTGTTCGAAAAAGAAAAAGTCTGTATTGGCACTCCTATAGATTAATCGCATTTGCGGAAGGCTCGATAAAAATTAAAGAAAATGCACGGATGTTTTTCGTTGTTACTATCGTATCGACGATTGCGTTTTTGTCAGTTGGAATTGTAACCTCCTTCACTTCATTTACAGCACAATACCGAGAACTAAATCCAGTAAGTATTTTTTATTCTAGCGATTGGGATAATCCATTTGAAGACGAACATATTATGAAACTATCTCAGGAACTTCAAAATGAAGGCTTGTCTTATGAGTTAGTCAAATTTAATGTTAAAAAACAAACTTCCTCTAATTCACATGAACAAGTCAACTTAATAAAAGAGTCGGAAGTAAATAGTCTAGCTGTCGCATTAAAAATTCCGTTAATAGATTTGCGAGAGGGAGAAGCTCTATTAGTTCCAAACACACAAGAGGATTTTGGAAGTATCCGTCAAGAGGAGGAACAAACTGTTCTAGAGGAGAGCAGTGTACCAATTCGAATCCAAGGGGTATACAATCATTTAATCTTCCCATCCCTTGCAATAGAAAAAAGAGCAATTATTATTAACGATGACGATTTTAACTTAATAACCGAGCCATTACTTGGGTTTGGAATAAAAGAGTCTAGTACGACGTTTTATGCATTTCATGTTCCAGAATGGCTGCGAACAAAAGATGTGGGGACAGATTTAGATAAAATTATGAACGAGACTTTAGGGGCTTCGGGGATAAATCCTAATTCGTTTTACTTTGTTAATCCGGGATTAAACTTTTCGATTATTCGGGCTACATTTTCTTTGTTATTGTTTACTGGCTTGCTTGTAGCAGCAGTACTTTTACTTGCAGCGGGAAGCTTCGTTTATTTTAAGTTGTACACAGATTTAGAACGGGATAAAAAACAGTACGATGTTTTGCGTCGAATGGGTGTTACTGAACAAGAACTTGTAAAAATCGTGAATGGGCAGTTAATACCACAATTCTTTTTACCTTGGGGACTTGCAATGGTGCATAGTACATTTTCATTTCTATTCCTTCAGGCATTTTGGGTAGATCTAGCGGCTGTTTCTATTGCAATGGAAATGTTACTTGTATTACTTGCATTTACCGTTATTCAAGTGTCCTATTTTTACTTAATTCGTTGGAGATATATTGCGCATATTCAAGATTGAATCACTTATTATATATGAAAAGAAGGTTCGGTTTTGGTAACGGGTTCGGTTTTGAAGTACATAACTCAAATTCGCAACCCATTTAACATATAAAATATATAAAGGCTTTAACATTAGATTTGCAACAGAAAAAGCAATGGAATTGGTATCCATTGCTTTTGTTGTTTTTATTCGGTCTTTCCAAGATAGACAACCTTCTTCAAATGTGTTGAATAAGGGTGATCGTGGCATTATCGTTCACTTCCAAAATGAGATATGCAATATCTTTCGGTTCGAGTGATGAAAGATTGCTAATTATACTGCTAATTGGACTCCCCATTATAATGTATTATTAAATTTTATAATCCAAAACCGAACTCGTTATTTTTTTGGAACCTTCTTTTATATTGAATAATCAAAATTTTTCTTATATAATAAATACGGGAGATTATGAATGACTATTCATTCAAAAAAAGAGACGGGAGATGGGAATATGAGTTTAGTGACACATGTTCAACAAAGGGCGTTGCAAAATCCAGATAAGATCGCCTATCATTTTATGGGGAAAAATACGACGTATGCAGAATTTGATCAATCTGTTGAACGTTTTGCAACGGCACTGCATTCATTGGGAATCGTAAAAGGGGATCATGTAGGGTTTTTACTTGGAAATTCTCCTCATTTTCTTATTTCTCTTTATGCAACGATGCGTATAGGAGCAACTGCCGTTCCAATTAATCCAATTTACACACCAGAGGAAATTAGCTATATCATAAAAAATAGTGATGCAAAAGCAATTATAGCACTAGATGCTTTTCTTCCTTTAGTAGAAAAAGCAGCAGGTGTTTTTTCATCGGTTGAAAATTATGTCATTTGTGAGACCGACGAAGCGACTGCGGAAAAATTAGCCGCACTTCCAAATGCTTTAAAAGAAAAAGTGAAATCGTTTACATTGTTAATCTCTACCACCGAGCCAAATACTTCGCCAGTAGAGGTGTCACCAGATGATAATGCTGTCATTTTGTATACATCTGGTACGACTGGTCATCCAAAAGGTGCAATGCTGACATTTAATAATATTTACTCGAACGCTCGGGACGTTGCAGAATATTTAACGATTAGTACAGATGATCGGGTTATCGCAACGCTTCCAGTATTCCATGTGTTTGCACTGACGGTTGTTGTCAATGCGCCTTTATTAATGGGGGCAACAATTTTATTAGTTCCAAGATTTAGTCCCCAGGACGTTTTTAAGATTGCGAAAGAACACAAAGCAACTATATTTGCTGGTGTACCTACCATGTACAATTTCTTATATCAATTCCCTGAAGGAAATGTGGAGGACTTTTCTACGATTCGTTTAGCGATTTCTGGAGGTTCTTCCTTACCGGTAGCATTACTTCATAATTTTGAGGATAAATTCCATGTACGTATCTCAGAAGGATATGGTTTATCAGAAGCATCTCCGGTCACATGCTTTAATCCAATCGATCGTGATCGTAAACCTGGTTCTATTGGAACGAACATTGTGAATGTAGAAAATAAAGTAGTGAACGAGCTCGGGGAAGAAGTTCCCGTAGGGGAAGTTGGAGAGCTAATCGTTCGAGGACCTAATGTAATGAAGGGCTATTACAAAATGCCAGAAGAAACCGAAAATGCCATTCGTGATGGTTGGCTATACACAGGAGACCTTGCAAGACAAGACGAAGAAGGCTATTTCTTCATTGTCGATCGCAAGAAAGATACGATTATAGTTGGAGGATACAATGTATACCCGCGTGAAGTGGAAGAAGTTTTATTTGGACATCCAGGCGTTATAGAAGCAGCAGTTATTGGTGTTCCGGATCCTAATTTCGGAGAAGAAGTATTAGCATTCGTGGTGAAGAAGGATGCTTCCTTAACAGAGGAACAAATTCAAGCCTTCTGTTCAGAAAAACTTGCAAAATATAAGATCCCGAAACGTATAGAGTTCTTAGAGGAATTACCTAAAAATACAACAGGTAAAATATTACGCCGTTCATTAAAAGCCCAAACAGTTTAGTAATAGATAAAGAGGATGTCTCAATAGGTCATTGAAATTGACTCTTGACTCGTCCTCTTTTTTTGCATTTTGTCGTGTTCAAATGGGTGGATGTTGCATTCACTTAGTGTTATATCTAGTATATCTATTTTTTGGAATTTATTTTTCTGTTATATTTTAAGAGTGAGCAGGGAAATGATTTCGAGTGTCGAAATAAATGATAGAGTGATATGGAAAGAGAGGAATTTATTAATGCCAAAGAGGAAATTAGAAGCGACAGATTTATTTAAACTACATTCTATTACAAACCCGGTAATTGCACCAAACGGGAAAGAAGCTGTGTTTATTCGTACCGAAATGAATGAGAAGGATAATAAATACTATGCGTATTTACATCATGTAAATTTAGAAACTGAATTAGTGACACAATGGACTTATAGTAAAGATCGCATATCTTCTCCACAATGGTCCGCAGACGGGAAACACGTTGCATTTTTGTCGAATCGTGATGAGGAAAATCAAATCTATGTTCTCCCTACTAGTGGCGGAGAAGCTAAAAAACTGACGAATGTGGAAAAAGGTATTACTAGTTTTATTTGGTCACCATGTAGCAAAAAAGTTTGGTTCGATGCTTCATTAAAAGAAGGGAAAAGTTGGACGGATAAAGTGGAAAAAGACGAAAAGAAATTACCAGAAGCGTATGTAGTTGAGAAGATGAAATACCATGCTGATGGTGCTGGTCTACTACCAAAAGATACATACAAACAAATTGGATGGATTGATATTTCCTCGGAAGAGATCACACAATTTACAAAAGGAAATTTCCATCATAGTTTGCAAGCGATTTCTCATGATGGGGAGAAACTTGTCATTGGTGTTAATCGTGATGAAAATCAAGATTTTTCATTCCACCAACCAATGATATTAGTAGATGTGGAAACAAAAAAAGAAAAAGTTATTATCGATGAAGATGGTTATTTTGGTGGAGCGACATTTTCAAAGGATGATCAATATATAGCATTTGGTGGAATGCCTCGAACCTTCCAAAATGCAACACATGCAGAAGTATATGTATATGAGGTGAATACTGGATTTACTCAAGTGTTAACAGAAGGAATTGATGCACCAGTTGGAGATTACTCTGGTGGAGATGTTCAGCAAGGGGCAAGTGCGCCTGATGTGGTATGGACAAAGGGCAATCATTTGTATTTCCAATTATCTTCGATGGGCGATGTTCGACTATATTTTGCATCGTTAGAAGGAGAATTGTTCCCGGCAACACCAGATAATGAGCATGTGTACGGATACGACATCGATGAGTCTGGAACATTCGCTCTTGCGACAATAAGTAATGCAATATTTCCCGGGGAATTATTTAAGCTAAATTTGGCGACTGGTGAAAGAATTGCACTAACACATTTTAATGATGTGTTATTAGAAGAAGTAGAACTTGTCGAACCAACTGCGATTGTATATAAAGGTGCGGAAGACTGGGACGTTCACGGTTGGCTAATGAAGCCAGCAGGGTTTGAAGAAGGTAAGAAGTACCCGTTAATTGTGGAGGTTCATGGTGGACCACATACAATGTACGCAAATACCTTTTTCCACGAGTTGCAGTTATTAGCGGCAAAAGGATACGGCGTATTATATGTAAATCCACGTGGAAGTCATTCGTATAGTCAACAATTTGTCGATGCGGTACGTGGCGATTACGGTGGAGGAGACTATGAAGATATTATGGCAGGTCTCGATTATGCGTTGGCAGAAAACGAGTGGATTGATCAAGATCGTCTTGGAGTTACGGGAGGAAGCTACGGTGGATTTATGACGAACTGGATTGTCGGTCATACCAATCGTTTTAAAGCAGCAGTAACACAGCGTTCTATTTCTAACTGGATTAGTTTTTACGGTGTTTCTGACATTGGGTATTACTTCACACCTTGGCAAATTGGAGCGGATATGACGGATATTAATAAGTTGTGGGATGCATCCCCATTAAAATATGCTTCTAATGTGGAAACACCATTGTTAATCCTGCATAGTGAAAATGACTACCGTTGTCCAATTGAACAAGGGCAACAGTTGTACATTACGCTAAAAGCAATGGGAAAAGAAACAAGCTTTGTCCGTTTCCCGCAATCTGATCATAATTTGTCTAGAGTGGGATTACCAAATTTACGTCAAACACGATTAGAACAAATCACTGGATGGTTTGAGAAATATATATAAAAAAATGGAAAAGCCCTTCATTTCGCGAGTGAAATGAAGAGCTTTTTTGTTGAATCGGATAATAAATATTAATAATCGGATAATAACTCGAGATAATCGGATAATTTCTTCAAACAATCGATTAATTACTCGAGAAAATCGGATAATTACCTCTGACAATCGATCAATCACTCCGAGTAATTGCGCAATTTTTGTCGATATTTATCTTTTATGATATCCCTTTTTATAGTATACAAATACTAAACCAATAATCCATATTGGGCCAACGATTAACGCGATTCGTGTATCAGGGAAGTACGCCATGAGCCCTAAAACTAATACTAAAAAGGCAAGTGCTATATACGATCCAAATGGATAGAATATTGCTTTATATGATAACCTTGAAATTTCTCCTTTGGACAGAGTTTTACGGAATTTTAATTGGGATAATAAAATAATTCCCCACGTCCAAACTGCACCAAATGTAGAAATACTCGTTACCCATATAAATACTTTTTCGGGAACTAGATAATTTAATACGACGCCTACTAATAATAAAAATGCGGAGAAGACGATGGCTTTAGAAGGCACGCCTGTTCCACTTATTTTTTTAAAGGAAGCTGGGGCTTGCTTTTGTTCTGCTAAATTAAATAACATACGCCCAGTGCTAAAAATTCCACTATTACAACTAGATAGTGCTGCAGTCAATACAACGAAATTAATAATGCCAGCAGCTGGCCCAATACCAATTTTCTCAAACATTAAGACGAAGGGGCTACCGTCATTACCGACTTCGTTCCATGGATAGATAGACATGATGACAAATAAAGCGCCAACATAAAAAAGTAAAATGCGCCAAAAAACAGTATCAATTGCTCGAGGAATAACCGTTTTTGGATTTTTTGCTTCCCCTGCAGTTACCCCAATCATTTCTACACCTAAATAAGCAAACATGACCATTTGCAAAGACATGAAAATTCCTGTAATCCCATTTGGTGCAAAACCACCATTTGACCAGAGATTGCTTATACCGACAGCTATTCCTCCATTACCTATTCCAAAAAGAATGACACCAAGTCCCACGAAAATCATTGCCAAGATTGCGACAATTTTAATGAGAGCGAACCAAAACTCAAATTCACCATATGCTTTCACAGCGATTAAGTTTACTAATGTCATCACAACAAGTGCTGCTAATGCCCATATCCAAGGAGGTGTATCTGGATACCACATTTGCATGTAAACGCCTACTGCTGTAATTTCTGCCATACAAGTAACAACCCATAAAAACCAATAATTCCATCCAGTTATATAACCGGCAAGAGGTCCTAGGTAATCTTTTGCGTATCTACTAAATGAACCAGAGACAGGATTATGTACTGCCATTTCTCCAAGCGCACGCATAATAATAAAAATAGCTAAACCGCCAACTATGTATGAAATTAATATTGCAGGTCCTGCTAATTGGATGGCTGTTGCGGATCCTAAAAATAATCCAACTCCAATTGCTGCACCTAAAGACATTAAGGTGATATGCCGTTGTTCTAAACCACGTTGTAATTGCTGATTTCCACCCACTTGTGTAGCACTCCTTTTTACAAAAATGTTTTTGTTGTATAACAACTTACCACACTATGACGTTTTTAGGAACGGTAAATAGAATCAATACTGTGATAAAATTATATTATGCAAGTAGGACGGGGGTCATGAAAATGGGACAAGTAACCATAAAACCGGTAATAGAAGAAGAATTAATTCGACTATGGGAGTTAAGTGCAAAAGAAGAAGCACCTGAATGGAAAAAGTGGGATGCTCCATATTTCCCATATGAGCCAAAGACATTAGAGCAATTTTTAGAGAGAAAAGATCAATATATAAATCAAGAGGATCTCTGGGGCATCTTTGTCGAGGGAAAATTGGTTGGTTCTCTTTGCTACTACTGGGAACACGAGGAATCGCTCTGGCTAGAGATGGGGATTGTCATTTATGATCCAGCCTATTGGAGTGGTGGCATTGGAACGGAAGCAATTCGAATGTGGATTTCGCATTTATTCACTGAATTACCACTTGTACGTGTAGGTTACACCACTTGGTCCGGAAATGAACGAATGATCAAGGTTGGTGAAAAATTAGGGATGACGATGGAGGCAAGGCTCCGCAAATGTCGTTTCTACAATGGTGTTTACTACGATTCTATTCGTATGGGTTTATTAAGAGAAGAATGGGAAGAAAATATCGGAAGAACTCTTTAAGGATTGTGAAAACAGACTATAATCGGAATCCGCTAGATAAAGGTAAACATCCTGGATTATCTCTTTAGAAAAAGATAACGTATATTTCTTTATTGAAAATGACCTATCTCCAATTGTGCAAGATATGGTGCTTTACTAGCAATGTTCAAGTGGAGATTCGCAACTATTACTCACATACTCGTAACACAGGAAAGTGTACTCGCAACATTACCATTACTATATAGAAGCGTAAAAAAAAGTAGGGAGAATTAGATTCCTCCCTGCTTTTTCAACAGCCACCGAATAGCTTCCAATAGGTTTTCTGCAATATAATCAGGTTCGACGTTTTTCCAAGCATCTCGACATTGCTGTAAGGAACTTTTACCCCAACCAGTTAGCACTAATATTTTCATCGCTCCAACTGCATGAGCTGCCAGCATATCAGTCGATCCAACATCTCCAATTACCACACACTTTTTTAAATCTAAGTTATGAATACGAGCAGCCTCTAATAACATTCCAGGTCTAGGTTTATGACATCCACATACATCATTTTCACTATGTGGACAAATAAATGCATCATCAAATCCATAAGAACTAAACTCCTCTAAAAACTCCTGAATGGAAGCTTCTTTTCGGCTTATTCGATGTTGATTCGTGAATGCGAAGGTTTTAATTCCATGGTCCTGCAGTAATTGAAAGGCATCTTTACTAAAGTCATAAGGTTTGAAATCCTTTGGGTGAATAAAATGCCCAGTACCACCAATCGTACCATCTCGATCTATGAAAACTGCTTGTATGTCCTTAATATTTATCATTTTATCCATTGCTCCATAATGGTTACTTCTTTGTTCGTTGCATCCAGTTTTACATTTCGTCCAATAGGCATTGTCAACATTGGGTGCGTATGACAACAATCAAAGTCCGCAAGAATCGGAATAGATGTTTCGCCAATCGTTTCCACTAAAATATCAGACGGCTTTCTGCCAGTTCCTTGATCATCAAATAGTTCATGTTTTCCTAAGATAATACCAGACACACGATCGAATACACCATTTACTTTTAGTAGGTTAAAATTCTTTTCAACAACCGATGCTGTTTTCATCGTATCTTCTATAAAAAGAATGTCCCCATCCCGTATAGCAGGCATATACGGACTTCCCCAAAAACCATACATTGCATTTAGATTGCCACCAATTAATCTTCCTTGTGCAGAACCTTCATTTACACAGATCCAATCATTTAGTCTCTTTTGCTTATCCACTGTTTTGACTTCCCAATTGAGAGGCTCATCCGTCCAGTAAGGAGGTATGGGAACAGTAAGAGGGATCTGTTGTTCAACTATTAACATGTCACGGAAATAATCGTATGTAAAATGAAGAAACGGTTCAAATTCTCCAAAGGAAGGGACTAATGCCGGTCCATAAAACGTCGGTATTCCTGTTTGTGCATAAATTCCTAGCAATATCGCTGTAGCATCCGAATAGCCAATCATGATTTTTGGATCCTTCTTAAAAGCTTCATAATCAATATACGGCAGAAGTGCATTAGAATTAGTTCCCCCAATTGTAGACATAATGCAACGAATATCAGGATTTCTTATAAACTCGTTTAATTCGTTTGCGCGTTCCTGAATCGTTCCAGCACGATATAGGTCATGCTTGCCCGTTAGATTTCCTTCTACGATTTCAAAGCCTTTAGATTCTAAAAAGGACTTAGCCCTTTCGTATCGTTTCGGTGAAGAATAAGTAATAGGTGACGAAGGGGAATATATTCCGATTTTATCTCCTGGCTTTAATCGATTTAATAGTGTCATAATTAGTTCCTCCTGTAATTATTCTAATTTACTTATCTTTCATGGAGTCTCCTTTTCTTTTGGATAGACTGTATGATAAGGATATCATTTACAATTATATGGTATATAAGCTACTATTAAAATAGAATTTTCAGAAATCATGAGTTTGTATTTAATTAGTTGATTTCCGCTATAGGCGGACGCTTTCCGTGAGGTGAGCGATAAGCCATCACCACAGCTCACTCGTCGTTTGTGATGGCTTATCTGTCTTACTCATCCCGCTGGAGTCACCGCCAGCCGCTTCAATCAACAAAGTGATAAATGCTCGCATTTTAATGACAAAGTACTATCTATGAAATTAACTCAACAGAATAAAAATACACAGCTAATGGAGGACAAAGGAAATGTTAGGGAAAGAACAAGCTGAATTCTTTAGTAAAGATGGATTTTTCATTAGTACCGATAAAAGTTTGTTGGATGTGGAAGTCATATATAAGTTTCTTAGTGAGGAATCTTATTGGCTTAAGGGTATTTCAAGGGAATTAATTATAGCATCAATCGAAAATTCTATTCTTTGTTATGGTATTTATGACGGTGATCCAACTAAAGGGACAACGAAACAAATTGGTTTTGCACGTGTGGTGTCTGACCTTGTTAGATACTCTTGGTTAGGTGATGTTTTTGTACTCCCAGATTACAGAGGACGTGGCCTTAGCAAATGGTTAATGAGTATAATAACTAAGCATCCAAAATTGAAAGGAACAAATTTTCACCTAGGTACAAGAGATGCACATTCGCTATATGCACAATATGGGTTTAAGCCTCTAGAGCGAGTTGAGAACAGTATGGCTAGACCCCTAGATTGGGATGCAATAAATGCTGTATATAAGGTTGAAAATTAGTATACGTTTTTAATCACCATCGCAGTTTCTTCTAGTATGGCTTTTGCAACTCCAGTTGCATCACCGACAAATGCATTAGTAATGACAGC
>Ga0157371_10003018_pt1 | contig 15624 bp, 12 predicted proteins | sample C45metaG_FD_113462 | JGI IMG/M metagenome (GOLD analysis project Ga0157371, IMG submission 113462) | Corn rhizosphere microbial communities from Kellogg Biological Station, Michigan, USA - C4-5 metaG | ecosystem: Host-associated > Plants > Roots > Rhizosphere > Soil | place: USA: Michigan...
CGCCGAGGTCCAGGGCGCCCGCGACATCGCCGACGCCCAGCGCGGAGTCACCGACGCGCTGCGCGACCAGGCGCAGTCGGCCGCTGACAGCCAGACCTCGATCCGCGACGCGCAGGAGCGCCTCGGCGACGCCCAGGCGGCGATGCAGGAGGCCATGACCAAGACGGGCGACATCGGCTCCTCGAGCATGCAGAAGCTCGAGCAGGCGATGGGCAAGCTCGGCCCCGCCGGCCAGAACTTCGCTCGGTTCATCTTCGGCCTGCAGGACCAGTGGCTGGGGCTGCGCAACCTGATCCAGGAGGGGATGCTCCCGCCGCTGCAGAAGGAGATCGGCCTCCTCATCGACACGTATGGTCCAGCTTTCAAGGACTTTGCGAAGGTGATGGCGGGCGCCGTCGGTAGCTTCTTCACCGCGCTCGGGACCGCGCTACGCGGGCCCGAGATGAAGTCGTTCTTCGACACCATGGCGAAGTACGCGCCGACCTTCTTCACCCAGTTTGGTGACCTGTTCATCAACATCATGAAGATCGTCGCCGGGCTAGCCAAGGCCTTCGCCCCCTTCGCGAAGGACTTCATGGACGGCCTCGTTGGCATGACCGGTGAGTGGGCGAAGTGGGCCGACGGCCTCGACAAGAGCGACGGCTTCAAGAAGTTCATCGACTACGTGAAGATCGAGGGCCCCAAGGTCTGGAAGCTGATTCAGGACATCGGCATCGTCCTGCTGCACATCGGGCAGGGCCTGTCCTCGAGCGGCGCGTTCGACATGATCGTCGGCTTCTTCGACTTCCTCGCCGGTGTCGACCCGAACATCATCGCTGGGATCGCCATCGCTATCGGAGGCTTCGCAGTGGCGAGCCAGGTGGCGGCCGGCATCAACGCGCTCGGGATCTCGATCGGCTTCCTGATGCGCTCCGCAATGGGCCCCTGGGTGCTGGGGCTCATGGCGGCCGCTGCCGCAGTGATCTGGCTCTACAACAACGTCGACTGGTTCCACGACGCCCTCGACGCCATCGGTCGATTCTTCCGCGACGTCCTCATCCCTCAGTTCCTCGAGGGCTGGCAGCAGCTGATGGACTTCTTCTACGACCTGGGCGTCCAGTTCATGGACGGGATCCACCAGATCGCCGACGGCTTCAAGTGGCTCTGGGGCTACCTCGAGGGCGCCTGGAACACGGTCGGCAAGCCGCTATTCGACATCATCGGGAAGATCTTCACGGGCGACTTCGTGGGCGCCTTCGACGCCGCGACGAAGATGGTCTCGACCATCTGGGACAAGCTGCTGCAGGCCTTCAAGACGCCGATCAACTGGATCATCAACAGCGTCCTGAACGAGCCGCTCTTCTCGGGCATCAACAGCATCCTCGACTTCCTCGGGATCGACGCCCGCATCCCGACGATCATGCCGATCACGACGCCGGCGCCGGCCGGGTCTGGCTTCGCCGGGTCGCGCCGCAACGGCAAGAACGCCGCCCTCTTCGACGTTGGTGGGTGGACCGGCCCGGGCACGAAGTACCAGCCCGCCGGCATCGTCCACGCCGACGAGTTCGTGCTCAAGAAGGAGTCGACGAACAAGCTCCGGGCCCAGATCGGCCTCGAGGGCCTCAACTTCATGAACCAGTACGGCATGCTCCCGACCGCGGGGTATGCCATCGGCGGCATGGTCAAGCCGGTCAACGTGGCGCCGCGGTTCCCGTGGGGTCACTACCCGTCGGGCGCCGTGCACCGCGCCCTCGACCTCGCGGCCCCGGCCGGCACGCCCATCGTGTCGCCCTTCTCCGGCACGATCATCCGTGACGGCTGGGACAACACCGGCTTCGGCAACCACGTGCGCCTGGCGGCTGACAACGGGACGTTCTGGATCCTCGGGCACATGCTCAAGGAGATCGTCAACGTGGGCCAGCGCGTGCTCGGCGGCCAGCTCGTCGGCTACGTCGGCAGCACCGGCCACTCGACGGGCAACCACGCGCACGTCGAGGGCCGCACGAGCCCCTACGACCCGTCGAGCGCATTCAACTTCACGGGCGCCTTCAACGGCGGCGTGTCGCGCACGCCAGCGGTCTCAGCGAACGGCCAGCCCGCGGGCGCGAGCCTGCCGTGGTGGGCCGACAAGCCCATCGAGGGCGTGCGCAGCCTGATCAACAGCGCCACCGAGAAGATCAAGCTGCCAGGCCTGCTCGGCACGCTGCTGCGCGGCTTCCCGAACAAGATCTTCGACGGAGCGAAGTCGTTCCTCGCCCAGCTCCTCGGCGGCGGCGAGGCCGACCTCGACAGCGCCTACGGCGGCAAGGCCTTCTGGGCCGGTCGCGAGGTGCCGAACAACGGCACGATGATGTTCGACCGCGGTGGCCTGCTGCAGCCGGGCGTCACTCAGGTGCTGAACATGACGGGCAAGCCCGAGCCGGTCTTCACGGCCGACCAGTGGGCTTCGCGCGGCGGCTCGCAGGGCCCGGCGCCCCTCGTCGGGCACCTCGACGTCGACATCAACGGATCCGACCTGCAGGCATACGAGGTCGCTGACGAGATCATGCGCCGGGTGGCCCGAGTGGCCCACGGCGGCAAGTACGCCGGGAGGGCATTCTGATGACCGTTGGAGCACTGACCAGCGTCGCCGTCGTCGGCGGGCTCGAGGACTACCAGTTCGAGCTCGCCGGCTACCGCTTCGGCGACGGCTGCCCGATCTTCGTCGATGCCGATGGCGGCTTCGACCCGGGCACCAATACCTGGCTCGACCAGGACAGCGTCTCGAGCCTGACCGGAGCGAACCGGATGGGCTCGGACCGCCGCGCGGCTCAGGTGTGGAGCTGGACGCTCCACACCAACACCGACGACCCCGTGGAGGCGCTCGCCGAGCTCGGCGAGATGGGCCGAGCCTGGTTCGGCGGGGACCGCTCGGTCCGCACGGTACACATGCTGCGCTACCGCATCGCCGAGCGCACCCGGGTCATCTTCGGCCGCCCTCGCGAGCTCTCCTACAAGCCGGGGCGCCTCATCTATGCCGGCTACCTCCCGCCGACCGCGACGTTCGTGAAGTCGGACGCGCTGCACTACGACGACGAGGAGCAGAGCGTCGACATGCGCCTCGGGGAGACCACCTCGGGCGGGTTCGACTGGCCGGCCGTCTGGCCGCTGACGTTCAACATCACCAGCGACGTCGTCGAGCCATGGGCCATCATCGTCGGTGGCGACGCCCCGACCGCGCCGGTGATCGAGATCTACGGCCCGGTGACGAACCCGACAGTGACGATCGGGAAGCTCAAGATGCGCTTCACCGGGTCACTGCCCGAAGGCGGCATGGTGCGCATCGACGCCAGGCCCTGGTCGAGCGACATCTTCCGCTCCGGCCCACAGGGCTCGCTCAAGCTCACTGCCGACGTCAGGCTGGCCAGTGCCCGCCTCGAGCCCGGCGCCTACGACGCCGTCTTCACTGGCGAGGATGACACGGGCAATGCGCGGTGTCGGGTACTCTGGCGGAACGCATGGCACACGCTCTGAAAGGCTGACTGATGCCGCTCGAGAACATCCCGTGGGCCGTCCTCGGCGGCATCACTTCCCCGTCGATCGGCCGCATGCTCGCCTTTCACGCCACTGCCGGCGAGGAGGGAGTGGGTGGCGTCGGCGACTTCCTAGTGAGGCAGACGGCCGTCGCCTCCGGGGACGTGCGCATCGCCCCCGGTGGCGCCACGATCGTCAGCCGCTACCCGGGCGTACAGAACGAGTCCTACATGACGCGCGCCGGGGACGAGACGCTCGTCGCCATCCCCCAGAACGCGGGGGGCTCGACCCGCTACGACCTCATCGTCGCGCGCATCGACGACTGGAACTTCGCCGGGGCGCAGGCCACCCCTGACGTCCTGCCGACCGACGAGGTGCCGGTCGGCAAGTTCCAGGTCATCACTGGCGTACCGTCGAACATCAAGCGCGCCAAGGAGCTCAACCTCAACTACCCCGCGGTCGCCCTCGCCCGTGTCGCGATCCCGGCCGCCACGGCCGCCGTCACGCAGGCGATGATCACCGACCTGCGCGAGAAGGTCCAGCCCCGTCGACTGCGGCAGCTGCTCACGCGCGCCATCGTCAGCGGCGGCGAGGACTCCCTGACGGCGACCAGCGCCGCGGGCGAGTCCTTCCCCGACAACCTCTGGACCATCGAGGTGCCGGACTGGGCCACGCGAGCCCGGATCGTCGCCACATGGAACGGCGTCACGATCAAGACCGGCTCGGCGAACGGCCTGCTCTGGGTGCAGCTCGGCTACGGCCGGGCCGACCTGGTGAAGACTCAGACGACAGGCTGGGACACCACTGCCATCACGAACCAGCAGCGCCAGACGTGGGGGGCCGCTGACGACGTCGCGATCCCATCGACGATGCGTGGGCAGTCGATCAACGTCGGACTCTGGGCCAACATCCCGACCGGCACCGGCAGCAACCGCAACCCGATCCTCGACGCCGGATCATCGGTGGTGCTCGACATCGAGTTCCTCGAGGCCCCGTCCGAGGACGTCTGAGCATGAGCGAGTGGCGCTATATCGCCACCCGCCTCAACGGTGACGGCACCGAGGACATCCTCACCGAGGTGCCGCTCGAGGAGGTCGGGCTCACCTCGGTCGTCTCGGGCCCGGCCGGCCATACCTCGTCGGTCAGCCCGGCGATGCTCCGCATCCTGGCTGACGACGGCAGGCCGCTCTTCGACCCGTGGTCGACGGCGCTGTATGCCGAACAGGACGGCGTCATCAGAAACGGCTGCATCCTGACCGACCGTCAGATCGCCGGCCCACAGATGTCGCTCACCGGGGCCGGGTTCACGGCGGCCATCAAGGGCCAGCCGTATGCCGCGTCGAAGTTCTTCATCAAGACGGACCCGATCGACATCGCGCGCCACATCTGGGACCACTGGCAGACTCAGGACGGCGGCAACCTTGGCCTGCAGCTGGATCGGAAGACGAAGGCCGGCACGCTGATCGGCACCGAGCTGCGCCAGGCGGAGTTCGACACCGTCAACGGCCCGGTCTCCTTCGAGAGCGGGCCCTACAAGCTGACCGACTACCTCACCGACGACCTCGGCGGCGCGATCGACAAGCTGGCCACCGACTACCACTTCGACTACGCCGAGCGGCACGCATGGAACGCGGACCGCACGGCCATCGAGCACTTCCTCGACTTCGGCGCCCCGCGCATCGGCCGGCGCCGTGACGACCTGCGCTTCGTCGCCGGGGAGAACATGCTGGTCTCGCCCGACGAGAGTGACGCGAGCGACCAGTACGCCTCCGCGGTCCTCGTGCGCGGGGCGGGCGACGGGCCGGCGATGAAGCGCAAGCTGGTCGTGAGGGGTGGTGAGCGTCGACTGCGCCGCGTCCGCGTGGTCACCGACAACACCATCCGGACCGACGCCGGGCTGCTCAAGCGCGGCGCGTCCGACCTGTCGCTGCTCGCAGGCTCGAACGAGGTGACGTCGATCGCCGTGATCGACAGCCGCCACACGCCCATCGGCTCCTGGCGCGACGGCGACGAGATCCTCGTGCAGACCTCGAGCGAGTGGGGCTCCGACAACATCTGGGTGCGCGTCCTGTCGACGTCACTGTCGCCCGACAACCTCGGGATGGCGATTCTGTCTGTCGTGCGCGCAGATAAGATCCCCTCATGAGTGACCCGAGGCTGCAGCGGCAGGTCTATGACCTCGCGAACGCGATCGTCCAGCTCCGCGGGGACATCAGCGGCCTCAAGGCGCCGCAGCTCGCCTTCTCCTCGATCGAGGACGGCGCGATCACGGAGTACGACGCCACGGACTCGGCGGTGGCCCAGTATGGCCAGCAGTTCGACGGCGCCCACATCGCCATGCCCCTCACCGGGCCGGACCCGCTGCAGCCCTCCGCGCCCGCCGTACGAGCGGTGCCGGGCGGCCTTGTCGTCGCCTGGGACGGCGAGTGGGTCAACGGCCTCGTCGTTCCGACCGACTTCTCGCGCGTCGAGGTGCATGCCGCCCTGACTGCCGACGATCCGGTGGACACCGCACTCACCCTGCTCGCGACGTTCGAGACGCCGCGCGGCGGCGAGGTCACCCTGCAGCTCGACCCGGGCATCGAGGTCTTCGTGCGCCTGGTCGCGCGCAGCCTTCCCGGCAAGCGAGGCCCGGCATCCGATGCGGTTGCCGGCACCCCCGGCAGCGTGCTCGACTCCGCGGCGCTCGACGCCGTCACGGGCCAGGTGGGCGACCTCAGCACGCAGGTCGGCGACCTTGACGCGCAGGTTGGCACGGTCACCGGCCAGGTGGGCGACCTCAGCACGATCATCACGCCCTGGGTCGCGCCCGACAACGTCTCGATCAACGGAGCCTCGATCGAGGCCGGGTCGATCACGACCGACAAGCTCGACGCCAACGCCGTCAACGGCATCATCGTCACGGGCACCACGCTGCGCACGGCGAGCACGGGCGCGCGGATGGTGCTGCGGCCCGGCGTCTCGTCGATCGGTTACGGCGCAGGCGTGCTCGAGATCTTCTCGGGCAACACGAGCGAGTACGTGCCCGGCGAGATCTACTCGATCGCCGACGGCCCGAACCCGACCGACAATATCTCGCTCTACATCCAGGCGCCCGGCAAGGTCGACTACGTGTCGACGACGCACGCCCGCGCCTTCATCCAGCTCTTCGCGAAGGACGCCGACAACAGCTCGTCGGCACTGCTCGCCTCCGAGGTCACCCGCGCGGTGGGCATCGCCAGCAGCCGCCTCGAGTCCGGCCCCAACGACGCCTCCCTCACCTCCGTGCGGGTCGACGGCGGCACGGGCATCATCTACCTGCGATCGAGCGTGGGCGGCGCCGCGCCGACGACGCGCGCAGCGATCAGCTCGACTACTGCAAACTTCTACGGAGACCTGCAGGTCGAGGGCATCTCGCTCCCCCGTGGATGGTGCGGCGCGGCCAACACGAACTCGCCGACGTCGCTGCCGTCGACGACGGCCCCAGGGGACCAGATCGTCGGGATGACTGTCGACCTAGTGGCCGGCCGCCGCTACCGCGTCACGATGAACTTCAACCTGCAGTCGAGCGTCGTCGGGGACCGCATCGTCACCCGCGTCTATGTCGGCGGCACCTCGAAGGGCCTGCAGCAGTACGACGTCACGACTGCCGGCACGTCCTTCGGCTACTCATGGTCGATGACCTTCACGGCCACCGCGACCGGCTCGACGCTCGTCGCCTACAACGGCTACCGCAGCGCCGGCTCGGGTACGTGCCAGGCCTTCGCCTCGGCGGGCCAGCCGAACTTTCTCGACATCGAGGACATCGGGCTCGGCGGCTGACGCTAGGCTGTCACTCGCACATCACTCACTAAGGAGCCCCCATGGCCGACCAGCAGCCCGAAGTCCGCGTCGACATCCAGAAGATCCTCGGCAGCTACGCCGGCCGCGTCGGCGCGCTGACGACCGACCTCGTGCTCGCCGAAGCGAAGGTCGACGAGCTCACCGCGATGCTCAACGCCGAGCGCGCCGCCCGACGTGAGGCGGAGGCGCGCGCAGAGGCTGCGGAAAATGCGGAAGTGACGCCGCTCGAGGCGCGGGGCCCCGACTTCGACTGACGGTATGCTGGCGGCCAGCGCCTAACCGTTGCGCAGCGAGTCAAGGAGTCACATGTTCACCTTCTCCGGCGTCATCGTCGAGGGCAGCAGCAGCGGAGCGCTGATCCCCTACCGCAACCAGGACGTCTCATTCGTCACTGTCGACGGCGCCCCGGTCACCTTCTCCGACGGCTCGACGAAGGTGCGCACCGACGGCCGCGGCCGGTTCGGCCCAGTGGCGCACGCCTCGGTCTCCCAGATCAAGCCCGTCGTCAACGGCTACGTCTCCGAGGACATCATCGAGGCCCCGTTCGACCGGGCCGCCGCTCAGGCCGCCGCAGACAGCTCCGCAGCGTCGGCCGCCGCGAGCGCGAAGGCAGCGCAGGATTCGGCAGCGCTGGTCGGCGCCCCCGCCTCAGCCGCCATGGACGCCTACATCGGCTCGGGCGCCTCGGTCGCGGTCCGCAAGGCCGATCTGGCCGCCAACGTCAAGGACTACGGCGCGAAGGGTGACGGCGTCACCGACGACACCACCGCGATCCAGAACTGCATCAACGCCAACAGCAACGTCCTGATCCCGGCCGGCACGTACCTCGTGAACAGCAACGTCCTGGCGATCAACGCCCGGACCGGGTTCCGGCTCGACATGATCGGTCGCCTCAAGCGCAAGGACAACGCGACCCGCGGCTCGACGCTGATCGTCCTCAACAGCACCGACGTCAAGATCCCGAGGTTCAACTCCGACGGCAACGCGGCCAACAACCTCTACAACTCCCTGCCGGTCGACGAGGCGAAGCACTGCCTGCGCATCGACGGCTCGGTCGACGTCGAGGTCGGCCAGGTCGACTCGATCAACCCCTCGGGCGACGCCGTCTACATCACGGGCGCGACGTCGCGACTGCGCATGGGCACCGTCACCTCGAGGTCCGACGCCGCGACCGGCCGCAACGCCCTGTCGATCGTGTCCGGCACCGGCATCAAGGTTGAAGCCGTCATGAGTCACGGCACCGGCCACCCGACGATGCCCGGCGGTTTCGACATCGAGCCCAACAGCGGCCAGACCGTCAACGATGTGGTGGTCGGCCAGGTCTACGCCAAGGGCTCGATGACGGGCGGCTTCACCGTCTTCGGCAACTACACCGTCGGCGGTGTGCGGCAGGTCAACAGGGTCAAGGTCGGTCACGTCATCGTCATCAAGAACGCCGGCACCGGAACCGTCGCCAGCGACGTCCCGATCAAGGGCGTCAACGACCTTACGGTGCAGTCGATCTCGATCACGCAGGACGCCGCGAACACCAACCAGGCCTTCTCGATCGACGACGCCGACACGCTCGACCTCTTCATCGACGTCGCAGCGAGCCGCGGCACGCTGGCCCCCACCATCGGGGCGAGCGCTGCCGTGTCGAACCTGCGCCTGCGCGGCCGTGTCGGCATGTCCGGCGGGCACTGCTTGAACATCTACCAGCTCAACGACTCCGTCGTCGACATGAAGCTCAAGAGCCCCGCGTCCGGCGTGCTCGTCGTGAAGCAGCCGGGCGTCATCTCGAGCAACGTCACCTTCCGCGGCGACTGGCGCAAGGTGACCGGGGCCGCGGCGATCCAGGCGAACGGGCCGGTCGACTGGCAGGTCGACGCCGACCTGACCGGCTGGACCTCGCAGCGCGCGATCGGCACGTATGCCAGCGGCGCCCGCTTCAAGCCCTACACCACGACCATCGTGGACGTGCGCGACTATGGCGCCAAGGGGGATGGTGCCACGAACGATCAGGCCGCCTTCGCTGCCGCGATCACCGCGGCGGGCGCCAGCGGTACGGTCCGCGTCTCGAAGGGCTCCTACCTCCTCGCGGGCTCGCTGACGATGCTGGCCGGCCAGACCCTCATTGGGGAAACGGGCGCGTCGCTCACGCAGAGCTCGAACCTGACTCCGCTCATCATCGTCAACAACGTGGACGGGGTCCGCATCCGCGACCTCAAGCTGCAGGGCAAGACCAGCGACTACGCCAACAACTCGGGCGTCTACGGCGCGGCCGGCGTGCGCGTGCTCGGCACCTCCACCAACACCGAGGTCACGAACTGCGAGATCCTCGGGATGGCAGGGGCGGGCGTCTTCATGGACGTCAGCACCGCCGGCACGAAGATCCGCGGCTGCCGGATGACCGGAGCTGGGTCGGCCTACATCCTGGCCACCACCTACAACTTCTCGGGCGGCATCGTCGGGTCGACGGGGGCGACCCGGTGGTCGGCCATCGACAACGAGATCAGCGGCTTCGCCCAGGGCATCGTGACCGGCGACAACATGGCCGATATCCGCATCGTCGGCAACTACATCCACGACATCCCCGGCCAGCACGGCCTCTACCTCGAGACCATGGCCGGCGGCGTCATCGTCGGCAACATCATCCGCGACGTCGCCCTCCTCGGCATGAAGATCCAGGTCGGCGCCAACGGCGTCAACGACGCCACCGACGTCACGATCACCGGCAACAGCTTCCGCAACTGCGGCGCGCAGGGCATCCTGCTCGACAACCCCGGTGCCGGCACCACCCGGTTCCGCCGCATCGTCGTGGCCGACAACACCATCAACAACGTGCAGGGGCCCGGGATCGAGGCCCGCTACTGCGTCGGCCTGCACATCGCCGACAACATCGTCAGCAACGTCGTCGGCAGCGGCGGCATCCGCGTCTGGTACTCGTCCCAGTTCGACATCAGCAACAACCGGATCAACACGTGCCCCATGAACGGCCTCGACCTCTTCGAGGTGCAGGACTACGAGGTACGCGACAACCGGATCATCAACCCTGGCACCGGGCTGGGAGCGTCGACCCGCTTCGGGGTCTACATCTACGGCAACACCACCACCGAGGGTCTCTTCGACAGCAACAAGATCACCGACACGCTCGGGAACATGCGCTACGGCTTCTACTTCGTCGCGGGCGACCAGACGACCCACACCTTCCGCAACAACTACGTGGCCGGCGCCACCGACTACGGCTTCCGGGCCACGGCCGTCGCCGCCGTCCGCGAGTGGGTCAATAACGACCTCAACGGCACGCTCGGCAAGTTCCTCAACGCGCCGCTGAACAGCCAGAACGTCTTCGTCTACACCGCCGCTGGGGCCTCGACGTGGACGTGCCCGCCCAACGCGAAGGCGGTGCGGGTCATCGCGATCGGTGCCGGCGGAGGCGGCGGAGCGGGTCGACGCGACGCCGCGGGCACCGTGCGCTACGGCGGCGGCGGCGGCGGGGCGGGCTCACGCTCGGAGCTGATCCTCGATGGACCCACGTATGCCGGACAGGCGCTCACCGTCACGGTGGGCGCGGCCGGTGCCGGGGCCGTCGGACAGGTCACCGACGCGACGAGCGGCGCCAACGGGGCGGCGGGCGGCTGGTCCGGCGTCGGCGTCGGCGGCCTGCAGGCCGGTGCGATCGTCAACGCCAACGGCGGCACGGGCGGCACGGGCGGCACCGCAGCCGCGGGGACGGGCGGGACCGGCGTCGCGGGGACCACGGTCGGCAGCACGGGCGGCGCGGGCTCGAACGGCTCGGTCGCTGGCGGCACCTCGACCTGGGCCATCGGCACGACCGGCAGCGCGGGTGGTGGCGGTGGCGGTCTCACGGCTGCGAACGTGGCTGCCGCGGGTGGTGGGGGAGGCTTCCCCGCCTCGGGCTACCCGGCATACACCGCAGGCGGCGCGGCCGGCGCGAACGGCTCGAACGGCGCCGCGGCGACCGTCCCGAGCCATGGCTACGGCGGTGGAGGCGGCGGCGCGAGCAATGGCGCAGCGGCGGGCAACGGCGGCAACGGCACCGGCCCTGGCGCGGGCGGCGGCGGTGGCGGCGCATCGGTCAACGGGACGACGTCCGGCGCGGGCGGCAATGGCGCAGTGGGCGGCGTGCAGATCATCGTCACTTACTGACACTCACAGGAGCCCCCCAGCATCGCGCTGGGGGGCTCCTGGCGTCTCCGGGTCTACACTGGGGTCACTGCCAGCCCACTGCCCACGGAGGACACCATGGCGCTACCCACCGCGTCGACACCCGGCTACGGGACCATCACTCGCGGCGGTCGGACGTTCGTCGGCTGCGACTGCATCATCGCGTTCCTGCTCGCCGGGGAGCGGCTCGGCCTCGCCAAGGGCCTCCTCAAGAAGGAGCTGGACATCGTCCAGCTGACCGGCGACGCCGCCGCATCGGGCAACGTGCATCGGCTCGGGGCTGCCTTCGACGTCCTGCAGTTCAGTCAGCCCTGGGTCGTCATCTGGCGCGAGATGGGCGCCTCGTTCTGGCCGCGCCTCGACCCGAACCCGACGCGCCCGGGCGACCTCTGGGACAACAACGAGCACGGCCACGGCGGCATCACATGCCCCCACGACGACCTCATCACCTACCAGATGGTCGCCTACAAGCGCGGCTACTCCGGCCTCGGCAAGGCCTCGAGCGGCCCCTACGCCGGCCAGTGGGGCTACGGCTCGCTCGACCCGAACAGCTACCGACCCAAGGTGTACCGCACCTGGCAGGAAGGCATCGCCTGGGCAGACGCCCAGGTCGCCGCAATCAACGCAGCCAAGGAGAACGACATGCCCACCATTCAGGAGATCAGCGCCCTGCTCGACGACAAGCTCGCGAAGGCGCGGGTCAAGGACGCGGCCGACCGAGTGCTCGGCGCCGTGCCCGAGGGGCGGGCCCTCAGCCGGCTCGTGGACGGCGAGAAGCCGCGCCTCATGGACAGTGGCGACGGTGACTACCTGCGCCGCATCCTCATCGCTGTCGGCGACAAGGTCGGGGCCAGCACGGTCGACGAGACCGCCCTCGCCGCGGCTGTGGTGGCCGGCATCAAGCCGACGATCACCAGCGCCGTAGTGACGGCTCTGGGCAACGCGCCCGTCGGCGCCACGCCGGAGCAGGTCGCCTCGGCCGTCGTCGACCAGCTGGGCGCCGCGCTGGCACCCAAGCCCTGACAGGCCTCGCGCGGTGCAGATGTGGGTTCATCTGATACATGCCGCCGTGCTCAGATCTCACATGGACGGAGCGGGTAGAGTGACTGCGATAGGTATAGGGGAGGTAAAGAACTCCCCAGTGACGCATCGCGCCATGAGTGACGCGTCGCCCTCCACCAGCACCGAAAGGGCCGAGACCGTGCCGCAGATCAGGCTAGAGCCGACGTCACGACACCCCGTCGTCCTGTTCTTCCTCGGACTCCTCGTGGTCAGTTCCGGCACCATCGCGTTCGGCGCCCCGGCGCCGGGCTCGGTGAACGAGCAGCTGCCGAAGTGGGGCGTCTACCTCTGGGCCGCAGCACTCTTCTTCGGCGCCATTTCCATCCTCTGGGGGCTCAAGATGCAGCCATTGATCGGAAAGTCGTCAGTGACCGGCGCGCTGCTCGAGGAGGTTGGCATGGCGATGCTGGCCGCTGCGGGTATCCTGTACGCGGTAGCGGCATTCGCCACTGTCGGGTGGTCAGGCGTCATTCCAGCGGGTCTCGTCCTCGGACTCTCACTGGCGTGCGGCTACCGCGCATGGAAGATTCGAGAGCAGGTCAAGGCCTACCTCGATCGCAAGGCACGGGAGGCCAGGGGCAATGGAGAGCAGCAGCTGGGGAATCCAGCTCCTCGCCGTGATCCTTGGTGGAGGCGTCATCTCGACCGCCATCTCGGCAATCGCTCAGCATCGCAAGGTCGGCGCTGACCGAGACTCGACGTTCGTCACCACCGCGGACAACCAGCGCAAGGGCCTTGTCGACGACCTCGAGCGGGTCCGCAAGGAGCGCGACAGTGAGCACGAGCGGGCCAACGCTCTCGACCACAAGGTTCGCCAGTGGTGGATCCGCGCCGACGTCTTCATGATCTGGGCCCGCCGCCAGGACGCGCGGAACAAGGAGCTCGGCATCACTGACCCGATGCCTGAGCTCTATCCGGCCGCCGGCGAGTAGGATGTCACTCATGACCGACTACAAGAAGAGCCAGCCCGTCGTCGTTCTCGGCGCGGTCATCGCTGCGCTGACGTTCATCATCGACAGCCTTCAGGCGCTGTTCAAGGACAACCCGACCATCGTGCTCATCCTCTCGGTGGTCGGCATCGTTGTCGCGGGCCTCGCGATCTTCAAGGACCAGTTCCTCAAGATGCGCGTCGTGCCCGTCGAGGACACCGCCACCTACATCGACCAGAAGGGCCAGCTCGTCGCCGGCCCCGCGTCGCCGCTGCCCGATGGCACACCCGTCTTCGACAAGGGCGGCGTCCTGCCGATCGGCGTCAACGTCGTCACCAATGCCGGCGACTCGGCCATCCCGGTCACGCCGGGTGACCCCGAGACGGCGTGATGAAGTCCTACCACGTCGAGATCCTCGACGAGGATGGCGAGATCATCACCCTGGCGGATGTGTCGGTGGCGAAGGTCGGCGACATCCGTTGCGTCCGGTCCGCAGACTTCGTCGGCATCCTGGTCGACGGCCAGACCGTCGCCACCGGATACCTCACGGTGGCCCGGGCGAAGCAGGACACCTTCACCGCGACGCGCACGCCGCTCGAGGGTGGCGAGCCCATCGAAGTGAAGGTTGAGCGCTAACCGTCACCAAGGAACCTCCGTCCGCTCGGGTCGTCGTACTACGTGAGCTGGACACCGCCGGAGGTGATGAGCACCGGCAACGGAGAAGGCCCCCTCAACTCGAGGGGGCCTTCTTCGCGCGCCGGGGCTGTGGCATCGACGTCAGGTGCCAACCGCGGCACTTCGGGCAGAGGTAGACGTCGTGCTCGCGACGATCGTTCCGCCCACGGTTGCGAGCCAGGATGCAGTCGAGCAGCGCCAATCGGGCCGCACGCTCGGTGGCGTGCCGGATCTTGCCGGTCACGGCGCACTTGCTCATGCCGTGAGTCCGAACGGATCCCAGCCAGTGAGGTGCTGCGCCGCTGGCTGCTCGGGCGCCGGGTCCGGCATCTCGGAGCGCATCCTATCGAAGGGGCTCATAGTCACGTACTCGAGCGCCCGCTGGGCCATGTCGAGGCTGTTGAGAAGGCGCCGGAGGCTCACGTTGCAGCCCCACTCGTCGTTGGCGCACAGTAGGCCTCGCACGGCCTGCGTGCGGTGGTCGTGGTCGACGGCCAGGCGCTTGCTCTGCGGGAGCTGGCGGCAGATGTAGCACCGGCCGCCCTGGTAGGCGAGGAGGGCCTCGTACTGCTCGCGAGTGATCTGGTAGACGGCCTTGAGTCGGGTGTTGTGCGCAGCCCGGGAGGCGTGCGCCTTGCACTTCGTCCCGACGACGTACTCGAGCGGGATGTAGCCCTGGCACTCCGAGCACCAGCGCGTCCCGGCCGGCCACTCATCGGCGGGGATCCGGGTGCGCTCGACGTGGCCGTCGCGCCGGCGGTTGGCGTCGCCGCGCTTGTCGGCGATGGCGATCTGCTTCTCGATGGGCATACCGAGCAGGACGTGCCAGCCGCACTTCCTCTTGCCCTTCGTGCGCGGCCACGGGCACGGCGTGTCGGGCATGTGGCCCTTCTCGGTGCACCCGGCCTTGGCGCGGGCCTCGCGGGGCTGGACGCCGGTCGGCATCGTCATGGGGTGCATACCTCTCTGCTCGAGGGCCTTGTTGATCCGGTCGAAGTCGGCGGTGGTCAGCCGCCAGTGCTGGCGCAGCGCGTCGGGGTGCAGCACGCGCAGGTCGAACGTGTCCTCGATGACGTCGTCCTGGGTGATGCGCTCGAGGAGCCGGGCCGGCAGGCCGAGCTCGGCGACGGGGACGCCACGCGGGCGTAGCGGGGTGTGCACGGCATCTCCTATCTAGCCGAGCGCCCCCGTCCTGTTAGGGCAGGACGGGGGCGCGGTCGGGCAGGTTCTCTCGTCAGTTGCCCGTGCCGAACGGGTCGAACGGGTCCGAGCCGCCAGCGACCGCGGCCGGGGGTGCCGGCTGCACGGGCGGGGCCGGGGTGGTGTCGGCCGCGCCGTTGGCGCCCTGCTGCGCAGTGCCGAACGGGTCGAACGCGGCATCGGCGGCCGGGGCACTCGCGGGCGTCGATGCGTCGAGCGCGCCGCTCACCTCGGCGGCGTCGGCGACGGACTCGACCGTCGCGCCGGTCTCGGTGGC
>Ga0157371_10003019_pt1 | contig 15623 bp, 22 predicted proteins | sample C45metaG_FD_113462 | JGI IMG/M metagenome (GOLD analysis project Ga0157371, IMG submission 113462) | Corn rhizosphere microbial communities from Kellogg Biological Station, Michigan, USA - C4-5 metaG | ecosystem: Host-associated > Plants > Roots > Rhizosphere > Soil | place: USA: Michigan...
AACAAAGCCCAGTACGAGAAAACCCAGGCCCTGGCCGGCGGCATGGCCGCCACCGGCGCCGGCGGGCTCGCCACTGGTACCGGCATCCTCTACGCCGGCGCACGCATGCTCGCCCCTGGTGTGCAGTTCGACGCCGACATGAGCAAGGTGCAGGCCCTCACCCGCCTGAAAAAAGACGATGCCCAGTTGGCGGCCATGCGCGCCCAGTCCCGCCAGCTCGGCGCCGACACCATGTTCAGCGCCACCGATGCCGCCCAGGGCCAGGGTTTTCTCGCCATGGCCGGCTTCAAGCCGCAAGCCATCCTCGACGCAATGCCCGGCATGCTCGACCTTGCCAAGGCCGGCGACAGCGGCCTGGCGGAAACCGCCGATATCGCCTCGAACATCCTCACAAGCATGGGCCTCGAGGCCAAGGACATGACCCGCCTCGGTGACGTGCTGGTCGGCGCCTTTACCCGCTCGAACACCAACCTGCAGATGCTCGGCGAAACCATGAAGTACGTGGGCCCCGTCGCCGCCAGCGTCGGGCAGGATGTCGAAACCGTTGCCGCCATGGCCGGCAAGCTGGGCGACGCCGGCATCCAGGGCAGCATGGGCGGTACCGCACTGCGCGCCATCCTCAACCGCCTCAGCGCACCCCCGGCCGCCGCGGCCAAGGCTCTCAAAAAGCTCGGCATCAGCGCCAAGGACGCCCAGGGCAACATGCGCGACATGCCGGACATCCTCACCGAGCTCTACAACAAGACCAAAAAAATGGGCGACGCCGACCGCGCCGGCGTTCTCAAGCACATCGCCGGCGAGGAAGCCGTCAGCGCCCTGCAGGTGCTGGTCAAGCAGGCTGGCCAGGGCGAACTGCAGAAGTTCATCGCCACCCTGCGCGAAACCCAGGGTGAAGCGGCAGCCACTGCCAAGACCATGGGCGACAACCTGGTCGGCGACCTGGACGAACTGTCATCAGCATGGGAAGACCTCGGCATTCAGATCCAGGAACAGCAGAACGGCCCCCTGCGTGAAATCACCCAGAATCTCGCCAACATCGTGGGCGGCGTGAAGGCCTGGATCATCGAGAACCCTGTCCTGGCGGCGCAAATCGTCAAAACGGCTGCCGGCCTGGGCATCATCATGGCCGTCATGGGCGGCATCACCCTGGCCCTGGCCAGCATCCTCGGCCCCTTCGCCATGGTGCGCTTCGCCATGATGCTGCTCGGCATCAAAAGCCTGGGCCTGGTCACCGGCATCAAGGCCGTGTGCAGCGCGTTGCTGTGGCTCGGACGAATCGCTATGGCCAACCCCATCGGCCTGCTGATCACCGTGCTCGCCGGCGGCGCCTACCTCATCTACCAGAACTGGGACGCCGTGAAGGCCTATATGGTCGGCCTGTGGGTAGAGATACAGGAAGGCTTCAGCGGTGGCATCGGCGGCATCATCGCCACCCTGCACAACTTCAGCCCGATTGGCCTGCTCTACCGCGCCTTCGCCGGCGTCCTCAGCTACCTGGGCGTCGAGCTGCCCAGCAAATTCACCGACTTCGGCGGCATGCTGATGGATGGCCTGGTGAACGGCATCACCAACGGCCTGAGCCGCGTGAAAGAAGCCATCACCGGCGCCGGCGGCGCCACCATCGACTGGTTCAAGGAAAAGCTCGGCATCCACTCGCCATCGCGCGTATTCGCCCAGCTCGGCGGTTTCACCATGGCCGGCCTTGGCCAGGGGCTGGCCAACGGTGAAGGCGGCGTGCTCAAGCAGATCGCCGGCACTGCCAGGGCCATGACCGAGGCCGGTACCAGCCTGCTCACCGGCGGCCTCACTTTCGACAGCCGCCCGCCTGTGGCCGCTGGCGGCGGTGGCATGGTCATTCAGGGCGACACCGTGCACTTCACCATCAGCGCCACGCCCGGTACCGACACCGCCGGCCTGCGCCAAATGATCAACCAACTGCTCGACGAGCGTGAGCGCAGCAAGGCTGCGCGCATCCGCTCGCGCCTGAACGACCAGGACTAGCCCAAATGATGATGTCTCTCGGCATGTTCGTGTTCAGCCTCAGCACCCTCGCCTACCAGGAGCTGCAGCGGCAAACCGACTGGCGCCACCCCACCACCAACCGCGTCGGTGCCAACCCGGCCCGGCAGTTCGTCGGTAAGGGTGACGACACCATCACCATGCCCGGCATCCTGCTGCCCGAGCTGGCCGGCTCGGCCATGTCGCTCGACGCCCTGCGAACCATGGCCGACACCGGCAAGGCTTACCCCCTGGTGGAGGGCACCGGCCGCATCCTCGGTGTGTGGGTGATCGAGAGCATCAGCGAGACCCGCACACTGTTCTTCCGCGACGGCGCCGCCCGCCGCATCGAGTTCAGCATAACCCTCAAGCGCATCGATGACGGCCGGGTCGACATGCTCGGCAACATCCTCTCCACGGGGCTCAACATCCTGCGGAGGCTGTTTTGATCGAGGCCGCCATCAAGGCCGTTACCGGCTTCATCACCCAGCAAGCCGAGGGCATGGCCCGCGATGCCAGCTACCCGGTACCGGCGTTCCGCCTCACCGTGAACGGTGCCGATATCGCCAACCTCATCGCTCCGCGGCTGATCAGCCTCACCCTCACGGACAACCGCGGCATCGAGGCTGATACGCTCGACATCCAGCTCAGCGACCACGACGGCCTGCTGGCCATCCCCCCGAAGGACGCCACCGTGCGCCTGTGGCTCGGCTGGAGTGACACCGGCCTGGTCGACAAAGGCACCTACACCGTGGACGAGCTCGAGCACAGCGGCTCGCCGGACGTGCTCAACATCCGCGCCCGCAGCGCCGACCTGCGCAAAGGCTTCAAGGCCAAGCGCGAACGCAGCTGGAGCAACGCCACCCTGGGCGAAGTACTGCGCGCGATCGCCAGCGCCTACAGCCTCACCCCCATCATCGAGCAAGCCCTCGGTGCGCTGCGCCTGCTGCAGGTCGACCAGACGGGCGAGTCCGATGCCAACCTGCTCACCCGCCTGGGCGACGAGCACGACGCCGTGGCCACCGTCAAAGCCGGCCGGCTGCTGTTCACCCCCATGGTGGGCGGGCGCACCGCCAGCGGCCTCGCCCTGCCCCACGTCACCCTGGCCCGGGCGGATGGCGATGGCCACCGCTACCTGCAGGCCGACCGCGACGCCTACACGGGTGCCAAGGCCTACTACTACGACGTCAACAGCGCCAAGAAGCGCGAAGCCATCGCCGGCGGTGGCGACAACATCAAAGAGCTGCGCCACACCTACGCCGATCAGCAGTCCGCCATCCGCGCCGCCCGGGCCGAGTGGCGTCGCATCCAGCGCGGTACCGCCACGCTCAGCTACACCCTGGCCAGGGCCCGGCCGGAACTGATCCCCGAGCTGACCTACACCCTGGAAGGCATCAAACAGGAAATCGCCGCCACCATCTGGCACGGCGGCAACGTGCAGCACAGCCTCACTGCGGACGGCGGCTTCACCACCGCCCTGGAGCTGGAAAGTCAGCTACCAGACGAACTGATCGACGAACTCGCCGAGCTTGAGGTCGGCGAGTACACCGGCGTGGTGGCCTGGTACCAGACGAAGGATGGCAAGCAGGAGAAGGTCACCGCCGGTGAGCCCAAGCGGCTGAAGCGCCTGGCGCGGCTGTATGCCAACAAGAAGAACGCGCAGAAGGCGGTGGATCGGGAGTGGAAGAAGCAGCAGCTGGACAGAAAGATGGCAAATCGCTAGCTTTGTCTTGCTCAATTCCAGAGTTCGAAACACAAGGAAGACTTATGAAACTTGAAGTTCATAGCGTGAAAAATCAAGGTGATGCTAAAAAAGAATATGTCTTGTTACTAGCCAAGGAAGACTGCAATATTGGCAGTTTTTTTATCGTAGACAACACTTACGATAATTCAGGGCAACCCTCGAACAAACTCAGACATACCTATTTCTTCCCTAGCACAACTGTAAAGAAAGGGCATTACGTCGTCCTTTACACAACTAGCGGAAAGAACGGCACCGGTACAGTTGGCAACGTTCCATGTCACATTTTTTACTGGGGACTCGGAAACTCGGTGTGGAACGATACCGGCGACATTGTCCACCTGATAGAAATCAGCAACATTAGCAAGCACAGAGTCACTCCAAAAGCCTAAACAAAAGATAGGGATATCCAATGAGCTCCAAAGCATTAACTAGCCTTACTGAGCGGCTCAAAGACATTGAGCAACTGCTCAACGCGCATACTGCAATAACAAAATTTAACAAAGCAGAATCTGCTGCTAAAAAAGCAGGAGGAGAGTTAGCAAAAATATCATCGGTTATGCATGCATTGGTAACAGATCCCGGCCCAGGAAAGCCCAAGGAAGTCGATGCAATCAACCGAGCAGCATTTGTACTATTGACCGCTCATTTTCAAGGCTTCGTAGAAGACCTGCACGCTGAAGTAGGGGCAGTGATTCTGAAAGGTAAAGCAAACGATCCTGAGGCAGTCATAAAACTAGTAAAACCCCCACGCAGCAATCCACATGTAAACATTATCAATCAAATGTTTTCGGGCTTGGCGATATATGAGCTCATGGACTCTATCAGCTGGCAAAAATGCGATAACAAATCGGTCAAATCGCGTTTGAAGGACTATCTGGAGACCAGAAACAAAATTGCACATGGAAAAAAGGAACCGATAACAAAGCAAAAAGTAATGCTATTGAAACAATTCGTGGAGACTCTCGCAAAAAAACTGGATGAAAAAGTCAGCGCAAAAGCCTCACTTGTAATGGGTAAGAGCCCTTGGTAGGCATTTAAAGTTCACTTGACGGAGCCGAGTAAAGCCTTGTGCAAGGCTACGTCTAACCTCGAACCCCAATAACCTCATCCCACCGGGTCGTGTAGCACCGGCTCTTCATCTCCCGCTTCATGCCCCACCAGGGGTCAACCGGCACCCGGCCCAGCCGCAGGGTGCCGGCGCCCTCCCGCTTGTTGATCGCATCCAGCGCCGCCATCACCTTGTCACTGCCGGCCCGGGCCGCCGGGGCAAACAGATCCGCCGTCACCTCGCCGCGCTGGCTCAGATCCATCAGCAGGATCGAGCACTTCGAGTAGGCAAACCCGGGCCGGTAGATGGCATCCAGGGCGCGCAGCGCCGGCGCCAGAATGTCTCGCGTGTCGTCGGTGGGCATCGGCAACGCCACGGTTTGCGCGTTCGAGTAGCGCGGCAGCTTGGGGTTGTGGATCTGCGTCTTGATGCTCACCTGGATAGCGCCGCACAACGAACGCTGGCTACGCAGCTTCTCGCAGGCGCGCGTCACGTAGGTGGCCAGGGCCTCACGAATCGGCGCCAGGTCTTCGAGCTTTTCGCCGAACATTTTGCTCGAGCAGATCGCCTGTTTCGGAGGCGGGCCATCGTTGAAGTCCAGGCAGCTCACGCCACGCAGCTCGCGCGCGGTGCGCTCCAGGGTCACGCCGAACTGCTTGCGCAGGCTGGCCACGTCGTAGTGCGCCAGATCCCAGGCGGTGTTGATACCCAGGGCCTGCAGCTGCGGCGCCAGGCGTCGGCCAATGCCCCACACTTCATCCACTGGCGCGATGCGCAGCAGCTTGGCCTGGCGGGCCGGGTCGGTCAGGTCGACCACACCGCCGGTGGCCGGCCACTTCTTTGAGGCCCAGTTGGCCAATTTCGCCAGGGTCTTGGTGGTGCTGATGCCCACGCCCACCGGCATGCCGATATCGTGCAGCAGCCGTGCCCGCACCTGCCGGCCGAGACCGTCCAGGTCAGCAATACCGGTCAGGTCAGCCCAACACTCGTCCACGCTGTACACCTCGATGCCCGGCACCATATCGCGGATGGTGCGCATCACCCGGTTGCTGATGTCCGCGTACAGCGTGTAGTTGCTGGAGCGCACCACCACGCCGCCTGCGCGCAGTTGATCCCGTACCTTGAAGTACGGCGCGCCCATGGGAATGCCCAGGGCCTTCACTTCCGCGGTGCGGGCGATCACGCAACCGTCGTTATTCGAGAGCACCACTACCGGTTTGTGCTTCAGCGCCGGCTGGCAGATGCGCTCGCAACTGCAGTAGAAGCTGTTGCAGTCGATCAGTGCGAATACCTGGCTCATGCTCAGCGCCCCACGTAGCTGATCACCCAGCGCACCACACCCCAGATCTGCACGCACTCTTCGTACTCGAGGTTGATGTCGGCGGTGAAACGGTTCGGGGCACGCAGCACCAGGTTCTCGTTGTCATCAACGATCATCAGGCGCACGCGGTAGCAACCGTCGTCTTCGAGGTCGACCACCACGTACTGCTCGCGCTTGGTGAGGGTGCCGCGGTCGACCACCAGCCGGTCACCGGGGTACATGCCGAAACCGATCAGGCTGTCATCCTCCACCCGCACCACCCACACGTGGGGCGCCCCTAGGCTGGTCAGCGCGTCGAGTGAAAGCCCCTCTTCCTTCTCGTCCTCGGCGGGGGATTGAAAGCCCGTGATGCGCAGTTCCTTGGCTTCGGGCAACAGGTGGGCGAGCCGCTGGTTGCGGCCCAGAATGGTGAGTGACATGGGGGTGAATCTCGATTTACTGTATACACATACAGTAATCGAGGCATCCCCATCATGGCAAAAGGCAACTCCCGAACGGCAGCCTCTCCCAACACCTACGAACTGCTCGGGGCCCGAGTTCAGCGGGTTATCAACTCACCGGCCGCGCAAAAATCCCGATCAGCGGTATTGCTGCGGGCCGAGGGCGACAGCCCGGACGACTGGTCAAGGATCCTCGACGAGATCAGCGAGAACGACAACGTCACCATCGCCTGGCGCGACGATGGTGTGCAGCTGTTCTGGACGGTGCCGAAGGAAGATTGAGCCCCATAAGAAACCGGCAGTTGGCCGGTGCATGCATAAGCGATAGTCACTCTGCTGGAGGACTCTGCCAAAAAGGTTTCTTGCCATCCTGGCTGTCGAAGTTACGCCGCGCTTTTCGGAAGTCCTCCACGTTCTCAACGACCCACGTCCATATGGGGGACATGCGTACCAGCAGCCCCATCCCAAGCGGTGTGAGTTCGTACTCAACACGTGGGGGAATTTCGCCGAACTCTCGGCGAATCACCAGGCCATCGCGTTCCATTGAGCGGAGGGTCTTCGTCAGCATTCGCTGAGTCACGCCCGCCATCTGCCGCTTTATCTCAGCGTGGCGCATCGTTCCGTACACGCCTAGGGCATGCAGAATGCCCAGTGACCAACGGCTACCAGCGTGTGCGAGCACCTCCCGCCTGACGCCGTCGTCATCCTCCCTAAGCGTTTGGCAGATCATCTCTGCCTGTCTGAGCGCTTCCTGATCGGTCATTTCTACACCTGGTATCACACGTGTGCCTTCTTACGAGTGTTGCTGGATCGTGACAGCATTTGCCCATCTTATTCGCCAACCGGTCTCAGGAGAAATCATGACTACAGCGACCCAACCCTCTCCCCAATCGATCCTTGTACTCGGCGCTGGTGAGCTTGGCCTTCCCGTTCTGCGCAATCTCGCGCGCGTGGCAAAGCGTGTGCCTGGCTCCAAAATCAGTGTCCTGCTGAGGGACTCAACCATTAACACCGATGCGTCGGAGAAGAAGTTAGAAATCGACGAGCTCAAAGGCCTAGGTATCCACATGATCCCTGCGGACCTGGTGAATGACTCGATCGATCAGCTGGCTGAGATTTTCGCACGGTTCGACACCGTGATTGGCTGCGCAGGAATGGTCGCCGGCCGCGAAACACCCATGAAATTGGCAACAGCAGCCCTCAAATCTGGTGTTAGGCGCTACTTCCCATGGCAGTTCGGCGTTGACTTCGAGGTAATTGGCCGGGGCAGTCCTCAGGATCTGTTTGACGCCCAACTCGACGTGCGCGAGCTGCTGCGCGCCCAGGACAAAACGGAGTGGGTAATCATCTCCACGGGCATGTTCACCAGCTTCCTTTTCGAGCCTGTTTTTGAGGTTGTGGACTTCGAAAACGATACCGTGAACGCCCTAGGCGGCCTTGATAACAGCGTGACCCTGACCACACCGGACGACATCGGTAAGCTCACAGCGGAAATCGTGTTCTTCGAGCCGCGCTTCCGCAATGAAATTGTCTACCTGTCCGGCGATACAGTGCAGTACGGCGAAGTAGCAGGCATCCTCGAGCGTGTGCTCGGCCGCCCGTTCAAGCGCAACGTATGGACGGTTCCACAACTGCTCGACGAACTTCAGAAAGATCCCACCCACCACATCAAGAAATACCGCGCTGTGTTCGCGCAAGGCCGAGGTGTGTCTTGGCCCAAAGCCGAGACGTTCAATGAACAGCAGTCCATTCCAGTTACCACTGCAGAGCAGTGGGCCAAGGCAAATCTTCCCGGCAGAAAGTAGGTAACCCCAACAAACACCCCGGCACCTGGCCGGGGTTTTCTATTACCGCCTCGCCTTATGGACGGCCATCGCCTCGATCGCGCGGCGCATAAAGGCCTGCTCGCCTTCGTCCAGTTGCCGGTAGAAGCGGATCAGCATCCGCTCGGTCGGTGTCAGTGGTTCCTTATCGAGCTGGGCAACCTCGCAGCCTGGTTGACGACCCTCAGCCCCTTTCCCATCTCTCATCGTTCTGCATGCTCCATGTTGTGCAGTGGAGCGTGCAGCCTCGCCATGTGACGGCGTGGTTTCTACCCGAGCGGCACCTCATCGCCGATTAGCACAGCGGCACCGGTGTCGCCCTCTTCGCAGCTCTCGGTGGGCTCCCACTCCAGCGTGCCGCCGGGCTCATCCAGGAAGAGTTCAAGGCGCCGCTCCAGGCAGCCTTCGGCCATGCTGGCGGTGGCCTGCAGGCGTTCGTCCGTCCAGTCGGTCACGGTGTAGAGGTAGGTTTCGGCTTCCACGTCGGCGCCGTCGTCGTGGTGGTGCACGTTGGCGAATGCCTCGGTGCAGAGCTGCCTATCGCGGTAGCAGCGGATCTCCACCGCGCTGCGGCCTGGCTGGCTGTAGCCGTGTGTTGTGGCCCAGCCGCCAATGGCCATCAGCCTACCGGCTTCATGCTCGATCAACAGCGGCGGAACGGTTACGACCGGATGCTCGATGGAGTTGGAGTTGAGAAACCACGTTGTGGCGTAGGCCGTGACGAGCGCGGTAAGCAGGCAAGGAATGATGATGCTTGTGTGTGCCATAGTGAATTCCTTCTTGGCTGATGCCGTCCTGGCAACTGTGATTCTAGTGAGGGATAGAGCTGCTTGTGGCCGCGACGCTTACAACATGTGTGGCTGATCACCAACGCAACCGATTGGCAAAGTAGCGGGAGCCCCTGGAGAAGCTCCCATGCGCGACCGATCTAACGTTTTAATCAAGCACAGTGCCGTCGGCTGGTCATGGGTATCGCCTATCGAGCCGCGGCATCAGCTTCGACAGCTCGTCCTGAATTTTCCAGTATTCCTTGGCAGCCTTCGGCGGCAGGCGATTTTAGCCGTGCCAGGCTACAACCGCTGAATAAATCCGTCCCCTTTTCCCGTTCGCATAGAACCATCATTGGCTGCAAATAACAGCTAGCCTTTATGCTCTTTACTATTGCGAGCACTTTTATCAGTGGGCTTGTAATAGAACGAGATCGGTATATGTCTCACACGATAATTTAGCCCAGTTGCCTCACTAACATGCGTAGTTCTTGAGGTCAGTGTCTCCATACACTTCTCAGCATTGGAAATAGGGTATTCATAATAATCAGATACATGCTTAATCCAATTATCTAACAAAGTACTCTTATTGGCTTTATCAGTGTAAATCAATAAAGCCCCGCTTGAGCTATTTGGATTACCGTCGGCATAGCGATCAACTAGCTGCCGAAACCCCTCCATGATATAGGCAGGGCCATTGTCATTCTTTGCTTCAGCCATCCATTCGTAACGACCATTTTTAACCAACAAGTCGACGTGACCATTACGATTAGTGTCATGTTCAGCATCGAAGCCAGCAGCTTTTAAAGCGATACCGATAATCGTGGTTCGCGGATCTTCGCCTAGGCTCAGGAGGTTCTTCTTGTTTCGTTCCATATCCAATGCAATATCTAAAACCTTTCGCTCCACGCAATTACAAAAAACTTCGTAAGTGGGCGCAAGATCTTGCTGAACGGAAAGTCTAATAACGCTGCCATCGGGAAGATTTAGAGCCTGACCAACAGTCATATTCATGAGCTTATCACCGCTTGATCAGCCTCATAGACAATGAAAACTTTATTTGAAAAGTCGAAATCAAGACGACCATGATCTGGATGAGGCAACGCCCCATCAGCCAATGCCGCCTGAAGATCTTCTTTATCTAGAAAGTACACAACTCCATCGTCATCCACGTATTGATACTGCTGCGAGAAAAGCTTAATTGGCGATGATTTTAGGTAGTTAATAGCCGCCTGAAGACGCTCAATATCCTCAGTACCTACTGATTGCATCAAATGAGCATACGTGTAAATCGCTTTGGCTTCGGGTGCCTCTTGGACCAGCTCCACTAATTTCAAGCAGAATGAATCCAAACCGAGCACGGATGCCTCGGTCTGGATCTTATAAATGAGTTCGTCTTTAGTGATCATTTTTCAAAGGAAAGTAGTTTTCCAAGAATAAAATCCGAATCACTAGAATCCCTAACACCTTTCACAATCGCAAAGTCGCTCCTAGGAGAGATTGAAGCAGACTCTTTGTAGGTACCAGGAATGTGTAACTCGGGCTTGCTATCAAACCCATCAATATCTTTCCTATGCCAAACAATAGCTATTTCAAACAAAGACATCTGATGATTGATGGCTTGGGCACCATATTTATGAAAGAGTTCACTTCTAAGATCAACACCACCACGCATCGTCTCATTTTTTACAGAGTTAGTTGCGGTTGAAAAACCGAGCTTCTTGATCGCACCTGAAGGATCTTCGTAAACCCTTTTAATTACCGGAAAAAGATTATGAGGTGAATCAAAGACCTGTTTGCGCAGAGCATTGTAAAGAAAAACACTTGCAAACCCCTTGAGCTCTCTATTGGTAACATCAAGCTGTTGAACAGTTTGAAAAAGTTCATCACTGCGAGTGATATCTGACCTTAACTCAAGGACTCCACGTTCCAAATTCAAATACACAACATCGAAAGTTTGCCGAACATAGTTCTTCAGCGCAATTATTTTATCGTGACTTGGAAACTGCTGCCTCATTGCATCAGTAAACCTGTCACGATCATATTCTTCTCGGAGAGTGAATACGCGTTTTCTTGACAACACAACACCAACGCCGAACTGATCCGAGAAAGTTGCGACTAGTTTATGTTTGCCGTCGTCATTTTCTAAATCAGACGCCGGGCAGGCCAAAGGAAACGCATCAACCAGCGGAGAGCTATCAACCTTAGCCGTAACTAGAGCGTTCTGGATGCCGGGAATATTATCAGAGTCAATCGAAAAGAAACTTACAGCTTTGAAATCGCCTACGGTTTGAACTAAGAGGGCTTGGAGAAGCCTTTCTGTCACAGTGGGATCTTTGGCGCAAGCGCTTACTATAATAGCCTCTAACTCAGTCCAACTTCTTGCAGTTGGCAGTTTCACCGCCCGCATCAATTTTTGAATCACATGGATGCTAACTCTACCCTTTAAGCTTTTTACCAGCTCATCAACCTTGCTCATCGCAAATCCTTTTTCAAGCGGGCACGACTAAACCTTAGGTCGTCGCCTAATTCTTATTCATAAATAGAGGTTTGAATCTGATTAGCTTCCATGTTCGCCTAGCCTCCGTTCCCAACAGGAACAGATCATGCCAGCCTTTTGACATCAGAGACAACTGCCTCGAGTTCCGCTAGTCGGGATTCGAGGGTGGAGAGGCGCTTTTTCTCCACGGCGGCACGATGAAGATCCCGTTGCGCGTCCTCATCCAGTTCGCGCCAAATCGCCAGGAGCGCGTGCTCAAGAGAATTCTGCGCCCCATCGCCTAATGAGTTGCCCTCTCCTCTGACCATTGGCCCCTCGCCCGCCAGCAGCCAGTCAAGGCTAATCCCACGCTCCAACGCTAGATCTACACATAATGTGTAAGGAACAGAATCTCGGCTTCGCCAGTTCCCCAGCGTCGATCTGTTCACCTGGATTGCCTCTCCCAGCTGATTATCGTTCTTTACGTCGAAAACCTTGTGTAGACGATCGAGGACGTCAGCGGCACTTTTATTTCCCAAATTTGGAAACTCTCTGTTGACTTATCCCTTTATGGGAAATAGGCTTACACGCATTGAGAACATATTAGCCCCATAGGAACACTCAAACCATGATGGCTCATCGGTTACTTCGCTTTCAGGACAACTTCGAGGCATTGGTCACAGCACTGGCCAAAGCGGTACCCGTTGAGCAGCGCTCGCAGGCCCTGACTGGGGAGCACTAGTTATGACGCCGAACCAGATCCGCGCCCGCCTCGTCGAAAAAGGTAGCAGCTACCGACAGTTCGCCCTGGCCCGTGGCTATGAACCACGCAACGTAACCCAGGTGGTAGCCCGCTGGGCAGGCGCTGATCGGATGCCCAACGGGCGCCTGGCATTCGCGATTCTGCGCGACCTGTCTCGTGAAATCGGTACAGACGTAGTGCCGGGCATCCTTGCCGAAGCGGCCAACAGCAGCGAAACGATGGCGCGACAGTAATGGCTACCACCTCCAGCAAAAACCAGAAGCGCAGCGCCGCCGTTCTAGAAACCCGCCGCCAGGTCATGAGCGCGGTGATCGCCGCCTTCCCGGGCGGCCGTGAGTCCGCCGCCGCCCGCCTGGGCCTGCCCCTCAAGAAGCTGGACAACCACCTGTACGAGAACGCCGGCAGCCAACCGCTGACCGACGCCCAGGTGCACCAGCTCGAGCAGCAGGCCGGCACCCACCACCTGCCCGACTACATCTGCAGCCTGTACGGCGGCGTGTTCGTGCCCATGCCCGAGCAAGGCGAGCTGGACAACCTGGAGCTGTACGCCCGTGGCCTGAGCACCAGCCAACTGCGCGGCATGGTCGACCAGCTGATCGCCAAATCCCTGGACGACGGCGTTATCAGCCCGGACGAGGTGCAAGCCATCCTCGCCGCCCACCGGCAGCACATCGCCGCACGCCACAGCGAAATCACCGCTGTGATCGTGCTGCACAGCAAGGGTGGGGAAGTGTCGTGATGGGTCAGCCCTTGCCGAGCCGCGAGCGTATTTCCTTGAGCGCGGTGGCCACGTCCTCGACGGCGAAGCGGATGTCTTCGGCATTCACGGTGATACGGGGCTGCAGCCCGTTCTCAGTGAGGCGCTCTTCCTCGCGTCCATTCATGGCCTTCACCAACACGTCGTGCCGCTCCACAAGTCGACCGACCAGCCTCTCAACTTCCTTTCGCGTGTGATACCCCATGACCTACCTCAATGACGATGTACGGAAACAGTTGGAGCGCGTGCTGGATAGAGCCCAGCAGCGCCTGGACACCCTACGGCAAACCGTCGCGTCCACCAATCCAGACGACGATGGCTCGGCCGTGCGCATCGCCATAGGGGACGCCATCACGCCCCTGCAGATCGCAGCAGAGATAGCAGAGCCGATGGCCTAGAGCCGTCACGAACACCCGCTTGACCCTGGGGAACCCAGGGCAGGCAACAGGAATTGATTCAGGCGCTGGATGCGTCACCACTTAACCGGCCCAGCCGGTGCCGCGATTAGCGGCGGGGAGACAGCTTGAGTACGTACAAACTGGTATGCCCGGCATGCCACGGCAGCATGCGCATCCGAACCAGCGTGGGGCAAACACCGTGCTTCCGCTCCACGTATTACCAGTGCCAGAACGTGGCCTGTGGCGCCACGTTCAGCGGCTCGGTAACGATCGATTACCAGCTCAGCCCGTCCGGCCTTGAACAGCCGCTGATGGTGCTGCCGGTCGCCCCGGCCGTGGAACGCATGAAGGCCCTGCGCGACAACGCCAAGGCCACCAACCAGATGGACCTGCTTGCAGCACTGGAGGAAGCGGTATGACCCAGCTCGAACACGTCGACGCCACCGACTACCGCACCCGCATGCAGGGCTGCGCCCAGGCCTTCATCAAGCAGCACCAGGCCGAGCACCTGAGCGGCGACCCGCAGTTGTTCGAGCGCACCTGCCTGCACCTGGTGCATGCCCTGGAGGTGCCCTTGTTCATGGCACCGCGCCTGGCGCACCTGGCCCTGAGCCAACACACCCGATAACCCCGTTTTCACCCAGCCCACGCCGTGGGTTTGGGCAAGTTGCGCCCGGAGCACGCCATGCACGTACACATCGAGCTGACCCAACCCATCGCCGAGGCCTGGCTGCAGCGCCTGCGTAGCGAGCTGCGTGAGGGCTTCCAGCAGCACTGGTATGACGATCGCTACCGCGACGTGCCTGCCGGCCTGCGTAGCGCGCGCATCCTGCAGGACTACCCCGCCCTCGCCGGCCACAAGCAAACCATCGGCGTGCTGCAGCTTGCGCTGAGCCAAGTGGAGAAACGCGCGTGAAGGCGATGGACAACGCTGTACGCGCCGAGGTGCTGCGCCGGCTGGAAACCGAATACAACCTGCAGCCGGCGAAAGGCACCAAGTACCTGCGCAAGGGCGTGTGCCCAAGCTGCGGCAAGCGGGAGCTGTATTCACGCAGCGACGAGCCGTGGTTCATCAAGTGCGGCCGCGAGAGCAAGTGCGGCGAGCAGTGGCACATCAAGGAGCTGTACGAGGATCTGTTCGACGACTGGAGCACCCGCGCGCCGGCCACCGATGCCGCGCCCAACGCCTCGGCCGACAGCTACCTGCAATTCGCCCGCGGCTTCGACCTGGCGTTGATCAAGGGCTGGTACACCCAGGAGAACTTCTGGAGCCGTGAGGCCAATGCCGGCAGCGCCACGGTGCGCTTTGCCCTGGAGCACGGTGGCTACTGGGAACGGCTGATCGACCGCCCGCACCGCTTCGGCAAGCAGAAGGCGCGCTTCGCCCCAGGCAAGTCGCCCAAGGGCTACTGGTGGTGCCCGCCGAGCGTGGATCTGTTAACGACAAAAGAGCTGTGGATCGTCGAGGGCATCTTCGACGCCATCGCCCTCACCCACCAAGGCATCGCCGCCGTGTCGGCCATGAGCTCGGGCGCCTTTCCGTTCGAATCGCTCAAGGCGCTGGCCCGCAACCGCGGCGGCAAGCTGCCAACGCTGGTGTGGGCGCTGGACAACGAGCCCGGCGCGCGCCGCTACATCCGCAAGCATGCCGCCATGGCCCGCGAGTTGGGCTACAGCTGCAACGCGGCGCAGATCCCTCAGCGCGACCGCAAGGTGGACTGGAACGACCTGCACCAGCGCTGGCAATTCATCGACAACGCCGAGCAGCGTGCCGACCGCATCCACCGCGACATCGAGGAAGCCCGCTACCACGGCTCCCTGCTGCTTGCCGAGACCGCCGCCGAGAAAGGCGTGCTCATGTACGAATGGCGCGAGCGCTACGAATTCCACTTCGCGTTCGAGAACCGCCTGTACTGGTTCAAGATGGACCTGGAGAAATTCAACAAGGCCATGCAGCAGCTGGAAGGCTCTGACCGCCACGAGGACCAGCTGCTCAACGACAAGCAGCGCCGCGAAAAGGCGCTGCGCCAGTGCGGCGGCGTGGTGGAAATCGCCAACTGCTACCCCGAGGCCCTGTACTTCCAG
>Ga0157371_10003024_pt1 | contig 15615 bp, 9 predicted proteins | sample C45metaG_FD_113462 | JGI IMG/M metagenome (GOLD analysis project Ga0157371, IMG submission 113462) | Corn rhizosphere microbial communities from Kellogg Biological Station, Michigan, USA - C4-5 metaG | ecosystem: Host-associated > Plants > Roots > Rhizosphere > Soil | place: USA: Michigan...
AATAAATGGGAAGCGTATCAAATTCAAATTGTCAAAAATCCTTTTAAAGGAATTGACCGGGCTTTGGTGATTGCCGGCAGCGATAAAAGAGGAGCCGCTTACGGAGTTTTTGAAATGTCAAAAGAGATAGGTGTTTCGCCGTGGTATTGGTGGGCGGATGTGCCGGTAAAAAAGAAAAAAGAGATTTATGTTTCGAAAAACATTTTCGTACATGCCAGACCGTTAGTTAAATACCGAGGCATTTTCATTAATGATGAAGCGCCGGCTTTTTCCGGTTGGACCAGGGAAAAATTTGGCGGGGTAAATCATCATGTTTACGAAAAAATATTTGAGCTTTTATTGAGATTAAAAGCAAATTATTTGTGGCCAGCCATGTGGGGAAATGCGTTCAATGACGACGATACATTAAATCCGATTCTTGCTAACAAATATGGAATTGTAATGGGCACTTCTCATCACGAACCGATGTTGCGTGCGCAACAGGAATGGAAGCGTTATGGAAAAGGCCCCTGGAATTATGCAACCAATAAAAATGAATTGGATTCCTTCTGGAAAAAGGGAATTGAAAACATGGATCATCATGAAAGCATTGTCACTATTGGAATGCGCGGCGATGGCGATATGCCGATGACACAGGGAACGGCTATCGGTTTACTGGAAAATATTGTTGCCAATCAAAGAAAAATAATCGAAGAAGTTACCGGCAAACCTGCTTCTGAAACGCCGCAGGATTGGGCACTATATAAAGAAGTGCAGGATTATTATGATAAAGGAATGCGTGTTCCGGATGATGTTACATTACTATTCAGCGACGATAATTGGGGAAATCTTCGCAGGCTTCCGAAGCCCGATGCAAAGCCGCGAAGCGGTGGTTATGGAATTTATTATCACTTTGATTATGTAGGTGGCCCGAGGAATTATAAATGGATCAATACAAATAATATTGCAAGAGTGTGGGAACAAATGCATCTGGCATATTCGTATGGAGTAGATAGAATTTGGGTTGTGAATGTCGGTGATTTGAAACCGATGGAATTACCGATTTCATTTTTCCTCGATTATGCATGGAATCCGGAAAAAATAACCGTTGATAATATCGGAAACTATTACCAGGACTGGGCTTCAAAACAATTTGGCAAGAATTATGGAAAACAGATTGGAGATGTTCTGCAAAAATATTCGCAATATATTTCGAGGAAAAAACCTGAGTTGTTGTCGCCTGAAACGTACAGCCTTACTAATTATGATGAAGCCGACAGGGTTATTAATGAATATCACCAACTGCGGGAAGAAGCTGAAAAAATAAATACGCAATTACCAGCTGAATATAAAGACGCTTATTTTGAGCTAGTACTTTTTCCAGTAAAAGCATTCGTGAATTTGAACGATTTATATGTTGCTGTTGCAAAGAACAGAATGCTTGCCTCTGAAAATAATATAACAGCTAATAAATATGCTGATGAAGCGAAGAAATTTTACAAAACAGATTCACTACTTTGTTATCAATACAATCACGAATTAGCGAATGGAAAATGGAACCACATGATGGATCAAACTCACATTGGATATACTTATTGGCAGGAACCTCGCTTCAATAAAATGCCCGAAGTAAATTACGTTTCAGAGAATGCGAAAACAGATGAAAGTGTAAAAATTGATGTAAAAGATAAAACTTCTGTAAACCTTATTCCAAAAGATGCAAAGGGAAATATTTTTTATGAAAAGAATGGCTACGTTTCCATTGAAGCAGCGGATTATTCTAAAGCAATTAACACAAAAAATATTAAATGGAAAGTAATCCCGGGCATTGGAAAAGATGGGGATGGTATCACAACTTTTCCGGTAACTGCTGATGAAAAAAGATTTTCAAACAGTAATCCTAACCTGCAATACGATGTTTATGTTTATGATACAGGAACCGTAAAATTAGATGCTTATTTTTCACCGACATTAAATTTTGAAAATGACAGTTTGGGGTTACAATATGCTGTTTCCATTGATAATGAAAAACCTCAGATCGTTTCAATAAATAAAGACGATAAGAACGAAAGAACGTGGGGAAAATGGGTTTCCAACAATATTATTGTTAAAACAACCGAACATAAAATTTCACAACCAGGAAAGCATATCATCAAATATTGGATGATAAGCCCTGCGGTAATTTTACAAAAAATAGTTCTGGATTTTGGCGGGTTAAAACCAAGCTATCTTGGCCCGCAGCAAACAATCTTTAAATCTAAAAACAATTAGCCATGATAAAAAAACTCTCACTCGTTTTTTCTGTTTCAGCAATATTATTTGCTGGTACTGCAATTGCACAAACGCCTTCATTAAAAGAAGCATTTAGAAAAGATTTCCTAATCGGCACAGCTATGAATGCCCGGCAAATAGAAGGAAAAGATACGGCAGCAGTTAGGATCATCAAACAACAATTCAATTCGGTTACTCCCGAAAATTGTATGAAGGCTGAAGTTATTCATCCGGGGTGGGACAAGTATGATTTTACACTTGCTGATAAACTGGTTGCATTTGCAAAAGCGAACAACATAAAAATAAATGCACACAATCTTATCTGGCATAGCCAGTTGCCGGGGTTCATGCGTCATATGCAAAGTGCAGATTCTGTAAAACAATATTTTGAAAATCACATCACAACAGTGGCTGGTCGTTATGATGGAAAAGTTGATTCGTGGGATGTAGTAAACGAAGCCTTGAATGAAGACGGCACTTTACGTAAGGATATCTTTTTAGACAAACTCGGCGACGATTATGTTGTTGAAGCTTTTCGGCTTGCACAAAAAGCAGCGCCTCATACAAAGCTTTATTACAATGATTATAACATTGAACAACCGAAAAAAAGAGCCGGTGCAATTGCGTTAATAAAAAAGATACAGGCTGCAGGAGTTCGTATTGATGGTGTTGGGATACAAGGCCACTGGAGAATGAACAATGTTCCTATGCAGGATATTGAAGAAAGTATCAAAGAATTTTCTGCATTAGGTATTGATGTTATGTTTACTGAACTTGATCTAAGTGCGTTGCCACATCCGTCCGGTAGAGCAACCGCTGATATAAGTTCTACGGCAAAAGGAAGCGAACAAATGAATCCTTATACAAACGGGTTACCTGACTCTGTTCAGCAAGCGCTCGCAAAATCTTATGCGGATCTATTTACACTTTTTATGAAGTATAAAAAAGATATTACTCGTGTTACTTTCTGGGGTGTTAATGATGGAGAATCATGGTTAAATGGATTTCCAATTCGCGGCCGGACCGATTATCCATTGTTATTCGATCGACACTTTAAACCAAAGCCAGCATTTTTCAGCGTGCTTGCGACAGCAAAAAAATAATCAATTTCGTTTACTTAAAACGCACAATTTATGAGCGCCGAAGATGTAACATTAGTTGAACAAACAGCACCTACCAGGTTGCCAATACATTCACAGAAATTATCTGTGTTGGAAAAAGTTGGTTATAGCCTGGGAGACCTTGCTGCCAACTTAGTCTTTCAAACATTGGTAACCTACCTGGCTTATTTTTATACAGATATTTATGGACTGAAACCAGAAGACGCATCTGTTATTATTTTGACAGTTGGATTGGTTGCTGCGTTTGGTTTCAACCCACTGATCGGTGCGCTTGCCGACAGGACGCGCTCCAGGTGGGGAAAATTCAGGCCGTGGATTTTGTTTACAGCTGTACCGCTTGGAGTAATTGCATTGCTGGCATTTAGCACTCCAGATTTTTCTTACAAAGGAAAAATGATTTACGCGGTTGTTACTTATACTCTATTATTGTTGTTGTATGCCGCCAACAACTTGCCATATTCAGCTTTGAGCGGTGTAATCACTGGCGACATGAAAGAAAGAAACAGCTTGTCTTCTTATCGCTTTGTGGCCGTAATGTTTGCTCAGTTTTTTGTACAGGTATTTATGCTTTCCATAATCGAAACGGCTGGTGGAGGCGATAAATCGGTGGGTATAGAAAAAGTAATGACGTGGCTTGCAATAATTGGAACCGTTATGTTACTCATTACATTTTTTACCACGAGAGAACGCATTGTACCAAAGCCAGAACAAAAGTCAAGTTTAAAAGAAGACTTGTCTGATTTGTCTAAAAACAGACCCTGGATAATAATGCTGGTGCTTACAACCTTAGTGTTTATCACGCTTGCCATGAAAGGTGGTGGTTATGTTTACTATTTTAAAAATTATGTTGACAAAGAAAGTTTAACCGATTTTATAAATCCTATTACTAACTTTCTTTCCAACATTGGCCTCAACTTTTTTGGCGAAGACCCTGTTTCAGCAGGCTTTGGTTTATTTAATGCCGGAGGAATTATTTTTATGATTGTTGGCATTATGCTCTCGAAAAGATTTGCAGATAAATATGGCAAAAGGGATGTGTTTGGAATTTGTCTTTTTATTTCTACTTTATTCATACTGGCATTTATTTTTTATCCACCAAAAGCAGTAGGAATCATTTTTCTCTCTCAAATATTACATGGATTTTTTTATGGACTTACCATTCCTTTATTGTGGGCGATGATCGCTGATGTTGCCGATTATAGCGAATGGACAAATAACCGACGGGCCACAGCAATTATTTTTTCTGCGATGATGGTGGGTTTAAAAGCCGGGCTGAGCATTGGCGGCGCTTTGCTTACGTGGATTTTGGGATTATACAATTATGTGCCAAACAGTGAATTACAAACGCCAGAAGCCATTCATGGAACAAAGATGTTGGTCAGTATTTATCCATCTATACCGTTTCTGATTGGCGCGGGTTTGTTGTTTTTTTATAAAATAAACAAGAAAATGGAAGTGGAGATTGAAACTGATTTGATAGAAAGAAGAAGTAAATAATGTTGTTTAACAAAACTACCAGCTTTTTAAAACCTGGTAGTTTTAGTAAAAAATATTCAAGATGCCTGAAGAAAGTATCCAACATATTAATTTTGATGAACTGACTGGAAAAGCCATATCACAACCATTAATTAAAAATATATATACAGCAGATCCTTCTGCACATGTATTCAATGGAAAAATTTATATCTACCCTTCACATGATATAGATACAGGTGACGCTTTTGATGATCTGGGAAGCCATTTTGCAATGGAAGATTATCATGTTATCTCGATGGATTCGCCAACAAGCGAAGCAAAAGATAATGGTGTTGCATTGACTGTAAATGATGTTCCGTGGGCCGAAAAACAAATGTGGGCACCGGATGCAAATGAAAAAGATGGTAAATATTATCTCTTTTTTCCCGCAAAAGATTATGATGGAATTTTTCGTATTGGCGTTGCAGTTAGCTACTCTCCGGTCGGGCCATTTACTCCGGAAGCTGACGCGATAAAAAATAGTTTTTCTATTGACCCTGCTGTTTTTAAAGACGACGACGGAAGTTATTATATGTATTTTGGTGGCATCTGGGGGGGGCAACTACAACGCTGGCGAGATGGCAGTTTTAATGCAGACGAACCTCAAAGTCCAACCGCACATTTACCAAAAGATAATGAGCCAGCTCTTTGTGCTAAGGTTGCAAAGCTGACGGATGATTTATTAGAGTTTGCTGAAAAGCCGAAAGATGTTTTAATCGTGGGCAAGAATAATAATCCACTGTTGCAAGGCGATACGGAAAAAAGATTTTTTGAAGCATCATGGATGCACAAATACAACGGAAAATATTATTTTTCTTATTCGACAGGTGATACACATTTTATCTGCTATGCGATTGGTGATAATCCTTACGGACCATTTGAATACTCAGGTAAAATTTTGAATCCTGTTGTCGGCTGGACATCACATCATTCCATTGTTCAATTTGAAGGCGAGTGGTATTTGTTTTATCACGATAGTAGTTTAAGCAGGGGGGTAACACACTTGCGTAGCATCAAAGTAGCTAAATTAACACATGATGAAAATGGTTTTATAAAAACAATAGAACCTTATGGTGATTTGCAGGCATTGGTTAAATGAAATAATAATTACATTAAATAAAATTTTATGAAAAAAGTAAATTACGAAGCGCTTCAATTGCTCACGAATGTATTATGCCAGGGCTTGATTGTTCTCCTGACAACAGTCTTTATTCAAACCGCATCTGGGCAATCAAAAAGCATATCGTCCGGCGGTACTCAAGTTCAACCAATTTATCTTAACACACATTATTCCTTTAGAGAACGGGCAGCAGATTTGGTTTCCCGAATGACTTTGGAGGAAGAAGTACAGCAACTTCATACCAATTTTGCCCCGGCAATTCCTCGATTGGGCGTGCACCAATATTTTTATTGGAGTGAAGGGCAGCATGGGGTTAACACCATGTTTGGTGATCTGCATTATGGCCAGGGTCAAGAGCACCAAAGATATGCTCCCGGACCTCGCGCAACCAGTTTCCCTGTAAATTTTGCCACTACTATGAGCTGGGATCCGCAGCTTATTTATAAAGAAACGAAAGCAATTTCAGATGAGGCTCGCGGATTTCTGGATAAGTCGCTCTTTGATAAAGGCCAGAATAATCTTGGAGAATCTCGTGATGACTATGGCAATCTGACTTTCTGGGCACCAACTGTTAATTTAGACCGGGATCCGCGCTGGGGTCGTACTGATGAAGCCTTTGGCGAAGATCCATACCTGGCCTCACATATGGAAGCTGCTTTTGTTAATGGATACCAGGGACAGACTATGGATGGAAAGCTTGAAACCGGTTATCTCAAAGTAGCAGCAACCGCCAAACACTATGCACTGAACGATGTTGAAAATAATCGGCAGGGTATTTCTTCCAATGTCAACGATGAGGCAATCCGCGATTATTACACAGCACCTTTCAAGTACCTGATTGAAAATGCTAATGTAGCGGGTTTAATGACTTCGTATAACGCTATTAACGGTACGCCGGCTGTAGCAAATACCTATACTGTGAATGAGTTGGCTCAGCGAACCTACGGCTTCGACGGCTATATCACTTCTGATTGCGATGCAGTTGGAACTACCTATAACAATTTCCCTATTGGGCATGCATGGGCAGCACCGGGTTGGAGTACCGACAGACAAGGGCGCCAGGCCACATGGACCAATAAAACAACTGGAGCCAAAGTGTCTGGGGCGGCAGGTGGTCAGGCCTTTGCTGTAAGAGCAGGAACGTGTCTTAATTGTACGGGGACGGAATATACTTTGCAGAATATTGAGGATGCAATTAAGGCAGGCATTTTAAGCAAAGACGTTATCGACCGGGCCTTGACAACCATTTTTACAATCAGAATGAAGACTGGCGAATTCGATCCGGCCTCCAGGGTTCCTTACACAAAAATCACTAAGGACGTTATACAAAGTCCGGCTCATCAACAACTGGCGGAAGAAGTAGCTGAAAATACTCTGGTACTGCTTAAAAATGAACCGGTTGAAGGGACAAATACGAAATTGCTTCCAGTCAATGTTTCAAAAATTAATAAGATTGTAATTGTTGGCGATCTGGCGAGCAAGGTCACTCTTGGAGGATACTCCGGCAATCCTGATTTGAAAGTTGATGCCGTTCAGGGAATTACGGCAGCAGTGAAGGCTGCTAATCCGGGAGCTGTAGTGATATTTGACAGCACAGCAACTTCGACAACAGCAACTGAACCAGCTAACTTAAGCACCAAAGCAAAGGAGGATATTAAAGGTGCCGACCTGGTAATCGTTTTTGTCGGGACAGATGAAGCCATTTCCCGTGAAGGGCTGGACCGGGCAAACCTTTCAATGCCCGGCAACTTTGAATCGCTGATATACCAGACGGCCGCCATTGGGAATCCAAATATGGTGTTAGCGATACAGTCTATCGGGCCGGTTGAGATTGATTATATAAAACATTATTTCCCGGCGATTGTGTTCAGCAGTTATAACGGAGAGAGCCAGGGCACTGCTTTAGCAAATGTATTGCTGGGTAAGAAAAACCCAAGCGGACACCTTGACTTTACCTGGTACCGCAACGATATGCAACTTCCGAGTAAGTCAGATTATTATTTAACTCCACGCCAAACAAATGGGCTGGGCCGTACGTATATGTACTTTTCCGGTAGCAGAGTAGGCAATTTCCGCCATTTTACTATGGTTCCCCCAACATATCCTTTTGGTTATGGTTTAAGCTATAGTGAGTTCAAAATTTCAGATCTTGAGCTTTCAGACAAACAAATATCACCGGATGATAAGGTAACAGTTAGCTTTAATGTTACCAATACCGGCAGCGTGCCGGGGGAAACGGTAGCGCAACTTTATGTTGCACCTCCTAAAATCCAAGGCGAGCAATTACCGATTAAGAAACTGGAAGGCTTTCAAAAGACAAAAGATATCCAGCCAGGGGAAAGCGAGCATATCACCTTAACTGTTAACGCCGCCGACCTCGCATTCTGGAGTGAGAAAGAACTGAAAAGTGTTGTATATAATGGCGTATATCAATTTCAGATAGGTTACAATTCAAGTAATATTGCTGACTCAGCGAACGTAAACATTCAAGGTGCATTAACACCAAGGATAACCCATGTGACTGTTCAACCGGAACAATTAATCTATCATGTGGGAGATAAACTTGACCTGAAAGGGAAAAACAAGTGGATAAAAAGTGATGTAGATCCTGATCGGGAAGAGCAACATGCGGTAGCCGACAACATTATAGAAGCGGTTAATAATGATGGTTCCTTCGTTAATTTAGATAATACCCAAATCAAGTATAGCAGCAATAATCCCTCGACTGCCAGCGTGAGTGATAAGGGAATTGTCAAAATGCTTGCACCCGGCGTAGCTACCATCACTGCAACAATAAAGAACGTTCCAGGAACAACAGTAATTTTAGTTAAATAGAAATAGACATCTTAGCTATCGTTCGGATTTTTATAGAAATGGTGCAATCAGAAAGCAAGGTCTAAATATTTAATATTCATCCTGATAAAGAATCAACATGACAATAAAATTGAGTTTGATTACCGGTTTATTAATCCTTTCCATAACATCAACAGCGCAGGTAAAGCTGCCGCGGTTGGTCAGAGATAGTATGGTTTTACAGCGGGACATGAAAACAAATCTTTGGGGATGGTCATCACCAAAAGAAAAAATCAGAATTGATTTCTTAAATAAAAAATATACAACCGTTGCTGATGACAAAGGCAACTGGAAACTTGTTTTACCACCAATGAAAGCAGGTGGACCTTACAGCATGAACATTTCGGGTAAAAATAAAATCACCCTTCATGATATATTGATTGGTGACGTTTGGTTTTGTTCCGGGCAGTCGAATATGGTGCACCAGGTAAAACTACATAGTGTGCAATATCCGAACGAAATTCCTGATGCCCACTATCCTGAAATAAGACAGTTTTGGATTCCAACTTTAACAAACCTGCAAGGGCCCGTGGACACGCTGCCAACTGGATATTGGAAGGCAGCCATCCCCGAAAACGTTCCTGATTTTTCAGCCGTTGCCTATTTTTTCGCAAAGGATCTTTATGAAAAATATCATGTGCCCATTGGTATCATTAATGCAAGTGTCGGCGGTACGCCGATAGAAGCATGGACGAGTGAAGATGGGTTAAAAGAATTTCCCAATATTGAAAAAACAATTGAGAGAAATAAAGACACTGCTTTTCTTAACCGGTTTAATAGAAAAAATTTTAGCGGAAATAGAGGTATGCCACCTCCGAAGGATAAAGGCCTTACAGGGCCGATTCCGTGGTACGATCCATCCTACATTCCTAAAGAATGGAGACAAATTGGTGTCCCCGGCTATTGGGAAGACCAGGGTTTAAAAGATTTGAACGGCGTGGTGTGGTACAGGAAAGAGATTGACGTGCCGCAATCAATGATTGGCAAACGTGCAAAAGTTTTTTTGGGAAGAATTGTAGACGCCAACACTTTATACATCAATGGAAAAGAAGTGGGCAATACGACTTATCAGTACCCACAAAGAAGATATCCTGTTCCCGATGGTCTTTTAAAAGCCGGTAAAAATTTATTTGTAGTTCGTGTTACCAATAATTTTGGTAAAGGCGGATTCGTACCTGACAAACCCTACTCACTAATAGCAGGTGGGGACACAGTTGACCTCAAAGGTTATTGGCAATATAAAGTAGGTGAAGTTTTTATTCCCCGCCGTTTTAACGGTGATGGCGGCGGCTTTGGCTTCTCTGCGCAAAATGCACCGACAGCATTATATAATGCAATGGTTGCCCCGGAAATAAATTATACGATTAAAGGCATTGTTTGGTACCAGGGAGCAAGTAATGCCAATAACGCGCAGGAGTATGCAAAATTACAACCCGCTTTAATCAAAGACTGGCGTAACAAATGGAAGGAAGGAGATATTCCTTTTCTGTACGTGCAGCTTCCTGGTTTTGGAGACTACAACTACCTGCCTTCAGAAAGCCAATGGGCTATATTAAGAGAAGCGCAACTTCAATCATTATCTGTTCCGAATACCGCGATGGCTGTGGCAATTGACCTCGGCGAATGGAACGATATTCATCCCGACAGGAAGAAACCGGTAGGCGACCGTTTGGCTTTGGCAGCAGAAAAAATTGCCTACGGTGAAAACATCGTGTATTCTGGCCCGTTATACCAGTCTTCAAGAATTAAAGGCGACTCAATAATTATTTCGTTTACACATACCGGCAGCGGTTTAATTTTTAAAAGCGGCCATGATTCTTCTCTCACCTCTCCTCTTCCGGGAGATGTGGAAGGAGGTTTTACCATCGCAGGTGCTGATAAAAAGTTTGTTTGGGCAAATGCAAAGATAGAAGGAGATAAAATAATAGTGTGGAGCGAGGAAGTAAAAGATCCTAAATATGTGCGATATGCGTGGGCTGATAATCCTGTGAATGCCAATTTATATAATAAGGAAGATTTACCGGCATCGCCGTTTGAAACAGAATAAAAATGAAGATAAAAAGTTGGTTTACTGTAATTACCCTTTTTTGCGTGCTGAATACGTATGCCCAGGGACATATAACCAAACTGATAAGAAACGGCAATTATTTTCAATTCATAGTAGATGATAAACCGTACCTGATTTTCGGCGGCGAACTCGGCAATTCAAGTGCATCAAGCAGTGAATACATGAGACCGATCTGGCCAAAGCTGAAAGCCATGAACCTGAACACTGTGATTGCGCCTGTATATTGGGAACTGATGGAACCTATTGAAGGGAAATTTGATTTTTCTCTCGTTGATAGCCTTCTTAAAAATGCCTGTCTCAATAAGATGAAACTGGTGTTACTATGGTTTGGTACATGGAAAAACAGTATGTCCTGTTATGCTCCCGCTTGGATAAAAACTGATGAAAAAAGATTTCCGAGATCGGAAGATGTGAATGGTATAAAACAAGAGATTATGACTCCTTTTGATAGAAATATTCTTGAGTCAGATAAAAGAGCTTTTGTAAAACTGATGAAGCATATCAAACAAACGGACAACAAGCAAAATACAGTTATTACCGTTCAGGTAGAAAATGAAATCGGTATGCTTCCGAGCGCACGAACGCATGATGAAGCAGCGAATAAAGTATTTGAACAAGCGGTACCGCTACAGTTAATAAATTATCTCATAAAACACAAAGGCGCCCTAGAACCGGGAGTGCGTAGCCTTTGGGAAAAGAACGGATTTAAAACAGCCGGCAGTTGGGAAGATATTTTTGGAAAAGGTTTGTTTACTGATGAAATATTTATGGCGTGGTACTATGCCAAATATGCCAATGAAATTGCCGCTGCAGGAAAGGCTGTTTACGATTTGCCTATGTATGTGAACGCAGCTTTGAACCGGCCCGGTTGGAAACCAGGCTTGTATCCTAGTGGAGGGCCGATACCCCACGTAATGGACATCTGGAAAGCCGGCGCTCCGGTTTTAGATATGATGGCGCCGGACATTTATTTTCCGGATTTTGAACATTGGGCTAATCTATATGACCGCCACGAACTTGAGGATCGGGAAGTAGCAAACCCTCTTTTCATTCCTGAAATACGTTTTGAAAAAGGTGATGATGCAAAAGCTTTTTTTGCCTTTGGTAATTACAATTGTTTATCATTTTCGCCATTTTCAATCCAGTCTACTGATCATCCCCAAACCGAACCTATTGGTAAAACATACAGTATCTTACAACAAATCAGTAACCTTATAACTACTTATCAGCCTCGGCGCCAGGTTGCTGGTTTCCTGCTTAGTAAAGATTCATCAACAACAACAGATACAATGGCAAATTACCGGGTAACAGTAAAACATGATTATACGCTTGGTTGGTCAGCGGCTGCAAAAAAAGATACCTGGCCTTTAAGCGGGTGTATTGTTATACAAGTAGCTCCGGATGAGTTTTATGTAGCAGGAACGGGTGTTGTAATCACGTTTCAATCAGTTGTCCCTGGAAAAAGAGCTGGCTTTCTCAGGATCGACGAAGGCAAATTTGAAAATAAGAAATGGATTGCCGGGCGTCGCATGAATGGTGACCAGGATCATCAGGGAAGGCACGTAAGGATCCCGGCGGATGACTATGGAATTCAAAGAGTAAAACTATATCAGTATTAACGAAACGAAAAGATCATTTCAAATCTCACAATCATACACAATGAAGAAAATAGCTTTTTCTCTGTTTATTGCCTGTGTTGCAAATATCACTTTGGCACAGCATTCTTCAATAGACAGTGGCAAATATCCAAGACCTGTAAATTTTACTGCAGAGCAAGATCATGAAAATATGATGCAACAGTTGGGAATAGAACAATTGCGGCCAGGGCCTAGTGGTAATGAAAATGCTCCAAACCATGCAAATTACGATGAGTCAAAAGCCAATCCGTGCCCCCAGTTACCGGAGATCCTTACCTCTAATGCAGGTAAAAAGGTAACCACGCCTAAAATGTGGTGGCAGGTCCGCCGTCCGGAAATTATAAAAGGACTGGAGGAAGAAGTTTACGGCAAACTTCCTGCAGATATTCCAAAAGTGAACTGGGAAGTAAAAGTCACCGATCATGAAATTGTTTTTCCCGGCTTTATCCCTGTTGTCGCAAAAGAAATTGTTGGGCATGTAGATAACAGCGCCTATCCATTGATCAATGTTGATATTAAAATGATGTTGGTTGTGCCTGCAAATGTAAAAGGCCCTGTTCCTGTACTGATGATGTTCGGCCGGCCCTCCTTTCCTTCACCTGCCCAACCTTCCAATGATGACATGGAAACATTGAATGCGACATTTAAAGAAATGATGATAAAAACAAATCCCGCCGTGAAAGAAATTTTTGAAAAATATCCGGCCTATTCGCCTGTTACAAAAACTACCATTAATTTTTTTGCACCCCAAACAGGCGATGCCTCACCAACAGAACAATTGCTTGCAGCAGGCTGGGGCTATTGCACCATTGACCCAAATAGTATACAGGCTGATAATGGTAGTGGTTTGACAAAAGGTATTATCGGCCTGGTAAATAAAGGTCAGCCGCGTAAACCCGATGATTGGGGCGCGTTACGTGCGTGGAGCTGGGGTGCAGCGCGTGCATTGGATTACCTGGAAACGGACAGCCTGGTTGACGCAAAAAAGGTAGGTATTGAAGGCGTTTCACGATATGGGAAAGCCGCACTCGTTACGATGGCTTTTGAACCACGTTTTGCTGTCGGGCTTATTGGTTCTTCGGGAAAAGGTGGTGCAACTTTGCTTCGTCGCAATTTTGGTGAAGCAGTAGAAAGCCTGACAGGTGGAGAATTTTACTGGATGGCAGGAAATTTTCTAAAGTATGGAGCGGAAAAATCGAAATTTGGAAAAATGACCGGATGTGATTTGCCTGTTGATTCCCATGAATTAATTGCACTTTGTGCACAACGACCTGTATTTATAAGTTATGGAATTCCTGAAAAGGGCGATGCGAAGTGGCTTGACCATCAGGGTAGTTATATGGCTACTGTAGCAGCAGGAAGTGCATATAAATTGTTAGGTGCAAAAGATCTGGGAGTTGGTAATGATTACATGAAAGAAAAAATGCCGCCAGTGAATGTTGGCTTGCTCGAAGGGCAGCTTGCGTGGCGGCAGGATGATGGCGGCCATACCGATGCTCCAAATTTTAAATACTTTATTCCGTGGGCAAGCAAAAACCTGAATTACGAAAAAAAATCTAAATAGAATATTTCAAGAAAAAAATGAAATACCATTTTAGCATAAAAAAAATAGTGGCTGTTTTATTCATATTCTTCTTGTGTAACAGTGATGCGTACACGCAAACGGATACTACCTGGAATCATAAAACATGCGCAGTTGTTCTTACCTATGATGACGGATTAAACACGGATCTTAATAACGTAATTCCGGCTCTCGATTCAGCAGGACTAAAGGGAACGTTTTACATTTCCGATTATTTTAATGGATTAAAAAGCCAAATCGGTAAATGGAGAAGTGCTGCTGTCGAAGGTCATGAACTGGGAAACCATACCATTTGGCATCCTTGTGAAGGTAGCCGGCCAGGAAGAGAATTTGTAAAACCAGACTACGATTTGAACAATTATACGGTAGCAAGAATGGTAAATGAGATTAAAGAGATGAATACTATTCTCCACGCGATAGATGGCAAAACCAAAAGAACTTTTGCTTATCCATGTGGAGATAGAAAAATTCATGACACATTATATCTCGATTCAGTAAAAAAAGATTTTGTTGCTGCCCGTGGCGTAACTCCTCAAATGTTACCAATTGATAAGATTGACTTGTATAATGTAGGATGCTATACGATGAGTGGCCAATCAGCAAATGAAATGATAGCGTTGGTAAAAGAAGCGATGAAAACCCATACTTTACTCGTTTTTCTTTTTCATGGTGTTGGTGGTGAACATTCATTGAATGTTTCGCTGCAGGCCCATAGTGGATTATTACATTTTCTTCAGGACAATAAAAAAAATATCTGGATAGCGCCTATGATCGATGTTGCTGAATTTATAAAAAATAACCGGCCTTAGTTTCCTTGGGCCGGTTTTTTAGTGCCTGAAATTACAACTAAAAACCAAAAAAGCGTATTTGACGCTTGAGGGATTTTTAATCTAATATTAAATTGTAGTAGATGATCAAAAGAAAAAATAAAAATTTCCCTTATTTCTTTATTTACTATTTAAAAGGAAGTTCAAATAGAAATTGAAAGCTCTTTAATAAAAACCGGATTTATGTTATTCCGAGTTGCGCATTCACCTTTTTCATCAAATTGCTTACGTCAAAAGGCTTTGCGATAAAATCATCTGCGCCGTAATCTGCAATACTTGCAGCAGCGCCTGGATGAGCAGAGAACATAATTACAGGAATATCACTGGTCGCTGAGTTTGATTTCAACTGTTTACAAATCGTCCTTCCGTCGTAGCCGGAAATAAGCACGTCTAATAAAATCAGATCGGGTTTAAAAGATTCAATTTTGGTAAAAGTATTTTCCCCTTTAGAGGTTACTTCTACATCAAAACCTTTCATGGACAATAAGATCTCCATGACAGATAAAATATCTATATCATCGTCAACAACTAGAATTTTGGACATACAAATGGTTAACCATGGTTTTAAAAAACCGGAATTTGAACAGTAAATTTTCTTTCTTTATTTATGATCTTTTGCATTTATCCGACTTGCTTTTACCA
>Ga0157371_10003029_pt1 | contig 15605 bp, 12 predicted proteins | sample C45metaG_FD_113462 | JGI IMG/M metagenome (GOLD analysis project Ga0157371, IMG submission 113462) | Corn rhizosphere microbial communities from Kellogg Biological Station, Michigan, USA - C4-5 metaG | ecosystem: Host-associated > Plants > Roots > Rhizosphere > Soil | place: USA: Michigan...
TTCGCCAAGTGTACTGGTGGAAATTGCAAGCTGTTTATCATTTTTCAACTCGCCATCCATTTTCACTGCTTTTTCCGCATATGCCATCCCTGAATCAGGCATCTTCCCTTCACCATATATACAAGCGATGCCGTTATAAATTCTTGATATCAAGTTTTGATCGTTACCGGCAAAAGCAATTCCCATTTTTGAATATTTTGCGGCCTGCACATAATCTTTAGCGGCCATATAAGTCGCTGAGATTATGCTGTATGTTTGGTAAATACCAAAACTGTCTTTACGTTCCTCAAATTTTGGCAGTACCGAAAACAACACCTTAAGGGAACCCGGTAAGTCACCATTTGTTTCTAAAATACTTGCAAGGCCAAGGATGGTATAATTGGTACCAACATCATCATGTTGTTTTTCGAACCAGCTTTTTAATGAAAGTATATCCCCCTTAGTTTTGGCGTTATTTGCCTGTCGCCGGAAATAGATTAGCAGACATTTACCTTTTTCTTTATCAGTTTTTGCAGCGTAATATTCTGCTTTAGTGCTATCTGGTAATGTTTGACTGTAGGAGTTTAGAGTGGAAGAAAAATACATCAAACAGATTATGAGTTTTTTCATCTTTTTCTTTACATTTATTATTGTTTTGAGTAGTGTAAAATGTCCCTGGCAATACGCTCAAACGAACAGGACTTTGTGAGGGGAGGAATTCAAGGTCCGTCTGCCTGAACCGTTTGACGAATGTAAATGAAAAAATTGATTATTTGTTCGTTAGCTGATTAAATTGCGTGTGACTCATCCCTGTTCGTGTTTCAATCGTCTCTAACCGCAGTTGGTGTTGGGCATGGGCGTTGAGTGCTGGCTTCACCAATGGCTGGTGTTGATATCTTTCCATTTCTTTTGTGATTCAAAGATAGGTTTTCATTCAATTCATTTTGTTGGTGAAGCAGCCGCACTTTTCCTTCGCTCAAATCTTACAAACCCATAATCAATGTTCCAGTTTTGCAGGAAGGGCGCATACATCTGCATTTCCCAGAATCCAGCTTCCTGCCGCATGCAACAATTTTGCAGGCCATGTAAAAATATCTTTTTGATTTTTATTTACTCAGTAAAGAGTTTTTTTACCTGTATAATTTAATAATCCACCAATATCACCTTGCCAGAATCCTTTCAGAAAAGCTTTCTTCCAATTTGATACACCTTTCAACCGTCTCTGACTTGAATATTGAACTTTCAACTCAACATCACAACTCCAGCACCCTCTGCACCTTACTACTTTCAAAGGCAGCAACAATTATTTTCACCACTTCAGCGCCTTCCTCCGGAGTTACGGGTAAAGGTTTATAATTACGAATCGCTTCGTAGATCCCGTCATAATAATCATTATAATTTCCCTGCTCTGAAGGAATATATTTACGAACCACCTCCCCGTTTATTTCAGTATGCAAAAAACCTTTTTCTGTCTCAGGTTCTGTGCCCCAATTTTCTTTTCCCGGAATAACTCCTTCTTTCAACATCGTTTCCTGAACATCTGTTTTCGGTTTGATAAAAGAGCCTTTCAATCCGTGCAAAATATACCCTGGCAAGGCTTCACGAACAACATAACTTGCTTTTAAACGCACTCTTAATTTTTGATAATACAACAATAGTTCAAAATAATCATCCACTTTTGACAATGGCCTGATGATCCTGATATCAGCAAATATTTTTTCAGGGGTTCCAAATAATTGCAAAGCCTGATCAATCAAATGTGCGCCCAAATCATACAAAACGCCAGCTCCCGGCCCCGGAATTTCTTTATGCTTTTTAGGACTTAATTCTTCGCGGAATCTGTCAAAATGCATTTCCACTTCAACCAATTCTCCTAAAAGTTCTTCATCTAAAACTTTTTTGATGGTCTTGTAATCACTGTCATAGCGCCGGTTTTGATAAACTGATAAAACTTTATTTTCTTTTTTTGCCAGATCAATTAATTCTTTTGCTTCCCTCACATTAATCGTAAAAGGTTTTTCAACGATTACATGCTTTCCAGCTTTCAAAGCTTTTTTTGCAAATTCATAATGCGTATAGTTTGGCGTGTTTACAATTATCAGTTCTACCAAATTATCTGTCAGCAAGTCTTTTAGCGTTCGATAGGTTTTTACATTTGGATATTTTTCAGCAGCGATATTTTTTGTTCTTTCCAAAACTGCACAAAAATTAAAATGGGGGTTTACTGTAAGAAATGGCGAATGAAAAACCAATCCACTCATTCCGAAAGAACATAAAGCTGTATTGATAGGTGTCATATGTTATTTGATTTTTAAAATCGTATTTAGAAAAAAACTGGCAAAAAGGTGCTTATGTTAAAAAAAAATGCTTTAAACTTGTCTTTAAAATAACCTTTTAAATTAATTTTTAAACCAAAACTAAACAAAATGAAAAAAGTTTTATTTCTCGCTACCATCTTTTTAATCTCAACCTCGGTTTTTGCACAAAGTGATGTACAACCAAATGTAGTTAAAGTTAACCCTTTAGGTGCATTGTTTGGCTCAGCAAATCTTGGTTATGAAAGAGCATTGAATGAAAAGACTTCAGTATTGATCGCACCGTCATTTGGTATGCTTAAATCCGGCGGATTTAAATATACGACGTATGGCTTGGGCTTGGAATACCGTCTTTATTTTACAGGCTCTGCACCAAAAGGTACTTATGTTGCCCCAGGAGCTGCATTTGCATTTGGAACTGCAAAAGTAGAAGATTCTTTTGATGGAAGTAATGATCAAAAAACGAACATTACTAACTTTAGTGGAAAGGCAGTAATTGGTCACCAATGGATATGGAGCAGCGGATTTGTATTAGATCTAAACGGAGGAATTCAATACACCAGCTACAAATTTAAAGACAACTCCGGGTTCTTCGATGGTGCTGATGCTTTCAGTGGAATCTTACCGGCGCTTGGACTATCACTTGGTTATAATTTTTAAAGAATTATTCGCTCATAAAAACCGTCTCAAAATGAGGCGGTTTTTTATACTTAACCAATTATTCACTACTACCCTTTTCTCCTACAAACCATTGTTCTTTGTTTTTAAACAACACATTGAAGGTAGTAAGAGTGCCATAAATGCGCGTAATGTATTGTTGCAAGTTCACTTTATCTTCGTCGCTTAAATTTTTGTTTGCATTGATCTGTTGTTCCATCACCCTGATCCTGTCGCGCAACATCACTATTTTGTGAAAGAAAATTTCAATAGGAATTTCTTTAGGCTTCTGAGATTGATCAGCCGGTTGCAACAACATTTTTCCACCTTTCCAGCGATCTCCAAGAGGAACGACCTCCGACGTGTCGCTCCATAATCTTAAAATCTTCAACAAAGATTTTTCCACATCACTGGCTGTTTCTAATTCAATAGTTACGTTTTCAGCAATAATTTCTTCCAGCTTTTCATCATTCTTATCAATCTCTTTGATGCCATAACTAATAAAAGAAATGAGATAAGTTGCCAGCCGTACTCCAACTATAACACCCGGCCCATAGTGCGGATGTTGAAGTCTGGTGCCGATTCCAAGAGTCAGTTGTTCCATCATTTATTTTAAATTTTTTATTTGGTCATAATAATTTTTTTCCAACTCTTACATAATATTTACCTCGTTTTCCTGCAGATATTTCGAAATCTCCGTGTACACCTCGCTACGCGCAATTTCCCTTTTTGTTACATCTTCACACCAAAAATAAATTTTCAATTGGGTGGATGTTGCAGTAATTGTATTGGTGAGAATCTCGGGTTCTTTTTCAGCAACCACATCAGGAGAAGATTTGACAATGTTTAAAATTGCATCTCGAATATCTTTTGAAACCTTATCTACATTAAAAGTAAGATCAACGCGGATGTAGTTTTCATTCAAACTCCAGTTTGTAAAATTATTCGATAAAATGCTTCCGTTTGGAATAATTACTTCCGCGCCTTCAGGAGTCAGCAATGTGCTGGAGCGCATACTAATTTGCTTTACCCGGCCTTTTTTATCACCAATCTCAACCGTGTCGCCGATATGCAATGTCCGGTCAAAAATTAAAATAATTCCGGAAACAAAATTGTTCACGATATTCTGCAAACCCAGGCCAATACCAACGCTTAGGGCTCCAAGTATCACGGTTACTTTATCAATTGCAAGTCCCGAAGCTGCTATCGCTATTAAAAATCCCGCAACCAAAAGCACCAGTTTAATGATCATCAGTTTAGAGCGCTGGCCCTTGCTGTTAAAGAGCGCATCATCCCCGATATCTCCAAAAAAGTAACTGATATATTTTTGAAGAAAGTTAGCGATCCAAATGATAAGGACAAATAATATGACGCCCGCATAAGTGAAAGAAAAACTGCCAAGAGCCCGCGGTTTGGAAAGTATCTTGCCAACGAAATTGGTAATGCCATTATAGATATTAAGATTGGTTGCAAAGACGACCAGCCAAATAATGAATGAACAAAAAACAATAATTCGCCTGATGGCACGCGCAATTTCTTTTTTGTCAAAATCAGGCGAATATTCTTTTCTCATCCTGCTGCTTTGGATCTGAAGCATAAAGGCTTCCGTTACAGATTCCACAAAAACCACCAAACCTGCTGTTTGTATAAACGCATAGGTTCCGGTTGATCCAAATATTTGCATCAAAGTGATTCGGCCAAAAAGATTACTTACGATCGCCAGAAAATTAAAGAACACATACAAGCCGGCGGTTAATACAAGAAACCGGTGCTGCTTATATTGTTTTTGAAAAGCGGACACTACGTAAAGTCCCAGCAATACGGAAAGACTGTTTAAAACAAAGTATAGCCAGCGATTCAAATAAACCGGCAACCCCAAATATCTTAAAACCGATTGCGATAAAAAGAGCAAAATAAAAATTAACCACATGTAAAAAACCTTGTGGGGCAAACGTTTCCAAAAACAATAAGTCAGGGTAATCATCAACAAAAACTCAACGGTTGCGATATAAATAAATGGTGCATCAAGATCAAATAATGGCGCAAGATTCAGCATTAAAATAAGCGATGCAAAAACGGGAACGGGGTTGACATAACGAAAATCAAAAGAAGCAATTGAATCCCTTTTATTCAATTTTTCAAGGCTTTTATAGTTATAAAAGATCCAGAAAAAAAAGATCACTCCGCAAAGCAAAAGGAGGAATAATTGATTATTGGTATGGGAAAAATAATAGTAAGTAATTTTTCTTTCGTCCTGCATTGATTTTTGAAAATCACCGGAAAGATAATTGGGCCTTTCTGCTTTATTAAATTCCCATAAATATTTACTCTCTTTACTGAAAGCCCTTGAACCGGTAGATTCCATAAGGCTTTCAGTCTGTAAATCCAGTTCATTAGTTGTAATCAGATTCCCGGAAGTATGGGCTTGGGTGTTATCAATCAACAGGCTTACATATTTTAAAAGGCTGTCGGTCTTTTGCCATTTTGAACGAAGTTGTAAAAGTTCAGGTTTAAAAGAAGCGCGCAATAATTGATCTTTTAAAATGATCCTGATAAGGCTGTCTTTTTTAAGTGCCAGGATATCGTTTTTCACTCCATTATAAATACTGTCGTAGCCTTCAAGTTGCTTCGCATAATTTCTTGAATCTTTATTGATCTGATTTAAAATAATAGAAAACATTTGCAGGTTGCGGATATTCAATGACCTGTCATTTGAATTCAACCTTTGTTTGATAATAAATATCGCCGAATCGTCTTCATTCAAATGATCAGTAATTCCTAAGATGCTGGGCACGGGTTGCGACAAAACGGAAGCTTTGTTCAAGGTTTGAAAAACTTTTTCAATACTAAGCAAATAATCATTTCTCGTGACCGTATCATTATTGGAAAAAATCGAAGCTTCAGGCGGACGTTTGAATGAACTATCATCTTGCGCAAACACGCGAAGCGATGAAAAAACAAACAGGCTAATAAAACAAAATACTTTCATAATCTATTTTCAGAGAAGGATAAAATTACATGATGCGAAGGATTGTACCATATTTTATTGATTCATCCCTGCTTTAAAGGTTTTATAAACAGGCAACTTCAATAGTTTTTTAACCGATTTTAAATATTAGATAAGATTTTGCAACAAGTTGATAATAATTTGTAAATATTCAGCCAATTGATTTATTAATTCATTACTTTGTAAGTTGAAAACTATATATATGAAACAAACAATCACTAAACATTTAATTCTACCTATTTTTATTGTGATTCTTGCCTTCTCAATCTCCTCCTGTAAAAAAGATCACTCAGGAGCGGGTGAACCAACCGGGAATCAACAATTATCCGATGCCGATTCTTTAAAATACCTGATGTATCATATTATGCAGGTTAGTTTTGTAGATGGCGGCCGTGATACAACTTATGATCTTCCAACATATTATTGGTATTCACAAGTTCCTAAGCTGGATCCGCTCAGTTCAACTTATGATTCCGCAGATGTGCTGCTTTCAAAAATGAAAACTTATGCAATCAATTCAAATACTGGAAGGCCTTATGATAAATACAGCTTTTTGGATCATGGAGAAGTGCAGGGGGAAATTCAACAGGGTGTTGCGGGAGATTTGGGCATGCAGGTAACATATGCCGGCGACGGCACCGCGGCAAATACTTCTTTGTATGTTTTGTTTGCTGACAAAAATTCCCCTTCAGGCCAGGTAGGCGTTACTCGTGGCTGGCAAATTACTGCAATCAACGGTGCCGCTGTTACCTATGATGGAAATAACGGATCAAATGTAAATAATGTTATACAGGAAGTTTATTACGATCCGAAACCGGTTTCTTTCACTTTCAAAAAACCAGATGGCTCTACACAAACCAGCAGCCTGACAAAAACAGCCTATAATATTAACCCGGTCTTATTTGATTCTGTTTATACGGTTAGCGGTAAAAAAGTGGGCTATTTTGTGTTCAATACTTTTTCTGCTGTAGTCAATGACCAGGGAAATACTCTGACAAAATCAGAAATCGACAGGGTTTTTGGCAAATTTGAATCGGCAGGAATTTCTGATCTCATCGTTGACCTTAGATATAATGGTGGCGGCTCTGTAGGAACCACAGAATATCTTGACAGCCTGATCGCTCCTTCTACTGTGGCCGGAAAAGAGATGTATCATTATTTGTACAATGATAAACTGACTGCAATGCAGAGTGAAATCGGTTTGCAGGATAAAGTCCTTTTCAATGGCGGCGGAAGTTTACAATTACAACATGTGTTTTTTATCGGAAGTTCTCACACTGCTTCAGCAAGTGAGTTAACGATCAATAATCTGAAACCATACATGGATGTAAAACTGGTAGGAGATACAACGTATGGAAAACCAGTCGGATTCTTTACTTTTCATATCACTGATTTTCCAAACGGTGGCGCTGAAAAAGACTTGGCTGATCTCTATGCAATCAATTTTGAAACAAGAAATGCGAACAACAAGGGAGAATATTATGATGGTTTAATTCCCAATTCAATTGCGGCTGATTATGTTGATGTGCCTTGGGGAAATCCTATGGATGATAATCTTTCCCAAATATTCAGCTATATTTCTTCAGGCAGTTATAAACGTATTGCTCCTGCAGAAAGAATGGCTGCAAATAAATCTTTACGCATGTCTATTCCTGCTACTATTCATCCATTGCGTTTTAATGGAATGGTTGATTACAGGATCAGCAACCAGCTAAAAGGTGCCATCAATAAAAGTTTAAGAAGAGCGCATTAATTAGTTAAAACCGCTTTTCAAATTCCTTCTGTTTCATTTCCACAATCTGGTATGATTCAGGAGGAATTTCTTTTTAAAAAAAATTCAGATGATTTAAAAACATTCGTAACTTGATTTTCCTTTTTTCTTCCCTTTTAAAAAATCGTTTTTATGCAACGACGCCAATTTCTACAAAATTCAATGTTCACACTTGGAGCCTTATCTTTGGGAAAACAAAAAATCTTAAAAGCCATATCAGCAGATGAATGGAAAATAACCATGCTCACCGATGATATTGGTATTTTCACTGAAAAGGGTGGCACCATTGCGTTTCATTACTCTAAAGATGGAATTACCGTGGTTGATGCACAATTCCCTGACAGCGCTCAGCATTTGATTGATGAGTTGAAAAAAAGAAAAGACCTGCCCTTCCGTTTGCTGATCAACACGCATCATCATGGCGATCATACCGCAGGCAATATTGATTTTAAAGACCTGCTAAAAAGAGTCCTTGCACATGACAACTCCTTGGCAAATCAAAAAAGAGTGGCCGTTGCTAACCATTCAGAGGACAAACAATTGTATCCCAATCAGACTTTTATCCGCTCCTGGAATGAAGACATTGGCAATGAAAAAATAGCTTTAAATTATTTTGGTGCGGCACATACCGACGGCGACAGCATCATTCATTTTGAGAAAGCAAACATTGCTCATGTAGGCGACCTGGTTTTCAATCGCCGCCATCCTTTTGTTGACAGAAGTGCTGGTGCAAGTATCAAAAGCTGGATCGATGTATTGGATCAGGCGATGAAAAAATATGACAACAAAACCATTTTTATATGTGGTCATTCCGGAAATAATTATGATGTCACCGGTTCAGAAGAAATGCTTTTTGCCTTTCATGATTATTTAGGCAATGTGTTAAAATACGTTGAGAATCAAATGAAAGCAGGAAAATCAAAAGAAGAAATTTTGAAAGCTACAGAAATTCCCGGATCGCCGCAATGGCAAGGAGATGGAATTGAAAGGCCGCTGACCGCAGCTTATGAAGAGCTGAGCGCAACATAATTTTTTTTATGGAAAGGTTGCAAACCTTATGAACCTTTGAAGGTTGGAATCTTTTTCAGTACCAAAACTCATTTTATTATTTATTTAAATTCCTTTTAATTATTCCGCCTTAAATTTGAAGATGACCTCCTCAAAGCAATTCCTGTCTGATTTTGATTTTTTAAATGCCCTCTTCAAACATGCCCGTCAGAATGCGGCTTTATTAATGCAACCTAATGGAATCGTTTCTGCAATCAGCCAGGCATTTACCAATCAATTTGGTTATGAAGAAAATGATTTGGAAGGCAAAAATGTCAGCATCTTATTTACCAAAGAAGACCAGGAAAAAGGATTGCCAGAAAAGGAAATTCAAAATGTGTTACTTACCGGCCAGTCGAGTGATAATAATTACCTGGTAGCAAAGAACCAAACAAAAACGTGGGTTTCAGGAGAATCTATTCTTGTTCATCTGAAAAATGGATCGACAATTTTAAAAGTTTTTCAAAACATTCATGAGCAGAAAAGTGCGGCAATTGCGATCGCCAGTTTAAATACATTGAATGAAAGTATTCTTTCAACGATCAAAGATGCTGTGATTGTTTTGGACAATAATTTGAATGTCGTAAAAGTTAATGAGGCTTTCCGTACGTTATTTCAACAGGTTGGTGGTGACACTTCCAATATCAACGCCATAGGTTTTTTGAAACAATCAGAAAACAATAAAAGGCTTTACAAGCAGTTAGAAAATTCGATTGAAACAAAAACCGGTTTCTTCGATCCGGAAGCCGAGTTGGACATTCCTGATGGAGGTAAAAGGCTTTTTGAAATTACCTGCACACCCCTGTTAAACTCCAACAAAGGCGATCTTTTATTGACGATTCATGATGTTACCGTTGCTAAAGAATTGGAAAAAGAAAGGGAAGATATTATTGGATTTGTAACTCACGAACTTAGAAATCCATTGTCCAACCTCATGTTGTCGAACGAAGTGATGAAAGAAGCGGTCAAGGAAAATAATATGGAGCTCATCAGGGACATGATCTCCCGTTTTGAAAGCAGCGTGGAAAGAATGAATAAAATGGTCGCCGGTTTATACGAATCAACTAAGGCAAATGCTGGGCAGTTGATCCTGGAAATGTCGGAATTTAATTTTGGGGAAATGCTAGAAGAAGCGGTTGATACGATTGAAGTTCTACAGCCTTCTTTTAATCTTATGGTAAATGGAAATGGAGATTTCCTGGTTGTTGCCGACCGTTACAGGCTCATCCAGGTGATCGTTAATTACCTCAGTAATGCCATAAAATATTCTAATGGAAATAAGGAAGTAACTCTGTCTATTTCTACTAATAATCATTCAGTTACGGTTTTTGTAAAAGATGGAGGTTTGGGAATTTCAAAAGAACATCTACCGTATGTTTTTGAAAGATTCTTCCGGATCCAAAAAACAAGGAACATTGAAGGAATTGGCCTGGGACTTTATTTATGCAGCCGCATCATTCATGCACATAAAGGCCATCTTTGGGCAGAAAGCGAAGAAGGCAAAGGCTCCACTTTTTATTTTTCCATTCCTTTAAAACCGGAGTTGGCAGCCACCTGAACAGAACACCTTTCCCATTCCTGACGAACCGGGTAAAGAGGCCGCTTTGTTCTATAGGAACATTTTGTAGGTAGAAAGAATCAACAAATATTGTGATCGTTCTGAGGAACCTTTTACGCTAATCACATTAAAAGCCATTCCTTCGCAACGAAGCGTTAAGTAACGCATCTATCCATCGCGGCGCATAACTATATCTTTCCTTCCTGCAATGACATTTATCTTCCTAAAAATGGCATTCAAAGTAACACAACTTAGTCAAAACAGTCAAAAAGTACGACGGCAAATCACGATTCTACGACGCCGATTCACGATTCTACAACGTAGGATTGCAAAAGTACGTCGTCAAATTGTGATTTTCCATGCAAGCCTGAGGATATAATGTTGCTTATATTAACAGGTAACTACTGATAAAACTGAACCATTTGTTTGTTTACTACAACTTTTTAAAAAATCTGTTTACAAATTTTCTAAATCCGATTTAATGATTTAGTTTTAAATCCTATTTCGATCTACCCTCTGACTTCATCAAAAAAAGCTTCCCTATTTGATGCGCTATCCAATTGGATATTGAATAATGAACGAATAAAGTTCGCCCTATTAAAAAGCTGTTTATTTACTTAATTGTAATTGACCATCAGTAATCATTCACTCAAAAAAATAAAAACAATGGCAGCAATCAGAATTACAGGCAGCGACACAAGTACCGGCGATCTCACACTACAGGACATCAATGGCAACTCTGCTACAACTTTCAACGGACAGCGTGGTCACGTAATTACATGGGAAATCCAGCCAAACTCCGGCGTTAGTGCACTTACCGGATTTTCGCAGAAAAATGTGAACGGTAATACAAATGTTTTTTCTTCGTATCCGGCGCAACAAGGTAATTCCAGCAATTGGCAGGGAACTGTAGACGCGAATCTTAATTCCAATAATTCCTACTCGGACAGTTACGATATCACATGGCAGGATGCACAAGGAATATCTCATACCTATGATCCTATGATCCAGATTAATCCCGTACTACCAGATGCGACTCATTAAAGCATTTTATTTATTGATATTTTTCTTTTCGTATGTTCAGGATGTTTATTGCCAGGATCAAAAAATTGCTGATAGCCTCGTAAAGATCTATCAGCAGGATATCCTAAAAGATACAGCGAAGCTTGATTTACTGAGAAATTTATCTTTTAATGAAACGCGCAATCTCAATCTTTCATTGCAATACGCGGAAGAACTGATCAGGCTTGCAAAACAGGAAGGTAACGAAAAGTATCTGCATGCCGGCTATTTTCAGAAAGGAAATAAAGAAAGGCTTTTGGGCGATCTTGATGAAGCTCTCGATGCTTATTTTCATGCCCTGGAGGTTTCAAAAAAATTAAACCGCCTCTCTTCAGAAGGGGCTGATTATGGAGCAATTGCTGATACGTATACGGAATCTAAAAATCATGCGAATGCCATGCTCTATTACGATAAGGCTATTTCAATTCTCAGGCAAACAGGCGATACCAGCATAGCCAGGCAACCAGGCGATTCGATAGCACTTGCCTCCATTATTTTAAATGCAGGTGACGAATTGCGCAAAAATGAAAATTACGATTCTGCACTCATCTATTTTAAGGAATCCAGTAAGATCTTTGAAAAGAAAAATTACCTGATAGGAAAGGCTTATAGCCTTGGCAACACGGGAATGGTTTATGCGGCGCAAGGAAAAGATGATCTTGCTTCCCAAAACATGAATGAGGCCATTACAATTCTGCAAAACCAGGGAGATTATTATCCCATTTGTGTTTACCTGATTTCTATATCGGACATTTACACAAAAAAAGGAGATGCACAAGAAGCGCTGGATTATGCTTTGCAAAGTCTTAAGCTCGCACAGCAACATGGATTAAAAGAGCAAATTTCAGATGCAAACCAGAAGCTTTCAGAGCTTTATGAAAACGCCGGGAATCTTGCTGAATCCTATCAATATTATAAGAATTACATTGTCTACCGCGACAGCGTGGTAAACCTGAATACCGTGCAGAAAATGGCCGACATGCGCACAGATTATGAAGTGTCACAAAAGCAGGCGCAGGTAAATTTATTAGAACAACAGAAACGAAATCAACGCCTGATGATGATCGGTTTGTTTATTATTCTTGGGCTAACTATTGGTATATTAGTAATGCTTTTCTGGTTCTACAGAAAAATATCGAAAGAAAAGAAACTGTCAGAAAGTTTATTGCTGAATATTTTGCCAGCGGAGACAGCAAAAGAATTAAAACAAAACGGGAAAATAGTAGCTGTAAAATTTGATGAGGTAACAGTTCTATTTACTGATTTTGTACAATTTACCCGCGCAGCGGAAAACACCAATCCTGAGCAACTGGTAAAAAGTATTGATTATTATTTTAAAGGTTTTGATGAGATCACGACCAAATATGAATTGGAAAAAATAAAAACCATCGGCGATTCTTATATGTGCGCCTGTGGCCTGCCTACGCTTAACCCATCCAATGCACGCCAGGTAGTTCAGGCGGCAAAAGAAATGGTAGCGCTGGTAAAAAATGAATTGACGAAATCTGATGACCTGAATCATTTTGAGATCAGGGTGGGTATTCATACGGGCCCGGTAGTGGCGGGAATTGTAGGGATAAAGAAATGGCAATATGACATTTGGGGAGATACTGTAAACATAGCCTCGCGGATGGAAAGCAACTCTAGGCCGGGACGGGTAAATTTGTCAGAAACCACTTACCAGATCATCAAAGATGAGTTCCCCTGCGAATACCGCGGCGAGATCGAAGTGAAGAACCACGGCTCGGTTAAAATGTATTTTCTTTTGTGATGGTATTATATTAGAGATAATGTGGAAGAAATTAATTTTGTCAAACTAATCTAATAATAAACATGGCAAAAAATTTAAAACACAAAGTTTCGATACCAAATCCTGCACTCAAATCATTCGGAGTGTTGGTTGGTAAATGGAAAGCGGTTGGAACACATCCAGGCGGTTAACGAAAGATATTTTCCTTTATTGGCGCACAACTATTTTTACTATAAAACGAGAAACAGAAAATGCAACAGCGAACCGCTAAAATGAAAAATGAAATCATAGGCGAAAACAAAGCCGTAAAACCGGATTTGCCAATTCTGACATTCACCACCACTGAAGATTTCACTTCATGGTTGGCAAAACATTATAAAATGTCATTGGGCATTTGGATTCGGCTTTTCAAAATAAAATCCGGAGTACCAACAATCACCTATGCAGAGGCACTTGATGTAGCATTATGTTATGGCTGGATTGACGGGCAGAAAAAAACTTATGACTCAGAATCATGGCTTCAAAAATTCACACCAAGAAGACGCAAAAGCATTTGGTCTAAAAGAAACCGGGAGCATATTGAACGACTTGACAAATCAGGAATGATGCAGGCAGCAGGTATTGAAGAAGTAGAAGCCGCAAAAGCAGATGGCAGATGGGACCAAGCGTATGAATCGTCAGGCAACATGACCATACCTACAGACTTTCTAAATGAATTGGCTAAGGATAAAAAGGCAGAAGCGTTTTTCAAAACACTCAAAAAAACAAATATCTACTCAATTGTGTGGCGACTGCAAACCGCAAAAAAACCTGAAACAAGAAATAAAAGAATGAAGGCAATTCTTGAGATGCTAAAGAAAGGAGAAAAATTTCATCCATAAATTAATACAGTTTGAAACCTTTAATTAACAACAACACAACAATACTGTAAATCATTTCGGGCCGACATTCAAGGCGCAGTCATCACTGAAAGCTAATTTCTTTTTGCATCCCAATTCTCCTTCTTCCAATTATTAAAACAAGAAAACTTCCAACCGCGCAGGCACACATAACTGCTGCCATTGGCATTGCCGTTCCGTTGTTTAAAATACTTACCAACGCTGTGGAAATCGCTCCGATGCCAAGTTGAATTGCTCCCATCAATGCAGAAGCGGTGCCGGCATTCTTGGTAAAAGGCGCTAAAGAAAGCGCAGATGAATTGGGAAAAGCGAAACCTTGAGTGCTCAGAAAAACCCAAATCAGAAAGATGGTTGAAAACAATCCGAGAATATGAAACCAGGTTCCTAAAACCAACGCGATTCCTGTAAGACATTGGCAAAATAAAGTGGCCTTAATAATTTGTTCGCTGGAATATTTTCTGAGTAAAAGAGTATTGATTTGGCTGGCAGTAATTAATCCCATCGCTACAAATGCAAAGATCCATCCATACTGCTTTTCAGAAACATGATAGATTTCCATGAATACAAAAGGCGAACCTGCAATATAAGCATATAACCCGGATGAAGCGATTGCTCCCGCAAAAGCATATGTGTAAAATTGTGGCACTTTTGAAACCTCTAAAAAACCATTGATAATTGGTTTCGGTTTCAGTGAAAGAGTAAGTTCAGGCTTTCTCCCTTCAGGCAATTTAAAAAGTGTCAGCAAAAGAGTAATGCCGGCAATACCGGCAAGAATATAAAAAATAGTTTGCCAGCCAAAAGCAGCAGAAACATATCCTCCTAAAGTTGGGGCAATAATTGGTGACAAGGCAAGCACCAACATCAGTAAAGAAAAGATTTTAGCATTTTCTTTCACAGGAAAAATATCTCTCACCAAAGCGCGGGAAGCAACCATTCCCGCACATGAACCTAAAGCCTGTAAAAACCTGATTCCTATCAAGGCATCAGCAGTGGGAGCAAAAGCGCAGGCGACAGAGGTGAACAAATAAACGATCAGTCCAATCACCAAAGGTTTTTTTCTTCCAAACTTGTCAAGCAAAGGCCCATAGATCATTTGGCCAACAGAAATGCCAATGAAAAAACTGGTGATCGAAAGCGTAATGTGTGCAACAGTTGTATGAAGATCACGGGCAATGTCCGGAAATCCCGGCAAATACATATCAATAGAAAAAGCACCCATTGCCGAAAGCAACCCCAAAGTAAAAATCGTAAAAAATCGTTCCCTTCCTTTCATAATAGCCAGCGAAGATAATTCTATAAAATATTTTATTAAAACGGTTATGAACTTTTTGAAAAGTTGCGGAGTTTTAAAAGCCTTTCAGAAAACGCTTTCGTTACATTTGCACGAAATGAAAAAGAAAAAATATTCCTTAGAAAATATACTGGCAAATTTAAAAATAGATGCCCTCAATGAAATGCAGCTAGCGACTTTGAAAGCGAATAAAAAAGACGAAGACATTATTTTGCTTTCTGCAACCGGTTCAGGAAAAACGCTGGCTTTCCTGCTGCCCATTCTTGAAA
>Ga0157371_10003031_pt1 | contig 15603 bp, 14 predicted proteins | sample C45metaG_FD_113462 | JGI IMG/M metagenome (GOLD analysis project Ga0157371, IMG submission 113462) | Corn rhizosphere microbial communities from Kellogg Biological Station, Michigan, USA - C4-5 metaG | ecosystem: Host-associated > Plants > Roots > Rhizosphere > Soil | place: USA: Michigan...
GGCGATGAAAAAAACAATTCGCAGTTCACTTATGTTTCTGAAAGCGGCGACATGATTGATTATTATTTTTTCTATGGCCCTTCTTTTGATCACATCATGGATCTTTATAGGAATCTCACCGGCATTGCACCCATGTATCCAAAATGGGCTTTTGGTTTGTTTCAATCGCAGGATAGGTACAAAAGTCAACAGGAAGTTTTATCAGTAAAAGACAATTATCGCAATAATCATATTCCGGTGGATGTGATCGTTCAGGATTGGTTTTATTGGGCGCCGCTGCCGATTGGTTCTCATGTGATGAATCCCACTGCTTATCCCGATCCTAAGGCGATGATAGATGAACTTCACAAAGCCAATTTGCATGCGATGATTTCCATCTGGCCTTGCTTTGGTTCAGGAACGAATAATTTCAATGCATTGAAAAATGCCGGCTATCTAACAAGCATTACGTGGGATAATTTTGTAGCACATACGAGAGATACTTATTATGATGCACACAATCCCGGTGCAAGAGAAATGTATTGGGATCAGGCGAGAGACAGTCTTGTAAAACGCTACGGCTGGGATGCATGGTGGGTAGATCAATGTGAGCCGGATACGGAAGATCCTAACGATCGAAAAAAAGCGAAATTTTATACAGGACAGGGAACGGATTATTTCAATTCTTATTCATTAGAGCACACGAAAGGACTGTACAATAAATGGCGAAGAGATATTCCTAAAAAAAGAATTTTTTTGTTGGCAAGACAAGCATTTGCCGGACAACAACGCAATGCGGCCACTTTGTGGTCATCAGATATTACTACCACTTTTTCTTCTTTCAAAAACCAGGTTCCACAAGCGATCAATGCCTGTGTTTCTGGCATTCCTTACTGGACTTCTGACATTGGTGGTTATCTTTCCCGCGTTTCTCCGCAAGGCATTCCCGATTGGTCTCAGCCTTCTTTTCGCGAATTGTTTACACGCTGGTTTCAGTTTGGCGCTTTCAGCCCGATCTTCAGAATTCATGGCAAAGGAGAACGTGCTCTTTTTTCCAAAAACTGGGATGAAAAAACAAGAAGCATTTTGTTGAAATTTGATGATTTGCGCTATCGCCTGTTGCCTTACATTTATTCGTTAGGAAGCGAAGTGAAAAGGAATAATTATACCATCATGCGCTCGCTTGCTTTTGATTTTAGAAATGATCCCGAAGTCTATAACATTCCTGATGAATACATGTTTGGCCCTGCATTTTTGGTAAATCCTGTAACGCAGCAATTGTATTCAGGTGAAAAGGCGAATCAATTGGGAACAACAAGAAAAGTTTATCTTCCAAAAAATACCGAATGGTTTGATTTCTGGACAGGAAAAAAATTAAACGCCGGTCAAACCATTGATGCTGCTGCGCCAATTGATATTCTGCCTTTGTATGTTCGCGAAGGTTCCATCGTTCCAATGGGAGAAGTGATGGAATATGCTACTGAGAAACCGGCTGATAATATTGAATTGCGCATCTATCCTGGCGCTGACGGACATTTTACTTTGTATGAAGATGCGAACGATACTTACAATTATGAGCATGGAGAATTTGCTACATTCACTTTTAACTGGAATGATACAACAAAAGAGCTAAGCATTTCTCAAAGAAAAGGTTCTTTTCCGGGAATGCTGAAGAAAAGAACTTTCAAAGTTGTGTTGGTGAACGAAAATAAGGGAGTTGGAGTGGATGAAACTAAAACTGCCGATACAATAATTCAGTATGATGGAAAACCAGTGAAAGTTTCCTTCAAATAAAAAAATCAGGTTATTTCTTCGTTTACTGCTGTTGTGAAAACAGATCCGGGCCTTTCAAATTTCTGTGTGGCATTTTTCCAAGATGACGATACGCTTTTTCAGTCACTTCTCTTCCGCGTGAAGTGCGCATGATGAAACCTTCCTGGATCAAAAAGGGCTCATACACTTCTTCCAATGTTCCTGATTCTTCGCCAACGGCAGTTGCAATCGTAGTGATTCCAACCGGGCCGCCTTTGAATTTTTCAATGATCGTGCTCAGGATTCTGTTATCCATTTCATCGAGCCCGTATTCATCTACATTCAATGCTCTGAGCGCATGTTGCGTGATCTTTAAATCAATCACGCCATTGGAAAGCACCTGTGCAAAATCACGAACCCTTCTTAATAAACCATTGGCGATTCTTGGTGTTCCGCGGCTTCTTCCGGCAATTTCCGTGGCTGCGTCAGAAGTTATTTTGGTATTTAAAATATTACATGAACGTAAAATGATCTTTTGCAAAGTTGGTGTATCATAATATTCCAACCTGGATTTGATTCCAAATCTTGAAAGCAATGGTGCAGTCAATAAACCACTCCTTGTTGTAGCGCCAATTAATGTAAACGGATTCAGATTGATCTGTACACTTCTTGCATTTGGGCCGGTATCGATCATAATGTCAATCCGGTAATCTTCCATCGCCGCATATAAATATTCTTCAACCACATTGCTCAAACGATGAATTTCATCAATAAATAAAACGTCGTTGGGTTCCAGGTTCGTCAGCAAACCCGCCAGGTCGCCGGGTTTTTCAATAACCGGTCCGCTGGTTTCTTTAATATTTACACCCAATTCGTTGGAAACAATTCTGCTCAAAGTTGTTTTTCCCAAACCCGGAGGGCCATGAAATAAAATGTGATCGAGCGCTTCGCCACGCTGCTTTGCGGCTTTAATAAAAATTCTTAAATTTTCTATGATTTGTGCCTGTCCGCTAAATTCATCGATCGCTGCCGGACGGATATTATTTTCAAATTCTTTATCAGCAGAGGTTAAGGTATCTTTTTCTTTATTTAAATTTTGGTTTTGCATTCAATATTTTTTCTACCTTGTAAAACTAAAGTTTTTAAAGTTAAAAATTGTTAAAGCAAACATTGAAGAGGTTTTTAAGATTTGGAAATGTATAACTTAAGCCTTTCAAACAATGCTTTTCACCACTAATCAAGTCATTGATAACAAAGCTGCTTTCAGCAATTAAATTTGTATAATGCACAGAACAACTTTTCGATATTGGGTCTGCCAGATTTTGGGTTGGGGAGGTTGGACTTTATTGAATCTTGCCTTTTTTTATTTTTTTCTCCAGGATGTTTATTGGAAAGCCGGAGAAAGAAAGAACCTGCTGTTTGCCATCCTTTTTATTCAATTTTTTTGGTACATCGCTGCCACGCATTTGCTCAGGTTATTTTTAAAGAAAATTCATTGGATAAAATTTGCAACAGACCAGGTGATTGCCCTGTTTATTTCGAGCGTAATGGTTACCGGTTTGCTTGCTTACTATGGCGCAAAAACTACTGCTATTGTCTCCGGAACTTCTTTGGTTCAATATGAAAAAAATCAGAGTCTTAAAGATGCAATGGCCAAAGAAAAATCACTTGGATTGGCGGGAACGAATTATTATTTGGCTCAAAAAACGAATGCAAAAGATTCCCTGAATTATGCCGCTGCTGAGAATATAAAAAGGAGCACGGGGTGGTATCGCAATAACAATGGCGTATGGAAATATGAGGAGCAACACAAAGGCCGTTTTTGGTGGGACATCATTTTTACTTTCATTTTAATTGCGTTATGGCTTTTGCTCTACATGATCTGGCATTACCTGGAAAGAAACCGGAGGGCGGAAGTGGACCGACTGAATCTTGAAAAAACGGTGAAGGAACTGGAATTAAAAACCATAAAATCTCATATCAATCCACATTTTATTTTTAATTCTTTAAACAGCATCCGTGCCCTGGTAGATGAAAATCCAAAGCGCGCAAGAACCGCTATCACAGAGCTTTCCAACATTTTGCGAAGCAGTCTGCAGGTAGAAAAAATGGAAACAGTTCCTTTGAATAAAGAATTGGATATTGTAAGAGATTATCTCGCTTTAGAACAAATGCGCTTTGAAGAAAGACTGAAAGTTGAAATGGAAATTGATGAAGATACACTCGGCCAGCCTGTGCCACCAATGATGTTGCAGACATTGGTTGAAAATGCGATTAAACATGGCATCAGCAAAAGGATTAATGGCGGAATTATCCGGATCATTTCAAGATTTAATGATAAAGACTTTGAATTGATCGTTCAGAATTCCGGCAATCTTGAAAAGAAATCTGATGACGGCTTTGGATTTAAAAGTACCCGCGACCGGTTGAAATTCCTGTGCAATGGAAATGCTTATTTTAAAGTAGAAGAAATTGATGGAGCGAAAGTGCAGTCGAAGATTGTGATACCGGTAGAGTGGTGAGTGGTGAATTGAACCTTGAACTAAAAAAATAACTACTTATATGCTGAAAGTAATTTTAATAGACGATGAACGACTTGCCAGGAGCGAGCTTAAGAGAATGCTGCAGGAATTTCCGGATGTGGAAATCATTGGTGAAGCAGCCAACGCGGAGGAAGGAATTGAAAAGATAGAAACTTTAAATCCTGATCTTATTTTTTTGGACATTCAAATGCCCGGAAAAACAGGATTTGATATGCTGACCGAGTTGGAAAAAGCGCCGCATGTCATTTTTGTAACCGCTTATGATGAATATGCTTTAAGAGCGTTTGATGTAAATGCTTTGGATTATTTAATGAAACCGGTAGAGCCAAAACGCCTCGCTGACGCGCTTTTGAAGGTAAAACAGAAAGATGAAGAGGAAATGCTTTCTTACAATAACCGTGGTATATTGGGTGAGAATGACCAGGTCTTTGTAAAAGATGGCGAGCGCTGCTGGTTTGTAAAATTATCGGATGTGCGTCTTTTTGAAAGTGTAGGAAATTATGCGAAAGTTTTCTTTGGGACCAACAAACCGCTGATCTTAAAATCGTTGAATGCTCTTGAAGAAAGGCTGGATGAAAAAGTTTTTTTTCGTGCCAACCGGAAGCATATTATCAACCTGAGAATGATCGAAAAAGTAGAACCTTATTTTAATGGCGGCCTTTTGCTGGATCTTGCCGGAGGAGAAAAAATTGAAGTGAGCCGCAGGCAGGCGGTGAAGTTTAAAGAAATGATGAGTTTGTAAAATAGTTATGAATTATTTTATTATTGAATTATTGTGAGAACTTTGAAATTGTTGCTGACATTTGATGCAGTTCTGAATATCATTCATCAACTATAAATAATTTCTCATGAAAAGTATCCTGATTTTCTTAATCATTTTATCGTTTTTTTCATGCAAGCAATCTTCTTCCAATACGGCGTTGCAAAAAAAAGTAGATAGTTTGCAGATAGCAGTTAATAATGCATACAAGCCTGGACTGGGAGAATTTATGTCTGAAATTCAGGTGCATCACGCCAAGCTTTGGTTTGCGGGAAAATATCAAAATTGGGAACTTGCGAATTTTGAAGTTGGAGAAATCCAGGAAGCATTGAATGATATTCCAAAGTATTGCTCAGACAGGCCTGAAGTAAAATCACTTGGAATGATCATGCCCGTAATGTATAATCTTTCCAATGCCATTAAAGAAAAAAATGAAGCAAAATTCGATAGCAGTTTTACTGTGCTAACAGCAACCTGCAACGATTGTCATAAAGCCACTAATCATGGTTTCAATCTTATTAAAATTCCTGATGCCGTGCCGGTTCCTAACCAGGTTTTTAAGCCACAATAAAAAATCAACTTAAAACTTTATTTACTGAAATTTTTCATTTTAAACCATAAACATTGAAAACACTGTTTACTTTACTAATTGCATGCTTTATCAGCACTGTTTCTTTTGCCCAAAATATTGATAAGATCATCAACGCCAAAGAAGTCTCACGTATTGAGAATGTATTGGCGTCCGATGATATGAGGGGAAGAAAAACTTTCACACCAGATATCGACAAAGCCGCCGATTTTATTGCTGGCGAATTCAAAAAATCAGGATTGAAATATTTCGATGGATTGAACAGTTACCAACAATCTTTTTCGATGAAAAAAGCCTCCATTATTTCTGCTTCGGGAAATATGGATGGAAAACCGGTTGATGCTGACAAAATATTTGCCTTGACAACAGACAGCGTTTTAAATATTGATGAAAATTCGGGTTTTACAAAAGTGATCATTACAGACACTTCCAATTTTTTCAAGGCATTTAGTTTGCTAAAAAGCAATCAAAAATTTTTGGTACTTGTTAATCCCGCTCATGAAAGGATCTTTCAGCGCTTGAAAAGTTCCGGTCGTGAAAGCTTTGAAGATAAAGCGCCCGTGGTTTTTGTTTTGACAAATGAAAATCCAACAACTTATCATTTTGAAATTAAAAACAATATCACTTCTTCGTCGCTGGCAAATGTCATAGGCGTGCTACCGGGAAAAAGCAAAAAAGATGAGTATGTGATTTTTTCTGCTCATTATGATCACCTGGGAATTGGCAAACCGGATGCAAAAGGTGACTCCATTTATAACGGCGCAAATGATGATGCAGCGGGAACTACCGCGATTATCATGCTTGCTGATTATTTCAGCAAACTGAATAACAACGAACGTACTTTGATCTTTGTGACTTTCACTGCAGAAGAAATTGGTGGTTTTGGTTCTCAATATTTTTCCAAACAAATCGATCCTGAAAAAGCGGTTGCGATGTTTAATATTGAAATGATCGGCACGGATAGTAAATGGGGAAATAACAGCGCTTACATTACCGGTTATGAAAGATCTGATTTTGGAAAAATATTGCAATCAAATCTTCAGGGAAGTAAGTTCCACTTCGAACCTGATCCTTATCCAAAACAAAATTTATTTTATCGCTCTGATAATGCAACGCTTGCTGCGCTTGGTGTTCCGGCTCATACTATCAGCACTTCCAAAATGGATAATGAACCCAACTATCACAAAGCAAGTGATGAAATTTCCACGCTTGACATGAACAATATGGCTGAAATTATCAAAGCAATTGCCATCAGTAGTGAAACGATCATCAGTGGAAAAGATACACCAAGCAGGGTGGAGAAGCGAGATTGATTTTGATTTATTGCGGCAACATTTGTTGATAGATCTTTATTTTTTCCTGGAGGCTCATCCTTGCAAAACGCGGAGAAGGAGAGGGCAGAGATTCGCCTGTTTTTATTTCAGGAAATAAATTGTGAAAAACTTTTTCTACAAAGCGGCTGGTGAAAAATATTTTTTGAACAGGATGATCCGCTAAAATCTTTTTGATCGCTTTGTCATTGTATTCAACCACTTCAAGATTTTGATCCATATTATTGCCGGCCTTTCTTTTTATTTTTAAAAAGATGTCAACAATTCCAATTCCATGTGTTTTAAAAAGTGATTGCTTTTCGGCTTTGGTTGACAAATCCTTTTGATAAACGCCGGAAATAATTTTCCAGAACTGGTTTCTTTTCGCACCATAAAACCATTCATCTTCATTAAGAATTTTGTGCGTTACTTCTCTGCCGGGAAAACTGCCAACAATAATGACAGTAACGTTTTCAGGAATAAATGCAGTAAAGGGATGTGTCTCGATTTCTTCCAACTCTTTTGTCTTTTGTAAAAGTTCGCTGAAACTTTATAAAAATGTGAATTTACTACTTTGTCCAATCACATTTGTTGAGAATCATATTCAAAGCGATCCATTTTTTCCCATTAACATGTCTTTCTAAATTTCGTTCAGGATTTATCTGAAAGCCAACTTTTTCATAGCATTTAACAGCATAAATATTCCAGTCAAAAACATTTAAAGACGCTTCGCATTTATTAAATTTATTAAAAGCAATCTCTAATAGTTTCCTGACAATTTGCTCACCTCTTCCTTTTCCTCTCATTTCTTCACTCACAATAATTCTACCTAAATGAGCCGCTTTTTCGGTCAAGTAAATTTCTGCATATCCTATCATTATTTCATTCTCAAAAGCACTAAAAGCATATCGATTGGTTACACTTAAAGATTGGTCTAATTGCTCATAAGTCAAAGGAAAAGTAAATAAAGGACCTGCAAATTGCATCAACATTTCTTCACTAACGATCCATGAAATCAAGGTATCGTAATAGCTCTTATTAAATTTTGTAAGAGTAATCATTTAGTTGAATAGTATTTACTTCACAAATCTTTCATCATAAATATATCGCAACCGCTGTGGCCGCTGTTTCCTAACTGCCCGGGAATATAATGGAAACCATTTTTTTCATACATCAAAAGTGCATTTTTTAATTCCGGCATTGATTCGAGGTACATTTTTTTATAACCGGCTTTCTTTGCTTCCTCCACACATTTTTCTAAAAGTATTTTTCCAAAGCCTTTGCCTCGGAATTTTTTTGAAACATATATTTTCACCAACTCGCACGTATCTTCATCCAAACCTTTTGTAGGGAAAAAGCCAGCGCCACCTGCGATTTCATGATCTGTTTCAATTACAAAATAGGCGGATCTTCTTTCAGTAAAGACATCACTTAAATGATCGGTAGTCGGATCAAAATAAACGGTTCCGGGCTTTGCTGCATTAAATTCCAATAACGAATTACGGATGATATCAGCCATCGCTGAATTATCATCCGGAAGAATTTTTCTAATCAACATTTTTTAAAAATTATTCTTTTTTATTGCCATTTTTTTTACCATCGTTTTTTAAATCCATACGATTTCCATTTATATTTTCATTTAATTGACAAATCCCCATTTGATACCAAACCTGAAAACCATGCCAGGCGTAGGATACAACGGAGCAGCAAAATTGTTATCCGTAAAACCAAAATCTTCTTTTGCAAAATTGATCGTATTCAGGTTTTCTAATTTTATAAATACAGTCAGGGATTTTATCCTGAAATTAAAAAAGAAATTTACCTCCGGAAGGTTACTGATCAACACACTATCCTGCGGGAAAAATTTGCCCATCACGGGAGAATAATTATAAGGCTTGTAAGGGGTATTATATTTTACATCAAGACCCGTGCTGAGGTTTAAGTTTTTAAAATAATTTCCTTCAAAAGCAAGTCGCTCCCTTGTATAAAATAGCGGAACCCTTACAGGATTTTTTCCGGCAGTTTGTTGAATAATAAAATCACTGTACAAATTCAAATGGCCCACAATTTTTGTTTTTGTAGAAGCCGTAAACTGTGTAATATTTACTAATCCGTTGAACTGATCTGTCTTGTAAAAATTTTTGAAATAAGTATAGTTGGCAATAGAAATATTCCGCGCCATCAGAGTGAATTTTGGATTATTCGCGACGGCAGTAAGCACCGTTATATTTTCTTTTTTTGTGTCTAAATTATTATTAAAATTGAAAGAAGAACTGCCTTCATAAATATAGGAAGGAGAGCGGTTTACGTTTTGAAAACTTACCTGCACATCGCCCAGTTTCTGATTCAACGTTCGCGCCAGGGACGCATAAACATTGAAGTCTCCGGCATTTAATCCTGTCGGATAAAATTCCCCGTTCAGGTTTGCGTCCCACTTTTTATTTCTTGTTTTATTTCTGTATTCTCCATGCAAAACAACATTGTAGAAATTCTTTTTACCGCTTGAAAAATATCCTGAAAAATTCTCCAGCCGCAAGCCTGCTTCAATGTATTGTCCCGGATTTTTTGTTTCAGGAAATTGCCTGATCACAAAATCATTGGAAACAAATTTCCATTGCTCTTTTACTAAAAAATTCAAACCGTATTTTGGATTCAGCGCGGTATCGTAATGTTGCTGAAAGAAGGCTGAGTCTGCTTTTGCAAAACCTTCATTGTCCAAAGTATCCCTGAATTCATACGCTGATGACGTATAAGTGATGGTATGCTGAAAGCGCAGTTTTGGATAAAATAAATATTCCTTCGTTGTGTCGTTGATCATGATGGAATCTTTTTTTCCAAAATCATAACTCTGCCGGAGAAAAGCAGTGAAATTATTGTAAATATTTCCTGTGGTAATCCGTGTTGAAAAAATGTTGCGGTTCTGCAAAGTGTCGCTTCCTAAATTCACAGGAATTGCCAAACGCCTTTTCCTGTTGGGATCCAAAAGAAAAGAATCGTTTTGAATGCCACCGTTTTCTGATGAGGTAAGTTTATTTCCGAGAAGAACCAAATAGGCAGAATATCTTTTTCTCTTTCCCTGGTAGTTGCTAAAAAAACGATAGTTATTATGATTCGTATTTTGAGTTTGAAAAACGCCCGGCGAATTGATCAGGCGATAATTAATTCCGACATTCCAATTCGGTTTTATGTTTTGTGTTTGAAGCACTTTTACCACCTGCTCTTTTCCCGAACCGAGAAAATAGCCAAGCTGGGTGTAAGGTCTTGTTGTTTTATAAAATCGCGTGTTTTCAATCGTGTATTCATAAACATCAAAAGCATGAAAACCAGCGTCCCAACCTGCTTTCAGAATTGGTGTGAACAAAATAGGATAAGCTGCGTTGCCATTATTTCCGAGCGTAATATATCCGGTAGGAACACTGTAAAATTTTCCAAAATCATTGATGGAAGAATCCAAAAGTTCTCTGTTCAATGAATTGAGATAATGGTAAGAAATGGTGATGGAATCTTTAAGATCATTTCGATGTTGAAAGCCTAAAGTATCTGATTGCGAACCTGAGTTTCTTCCTGATCGTCCGATGTTTTCAAGATTTATCGGCCTTCCTCGCCCGGGAATTTGTGAATAAGAAAATTGGATTGAAAAAAGCAATAAAATGAAAACACTAAATTTTTTGATCAGCGTATTATCAATAAATATTTTTTTCAAAATAGACATCCAATTAATTCTTATAACTGCGCGATCAATTGTTTAAAGATCAATGTCAGCTTTGGTTCTGCTTCTTTTGCTGCCTGCAAAACTTCTTCGTGTGTGATCGTATTTTCTTCTTCGCGGATGCCAACATCTGTTATCACGCTCATTGCAAAAACCGGCAAACCCAGATGGACAGCAGCTATTACTTCCTGAACAGTGCTCATACCAACAGCATCACCGCCAAGAATATTCAGCATTTTATATTCTGCTCTTGTCTCAAATGTAGGCCCGGTAACACCTACATAAACTCCTTCTTTTAATTCAATGTTATTTTCGAGAGCGATTTTTTTTGCTTTTTCTACCAGGTAATTTTTGTAAGGCTCGCTCATGTCGGGAAAGCGTTCGCCAAGAGCTTCTTCATTTTTTCCCAACAAAGGATTGATGGCAAGCATGCTGATATGATCGCGGATGATCATCAGATCTCCCACTTTAAACGTTGGATTAATTCCGCCTGCGGCATTACTGATCACCAAAGTTTGGATGCCCAGAAACTTAAAAACACGAATGGGAAAAACCACTTCTTTGGTGGTGTAACCTTCATAATAATGAAAGCGGCCTGACATCGCAACCACTTTTTTTCCGCCCAGGTTTCCGAAAATTAATTTTCCGGAATGCCCTTCCACAGTGCTTATGGGAAAATGAGGAATGTCTTTGTAAGCGATCTCGCATTCAGCATCTATTTCTTCCGCAAAGCTTCCAAGCCCGCTTCCCAACACGATTCCAACCTCCGGTTGCGTGGAATATTTTGACCTGATAAAATCTACCGCTTCATTAATTTCTTTCAGCATAAGGAATGGTTAAAAAATTGTGGTCAAAGATAAGTGAAGATTAATTTAGAATTCTTTGACAGCGATTTTGGTTTTAGTTATTCATTCCTTAAAAATGTAGCGCGAAATTTTGTCAATATCTTTTACAGTGAATCGATTAATAAATGGAATTCTTATTTTGAATTTTACAAAAGGTGAAGCTCGTAATCCCTTTACCACAGTGCTTTTCCGCCATAATAATCCAACACTTTTTCTCTTAAAACAAAATCATATTTTGCAATGATGAGATTATTTTGTGCGCGATTCAGGTTGTTTTTCGCAATTAAATAATCAACGGATGTGATGGCACCGGCATTGAAACGAATTTCTGCAGTGCGAAAAGATTCAGCAAAAGCCGCTACCTGGTTTTGCAACAATTTATATTTATCGGCTGATGAAGTAACGTTGACATAAGCCCGCTCAATTGATTGCTGCAACTGGGTCTTAGTGTTGTTTTCCACGAGCTGTGTGTTTTTATAATCAATCTTTGCAAGCTTGATCTGGTTCCTGATCTTCGAAGAATTGAAAAGTGGAATCCTTAATCCAAGATCTATTGTGTAATAAAGATTGTTGCTCAACTGGTCACCAAAATTGATCTTTCTTGCTTCGTAATTATTTTGTTGTACGATAACAGGGTATTTCTGATTACCGACATCTACATAATTTGACGAAGGATTTTCAGTTGTGTTTACAAAATAATCACGTGTGGCAACGGTTGAATAATTGGTTTGGATATTTCCTCCAAATGATAAAGTAGGGAACAGTTGTCCTTTGACAGAGCTGATATTTTTCTGCGCACTTTCTGTTCTCAGTCTCGCTGCTTTTACCTGTGCAAACTGTTGTAATGCCTGTTGATAAATGGAATCGGGAGTTCCGGGATAATTAATATTAAAATTATCTTCCGGCATTCTTTCTACTTCAAGGTCTTTGTTATAAGGAATGTTTAAAAGCTGTACCAGGTTGAGTTTTGCCGTTGCAAGATTGTTTTGGTTATCAACAATGGCGATTTGATCCGTTGCCAACTGACCTTTTAAATCATAAAAATCTGCAGGCAAAATTGCGCCGGACTGATTTAGAATTGCCAAACGATCTACCTGTTTTTGTGTCACTGCCACCTGTTCTTTTGATTGTGTTAAAACATCTTCAGCGCTCAATACCTGCAGGTAATCCAAAATTATATTGATAGTAAGATTATCCTTTGCCTGTTGCAATTCCATTTTAGATGCTTCGTACCCGAGACGATTTGCCGCAATCTGGTTGTGTAATGATAATCCATTGAACAATAAAACCTGGCTGCTGGCGCCATAGCTTGCATAACCTACTTTTTGATTGATAAAAGCATTGGAGAATGGATCAATGCTTCGTCCGTAGTTGTAGCCATGATCTGCACTGGCATTAAGATCGGGCAACATATTTTCTTTTGATTGCTTCAAGTTGATGCCTGCTTTTTGCATCTGCAAATCTGATTGTGAAACGGCAAGATTATTTTTAATTCCAATTTCAATAGCGTCTTTCAGTGTTAGTTTATTTTGCGCGGTTGCAAAAAATGTATAAGAGATAAATGCCACAATTAAAAAAAATGATTTCATGATCTTAGTTCTTGTTTTTAGTTTTTTGCAGTAGTTGCAATAAATAATAATTCAATAGTTTGATAATTAAACAATTCTTCCATCCAGTAAATTGATGATCCGTGTTCCATATTCAGCATTCTTTTCCGAGTGCGTTACCTGGATGATGGTAACGCCTTCATTATTTAATTCTTTAAAAATATTCATGATTTCTTCGCCTTGTTTCGAATTCAGATTTCCTGTTGGTTCATCTGCTAAAATTAATTTCGGCTTTACAATCAATGCTCTTGCAATGCCGACGAGTTGTTGTTGACCACCGGAAAGCTGTGTAGGAAAAAGATCTTTTTTCCCTACGATTTGAAAACGATCGAGCATGTCGGCCACCATCGCTTTTCGTTCAGAAGTTTTTATGTTCTGATAAATTAATGGCGTTTCAATATTTTCTAAAACGGTTAATTCGTCAATGAGGTGATAAGCTTGAAATACAAAGCCAATGTGGGTTTTAAAAAGATGCGAGCGTTGTTTCTCTTTTAAGGCAAAAACATTTTCGCCCATAAAATAATATTCACCTTCGTTTGGGTCATCGAGCATTCCGATCACATTCAGCAACGTTGATTTGCCCGAGCCCGATGGCCCCATGATGGAAATAAATTCTCCTTCTTTTACATCGAGGTGAATATCTTTTAAAACAAAAGTGCGGTTGACACCATTATTATACCACTTAAAAATTTTTCTTAAAGAAAGCATTGTGTTTGGGTTTTGAGTTACAATTTTCATTTCAGAATTTAGAGCCGTTCGACGCTGACAATATTATCGTTTTTATTTTCAAAATTATTTTTTCGGCTTGTCTTTTTTGCAAACCAATCAATTGTCTGAAATTTTTTAGAAGAAACTTCTTCTGAGAAAAACATTTTTTTTGCGGCGTTGGATATTCCATAATTCGGCGGCACTGAAAATTCTTTTCCTGTCTTTTTTAAAGATGGCAATAGTTTCCTTTACTTCTGTTGTAAGAATTTTTAATTCTTTTCCTGTCAAATTTTCTAACAAGGTGTTTGATTGGAGTTTCATGATTTTTTAATTTTTAATTGTAAAGATTTTGTTTGCTGTGATAAAGATTATACAATCGCATGCCAAAACATAACTTATTGTTTTTCAATTGATTCTAAAAATGCTTTTTGAAGTTAGTGTCCGCTTATGATACAGTGTATATCCGTTTTTGAAACAGGTGTACGACGGGAAAACCAATATTTTCTGTTTTATGAAATAATATTTTTAATTGTACTAATCTTGCAATCACATTTTTGAAAAGTTTATGGAAACAGTAAAGCAACCAATAAGGCTCTTTTGTATTTTTACATTTGCAGAACCTCATTAAATTTTATTTTTGGGAAGAATAAACTAACTATCTGTTTGAATGTGCTTTAAAAACATGCATCTATGAATGTAAAGAATGCGACCATACTAATTATTGATGATGACACGGACGTGCTGACTGCTGTGAAAATGTTATTAAAAACAGAAGTGAAGGAAGTGGTCACAGAGAAAAATCCTGAAAATTTAAGACATCTTTTATCAAAGCATTCTTTTGACCTGATCCTGCTTGACATGAATTTCAATAGTTCTATCAACACAGGAAACGAAGGAATATTTTGGCTGAAAAAAATCCGTGAGCTTGGCTCAAAGGCATCAGTGATCATGATTACAGCTTATGGAGATATTGACCTGGCGGTGCGATCTTTAAAAGAAGGCGCCAAAGATTTTATGGTGAAGCCGTGGCACAATGAAAAATTGTTAGACTGCATTAAAAAGACTTTAAAAGAAAAAGGAAGTTCTGCAGATGAAAGACCAGGTTCTGATGCTTCAGTAATTGGAAAAGAACTGATCGGTAATTCTGAAGTGATGAAAGACATTTTTTTTAAGATCGAAAAAATTGCTCCGACTGATGCGAATATTTTAGTGCTTGGCGAAAATGGAACCGGAAAAGATCTGATCGCAAAAGCGATTCATCAAAATTCTCTGCGTGCTAAAAAGCCTTTTATCAAAGTGGATGTCGGTGCATTGACCGAATCGCTTTTTGAAAGCGAATTATTTGGTCATAAAAAAGGAGCTTTCACCGGTGCGAACGAAGACAGGGAAGGACGCTTTGAAGCTGCCAACGGAGGAACTTTATTTTTAGATGAAATTGGAAATATCACACTGCAACAGCAATCCAAATTGTTGAGTGTTTTGCAAAATCGCCAGGTGATCCGGCTGGGAAGCAACATTCCCATCAATATTGATATCCGGCTGATATGCGCTACCAACGTGCCTCTTACGGAATTGGCGAATGAAAATCGTTTTAGAAAAGATTTAATTTACCGGATCAATACTGTTGAAATAACCGTGCCGGCATTAAGAAAAAGAGGACCAGATATTATTTTGCTCGCACATCATTTTGCCAATATCTACGCCAAAAAATATTTAAAACCCCAATTGGATTTTGATGCCAGGGCGATTGAGAAATTAAAAGAATATCCGTTTCCCGGAAATGTACGTGAACTTCAATATA
>Ga0157371_10003033_pt1 | contig 15602 bp, 15 predicted proteins | sample C45metaG_FD_113462 | JGI IMG/M metagenome (GOLD analysis project Ga0157371, IMG submission 113462) | Corn rhizosphere microbial communities from Kellogg Biological Station, Michigan, USA - C4-5 metaG | ecosystem: Host-associated > Plants > Roots > Rhizosphere > Soil | place: USA: Michigan...
AATTTTCAAAGAATCGTTAAAAGAGGGTCTTTCATCTGTGGGCTATAAGTTGTCAGGTGTATTTGTAAAAACGTTCGAGGAGAATCATCTATCTTCTTCAATAAAACTAAAAACGCCCCCAACTGACGTCCAAGGAGTCGATATACGGATATGACAGATGGTAAACATACTCGTAAAGAAGCGGTTGCGTTAACGTATAAACCAGGGCGTTTAGATGCGCCGACCATTGTAGCAAAAGGAAAAGGGAAAATAGCAGAAAATATCTTGGCCAAAGCCAAAGAGCATGATGTACCAATTCAAGAGGATGCGAGCTTAGTAGAACTTCTCGGTCAATTAGATATTAATCAATCCATACCAGAAGAGTTATATCAAGCAGTGGCGGAGGTTTTTGCATTTATTTATAAGGTGGATAAAGAAAAAATGAAAAAAAATTTATAGTTCTTTTCTTCGACACAAATTCCGAATATTCCATGTTTAGAGCAAATGTTAGTCTTTTGTAGACAAGTTGTGACACCTTTATTACAATGAGAGAGGTAGTAAATTACTTGACACAAGTTTGATTGGAGGATGCAAGATGAATATCCATGAATATCAAGGGAAACAACTCCTCAGACAATATGGCGTAGCAGTTTCTAATGGGATTGTTGCTTTCTCACCTGAAGAGGCAGTAAAAGCGGCAAAAGAGTTAGGCTCAAGCGTTATTGTTGTTAAAGCACAAATCCACGCAGGTGGTCGTGGTAAAGCTGGCGGAGTAAAAATCGCAAAAAATTTAGATGAGGTACGTGAGTACGCGAAGGAACTATTAGGTAAAGTACTAGTAACTCACCAAACTGGTCCTGAAGGTAAAGAAATTAAACGCTTACTTATCGAAGAAGGTAGCGATATCAAGAAGGAATATTATGTAGGTCTTGTATTAGATCGTGCAACTTCTCGTGTAACATTAATGGGCTCTGAAGAGGGCGGAATGGACATCGAGGAAGTAGCAGCAAATACTCCCGAAAAACTTTTCTATGAGGAAATCGATCCAGTTGTAGGTTTAACTGGCTTCCAAGCGCGTCGTATGGCGTTTAAAATGAACTTCCCAACAAAACTTGTTAATAAAGCAGCGAAATTTATGCTTGGCTTATATCAAGTTTATAAAGAAAAAGATGCTTCTATCGTGGAAATCAATCCGTTAGTAGTAACGAATGATGACAACGTTTTAGCACTAGATGCAAAATTCAACTTCGATGCGAATGCATTATATCGTCATAAAGACATTCTAGAAATGCGCGACTATGATGAAGAAGATGCAAAAGAAATCGAAGCTTCTAAATATGACTTAAGCTATATTTCTTTAGATGGAAATATCGGTTGTATGGTTAATGGTGCCGGACTTGCTATGGCAACAATGGATACAATTAGCTACTACGGCGGTTCACCCGCAAACTTCCTTGACGTTGGGGGCGGTGCTACAGCTGAAAAAGTTACAGAAGCATTCAAAATCATTCTTTCAGATACTAACGTAAAAGGTATTTTCGTAAATATCTTTGGTGGAATTATGAAGTGTGACGTAATTGCAGAAGGTGTTATTATTGCTGCAAAAGAAGTTGGACTTTCTGTGCCACTAGTAGTTCGTTTGGAAGGTACTAATGTTGATTTAGGTAAAAAATTATTAAATGAATCTGGCTTAAATATTATTGCTGCTGACTCAATGGCAGACGGTGCTCAAAAAATCGTTAATCTTGTAGGATAAGAAAGGCAGGGACATAAAATGGGCGTATATATTAATAAAGATACGAAAGTAATCGTTCAAGGAATTACGGGCTCAACTGCTCTTTTCCATACAAAACAAATGCTTGAATACGGAACTAAAATCGTTGCTGGGGTAACTCCTGGTAAAGGTGGTACGGAAGTAGAAGGCGTTCCAGTTTTCAACACAGTTGATGATGCTGTTAAAGCTACTGGCGCTAACGTTTCTGTAATTTATGTACCAGCTCCATTTGCTGCTGATGCAATTTTGGAAGCAGTAGATGCTGAATTAGATATGACTATCTGTATTACTGAGCATATTCCAGTACTAGACATGGTTAACGTTAAACGTTACATGGAAGGAAAGAAAACTCGTTTAGTAGGACCAAACTGTCCTGGTGTAATTACAGCAGACGAATGTAAGATTGGTATTATGCCTGGATACATTCATACAAAAGGCCATGTAGGTGTAGTTTCACGTTCTGGTACTTTAACGTATGAAGCTGTTCATCAATTAACTCAAGCTGGAATTGGTCAAACAACAGCTGTTGGTATTGGTGGAGATCCAGTAAATGGGACAAACTTTATTGATGCATTAACTGCATTCAATGAAGATGAAGAAACATATGCAGTTGTGATGATTGGTGAAATCGGTGGTACTGCAGAAGAAGAAGCAGCTGCATGGATTAAAGCTAACATGACAAAACCTGTAGTAGGGTTCATCGGTGGTCAAACGGCTCCTGAAGGAAAACGTATGGGTCACGCTGGTGCAATTATCTCTGGTGGTCAAGGTACTGCTGAAGGGAAAATTAAAGCAATGGAAGCAGCTGGAATGAAAGTTGCAGCAACTCCATCAGTAATCGGTGAAACTTTAATAGAAGCAATTAAAGAAGCAGGTCTTTACGACGCTTGTAAAACACATTAATATAAGAGTACGGCACATCAAATGGTGTTGCCGTACTTTTTTTATTGTCTAGACTTCAGCATCTTGCGCTTCGAGGCAAACAGAGCACTTAAATTTTTCAGAATAGGAGGGAAGAAATGAACGATGAACAATATCTCAATCGATTTTTAGCTCTGCATTATGTTTTTCCTGTTCCTCTAAACAAAATTCAATCTCTAATTGAGTCTAACCCCCATCTAACTCACTTAGAAAAAATGCAGTCAAATCTACTTGCTAAAATATGTAACATTACTCCAAATCGCGCGGTAAATTTACAGGAAATGTATCAAAAATTTGTAGAAATCCCACTTTTACAAATGTATAAAAAACATGATATAACCCCAATCATCTATACCAATCCCAACTATCCAAAAAGTTTATTAAACCTATATGATCCGCCTGCTGTGTTATATGCGAAAGGTGATATAAATTTACTAACAAACGACAAAAAGCTTGCTATAATAGGATCTAGAGAAGCTACGAGTTACTCGGAACAAAGTATTGAAAAAATATTGCCTCCGTTAATTGAAAAGGACTATATCATTGTAAGTGGGCTGGCTAAAGGTGCAGACACCCTTGCTCATAAAATAACGATGAAACTGGGCGGAAAAACTATAGCGGTTTTAGGCACAGGTTTCTTTCATATTTATCCGAAAAATAATACAGAATTAGCATATAAAATGTCGAAAAATCAGTTGTTAGTAACAGAATATCCTCCCTACATTACGCCAAAAAAGTGGAATTTTCCGATGCGAAATCGAATTATTAGTGGATTGTCGCAAGGTGTAGTTATTACAGAGGCGAAAGAAAAAAGTGGTACAGTTTCAACAATGGAGCATGCACTTGAAAATGGGAAAGAAATTTTTGCGATTCCTGGTTCTATTCATTCTCCACTCTCAGCAGGGCCACATTTCCTTATATTAGAAGGGGCGAAGCCAGTTTGGAATGGTCATCAAATACTGGAAGAATTAAAAATAAATGAACAAATTAGCAATTAGTAAAATGAAAAGTCTTGCATTTCTTAGAAAACTGTTATACATTTTGCAACAGGTATTTGTTTTGAAGAATAAAGCGAGTTACCTTCTATAAGGAGGCACATCTATGTCGGATTATTTAGTGATTGTGGAATCGCCAGCGAAGGCAAAAACGATTGAGCGATATCTTGGAAAAAAATATAAAGTAAAAGCATCAATCGGTCATGTGCGCGATTTACCTAGAAGTCAAATGGGTGTCGACGTTGAAAATGACTATGAACCAAAATATATTACGATACGAGGTAAAGGTCCAGTTTTACAAGATTTGAAGAATGCAGCAAAAAAAGCGAAGAAAGTTTATCTCGCAGCTGACCCCGACAGAGAAGGGGAAGCGATTGCATGGCATTTAGCAAATTCGTTACATGTAGATATTGAATCTGATTGTCGCGTAGTATTTAATGAAATTACAAAAGATGCAATACTTGAATCCTTTAAACATCCTAGACCAATTAATATGGATCTAGTAGACGCTCAACAAGCGAGAAGAATCTTAGATCGACTAGTTGGTTATAATATTAGTCCAATTCTATGGAAGAAAGTTAAAAAAGGGCTTTCTGCTGGTCGTGTACAGTCCGTAGCATTACGCTTAATTATTGATCGTGAAAACGAGATAAATGCATTTATCCCAGAAGAATACTGGTCAATTGAAGGCCAATTTGAAAAAGATAAAAAAGCATTTGATGCGCTTTACTTTGGAAATGAACAAGAAAAAGTAAAGCTTTCCAATGAAGATGAAGTAAAAGCTGTATTAAAAGTGATGAAAGGCAAAAAATTTGAAGTGACAAATGTAGTGAAAAAAGAGCGAAAGAGAAATCCTGCTCCTTCCTTTACTACTTCCTCACTACAACAAGAAGCTGCCCGCAAGCTAAACTTTAGAGCAAGAAAAACAATGATGCTTGCACAACAATTATATGAAGGAATCGATCTTGGGAAAAAAGAAGGAACTGTTGGTTTAATTACGTATATGCGAACAGATTCTACGAGAATTTCAGACACTGCAAAAGCAGACGCTCAAGATTTTATAAAAAATGAGTATGGTTCTGAGTTTATTTCCACAAAGAAAGCAGAAAAACAGTCGAAAAAATCACAAGATGCTCATGAAGCTGTTAGACCTACTAGTGTACTAAGAACTCCAGATCAATTAAAGAGTATTCTTTCTCGTGATTTATTCCGCTTATACAAATTAATTTGGGAACGATTCATAGCTAGTCAAATGGCTCCTGCCACTTTAGATACAGTAGCTGTTGATTTGAAAAACGGAGAAGCTGTTTTTCGTGCAAACGGTTCGCAAGTAAAATTCCCTGGATTTATGAAAGTGTATGTGGAAGGCTCGGATGATCAAAAAGATGATAAAGATAAGCTTTTACCCGCGTTAGATTTAGGGGACAAAGTAAGTGCTTTATCTATTGAACCAAAACAGCATTTTACACAACCACCTCCAAGATATTCAGAAGCGAGACTTGTTAAAACGCTGGAAGAATTAGGGATAGGTAGACCTTCTACGTATGCTCCTACACTGGATACAATTCAAAAAAGAGGATATGTTGCGTTAGAAACAAAACGATTTGTTCCTACGGAGCTGGGAACAATTGTTCATCAACTCGTACTTGAATTTTTCCCAAATGTACTTGATATTGAGTTTACGGCTCAAATGGAACGGGATTTAGATAGTGTAGAAGAAGGCCAAGTAAAATGGGTACAAGTAATTGATGGATTCTACCAAGACTTTGAGAAACATGTGAAACATGCAGATGCTGCCATGGAAAAAATCGTTATTAAAGATGAACCTACAGGAGAGGACTGCGAAAACTGTGGCTCACCAATGGTTTATAAATTAGGACGATACGGTAAATTTATGGCTTGTAGTAATTTCCCAGAATGTCGTAATACAAAGGCAATCGTTAAGGAGATTGGTGTAACTTGCCCTGCATGTAATGAAGGACAGATAGTGGAACGTAAAAGTAAAACAAAGCGCTTGTTTTATGGTTGTAACCAATATCCAACATGTGAATTTGTATCTTGGGACAAGCCAATAAGTCGACCATGTCCGAAATGTAATGAAATGTTAGTAGAGAAGAAATTGAAAAAAGGTATACAAATACAATGTGTTGCGTGTGATTATAAAGAAGATCCGCAAAGTTAGAAAGAAGGATACGACATGACTGAAGTAGTAAACGTGATTGGTGCAGGATTAGCAGGAAGTGAGGCAGCGTGGCAAATAGCAAAAAGAGGTATAAAAGTACGTCTTTATGAAATGCGACCTGTTAAACAAACTCCAGCGCATCATACGGACAAATTTGCTGAATTGGTTTGCTCCAATTCACTAAGAGCTAACAACTTAACTAATGCTGTAGGCGTTATTAAAGAAGAAATGCGTATGTTAGATTCACTTATTATTCAATCTGCTGATAATAGCAGTGTGCCAGCAGGTGGAGCACTTGCGGTAGATCGACATGATTTTGCTGGAAGGGTAACAGATACAATTCGTAATCATCCACTGATTGAAATTGTGAACGAAGAAGTAACGGAAATCCCAGAAGGCATTACTGTAATTGCAACTGGTCCATTAACTTCTCCGGCGCTTGCTGAAAAAGTAAAAGAAATAACTGGGCAAGACTATTTATACTTCTACGATGCTGCTGCTCCAATTGTTGAAAAAGACAGTATTGATATGGATAAAGTATATTTGAAATCTCGTTACGATAAAGGCGAAGCTGCTTATTTAAACTGTCCAATGACAGAAGAAGAGTTTAATCGTTTTTATGATGCACTTGTTTCGGCAGAAGTAGTTCCATTAAAAGAATTTGAGAAAGAGATATATTTTGAAGGATGTATGCCAGTAGAAGTAATGGCAGAGCGCGGACGTAAAACTTTATTATTCGGTCCGATGAAACCAGTAGGTTTGGAAGATCCTAAAACAGGAAAACGTCCATTTGCCGTTGTTCAGTTAAGACAAGACGATGCTGCTGGCACACTTTATAATATTGTAGGATTCCAAACTCATTTAAAATGGGGGCCACAAAAAGAAGTACTGCAGTTAATTCCTGGTCTTGAAAATGTGGAAATAGTTCGTTATGGTGTGATGCATCGTAATACGTTCATAAATTCGCCACATGTTTTACAACCGACTTATCAATTGAAAGCAAACCCAAATATCTTTTTTGCTGGTCAAATGACAGGTGTAGAAGGTTATGTAGAGTCAGCTGGAAGTGGCCTTTTAGCAGGAATTAACGCTGCTAAATTAGTAAAAGGGGAAGAATTAGTAGTATTGCCAAGTGAGACAGCTCTAGGCAGTATGGCTAGATATATTACAGAAGCAGACCCAAGGAACTTCCAACCTATGAATATTAACTTTGGCTTATTCCCTGAACTACAACCGAAAGTTCGAGACAAAAAGGTAAAAGTAGAAAAATTAGCAAATAGAGCGCTTACAACAATTCAAAATTTTATGAAAAATAAGTCAATATAATTGCTTTAAGCCTCTAAAAAGTTGTATACTTTTAGAGGCTTTTACAATGGAAATGTATCGGAGTTGTTAACATGATTGGGTTAGACGAACTTCATTCTTTTATTGCCTACATACAACTAGAAAAAAACTATTCTAATCTAACAGTTCATGAATATGAAAATGATATTAAGCAGTTTTTAATTTACTTAGAAGCAGAAGGAGTACAACACTTAAATGATGTGGAGTACGTTCATGCAAGACTGTACGTAACAAATTTATATGACAAAAAATTAGCGAGAACCTCTATATCTAGAAAAATTTCTTCCATTCGATCTTTTTATAAATTTTTGAATAGGGAATATAATATTCGAGATGATGCTTTTCAATCATTGTATCATCCTAAAAAAGAAGAGAAATTGCCTCATTTTTTTTATGAAGAAGAGATGGAAAAGTTATTTGAGGAAAATAAGGGGACTGACCCTTTATCCATTCGTAATTTGGCGATACTTGAATTATTATATGCTACTGGTATTCGTGTAAGTGAACTTACTTCCATTGAGTTGCGTCATATTGATAGTAGTTATGGTGTAGTTCGCGTGATGGGGAAGGGAAGAAAAGAGCGTTATATTCCCGTAGGTGATTATGCACTATCTGCTGTTGAACAGTATGTTTTAAATAGTAGACCGAAATTGATGAAAAAAACATCACATTCTTTTTTATTTGTTAACAGTAGAGGCGAGCACTTAACTACTGATGGAGTTAGGTATATTTTGAATGAAATGATGAAAAAAGCGTCGTTACATACAACGATTTATCCACATATGCTACGACATACATTTGCCACTCATTTATTAAATAATGGAGCAGACTTAAGAAGCGTACAAGAATTACTAGGTCATGCTCACTTATCTTCTACCCAAGTGTATACACATGTAACGAAAGAACATTTAAGAAAAACGTATATGAATGCTCATCCAAGGGCATAAGTATTGGAGGTAATGAAAATTGGCTGGAATACATGCAACGACGATATTTGCTGTTAGTCATAAAGGAAGCTATGCTATGGCAGGCGATGGTCAAGTAACATTAGGGAATCAAGTCGTAATGAAGCATACGGCGAAAAAAGTGAGAAGATTATTTAATGGTCAGGTAATTGCTGGTTTTGCCGGTTCTGTAGCTGATGCGTTTACATTATTTGAAATGTTCGAAGTAAAGCTATTAGAGTATAATGGAAACCTTCAACGAGCTGCAGTAGAACTTGCTAAACAATGGCGTGGAGATAAAATGTTACGCCAACTAGAGGCGATGCTTTTAGTAATGGATAAAAGTAACCTTTTACTCGTTTCAGGAACGGGAGAAGTAATTGAGCCGGATGATGGGATTCTTGCAATTGGTTCTGGTGGTAACTATGCGCTCGCTGCTGGAAGAGCGTTGAAACAGTATGCTGGAGATAAAATGACTGCAAAAGAAATTGCAGTTGCTTCTTTAACGACAGCTGCAGACATTTGTGTATTCACGAATCATCAAATTATTGTGGAGGTTTTAGGTGAATGAAAGAAAATAACTTAACCCCAAAACAAATTACAGAGCATCTAAATAGATATATTGTCGGGCAAGAAGCTGCCAAAAAAGCAGTAGCTGTAGCACTTCGGAATCGTTATAGAAGACAATTACTCGATGAAGAAATGAAAAATGAAATAATCCCTAAAAATATTTTAATGATCGGTCCAACCGGAGTAGGGAAAACGGAGATTGCTAGGAGAATTGCAAAGCTTACAAAAGCTCCATTTGTAAAAGTAGAAGCAACTAAATTTACAGAAGTCGGTTACGTCGGTAGAGATGTGGAATCAATGGTAAGGGATTTAGTGGAAGCCGCTATCCGAATTGTTAGAGAAGAAAAAATGGAAGAAGTAAAAGATCAAGCCATTCGGTTAGCAAATGATGCTATTGTAAAATTATTAGTTCCTTCTCTAAAGAAAAAGAATGCAAATCAAAACCCGTTTGAAGCACTATTTGGTGGTGGAAAGACGGAAGATGATAGTACGGATACAGATGATACAGAAGTACGTTTAAAACGCTCTCAAATTGCCGAAGATTTAAGAGATGGCAAGCTAGAAAATGAAATTGTAACAGTGGAAGTAACAGAACAAGCGCCCTCCATTTTCGACGCATTGCAAGGCGGAGGAATGGAAAGCATGGGGATGAACATGCAAGATGCACTTTCTAATTTAATGCCTAAGAAAAAGAAAAAAAGAAAAATGAAAGTAAAAGATGCACGTAAAGTATTAATTCATGAAGAAGCGAGCAAATTAATAGATAATGACGAATTATCTCAAATAGCTATTGAAAAAACGGAGCAAACTGGGATTATATTTATTGATGAGATGGATAAAATTGCGAGTAAAGGTGGAGGTAGCTCTTCCGTAGATGTTTCTAGAGAAGGGGTTCAACGAGATATTTTACCGATCGTCGAAGGATCTACGATCAATACAAAATACGGAGCTGTCAAAACGGATTATATTTTATTTATTGCAGCTGGAGCCTTTCATATGTCGAAGCCATCTGATTTAATTCCTGAACTACAAGGACGTTTTCCAATCCGTGTAGAATTAGAGAAGCTTTCGAAAGACGACTTTGTTCGCATTTTGAAAGAACCTCATCATTCCTTGATAAAACAATATGAAGCATTACTTCAAACGGAAGAAGTGACAATAACGTTTTCAGAAGAGGCCATTGAACGAATTGGTGACATCGCATATCAAGTAAATCAGGAAACGGATAATATAGGAGCAAGAAGACTTCATACAATTTTGGAGAAGATATTAGAAGAGCTTTCTTATGAGGCATCGGATATATCACCAGCACATATTCACATAACTCCTTCCTATATTGACCAAAAACTTGACAATATTGTGAAAAACCGTGATATATCGCAATTTATCCTGTAATATAAGGTGTCAGCTATATCTAAAAATAATAAAAACCTTTAGAATATTAAAAATAAATAGGTAATCAAATGGAGGATTCATTCATGAATTTATTAGACAAAACAAGAAAAATTAACTCGATGTTACAAGCATCGGCTGGAAAACCAGTTAACTTTAAAGAAATGGCAGCTACATTAAGCGACGTGATTGAATGTAATGCTTTCATCGTAAGTAGAAAAGGGAAGTTACTTGGGCATGAAGTACATCAACAAATCGAAAATGATCGCATGATTAAAATGATGGAACAGCGCCAATTTCCAGAAGATTATACTAAAAACTTATTCAGTGTGAATGAAACTTCTTCTAACCTAGACGTGTTTAGTCAACATTCAGTATTCCCTGTTGAAAACCGCGATTTGTTTAAAGATGGTTTAACAACTATCGTACCTATCATTGGTGGTGGAGAGCGTCTAGGAACATTAATTCTAGGACGTTTAAAACAAGAGTTTCACGATGACGATTTAATCCTTGCGGAATATGGTGCAACTGTTGTAGGTATGGAAATCTTACGTGAGAAATCAGAAGAAATCGAAGAAGAAGCTAGAAGTAAAGCGGTTGTTCAAATGGCTATTAACTCATTATCATATAGTGAATTGGAAGCAATTGAGCATATCTTTGAAGAATTAGATGGAAATGAAGGATTACTTGTTGCATCTAAAATCGCTGACCGTGTAGGTATCACTCGTTCAGTTATCGTAAATGCACTTCGTAAACTTGAGAGCGCTGGTGTAATTGAATCTAGATCTCTTGGAATGAAAGGAACTTATATTAAAGTTCTTAATGATAAGTTCCTTGCAGAACTTGCTCAACTTAAAATGAAATAATACCAAATAAGAACCTCTTCTACATAACTGTGGAAGAGGTTTCAGTTTGACGACGAAAGCATTTTTATGAATAATAATAGTAAATATTCCTTAAGTGGTTGCTTTATCTAATTAAAAGTAAAAATAGTGGATATCTATCATAATGAATTGTTTATAAGGCTGGGACCACCACGAAGACTCCTGTGGGAACAGCTTGAGCTGAAGACCCCGCAGGAACGCAGTGACGAGGAGGCTGAAGCCTAGCCCACGGAAAGCGAAGTGGTGGTCCTTGCCGAATTTAGTATACAACCCTATACACCCAAAATTGAATTTGTCTACAGTCTGGAACCTCTTCTACATAATTGTGGAAGAGGTTTTTTATTTGGAGAAATTTTATAAGGTGCTTTTTACAAACTAAAATTGAAGTTTATTTGAATGGATTCAATCGACAGAAAATTACAAATTAATTGCAAAAGACACAAAAAAACACTTTTTATCGAAAAAAAAGGAAAAAAGTACTATTAAATTAGAAAAAAGTGAATGGACACTATGTTACATTTTCATTACAATTAGATTATTATGGTTTTCACAGATAATTATCACAAATATACCATGTGAAATTAAAAAGAGGTGTAAGAGTTGAGTATTTTTGGAGGAACAATTACCAGTTTAGAACAAGGATTGGATTTTTCTGCTACAAAGCAAAAAACAATTGCGCAAAATATAGCAAATATCGACACGCCAAACTACAAAGCAAGAAGCGTTAGCTTTAATGAGTATTTCACAGAAGCAAAAAAAACAGCTGTATCTGCATACCGAACAGAAGAAAAACATTTTGATTTCGAAATGCACGCTAGCAATTCAGATGTTTATAATTCAAATTTTCGGTATAGTTCCAATGGGAATGGCGTGGATATGGATAAAGAACAAGCAAATCTAGCGACGAACCAGCTCTACTATAATGCGCTAGTCGATCGAGTGAGTGGAAAGTTAAACACGCTACAAACAGTTATTAGAGGAGGAAGCTAATTATGTCGATATTCCACGGAATGAACACTACTGCTTCTGCATTAACAACACAACGACTACGTATGGATGTTATATCCTCTAATATGGCGAATGTTGACACTACACGAGCGAAACTTGTCGACGGAGAGTGGCAGGCTTACAGAAGGAAAACAGTTACGTTACAACCATTAGAAGGAAAATTTTCTAATTTCCTAAATGTGGCAAGGGGTTCAGGCGGTAAAGGCAATGTAGGAAATGGTGTAAAAGTAACTCAAGTAAAAGAGGATACAGAAACTCCTTTCAAACTGGTCTATGATCCAACTCATATAGACGCAAATGAGGATGGGTATGTAGAAATGCCGAATGTGGATCCGCTAAGAGAGATGGTCAACCTAATATCAGCTACACGCTCGTATGAAGCAAATGTAACAGTTTTTAATGCGAATAAAGCAATGCTGTCAAAAGCATTAGAAATTGGAAAATAAGAAAGAAGGTCTAACTTTTCATGGCAATAGAATCGATTTCTTTATTTAATCCTTCTCAAATAAATCCCGTTTCTTCAACTCCTAAAATGAGTTCAGCTGAAGCCCAAGAAAATTTTGGTGATTTTTTGAAAAGCGCAATTGACTCCGTCAATGAAAGCCAGAAAGCTTCTGATGTTGCAACAGAGAAATTAATACGTGGAGAAGATATTGAATTACATGAAGTAATGATTGCTTCACAAAAAGCAAGTATTACATTAAATGCGACATTAGAAATTCGTAACAAAGTGATTGAAGCTTATCAAGAAATCATGCGTATGCCAGTTTAAACCCTCGGTTATCGCTACATATCGAGCAAAAATATTCACCATAGCCGGAGGATAATAATGAATGATCGAATAAAAAAAATCACAAGTGACATAACAACATTTTGGAAGAGTCGTACGAAAATGCAAAAAGGGACATTGATTGGGAGTGTTGCAGCAGTTATTGTAATAGCAGCTGTACTTACGACCTTCATGACAAGAACAGAATTTGTTCCACTGTATTCAGAAGTATCGCCTTCTGAAATAGGGCGTATTAAAGAAAATTTGGATGCGCAAGGAGTTCCAAATGAAATCGCTCCTGGAGGAACATCTATTTTAGTTCCTGCAGACCAAGTAGATGCGTTGTTAGTGCAATTAGCAGCAGAAGGTTTTCCGCAATCTGGAATGATTGACTATAGCTTTTTCTCGCAAAATGCTGGATTTGGTATGACAGATAATGAATTTAACGTTTTGAAGCTCGCTACTATGCAAACAGAAGTAGCTAATTTGATTAAAAGTGTGGAAGGGGTAAAAGATGCCAAAGTAATGATTACATTACCACAAGAAGGCGTCTTCTTATCACAAAGCAATGAATCAGCAAGTGCTTCTATTGTATTAAATACAGAACCTGGATATCAATTTACCGAAACGCAAATTTTGTCCTTATATAATTTAGTTTCTAAATCAATTCCAAATTTATCTACAGATAATATTGTTATTACCAACCAATACTCTGAGTATTTTGATTTAAAACAAGCTAACTCAGGTGCTGGTGGAACAAATGTTACGGATCAAATGACCGTGAAAAAGACTATTGAACGTGATCTGCAAAGACAAGTACAAACAATGTTGAGTACGTTGATGGGTCAAGATAAAGTGGTTGTTTCTGTTACGACAGATATCGACTTTAAACAAGAAAACCGAGAAGAAAATTTAGTTGAACCAGTAGATAAAGAAAATATGGCTGGTATACAAATTAGTGCACAACGTATTTCTGAAACTTTCACAGGAAATAACCCAATTGCGGGAGGTACACCTCAAGCAGAAGATGCGACAGATAATTTTACTAACTATGTAGAAGGTTCTACTGCAAATGGTGACTATGAAAGAATGGAAGATACAATTAATAATGAAGTAAATCGAATTCGCAAAGAAATTGTCGAAAGTCCATATAAGATTAGAGATATTGGGATTCAAGTTATGGTAGAACCTCCAGATCCAGAGGATATTACTTCAATGCCTGACGGAGTAGAGGCGGATATTGAACAAATCCTAGCAACTATTATTCGAACTTCCATCGATAAAGGCGAAGTAGGCGAATTAACGGAACAGCAATTACAAGAAAAAATCGTTGTATCTGTCCAACCCTTTAACGGCAAATCTACATTCGCTGCAGAAACAACTGCTGCTATTCCGTGGTGGGTATATGTAGTAGGTGGAATTTTAGTAGCAGCAATTATACTTCTCCTCGTTTTCGTCGTCCGTTCTAGAAGAAGTGAGGAAGAAGAGTTAGTCATTCTCGAAGAACAAAGAGAAGAACTTAAAATCGATGATATTAATGATGAAAAAGAAACAGAAGCTAGCTTAAGACGAAAACAACTAGAAAAAATGGCTAAAGACAAGCCAGAAGATTTCGCTAAATTGTTACGTACTTGGATAGCTGAGGATTAATGGAGGGACGGCTGGCTATGAATAAGAAAGAAAAAGAACTAACTGGTAAACAAAAAGCCGCGCTCTTATTGATTTCTCTCGGACCTGAAGTGTCAGCTTCCATTTATAAACATTTAAATGAAGAAGAAATCGAGCGTTTAACATTAGAAATTTCTAGTGTGAAAAAAGTAGAGCCTGAAATAAAAGAGGATATTATTGAGGAGTTTCATAATATTGCACTGGCGCAGGATTATATTTCTCAAGGTGGTATAGGGTATGCGAGAACAGTCCTTGAAAAAGCACTAGGGACAGACCATGCGCAAGCCATTATTAATCGTTTAACATCTTCACTTCAGGTTAGACCTTTTGACTTTGCTAGACGGGCAGAGCCAACACAATTATTTAACTTTATTCAAAATGAGCATCCACAAACAATTGCACTTATCTTATCTTACCTAGAAGCTCAGCAGGCAGGGATTATTCTTTCCTCCTTGCCTCAAGAAGTACAAGCAGATATTGCAAAGCGTATTGCAACAATGGATTCTACATCACCAGAAGTAATTAGTGAAATCGAATCCGTATTAGAACGTAAGCTGTCATCTACGGTTACCCAAGATTACACAGAAACTGGTGGAATTGATGCGGTAGTCGAAGTGTTAAATGGAGTAGACCGTACAACAGAGAAAACGATTTTGGACGCTTTAGAAATTCAAGATCCAGAACTTGCAGAAGAAATTAAGAAAAGAATGTTTGTATTTGAGGATATTGTTACGCTTGATAATCGCTCCATTCAACGAGTTATACGTGACTGTGAAAATGAAGATTTAATTCTTTCCATGAAAGTATCTAGTGAAGAAGTGAAAGATATTATTTTCCGAAATATGTCCACACGTATGGCAGAAACATTTAAGGAAGAGATGGAAATCATGGGACCTGTTCGTTTACGTGATGTAGAAGAGGCGCAAACGCGTATCGTTTCCGTTATTAGAAGACTTGAAGATGCTGGTGAAATAATTATTGCCCGTGGTGGAGGAGATGACATTATTGTCTAGAATTTTCCGAAACGTACAAATGAATGAGGGGATTGAAAAATCAAAACCTATTCAAATTATAAACCTTCATAAACAAGAAAATGTAGATGTAGATCAACCTCTTTCCCTAGAAATTATTTCTAAGGAAAGAGAAAAAATGGTTCAAGAAGTTAACCAGGA
>Ga0157371_10003034_pt1 | contig 15600 bp, 7 predicted proteins | sample C45metaG_FD_113462 | JGI IMG/M metagenome (GOLD analysis project Ga0157371, IMG submission 113462) | Corn rhizosphere microbial communities from Kellogg Biological Station, Michigan, USA - C4-5 metaG | ecosystem: Host-associated > Plants > Roots > Rhizosphere > Soil | place: USA: Michigan...
AGGTATAATCCCCAACGTTTTCCGCATAACTCTTCGTGCCGAAGTGGCGAAATCGGTAGACGCAGTTGATTCAAAATCAACCATCGAAAGATGTGCCGGTTCGAGTCCGGCCTTCGGCACCACAAGTATGTAAATGGACCTCAACTGAGGTCTTTTTTTATGCCTAAAATCCAGTCCCCGCAAGGCTTCCCTCGCTTTTTCAGTCAACATAAGTCAACCTGATTCAATCTACATCAACTTACTGATGCGGGTACAAATGCGGGTATATCCCGGTTCGATAATATTTGTACCCACACAGAACCCTTGAAAGGATACTCAACATGGCTCTGAGTGATGTGAAGGTTCGTACGGCTAAGCCGGAAGCAAAAGCTTATAAGCTGACAGATAGTGACGGCATGGTGTTGCTGGTTCATCCTAACGGTTCCAAGTATTGGCGGCTGCGTTATCGCTTCGGCGGCAAAGAGAAGATGCTGGCATTGGGGAAATACCCTGAAGTGTCGCTGGCTGATGCCAGAGCCCGGCGTGATGAAGCACGTAAGCTCTTAGCTAATGGTGTTGATCCCAGTGAAAATAAGAAAGTCGTCAAGGTAGAACAAGAGCAGGAAGCGATAACTTTTGAAGTGGTCGCTAGAGACTGGCACGCAAATAATCAAAAGTGGTCTGAGTCGCACAGTGGCCGAGTACTAAAGAGTTTGGAAGATAATCTCTTTGCTGCGATTGGTTCGAGAAATATTGCTGAGCTAAAAACAAGAGATTTACTCACGCCCATTAAAGCCGTAGAGATGTCTGGACGTCTTGAAGTGGCGGCCCGTCTACAACAACGAACAACAGCAATTATGCGATTTGCCGTGCAGAGCGGTTTAATCGACTATAACCCCGCACAAGAGATCGCTGGAGCAGTTGCCACAGCTAAACGACAGCATCGTGCTGCGCTAGAACTTAATCGTATACCTGAACTACTTCATCGTATCGACACATATACCGGCAGACCATTAACACGCTTAGCTGTGGAATTGACATTGTTGGTCTTCATTCGATCTAGTGAACTGCGTTTTGCACGCTGGTCAGAAGTCGATTTTGAAACTGCTATGTGGACGATTCCAGGAGAGCGTGAGCTACTGGAAGGTGTAAAACATTCTCAGCGTGGCTCAAAGATGAAGACGCCGCATCTTGTTCCCCTGTCGCGACAAGCTCTCGCCATTTTGGAAAAGATCAAAAGCATGAGTAGAAACCGTGAGCTGATTTTCGTTGGTGATCACGACCCGCGTAAGCCGATGAGTGAGAACACGGTTAACAAGGCTTTGCGTGTGATGGGCTACGATACGAAGGTTGAGGTTTGCGGGCATGGTTTCAGGACTATGGCATGTAGTTCATTGATTGAATCGGGATTGTGGTCGAAGGATGCGGTGGAGCGGCAGATGAGTCATCAGGAACGAAATTCTGTGCGTGCGGCTTATATTCATAAGGCTGAACACTTGGGGGAGCGTAGGCTGATGGTGCAGTGGTGGGCGGATTATCTGGATGCGAATCGGGATAAGGGGGTTAGTCCGTTTGACTTTGCTAAGTTGAGTACGGGCTGATTAAAAGGGATTCTGGAAGGCGTGCATCTGGCATGCCTTATTTTTTTGCTAATTTGGCATTTACAGCCTCATAACTCAGCCCTGGCAATGCTATTAATCGCTCGAGCAATTTGTGAAGGCTAAGAAACTTTCATCTTTGTTTTATAAAAGATTAACGTAATGGCTAAGGCCCCCTCTGTGACTAAGTAGGACATGGTGCGCACATGAAAAAAGCCAAATTCGATTCCCTGAAAGGCATTAACGATTTTATTTACACTATTTCCTGTGTGGCATAAAACAATTATCAGCATGACCCTAACACCACGCTTATCAAGATGCATATGTGTGGTGAAGCTACGACTCAGAAATATCTAGATTATCCGTGGCGATTCAGTCCGGTTTGATTAGACCATTACACAGGTCGCTGTGCTCGCTGGTGAACAATAGCAGTAATAACAAATAAAAGGATAGGGGCGTCATTCCGCATCACGGGCGTCCAGTTAGGAAGTCTGGTGGCTGAATGAGGGATACAGCGTATGGGAGCTGCAGCCAATTGTTTATTGGACAAAAAGTTTATGTGACGAGCGCGGCGTTATGCTTCTTTTGTTGACATGAAGTTATTTAACATATTGATTATTTGAATGAAATAAATATGATGAATCATGTGCATCAGGATTGAGTATTCTTATAATCAGGAATTGATATATGCAACTTAAGAAAATTGTTGTTTCCGGTTTTAAAAGTATCTCCAATCAACATCCTCAAACCATTGACCTTGAGCATGAATTAACCACATTTATTGGTCATAATGGAACTGGGAAAAGCACGGCCATGGAAGCGCTTAATAAGCTGTTTTCGGTGGATCATTCACTGCGAAGCTTAACAATAAATGATTTCCATAATGCGGATGATGGGAAAGATGAAAAGACAAGAGTTTTAATTATCGAAGCTTGGTTTAGTTTCCCTACACCAAAAGAAGGTAAAATCTCCATTCCTCCGTTAATCGAACATCTCACCATTGATAAATCTGATGGTACTATTCTTTTTAGGGTGCGATTAGAGGGTAAACTTTCTTTTGAAGTAAATCCGATGGGAGATATTGACGAAGATATCTGGGTAGTGAACTCTAGCGATGAGGTGGTTGAAGAGAGCAGTAAGCAAAAACTTTCCTCCGCAGTAAGAAATGCCATTCAGGTGAGTTACGTTCCAGCCAACCGAGATCCATTATTGCAATTAAAATATTCATCGAAAGCAGTGCTTGGGCGTTTATTGAAGGCAATTGAGTGGGTTGGAGGAGGTCAGGAAATATTAGAGGAGCAAGCGGCTAAGTTAAATAAATTAACGAAGAGTAATCCTGCATTAAATGAAATTGCAGCGGCAATTAACGCCAGTTGGGGAAATGTCTACAAGGGGCGTTATTTATCTCAGGCGTCGCTGAATTTTCCACTTGCTAATATTGATGAAATACTGAAATTAATACAGCTTCAATTTAATCCTGATGAAACAGGACATACGGTTAATGTAGACCGACTAAGCGATGGGCAAAAATCATTGGTCTATTTTTCCCTTATCAAGGCGATGTTTGATATTGATAAAAAGACCAGGGAGTTGATTTCCTCAGGAGTGGCTTCTAATTTTAACCCTCAAAAAATGAGGCTCCCGATTTTTAGTATGATCTCTCTGGAAGAGCCTGAAAATCATCTTTCTCCTCATTACTTAGGTAGAATTATTAAGCTAGTGAAAGATTATGGTCGCAATGAATTATGCCAGGTCATTATTTCTTCCCATTCATCTTCTATTTTAAGCCGAATCGAACCTGAACAAATACGTCACTTTAGGTTGGATCAGGTCTCAAGAAGTACGGTTGTAAGCGCATTGGCATTGCCGGAAAAAGAAGATGAGCTTTCTAAGTTTATTAAAGAAGCGGTTAAAGCGTACCCGGAGATCTATTTTTCTAAACTGGTTATTTTTGGTGAAGGAGATAGCGAGGAAATCATAATTCCTAAGGTGCTTGAGCTGAACTCGACGGAGATTGACAGCCATTCTATCTCTGTTGTTCCTCTTGGTGGACGTCATGTAAACCATTTTTGGCGTCTGTTGAAGTCGTTGCAGGTTCCCTTTATTACTTTGTTAGATTTCGATATTGATAGAAATGGTGGAGGGTTTGGGCGGATAAAATATGCTATTGAGCAATTGACTGAATTTGGTACAAGCGGAAGCACCTATATCCATAAAGATATTTCAAAGATTATCCCTCTTTGGAACGACCCACGAGACCCAACAGAGTTCACTATTAAATATAAAGATGGGGCTGAAGTAAATATTGTCAATGAGTTAGAAAGTTGCAATGTTTATTTTTCTTCTCCGCTAGATATCGATTATGCAATGATTAAAGCTTTCCCTGATATTTTCTGTGAAAAAGATGTGTCCTATGGGGAAAGAGGGCCTAAAGATATTGAGCAGGAAGAGCAGGAAGAGCAGGAAGAGCAGGAAGAGCAGGAAGAGCAGGAAGAGCAGGAAGAGCAGGAAGAGCAGGAAGAGCAGGACGATAAAAAGAAAGAGCTAATAAATGCGGTATTAAAAAAAGGCAACTCCGGGGTTCGTTACAAATTCTCTGCTGATTATCTTAATTATTTCCTGTGGTATCGCTATCGTTTTTTATCCAATAAAAGTAAGCCAGCCTCCCATGTCAGAATGTTTTCTAAAATTGAAGGGAAATATACGCCGGATGAAATCAGAGAAAAATTGCCTCAAGTATTAATTAGAGTTGCAGACAAGACTGTAGCATTATTGTCGGAGGTTATTGAATGATTGAGCAATGGCAACCTTCTGAAGGCATTGAGCCGACACAGGAGTTAATGGATATTATCTTCTGTGATCAATCCGTTTCTGTTCTTGCCGGTGCAGGGGCGGGTAAAACTGAGCTTTTGGCTCAGAAATCGAATTACTTGTTGCAGACAGGAAAGTGCATATGGCCTAAACGGATATTATGCCTTTCTTATAAAAAAGAGGCGCAAGAGAATATCAAGGCGCGTGTGATGAAAAGGTGCGGACAAAGAGGCGAACGCTTTGACTCCTATACTTTTGATGCTTTTTGCAAGAGTATTGTTGATCGTTTTAAAGATGTTTTACCTGAAGATAAAATACCCTCTAACGATTATGATTTAGTATTTAATCCGAAAGCGAGTAATGGCAAGGACAAGTTATCATTTGATCTAATAAGAAGTTTGGCATTATATATTTTAAAAATTAGAACGGATATTGTAGATTTGTTTTCATTGACGTATTCACATGTTTTTATAGATGAGTTTCAAGATACACGCTCAGATCAGTATGAACTGATTAAGCTTCTTTTTAAAGACAAAGGAACACAATTGCTTGTGGTGGGCGATATCAATCAGAGCATTATGCTGTGGGCTGGAGCCAAGAAAGCAGTGTTTGAAGATTGTGAAAAAGAATTTAATACTACCAAAAAACTATTGGTGCAAAACTTTAGAGCTAATAAGGAAATTCAAGAGGTATTGAGATGCTTTATTCATTTTGTACAAAATGATGCTAACTTTACACCTATTGCCAAAAGCATCAATAATTGCACCATTCACTTTTATGATAATGAGTTTTCTGAAGCGGATGATATTGCAGCTAAAATAGGAAGATTCATCGATTCTGGTATTGAAGAAAAAGAAATTTTTGTGCTGGTTAAGCAGCAGTCAGAGAAATATACAGAAAAACTTCGGGATAAATTGACGACTAAAGGGATTAGAAATCTTGATTTATCGGAATTGCAAGATGTATTAAAAGAACCATTAGGGCGAATATTCGCTGCACTCTTCAAGGTTTATACATCGCGCTCATCATCAAGCTATACCGAGCTTTGTGATTTATATCTTAAGTTGCATCGAGTTACGAGTGGTGATGAAAAAGAAGAAGCATTAATTAAAGAATTGTCAGATAAAATAGCAGCTAATAGGGAAACTTTAGGCGACGCACCCAGCCCCGATTCATTGATCTCCTATATTAAGGATGTTTTAACTCTATTTGGTGTTAAAAAAATGGCGGGCCGATGGAATCAGTATAAGTCCACTGACTATTGGGGTAAGGTCTGGCGTAGTCTTGAACTGCATTTGCGCTATACAATAGATGCAACGCACTCTCTTAACGAAGCAGCAATGATGTTTCAGGCGGAAAATTCTGTTCAGGTGATGAACGTACATAAATGCAAGGGACTTGAATATAAAGTGGTTATTTTTCTTGGCTTAGAGGACCAGGCTTTTTGGACTTATAGAAATGAAAGATTTGAAAATGATTGTGCTCTCTATGTTGCTTTATCCAGGGCTAAGGAAACTATAATAATAACTACTACAAAATATAGAGAGCATAGAGTGTCTAATTGGCGAGATGATAGAGCTTCTACCTATAAAAACGTTGCGCCTATATATTCATTCTTAACGAAAAATTGCAATTTCAAGCAGGAAAAATAATAGAAAGGACTGAATCGCTACGGCTTAGATGGCTGCTATATCTGGAGCGCTACCTTTATCATGTGCTTGATTTTACGCAGGTAGGCCTGTCAACTAGGCTAGCTGTAATGTAAGTATCCCGTATAACGGGACCATTAACTTTTATCGAGTTCATGATGCAGTACCTCTAAAAAAAACACTCAGCATAAGTGTGGTAGAACTTACGCTGAGGGAGGAACATCCATCACGTCACTACATCAACAATATCTGTACCACTTAAGAAATCATCTGTTTGTGCAAAAATGAACTGTTTTAAAAACTGATCAATGCGAATATTCAGCTTAAATAGAGGTATGGTTACACCGTCTTGCTTTTCAAAATAGATCTTGGCTTTTGCCTTATCTACCGAATCTTTTAATGCGTCGAAGCGACCAAACTCGTTGAGATTCTTATCATTAACACTATCAGCCATTAATGCGATGAGTAGTCCTTTATCTAAACCAAGAGCATTAACAACTGCGTTTAATTGCGCATTTTCAGCGTTATCTTTGTAGGTGTTGATGTAGTCTCTAAAAGTATGGCCTTCAATTAACTGCGCATCGCCGCGCTGCAAATCGTGTAAGAAAAGCTTGGCGTACTTTTGCTCGCTTTGGGTGAGCGATGCAAATGACTTGTGCAACTCATTTAATGTAGTTTCAATGCTCGCAGAGTCCTGGTGTTGGTTCAGCTCTTTTAAAAATTTATCAAAGCGGCTGTTCATGTAGTCGGCATCGATTTTGCCGGTATCTATTTCAGTTAAATAACCACTGATATCAAAAGGCACATTGCCGCCACCCGCGCCACCTCCATCACTTTTGCCTACCAACTCTTTATAGCGCAGGGCCAGGCTCAGGTAAGTTTGTTCGTCTATGGTCAGCGTTACTTCATGCTTTACATCATTTTCAGTAGAGGTATAGACCGACTGCTCCCAATGCAAACCTTGTACTTTTGCCGCTTCCAGGTGCTGGCTAAAGGCGTTAAATAATTTGGCGAATTGGGCACAAGCTTCTATATCGTCTGGTAGTTTTTCAAAGTTCTCAATACCGGCGCTGATAAACAGCTCGGTAATGTCCACCACTAATTCATTCATAGCTTTAATATTACTTTCTAACTTATCTACGAAGAGTCCGATAGGCTTGTCGCCGGAATAGAGTTTTACCGCAGCGTTAATGTGCTGCTCCATGGTGTGCGGATAGCGGTAATAACGGATGATGCCGTGGGGTTTGTCGGGGCCAAATAAACGATTGGTGCGTGAGAACGCTTGAATAATGTTTTGGTATCTAATCACCTTGTCTAAATACAAGGTATTAAGCCATTTAGAGTCAAAGCCAGTGAGCATTTGATCTACAACAATCAGTAAATCTAATTGCTTCGAAGGCTCGGTATGAATACGCTCGTAGGGCTTTTTATGGGCAAGGCGTGCCGCCAAATCTTTTTTGAAGGCTGCATGGCGGGCAAAATCAAAATCATGGCCGTAACGCGCGTTATAGTCGGCCATAATTTCTTCCAAACCATCGCCCTTAAAAGTAGGGCCACGATCGCTGCTGCCATCGTTATCAATGTTCGGGTCAAACAAAGCCGATATTTTAAGATCAGGTTTGGCTGCTTTTAAACGGCGATAATAGTCAATGGCTTCAGCAATGCTGCTAGTGGCTAAAATGGCGTGAAATTTATTGGCCTGACTGAGCACATCCCACTCGGCCAGAATATCTTCTACCACCTTTTCTTGATGGGCTGCAGTGAGATATTGCTCTTTTGGCACATAATCTTCTATGCCTTTGATATACTTGCCCGTTTCATCTTTATGGCCAGCCATAGGCACATCATTCATAAAATAATTAAATTTTTTCTTTTTGGCAGGTACAGACATAGCATCCGCCACCGAATCGGCTTTGGCCTGTTCGAGGGCGACGTGTTGACGTAGCTCTTTATCTTTAAAGGTACAGGCTTTGTAAGGATCAAAGCCCAAAACATTGCCATCGCGAATACCGTCGGCAATGCTGTAACGGTGTAACTCGTTTCCAAAAACATCAGCGGTCGTGTTGTTGTTAACATGGTTTTCATCATGGATAGGTGTACCCGTAAAACCAAAAAACAACGCGGCAGGAAACGTCTTTTTGACCGTAATTAACATTCCGTCCTTATTATCTTTGCCGCCGCTCATGGTTGAACGGTGCGCCTCATCGACAATAAATACCAAACGCTTAGCGCGAATTTTTTCAATATCCGCAGAGTTTGTGGCCGCGCCTTCATCGTCTACCGCTTCAAAAATATTACTCATTTTTTGAATAGAGCTAACAATTAAGGTATCGGCGGGATCGGTGCTTTTTAATTTGGTAATCAGTACATGGGTATTTTCGGTAGCTTGAACGTCTTCACAATCGCCAGCAAAATTACGGTATTCCGCAAGCGACTGGGTGCCCAGCTCGATCCTGTCCATTAAAAAAATAACTTTATCGGCATCTTTCGATTGTGCGATCAACTGTGCCGATTTAAAGCTGGTCATGGTTTTACCCGAACCCGTGGTATGCCACACATAACCCCCGAGGCGATCGGGGTTATTGGCAGCCCCACTCAGTTGCTGCCAGTTGGTTTTGGCCACTTTGTCAGATATCGCATTGGCGGCGTAATACTGATAACTGCGCATTACCTTAAGCACGCCGTCGGTATCGTCGGCGACGGTATAAAAACCAATCAACTGGTGCGCCATAGGGATGGAAAGCAAGGTAGAGGCGATGTCTTTCCAGTGGTTCATAGGTTCGTTATTAAAATCGGCCCAGTTAAACTGATAGTCGGGGTTAAACTTGCCGTCGAGCCCAGGGTTGGCAAAGTATTTTGTCTCATTTGGTTCCATTGCCACATAGACCTGGATAAGCGAAAGCAAGCCGCTAAATACACCCTCTTTGCTGTATTTTTCAATTTGGTGTACAGCCTGGCTAACCGGAATACCACTGCGCTTCAGCTCTACATGAATCACTGGCATACCGTTAATCAGTAGCAGCACATCACCGCGTCTGTCGTTACGCAAAGGGCTGCCGCGTTCAAATTTGGGCTGTTGCACAATTTGGTAACGGCTTTGGCCTGCGGCGATTTCCTGGCGATCATATATTTTTAAGCTGATTTCTTTGCCTACATGCAAGGTATCGGCTGGGTTATCGCGCTTAATCGCCACGGTTTTACCGTTAATTAAACCGTTGAGCTTGAGCGGGGTTTTAAGTTCTTTTATTTGCTCAATAATTTGCTGCATTTCAGTCGCGGTAAGCGGAACATCGTTTAAGCGATCCCGCTGGCGATTGTTTTCAAACAAAATGTTTGCCCAGTTTTGCAGTAAATCCGCTTCGGTTTTGTTTTTGAGTATCTCTGTTTCCCAGCCTTTATGGGTCAGTACTTCAATAAAGGCCTGCTCAAATTGCGCTTCGGTTTTGAAGGTGATCATTATGGCGCTCCCTGTTAGACAAACATTTTACTTAAGCAGGCCTGCTTGATGTTATTGAGTTTGGTGATTTGTTGTTGGTGCTGGTTGATTAGTGCGTCGAGCTTTTGGAAGTAGTTACCGATTTCTTGTTGTTCATCTTCTATTGGAAACATAAAAACCATACTCTTAAAAGAGCCATTGGTAATCTGGTTAATGGTCGCACCTAGATTTTTCTCAACCTCAGTTGTAAACATATTTGTATCCAATAATGCATTTATAAATGCAGGCTGTTTACTTCTGATACCAGTCATAAAAGCACCAATAACAGTATTATCCATACGTGAAGTTACTTGTGCATGTTTTCCAATTAAGGATCTTGAGCCGTTACGGACGACAACAATAATGTCTCCTTCCACAACATTGCTGCAATTAACTACTTCAGGATTAACGTATATGTTATCAGCTTGAATTAGTTGACCATTTTTTACATTGGATGAACGGAGCACTAACGTGCCTGAGTTTCTAACATCACTCGGGGAATATGTCAGGCCACTAAAAAATTCCACTTCGTTGTTTAGCTCTTTCTCATTCCACTCCCCACTAAATCCTTTAAAGCGAATTTCTGGGATGGTTTCGCCTTGTTTGGGGAACATTTTTTCTAGCATGGCTTTTTTAATGTTGCTGAGCTTGTCATGCCTTTGTTGGTGTTGGTTGATTAACGTGTCGAGTTTTTGGAAGTAATAGCCGATTTGGGTTTGTTCCTCGGAGCGAGGCATAAAAATTTTCATACGCCCAAGTTGCTTGCCTGAAATTTCTAAAAAAGTGGAGCCTGATGCATGTTTAAGTGCAAACTCTTTGATTTGTTTACCCGCTGAATAGAGGAAATAAGGTGAAAAACCTTCTTTGACAATAAATGATTGAAAACCTTGATTAGTGGCGCCAAGTTTAGCAAGAATTGCCATATCACCTATGCCTGCTCTACTAGTAAAAAGAACAGTATTACCAGCGGGAAGTATTTTTGCAGAAGAACTTTTCAGACCTAGAGCTGTAATCTTTTTCTGACTACCTTCAGCGTACACATTGCTTCCAATTTCAGTAGGTGAATACCAATCAATATCACCGTCCCAATACTCAGAAATTGACGTGCTGGGTGTACCGCCCCCTATAATTTCAGCGACATCAGTACCTAGTCCTTTTTCCTCCCACGTCCCACTATAGCCCTTAAACCGAATTTCTGGCACCTTGCTATCCATACTCATCTTATTCGCCCTTCAATAAGTTGGTGAGCTCTGCCAAGCCCTGCATATCAAACTCATTAGCCGTGAGTTCACCCATCATCTCTGCCAGTTCTTGCTCGGTGGTTTTTATTTCATTAGCCACTTTCGAATAGGTGACAGCGTATTTATCGGCAAGGGCTTGCACTTGGCTAGTAAGTTGGCTAATCACGGCGTTTGGCATGGCTGCGAGTTCCGTGCTTAATGGCATAATCCATTTAAGGCGCAGCAAGTTGTTCACCTGTTCATCGGTTAAGGCTTCGATAGTTGTTTTCGTTTTTAAGTGCAGGGCAGTCGCGGCGTCTTTGACCGTTTTTTTCAGGGCTTTTTCTTCATCGATTAATTTGTTCGCGCGGATGATTTTGGCTTCATAGCTTTCTTCTGCGAATGTAAATTTGCTGTCTTTTTGTTCTTTCAAGAAGGCTTTGGTTGCTTTGCCTACTTCGGTATTGGCAAAGCCGTCTTTGCTTTCTTTTACCGTATCTTGTTCTTTTTCTTCTTCGGTTAGGGATTCTAAAATTTCTTCAAGCAGGCTGGCGATTTCTGCCAGGCGGGCTTCTTGAGCTGCCAGGGCCTGTAAGTCATCACTTAAGTAAGTTTGTTGCACTAAATCAAAGGGCAATATGTGGCCTTTCCAGCCGTCTTGTACTTCGGTGTCTTTGCCGTCTTTCTTCTTGATGACTATATTAGGGTCAACTTGTTTAGTGGCGGCAAAGCCTTCAGTTTGCATCATTTCTAAATCGGCGCTGATGATTTGCCATTGGTTGTTCAGAAATTGGTAAGCCTGGTATTTGTCTATTAAGGCAATCGGGGCTAAGCGAGTAAATAGGGCGATACTTAATATCGGCTCTTGTTGGTTACGCTTCACGCTTTGCCAGTTTTGTATTAACTGGATGTTTAGGTGGTCATCAAAGCCATTAAAGGCTTGGTTGTAGGAACTGATAAACTCCAGCACTTGCGGGTGCCCACTAATACTGGCGTTGACGCCTTGTTTGGCAATGGCCAGCTCACTGTAAGCCGCAGATTTTGGCGTAAACAGAGTATTGTGCAATTGTGGGAAAGCTTGCCAAAAATTATGTAGCTCGGCAATTTCGCTGTTGGGGATGCCACCGAGCATGGTGGCATGTAAATCCCAGCTTTGCGCCGCCGCAGAGGAATCTACATAGCGCGGTATGTTGAGGTTGTAACCGTTGTCGCGCAGAGTTTGTTTGCTCACCAGTTGCGAGAACTTGTCGATACTTTCACGCTTAATCACTGCATCAGTAATGCGCTTGATATCACTGGCTTGAAGTTTGTTGTTTTTGCCTTCTTTCATGAAGTGTTTGGAGGCATCGACCACTAATACATCGGTGTTTTGGCGTTTTTGTTTGAGTACTAAAATCACCGTTGGAATGCCGGTGCCAAAAAAGATATTGGCCGGTAAACCGATAACAGTATCAATATGATTCTGCTCAATGAGTTGCTTGCGAATTTCACCTTCTTCACCGCCACGGAACAAGACACCATGGGGCAGCACGATAGCCATAATACCATCGGTTTTTAGGTGGTAGAGGTCGTGCAGCAAAAAAGCAAAATCGGCTTTGGTTTTAGGTGCCAGGCCAAAACGTGAATAGCGTGGGTCGCTGTCTTTAAAGCTGGGGTCCCAGACTTGTGAGTAAGGCGGGTTAGATACTACGGCATCCACATGCAAGGCGTAGTATGAGCCTTGAGGATCGCTGTCATCGAAATACGGCCAATCTTCTTCTAGGGTGTCGCCATTACGGGTCTTAATGTTGCTGGCTTTAATACCGCGCATGATGAGATTCATACGGGTTAGGTTGTAGGTGTTGGCTTTTAACTCTTGGGCGAAATAGGTGATGCTGTCTTTGTTTTTAGCGTATTTCTCGACCGCTTCACCGATATTGATCAGCAACGAACCAGAGCCGGAAGTAGGGTCGTAAATTTTGATAGTATCTTTGTGTTTTAACTCATGGGCGATGATGTTCGACATGAGTACCGAGACTTCATGAGGCGTGTAAAACTCACCGGCTTTTTTACCCGCATTGGCGGCAAATTTTTCAATCAGGTATTCGTAAATGTAGCCCAGTACATCATACCCTTGATTACTATTCATGGGGATGCTTTTGATCAGGTGTAGTAAGTCGCTGATGGCTTTGGTACGTTTGCCAGCACTTTCGCCCAGTTTGCTTAAGCCAGTTTCTAAGGTGGTAAAAATGCCTTCAAACAGTTTTTTGTAAGTAGGCGAAATCAAACGACTAAAGGCCGAGAGTGCATCACGCACGTTAGATTCAGCAAATTCGGATTTTGGATCAACCCATGTAGAAAACAGATTATCGTAGGCTATAAAGTAGCCCAGGTTGTCTTGCACGTATTTAACGGTGTCGGCGTCTTCTTCATTGAGGGTTTTGATGTCTTCGGGCGTCATACCCTGTCTCGTGACAAACTGCACCAGCTGGTCGCTTAGGTATTTGTAGAAGATGAAACCGAGTATGTAATCTTTGTATTCGTTGGCTTCAATTTTAGAACGCATCTGGTTGGCCGATTCCCAGATTTTTGCCGCAAGTTGCTGTTTATTCACTATGAGTCCTGTTAAAAACAATTCTTTTTCGAAAAGGGCTATTTTAGGGTTTTGATTGTACGTTTGATAAGAGCTCCTTGCTAGCGGCAAGGCTTTCGAGTTCTGCGGTTTTGAATCCCACTAGGACAGCCATCTTCATTTGAGACAGCTTCGATGTTATGGACTGGCCGACTCCAAATGGCTTAGTAACTAAATATTGGACACATCCTCCGCCCACATCATCCTCTCCCCGCGCTTTGCTGTTATCCGGTAAGGCACAACCCATAATTTTAAGGTGTCTGAAAAAGCAAAGTGCTGCGGTATCGGTTGGCTAAAGTCATCATGCGCGGGGTAAATCAGATACATTTCGCCTGTTCCACCAAGATATTTTTGGCCGTAGGCAAACATCTGATAGAAGTCAGATTGCGCCAGCCCATAGAGTGATTTTTGTTGTTGCCTGCTATTTACCAGTTTCCATTTTGTATCCATCACCATTTGGGTTTGAACCGGTTGGCGTGATTGAATCAGCAAGTCTGGGCGAAGCTTAAAGCAGTCGTGAAGTCCATGCTTAACAAGGGAATAAGTGGAAACCTGTGGTTTAACTTTAAGGTGAGGAGGGAGTTCATCGGGGAAGGTTTGTGCAACAAATGACTCAAATACCGCTTCCATAGGGAACAAGAGTGATATTGCTTTGGTATTTCCCTGCAAGGCACTCGGGCTCATTCCTCTCAGGATCAATTGCGCCCAGGCCATTGGCTCGTTGTAATGGGCCATACTACGCTCAATGCGTAAGTTGTTTATATCGCTTTCAATATCCCGACTAAGTGGAATACCGTCAAAAGCAAAGCACAATTCGTAAAGCCAGCGTTGATTCTCAGATGAAAGCTTCAGGCTAAGGAGCTTATCCAGCGCGGAGTGTAAGAGCCGATTGGCTGAACAATCCGGCATGTAGTCATCATAATTGACACAAAATTTATGACGATTCACCACGTTATGCCGCAACTGCGCGGAAAGCATCAGCTTGCCCTTCATAAAAGACAGATTACCTTGCTCGCTCACATAGTCGGATCGTAAACCTTGTTTAAGTAATTGGCTGACGCTATGCAAGAACTGACTGATAAAAATCTCGAGCAACGGCATGCGCTGAGCCTGCAGAGTTGCCTGCTGGGTTTGAATATGCCGAAAACCAGGCAGATGGCTTAGCATTGTCAGCAGTGTTTCTCGCGCGCTCGCTGTAGTGAGGTTTTTACCCACCTTAGGCAGTATCTCAAGTTGGAAACCGTGAGGTGTTGAAAGCATCCCCGCGTAGTTTTGCACCTGAAGCAATTTGAAGCCTGAGCGGGAGGTGAGTTTTAGAAACTGGCTTCCTTGAATACTTGTTAGGCTAAGTTCCTCCAAGTAGGCAAAGACTTCTGGATCTAAGCGCTTTACTCCAACTGGGGCTGAATCTTCACTTCCCAGCAAGTCATATTCAAAAACAGATACCACTTTATCCATGGTTTACTGCCAGCTCATCAAAGGTTATCTGCTGTGGCTGATAAATAGCGCGGTAAGCCTGTGGCATATTCCAGATCTCTTCATCAAATGCTTCGAGCTTGTAAGCTGTCGATTGCTGAAAATGGCGTTGTAAACCATGGTTGTTACCAAAAAGAGAATTCAGATCGTCGGTTTTCTCAATCACGAATTGCAGACTGTCGTCTTGTTTCTGGTTGTCTGCCAGCACCAGCCTAATCTTGTTCCAGTCATCGAAAAAATATTCCTGTAGTAGCGGAATAATCTTTTTCTGGAATGCGATCTTCAGTTGATTAAACGCAGCCTCTTCATCACCAGTATCGAGCTCATTTTTTACCGGCATAAAGAACGCATGACCCAGTGTATGTTCACGATCGTAAAGTGCTTCGATGCGGCTGTTAAGTTCCTCTAACAACGGCTCGAGTTCTATGCCTTTCACCTTGGTACCACTCAGTAAAGAGAGGTCAGGCATCATTTCGACAAAGTCAAAGCGACGGCGTAAAGCCGTGTCCATCAGAGCTAAAGAACGATCCGCAGTGTTCATGGCTCCTATGATGTCGACATTGGCAGGTACACTGAAGTGATCTCCGCTATAAGACAGTTGCAGGCTCATTGCATTGGACATACCCGCACGCTTGTCTACTTCAATGAGCGAAATCAGCTCGCCAAAGATCTTGGAGATGTTGCCGCGATTGATCTCATCAATGAAAATGGCGTAGCGATGTGCTGGATCGGCATTGGCACGCTGACACAGGCGCATAAAGATACCCGGCTCAATAGGGTA
>Ga0157371_10003037_pt1 | contig 15587 bp, 14 predicted proteins | sample C45metaG_FD_113462 | JGI IMG/M metagenome (GOLD analysis project Ga0157371, IMG submission 113462) | Corn rhizosphere microbial communities from Kellogg Biological Station, Michigan, USA - C4-5 metaG | ecosystem: Host-associated > Plants > Roots > Rhizosphere > Soil | place: USA: Michigan...
ATCAACTGCGTTTCGTAATTGGTAATCCGATCTAAAAACATTTTTGCTTTAGGCATGTTATCTTTTCTAAGAAACCATTGTGCTAAAAGCATGTTCTCGTTAAAGAAATAAGTTACCAGTACAATTATTCCCAATAAAATGGCAACAATTCCCCATGGCCAAAAGCCGAAAATAAATAAAGCTACTGCGCCACCCAGTAAAGCAAACCCCGCAATTAATCTGATAATATTTGGCATAAATTTTATTCTAATTATTTTTTTTTTGCAAATATCGTGTTTAAATGGCAGAAATTAGATTTTAAAACAATAATTTCATTAAAAATTTAAAAGTTCAAAAAAACCGTCTCTTAAATATGAAAACTCTATTATCCATCACCCTAATCGTACTTGCAATGAATGTTTCTGCACAAGAAGTTAATAAAAAAATCCACGATCAAGTCCACAATAAAGATATTCTGATTAACGCCTGTACACGTGAAGGAATTACCGCTTTTCCTGAGTTTAAAGAAATGTACGATCCACTTTACGCGGCATATATACCGGATGCAGCAACCATGATCGAACTGAAAACACTGGTTAAAAACGAAAAAATAAAAATAGTTTTAGGCACCTGGTGCGGCGACAGCAAGGCAAACGTACCGAACTTCTTTAAAATTTTAGACGCCTTACACTTTAAAGGGAAAAACGTAGAAATTATTGCAGTAGACGGAAATAAAAAAGCTGAAAATGGCATTCTAGATGGTCTGGATATTGTAAGGGTGCCAACTTTTATTGTTTTTGACAAAAAAGGAAAAGAGCTGGGGCGGATTATCGAGGGACCAAAAACAACGCTAGAGGGTGATTTACTGGCGATATATAAGAAAAAATCTTAAACTTTTTGAGAAGATTTTGGTTCATGATTTAATGGTCCATGGTTGATGGCCAAGGAGTTCAGAACCTGATAGCTTAATACTTAAGGACTTATAGTTTAATAATTTACAGCTAATGGCACATGGTATAACTGAACGCCTAAACTATTGACCATAAACTATCAAACCATCAACCATATTACATACACATCTTACATAAAAAAACATGTCTGCAGCATTAGAACCAGGTTGGTTAGCCGTTTTAGAGGAAGAATTTGAAAAAGACTACATGAAAAGCCTTAAGTCTTTTTTACAGGAGGAGAAAAACAATGGTGCAACGGTTTACCCAAAAGGCAGTGATATTTTCAACGCATTGAACACCACGCCATTTGACCAGGTAAAGGTTGTGATTTTAGGTCAAGACCCCTATCATGGTATTGGTCAGGCGCATGGTCTGTCCTTTTCAGTACAACGCGGTGTAGCGGTTCCGCCCTCATTAAAAAATATTTACAAAGAGCTGGAAACTGATATCGAGGGCTTTAAAACACCAAATCATGGCCACTTAACCCATTGGGCAGAACAAGGTGTATTATTGCTCAATGCTACACTAACAGTCCGTGCTTCGGAGGCTGGTTCACACCAAAACCGCGGATGGGAAATTTTTACAGATGAAATTATAAAGGCTTTATCTCAAAAACGCGAACATATTGTTTTCTTGTTATGGGGTAAATATGCACAGCAAAAAGCAGCTTTAATAGATCAAAAGAAACATTATATGCTTACTGCTGCCCACCCATCTCCATTTTCGGCCTACAATGGCTTTTTTGGATCGAAACATTTTTCAAAAGCAAATCAGCTTCTGGTACAGAATAATTTAACACCAATCGACTGGAACTTACCAGCCTAATGAATACTTATTTTATCAGCGGTTTAGGTGCCGATAAAAGGATTTTTTCTAAGCTTAAGCTCGATGAAAAAATCAATATCATTCATATAGATTGGATCAATCCGGTTAAAAATGAATCATTGGCCACTTATGCAGAAAGGTTGAGCAAAGTTATCGACAAATCCCAGCCATTTGCTTTGGTAGGGGTTTCTTTTGGAGGGATGATCGCGGTAGAAATAGCGAAGGTTTTAAAGCCTATTACTACTGTTATCATTTCTAGTACCATGTTAAGCATTCATCTACCCGCACTTTACCGTTTCGCTGGGAGTTTAGGCCTACTAAAACTTATTCCAGCAAGGCTTTTAAAATCATCGAACAAACTCACCCAAAACTATTATTTCGGTACACGATCTGGCAGTGAGAAAACATTACTAAGCAAAATTATTAAGGATACTGATCCCTATTTTTTGAAATGGGCTATTGGAAGCATACTAAGCTGGGAGAATAAGGTTAAACCAGAAAGGATTTTTCACATCCATGGCACGATGGATAAAATTCTCTATTCTAAAACTGCAAAACCTGATTTCGTGATCGAAAATGGAACCCACTTCATGGTTTATCAAAATGCAGCGGAAATTTCAGGAATTATTGATGAAATAGTATTGAATAGAGGAATAGACTAATTCTAAGCCATACATCATCCCTAGACTCATCGTCATTTCGAGCGAAGTGCAACGCAGTCGAGAAATCTATAATAGATCTCTCCATTCCGCTACGCTACAGTCGAGATGACGATCTTTCTATTATTTCCATCCCACTAATACATTATAGTGGAAATATAATAATTACAGATAACAGCCCCTTAATGGGTTTGCTATTAATACTCTAAAGGCACAATTGGTTCTTTCTTGGTGGTAGACATAATCATCATCGTCTGGAATGTTTTCACTACAGAAATCTTACTGATTTTATCCATAATTAAACGTTCGTAAGCTTTAATGTCTTTCACATAAACCTTTAATAGAAAATCGGCCTGACCGGTAACGTGGTGACATTCGGTAATTTCTTTGATTTGATTTACTTCGTCCAAAAAGATCTGGATAGTATTATTTTTATGAAAATCGAGTTGAATCTGGATAAAGGTTTTTATACCTAAACCCAGTTTTTCTTCATCCACCAAGGCATGATAACTTTTAATATATCCTGCCATTTCGAGCTTGCGTACACGCTCTAAAGTTGGTGCAGGTGATAAACCAATTTCTTGTGATAAAAGTAAATTGGTAATTCTTCCATTCTCTTGAAGAATTCTTAAAATTTTGAAGTCAATTTTATCTAATTCAGATGCCATACGGTGTTAAAGGTATTTCAGAATACAAACATAACCAAATTATATTCTAAATTTTAACATAATTTATCATATATATTTTAAATAAAAATTTTTAGATTTACCTAAAAATAAAATTAGATAAACATAAATGCAAAGTTATACCGAAGAGAACTATCTAAAGACTATTTATCATCTGGCAGAGAAAACAATAAACGTTCAAACCAATGCCATTGCAGAGCAAATGCAAACCAAACCGGCATCAGTAACCGACATGATCAAGAAATTAGCCGATAAAGGCTTAGTTGATTATATTAAATACCAAGGCGTTACCTTAACCGAAACAGGTAAAAATACAGCGATAGATATTGTACGTAAACATCGCTTATGGGAAGTTTTTTTGGTTGATAAATTAAACTTTAAGTGGGATGAGGTACATGATGTTGCTGAAGAGTTAGAGCATATTAAATCAATTGAGCTGATTGAAAGACTAGACGAGTTTTTAGGCTTTCCAAAGGCCGACCCTCATGGCGACCCCATTCCGGATAAAAATGGAAGATTTGCCAAAACCCAGTTTATTAAATTAATCGAACTAAAAATAGGCGATTCGGGTACCATTACCGGTGTTACCCAGCATAGTTCGGCATTTTTAAAACATTTAGAAAAACTAGGCTTAACCTTAGGCAAAAAAATCCAGGTCAGCGATGTGACCGATTTCGATGGTTCAGTAGAAATCCTGTTACCCGATAAACAAGTTAATATTAGTAGAGAAGTTGCAAAACATATTTTAATCAGCAGTAATGGCAAAAACTGAATCGTTAAGTGAAGTACATCAAAGTGTAAATACAGATAAAAGAAAAGGCTGGAGAAGAATTTTAGCTTTCATTGGTCCTGCCTATTTAATTAGTGTTGGTTACATGGATCCTGGTAACTGGGCAACTGATTTAGCAGGCGGTAGCAAATTTGGCTACCAATTAATTTGGGTTTTACTGATGTCGAACCTCATTGCACTGCTGTTACAATCGTTAAGTGCCCGTTTGGGGATAGTAAGGGGACTGGATTTAGCACAGGCTTCTAAACAAGCTTATCCGCGTTGGGCCAATATTCCATTATTTGGCTTGGCACAAACCGCAATTATAGCCTGCGATTTAGCCGAAATTATCGGGATGGCCATTGGTTTACAGCTCCTTTTTGGATTGCCTTTAATCTGGGGTATTTCAATTACCATTTTCGATACCATTTTATTACTCTTTTTACTCAATAAAGGCATGCGGGCCATGGAAGGCTTTATTGTTTCGATGGTTTTTATTGTCGGTATTTCCTTTCTGGTTGAAATGTTTATTGTAGAGCCCTCGCTTAAAGAAGTAGCAAAAGGTTTTGAGCCTTCGATATTAAAAGGCGATGCACTTTATATTGCCATCGGGATTATTGGTGCAACGGTAATGCCGCATAACCTGTATCTGCATTCATCTTTAGTACAAACCAGGAAGATTGAGCGTAGTAATAAGGGAATTAAGGAGGCCTTAAAATTTAACCTCATTGATACAACGGTTGCATTAAACCTTGCTTTTTTTGTTAACGCCGCCATACTGATTCTTGCAGCAGCTGCCTTTTATAAAAATGGATTGCACGAGGTGGCTGAAATTCAGGATGCACATAAACTACTTTCGAACATTTTTGGCAATGTTGCACCAACCCTATTTGCCATAGCGTTAATCGCCGCCGGACAAAGCTCTACTGTTACCGGAACTTTAGCAGGACAGATTATTATGGAAGGCCACATTAACTTAAGGATTCAACCTTGGTTACGACGCATGATTACACGTCTTCTGGCTATTATTCCTGCATTTTTTACTATATTACACTATGGTGAAAACGCACTTGGTGGCTTGTTGGTATTGAGTCAGGTAGTGTTAAGTTTGCAATTGGGTTTTGCCATTATTCCATTAATTCATTTTACATCAGATAAAAATCTGATGAAAGATTTTGCAATCAAACCCTGGGTTAAGGTATTGGCATGGGCAAGTGCTTTAGCTATTATCGCATTGAATGTAAAACTGGTAATTGAAGAAATAAGCGGCTGGGCAAAAGAGGCCAACAACTGGTGGATTTATGTGATTGTAATACCGGCATTAATCCTGATCGTTTTACTCCTGCTTTATGTTTTCTTCCATCCGTTATTAGAAAAGAAAAGGAATGCTTCAAAACAGCTTGTACCCCATGGGAATGCTTTGGATATTGGAAAAATAGACAAAATCAGTTATAAGCGGATTGGAATAGCCGTAGATTTCTCTAAAAACGATCGAAACACCATCAGGCATGCTTTAATTCAGGGTGGCAAAGATGCACACTATTACCTTATCCATATCGTAGAAACTGCAGCTGCCCGCTATCTTGGTAATGAGGTAATGGACCATGAAACGCAGAGCGATGCTGCTAACCTGGAGAAATACAGGGCTAATCTCGAAGATCTTGGATATGATTCTACACCTTTTATCGGTTTTGGAAGTACCGGTAAAGCCATAGCCGATATCAGCAACAAAAATGAGATGGAACTATTGGTGATGGGTGCGCATGGTCACAAAGGCTTGAAAGACCTTATTTTCGGCACGACTGTCGATTCAGTACGGCATAAGGTAAATATTCCGGTTTTGATTATTAGATAGGTAACTAGCTTAAATATTAAGCTTAGCTATATTGTATTAACCAAAAATAGTATAGGATTATTTATTGATTACAGTCATTAGCTTTTTTACACCACCATCTCCTGATTGGTACATCAGCAGCTTACCAGCTGAAGAATACAAGTACATTGACGGGTATTGCTTTGGCAAAAAGGTTGGGATAAACATGCGTTTTTTATCCTGCAATACCAGTACATTAGGCTTGGTGTTTAAACCCTTGGCATAAGAATTGAAAAACTGCGGAATGATATACCCCTCATCCATGGTAATCATGTAAATATTAACGTCTTTAAACCTGGCGTAATTGGTATTCAGGTTTTTACTTTCCCTCTGACAATGCTCACAGGTACAATCAAATAAGATAAATAGGTTCTTTTTTCCTTGTTTAATATCATTATTTGAAAATGGTTTTCCGTCCAGTTTGTAAAAGGTAAACTGCGGCAATAAAGTAGGTTGCTGTGCTTCCACCTGAAAAGTAACGGCTAACAATAAGATTAAAAGTAGGTTCCTGAATTTCATTTTTGATATTTAAAGGCCAAACTTAAACGAATAAATACGAACATAATAATATATCCTTAGCTTTTACAAACAGATGAACATTTTTGTTGGTTCCTTACTCTGAGGTTTTATTTTAAAAATCGTCGTCATCCCGATCCGATGGCTATCGGATGAAGTGCAGCGAAATGGAGAGATCTATCGAGACAGATTTTGCTTCGCAGAGCCTTCGGGTTCTCGGCTGCGTTACCGATGTAAAATCGGTACAGGTAGCACTTCGCTCGAAATGACGACCTCTTACTACTTCTCCCATAAAATAAGGCCTTGCTGGCGGATGAAAGGTTTGAGTTTCTTGCAATAACTGTGTTAAATAAACCCGATTGCCGCGGAAACCAAAAGCTTTTTCTGCTTTTGTTGCAGCAAAAAGCGGGACTGAGGCTGCCAAGGGAACTGTCTGTACATTTCCCAAATAAAATCCACTAAATCAGAGATTCAAGTTAAATATACGTGCCTGGACTCGTCACCCTGAATTATTTCAGGGTCCATTTTTACGCGAAAGATGCTGAAATAAATTCAGCATGACGATCGCATTAAGATCGAAATAAATTAAAACTAAATTATCACATCAATTTTTAGGATATTTGCAACCCGGCATGTATATTTTATACTATTGCTGAACATTACAATAACAAATACTTTATTAAAATTTTGAAAAACGACATCAACATAAAGAATAAAAGGGCTTATTTCGACTACAATCTTTTGGATAAATACGTAGCCGGTATTGCCCTTTTAGGGACTGAAATAAAAGCGATCAGACAAGGTAAAGCCAACATGACGGATGCATTTTGCATGTTTATTGGCGGTAATCTTTTCGTGCGCAACCTTCATATTTCTGAATATAGCCACAGTTCTTTTTATCACCACGATATTAAACGCGACCGTGCCCTACTTTTGCAGAAAAAAGAAATCAGAAAATTAAAGCTTAAAGGCGAAGAAAAGGGTTATACCATCGTTCCTTTACGTATTTTCATCAACGAAAGAGGTTTCGCTAAAATGGAGATTGCGCTGGCTCAAGGTAAAAAAGAATTTGACAAACGTGATAGCATTAAAGATAGAGATACCAAGCGGGAGCTGGATAGAGCGATGAAGAGATAATTTAGTTTGGAGTTGGGGGTTTAGAGATATTTAACTTCAAGTTGAAAAAACGACTCAAAACTCCGATCTCCAAACTCCCAGCTGGGTTTACCATGCCTGGTCGCCAACTAATGGCACGAACCTGAAGGTATCCAACACAATTTTTTCGTAGTCTGTTTCACTTACACGGATAACGGTAACCATTTTCTGGGTTTTCTCATCTCCCACCGGGATAACCAAAATGCCACCTATTTTTAACTGTTTTAACAAGATCTCCGGAACCAGTGGAGCGCCAGCGGTAACAATTATTTTGTCGTATGGCGCGTGTGCAGCAATTCCTTTCGAGCCATCCCCACAATAAAAAGTAGGCCTATAACCCATTCCAGGTAAAACCTGAATTGTTCTGTTATAAATATTCTCTTGTCTTTCTATCGTAAAAACTGTAGCCCCTAATTCCATTAATATACAGGTTTGGTAGCCCGAGCCCGTTCCGATCTCAAGTACCTTATCTCCTTTTTTAATGTGCAGCAATTCACTTTGGTAAGCAACCGTGTAAGGTTGAGATATGGTTTGCCCATCACCTATCGGAAAAGCAATATCTTTGTAAGATTGGTTCCAAAAAGTTTCGTCAAAAAAGAAGTGCCGTGGAACTTTACCTATGGCTGTTAACACATTTTCATCTTCAATTCCGCGAGATTTTAACAACTCAACCAGTTTTTTTCTCGCTCCTCGTTCCCGGTAATTATCAACAAATTTATATGCCATGAGCTTCAAAATTAGCTTTTTTTAACAGTGATACAAGATAAAAAAATCCACATTACCGTAAGTAACACTAAATCAAAACTTAAATTAGTAATTAATTTGATCTGTCATTCTGAACGCAGTGAAGAATCCCTTGCCTAAACGCATCAGCTAAAAACTGCGCTGTCCTTAATTAAAGTTTGTTACTTATCTCTCGCAGATGCTCCACTAAATTCAGCATGACAATACACGCTCCTTTCTAATACGGATCTACGTCTATTTGTGTAAAAACGCCTTTAAACTCTTTGGTTGCATTAAATTCGGTCAGGGTTTCTCTTAATGCATCTTTAACTTTCTGAATGGCCGTATGCTTGTCGGCTTTAATAATAATCTGTTTGATATAGAGATTCCGTACACGGCTTACCAACGGTTGTTCGGGACCTAAAACACGTTTACCAAATTTTCCTTTCAGGATATTGGCCAATATAAATGCAGCATGATCTAAAACATTCGAATCCTTATGTTTGATGTACAAAAATATCATCCGCGAAAATGGCGGATAAAGAAATTTCTCGCGTTCAACAATTTCATCATTATACATCCCCTCGTAGTCGTTGTTCACCACCTGCTTGATGATTCGATTTTCGGCATCGTAAGTCTGGATACAAACATTACCCTGGTCAGCTCTTCTACCTGCCCTACCCGCAACCTGTGCCAACAGCTGGAAGCTCCTTTCGTAAGCGCGGAAATCAGGATAACCTAAAAGTGTATCGGCATTAATTACCCCAATAAGGTTCAGGTTGTCGAAATCAAGCCCTTTGGCCACCATCTGTGTGCCAATTAAAATGTCGGTTTTCTTCTCCTGAAAGTCATTTAAAATCTGCTGAAGTCCATTTTTTGTCCTCGTACTATCCATATCCAGCCGGGCAATAGTCACTTCAGGATAAAGTAACCTGAGTTCTTCTTCAATACGCTCTGTACCAAAACCTTTTTGCTCCACATGTACTGAACCACAGGCGGGACAGATATTTACACTGCTTTGCTGATAGCCACAATAGTGACAATGTAATTTCCCACTGCTTTTATGATAGGTTAAACTTACATCGCAGTTTACGCATTTTGGTGTATAACCACAGGTTGCACAGATTAGAATGGTAGCGTAGCCCCTCCTGTTCTGAAACAATACAATCTGCTCTTTTTTTGAAAGTGCCAGATCGATATCTTTGATCAACACGCTCGAAAAATACGAACTCATCGTTTTTTTCTTTGTTTCTTCCGAAATACTAACCACCTGCTGATTAGGAAGCTGAACTCCGCCAAAACGCTCTTTCATCTCCACGAGTCCGTATTTACCTTGTAAAGCATTATGATAACTCTCTAAGGAGGGCGTAGCTGAACCTAAAATCACTTTTGCCTGATGCAGGTATCCTAAATAAATGGCTGCGTCCCTGGCCTGATAACGTGGTGCCGGATCGTATTGTTTATATGACGGTTCATGTTCTTCATCAACCACAATTAATTTTAAGTGCTGAAATGGAAGAAAAACGGCTGAACGAGCGCCTAAGATTACTTTATACGCACCTGTTCTCACCTTATTCCAGATTTCTACCCTTTCGCTATTGTTGAATTTAGAATGGTATACCCCGATTGAATTGCCAAAATAACGTTTGATCCGCTCTACAATCTGTGTGGTTAAGGCAATTTCGGGGAGCAGGAACAATACCTGTCCATCTGTATTCTGGATAATTTTTTCAATCAGTTTAATATAAACCTGTGTTTTTCCTGACGCCGTGACACCATGAAGCAAAACCACCTCTTTCTCATCAAAATGCTGGTTAATCTGGCTCAATGCCTTCTGCTGACCTTCGTTCAGTTCAAAATTAACACTAAACTCTTCATCGTGAGCAGCCAAACGGCTAACCGGCCTTTTCATTACCACAAAAATATCTTTGTCGGTTAAAGCCTTTAATGCCGCTGGTCCACAATTACTTTCTTCCAAAAGCTGTTCTTTAGCGATCGGAAGATTTAATTTTTGTAATTTCAGGTAAGCCAGTAAAGCGTCTAATTGTTTGGGTGCCCGATCTAAAACATTAAAAAGCTGTTTTAAATTTTCTTCATCACTATAAAAGTCATTTAAAATGATAAACGATTTAAGCAAAGGTTTATATTTCTGCACCACCTCTTCAGCTACCAGCACCAGTTCTTTATCGAGCAAATGATTGATGATTGGATACACTGTTTTCTGCCCCAGTAGCTTAGAAACATCATTAACCGTAAGTTTCTGTTGCTGTTTTAGTGCATTGATGATGATTTCTTCCTTATCGGTAAGCGCAGTATCTTCATTATAATCTTCACGAAGAATCAATATGGTTTCGCTGGCCAATTTTAAACTTGCAGGCAATGCAGCCGCCATTACATCACCTTCATTGCACATGTAATAATTGGTCATCCATGTCCAGAATTTAAGTTGCATGGGTGTAATTACAGGCTCGGCATCTACAACATCGATAATATATTTCGCTTCATAAACCACCGGTGGTACAGTGCTGATTCCACTAATTAAAGCGGTGTAAATTTTATGCTTTCCAAATTGCACCACCACCCGTTTTCCAACAGCGATCTGGTCGTTTAAATCAAAAGGTACCCGGTAAGTATAGTTTTTCGCCAAAGATAATGGCAAAATGACTTCCACAAAAAGTGTTTCTCTTTCTGAAAAAATATCGTTTTCGAAAGTATTCATTATTTATCTTTAAATGCCGCAAAAAAGAGCATTATCCATCCCAATACAAATAAAAGCCCGCCAATCGGTGTAATTGGGCCAATAAATTCAGTAAATCCTAAATGCGATATGCTTCGGGTAGCCAATAAATATAACGATCCTGAAAAAAGGATGATTCCAAATGTGAAGCAGAAATAAGCGATATTAATGAGCTTGTTCCGATAACGGGCAAAGGTTGAAAGGTACAATAGCGCAAATGTATGATAGAACTGATAATCAACACCTTTTTGCCAGATTTCTAATGATGGTCCATCAATTAGCGCCTTTAGGCCATGAGCGCCAAATGCACCCAGTAAAACAGCAACAACACCAAAAAAAGAAGCGGTAAGGATTATTCGTTTATTCATAGTTATTTGCTAGTAGCAATCGCTAAATTAATAAATTGGCAAAGAACTTCTCACTAATCAATGTAATAAATTAAATTTGTTGCACAGCAAATGAAAAAAATCATAATTCTAACAAGTGCATTATTTTTAGGTGTAACCTTTATGGCCTACCTCTATTTTTCGAAATTGGGAATTGATAATGATGCGAAAGACCTGGCGCTGCAATCGGCAACTAATAATGCTGCTCTGGTATTTTCTTTTCAAAACGATAAAGGTTTTTACGACATCATTGAAGGGCAACAGCTTATCCAACAGGTTTTAGGGAAGGATAAAATGAACCTGTTAAAACAGCTAAAAACAAGTATCATTGACGATAATCTGTTAAACAGATACCTGAAAGATCAGCAGGTTTATATTAGTGTACTGCCTGACTCGAATAAAACGCTGAACTTCTTAATTACCGTGCAGATACAAGGTGATAATGACATCAAAAAATTCTACGAACAGTTAAAATTTAAAAAAGCGATCAGCAAAAATACCAAAGACCTGTACAAGTTGAAGCTCAATGATAGTTTATCGGTTTATTTAGGCATTCATGACCAGGTATTAACGGCATCAACATCGCTCAAACTGATCAATGATGCCAATGTACGCTTAACTGAGAATCCCTTTACCGAATACATTAAAGAGAATAACCGTCAAATTAAAAATGTGCTCACCCAGGTTTATATCAATTTTAACCAGGCCCCTTTATTGCTTAAAAATATTATTGCCGGCAACATTAATGGCGAGATTTCAATTTTTAACCAACAGAACAGTTTCGCTGTACTCAATTACAATTTCAGTAAAGAGAAAATTCTTTTCAGCGGGAGTACCGAATTAAAAGATCAGCATAATTATCTTAAATTATTCGAAAACACTGCCGTACAAAATACATCTATCCAAAATATCCTGCCTGATAATACCGCAAATTATGCACTTTATGCTTATGATGATTATGGCAAATGGCTCAAAAAACTGAATAGCTGGCAGGAACAGACGAAAATACTTTCAAAAACCGGTGCAGCAATAAAAAAAGTAAAGGATGATTACAGAACAGATTTAAATTTGATATTTACTACTTACACGAAAAATCAGTTTATTCTTTTTCAGTTAAGTACCACCGAAAAACTAGGGGCAATTTCATTATCAAATGGAGAAAAAACAAAACAATTATTGCTTGATGTAAGTGCAGATTATAACGAAGATATTAAAGTGTTTAAATCGGCTGATATCTTATACAGTTATTTTGGGGAGCCGTTTAAAAAATTTACGCGGCCTTATTATACCATTGTAGATAATAATTTAATAGTAGCCAATAATGCCAGCACATTACAATCATTTTTAAATGATTATAAAAACAACAGACTCTTAATACAAACGCCCCAATATTTAGATGCAGTGAACCAGATTTCTACCACATCGAATGTGAGTTATTACATCAATACCAAAAATTCTGCGGATATTTTCAGACATAATATTCAACTGAATTTCTACAAACATTTACGGGCTGATAGTGGCTTAAAAAGTTTCGATACCTTTTGCTACCAAATGAGTTCAGATAAAGACAAGTTTATCACTAACTTGCTTTTAAACAAATATATACAACCAGAAATACCAGATTCACTAAGTAACCGTTAATAAGGAAACCATCCCAAGAAACTATTTTACATGAAGAAACTTTTACTTGCGTTACTGGCAATAACCAGCTTCGGGGTTGCAAATGCACAACAATATGCGCTTTTTGGCACTAAAACCATGTTTGATGCATTCGAAAACCCATCTCAGAAATCTTTCACCTTGGATTCATCACGAAGATTTTCTTCTAATTTCTTCTTACCTTATTTTGGAACGAATGCCGTTAATATGGGAAGCTCCAGGCTGGCTATAAGAAAATTAACGCAGGCAGGTGTTTTTGATACAAGAAGTTTACCAATTGGCACTGGAGAAGTGAATCATTTTTTTGAAAACAGTAATATCTATGTAGCAGCTTTCAGGCTTTTCAAATCTTATAAATATCAAAAAGAAATGGGCTTTTCGTGGCAGATCAGGTCTGATGCACATATCGATTATACCAACGAAACTCTGGCTATTTTTGATTCGTTCGAACGTTTTACACCAGATAAGCAATATACAGGTATATTCGATACAAAAGGATACCAACAAAGCTATCACCAGTTTAGCTTTACCTATCGTGAAAACTGGAATAAAAGGCTTGCATTTGGGCTGAAAGCAAGTGTACTGAGTGGAATACTTTATAATAAATTAGATGTTTCAGATTCTTATTTGTACATCGCTCCCGAATCAGATGCGCTGTTAATTGGCTTGAAAGGAACTTATTCAGCTAACTTCTCTGACTTTAACGAGGTAGATAAGAAAAATTTCTTCCCAAATTTTAAAAACCCTGGTTTATCATTAAGTTTTGGAACAAATTACACTACGAAAAAGGGACTGTTTTTAATGGCAAACGTTAAAGATTTAGGCTTTATCTGGTGGCGCAGCAATACCCAACGTACCTCGATAAATCAATCAAAAATTATAGAAAATATAGAAAACAACCAGTCGAACACGAATCAGGAAATAAAAGACATTTTTCTCCTTTCAGAGCAACCCAAAGAGTTTTTAGCCCCAACCAATGCTAAACTGGATGTTTATCTATCTAAACGTTATGGTTTTTATAAACCCGCAGTGGCCGTTTCGAAAAACCTGTTCTACAAAGGCGGGGATATCGCTTTTGTAAACACTTTTATTGTTAACAACCTTTCAGGAAGCATTACCCCATTATATAATTTGAATGGTGTTTTTATGGTTGGGCTGCAAGGAAAATACCAGACGCCTAACTTTGAGGTGTTTATGGGTACTGATAATTTTGTGGCTACAGGTTACCAGGCTTATGGACTAATTAAAAAAGATGCTTATATAGGCAGCGGACCTAATGGTGCCTCTTTTTACATGGGGGTAGGTATTAAATTTGGAAACGTGGTTAACCATCCTCAATTTGCCGATGTGATACCAGGCATTAATGACAAAAGTGATAGTGACAGTTTCTTTAAAAACCTGTTTTCGATCTTTAAAAGAAAATAAGCTTAACCTTGCGCTTGTTGCTTTTTAGATTGGGTAACTACAAAATCTTTCAGGTAAAAAGGTTCGAAATAAGCTACGTCTTCGAAATTACTACTGCCGAAAGCTTCGTTAGCTAAACGCGACATGTATGTTGCAGAATTGAAGTTGGCTTCATCGAATTTTGCATTTTGATGTATTAAAACTTCAGCACACTTGGCTGAGCCATCACCAATAAAAGTAAGTGTTTCCTGTGTGAGATAATCGGTAAAACTTGTTTCATCAATAATTTTGGCTTCAGTTGGTGTAATTATGTTTAATGACAAGTCGAAAATTGAGGTATACACTTCCATTCTACGGGCATCAATCATCGGGCAAATTAAACCAGAATAATGCGGGTTCTCCGCTAAGTAACCGGCTGCCATCATTTCTAATGTTTCAATTGCAATCAGCGGTTTATCTAAGGCATAACAAAGTCCTTTAGCAGTAGAAACACCAATTCTCAATCCGGTATAAGATCCGGGGCCTTTACTTACGGCAATGGCATCGAGCTCCTGATAGCTTAGCCCTGCAGTTTTAACTACCTCATCAATAAACAGGGTTAAATTTGCTGCGTGCAGGTTTTGTCCTTGCTCTTCTTTAAATGAAATTGTTTTGCCGTTAACAGATAATGCCACAGAACAGATTGCTGTAGCGGTTTCTATTTGAAGTATTTTAGCCATGGAGCAAAGATAAGAAAAATGGAAGATGTAAGAGGGATTATGGAAGATGGGCGCTGCTGGTCCGAAGTTTTTAGTCCTAAGTCAAATACCCTTCATGCCATGTCATCCTGAAGGATAATTTATTTTATAAAATTCAATATGAATAACAGAACTTTTTGACTAATTACAGGCTTCGAGAGATCGTCATTCCCAACTCGATTGGGAACCACAGAGTGCTCATGAATGCCTCTGAAACAAGGGAAACTTATGAATAATCGTAATGCAAGCGCTTTAAGATTAGCTTCGCTGAGCACTGCGTGGTTCCCGCCTGCGCCTATCGTGTGGACACAATTAATTATAATATTCTTCTATCGCTCTATGCCGCTGGGCATGGCACTTTGGAGCGCCAAAGTACCCAAAGCGCTTTGTCATCCGATGGCTATCGAATCCAGCAATGAGCCTTTTGCGCAATCTCACGCGCATCAAAAAAACAGCGGCACTTCGTTTTGTGTTCAATATTTTTTAAAATTAAATCATCGGTTATGAACACAAAACCACTGCGTTTCAG
>Ga0157371_10003038_pt1 | contig 15584 bp, 15 predicted proteins | sample C45metaG_FD_113462 | JGI IMG/M metagenome (GOLD analysis project Ga0157371, IMG submission 113462) | Corn rhizosphere microbial communities from Kellogg Biological Station, Michigan, USA - C4-5 metaG | ecosystem: Host-associated > Plants > Roots > Rhizosphere > Soil | place: USA: Michigan...
CAATTCGCTACCACTAGAATTATGCAGTATTAGTTTAGTTATGACGATTGTCCTTTTGTGTACGGGGAATAAGCATGTATATGATTTTGTCTTTTATGCAGGCATTGGAGGAGCCCTTCAAGCGGTTGCAACGCCAGTTTTAGATCTCAGCTTTCCTCATTTCAGGTTCTTCCATTTTTTTTATACGCATTTCGGAATAATAGTGACGGCCCTTTATTTTACGTGGATGAAAGGGTACCGTCCCACCTTTAAAGGAATCATTAAAACAATGGTTGCATTGAATGTACTGCTTCCGATTATTTATGGAGTAAATACTTTTTTTCAAGGGAATTATATGTTTTTACGCTCAAAACCGACAAATGGCAGTCTTCTTGATTTTTTAGGTCCATATCCATGGTACATCCTATCTCTAGAAATCGTCGCATTCTTCATTTTCGTTTGTTTGTGGCTTCTTTTTAGAAAAAGGTAAAGATAGTATCTGAAATATAGGTCTGTGCACGTTTGGATTTATCTGATACATAAAATAAGTAATAAGCATAAAAACTGATATATTTATAAGAAGATTTAAACAAAGGGGAAAGTATAAATGAGAATTGAAAAGTTGAAACAGGAAAGAGTTAATGAATTTGTTTCGTACTGCAAGAAGCATAAAATGGAACTGGATGATTCATTCTTGTATGAGGAAGATTTACAAGATTTTGAGCCGAATGATGAAAATCCTACTTATATGCTTACTAATCAGCAAGGAATTATTGTAGGAGCAGTTTCGCTCATGATAGATGATTATAGTAAACGAGGAAAAAAGGCGCGTTTTAGAATATTCCATTCAGAAATGGATAATATCGAGTGCTATACAAGGATGATGGAAGCAATTTTAAAACATACAGAAGGACTTGAGAAAGTTTACTTGTTTGTTCCGTTTACAAATAAAAAGTTAGTAGAATTCATGGAAGGGTTAAAGTTCGAGGTGGAGAGATATTCCTTCGTGCTTGTCAGAGAGGAATTGGAGGTTCCTGCGTTCCGTTTACCGCCGGACTATGATATTAGGCATTTCCATTCGGGAAGCGATGAAGAAACTTGGTGCGAAGTAAGAAACGCTGGCTTTGCAAAGCTTCAAGGAAGTGAAACGCCAATCACACCCGAAATGGTGCAAAAGATGATGACAAGTGAGGATCACATAGAAGGTGGTTCAATGATCTTATATCATCAAAATCGTGCTGTGGGAGTCATTCGAGGTACCGACGATGAGTACGAGAATTCACCAATTATGAATATAGGTCCAATTGCAATATTACCTGAATACCAAGGTCAAGGATTAGGAAGAATTTTACTTAGAGCTTCCTTACAATTTGCTAAGGAAAAATCTTATTCAAAGACGATACTTTGTGTAAACGCAGATAATGAGCGTGCAAAAGCGTTATATATACAAGAAGGATTTGAACAGGTTGAGGCGGTCACCTGTTATAAATATGAATTAACGTGAAGAATAGATTGCTAGCATCTTCCTTTCATAAAGGCTGAGGTTATAATTATTACTCCATAAAAACGACTTTTCACTTGAAAGCTAGGGGAATAAGTAAGAATCAGAGATCTATCTCTGGTTCTTTTTTTGTGTAAACTAGTATAATAGGTTTATTAGTCTGAAAAGTTAATCTATACAATAAAGAGGTGTTTCAAATGGCAATAGAATTAGTACGAGATTATTTTGCAAAGTTTGATATGGAAGGTAAGATTCAAGAATTTGAAGAATCAAGTGCAACTGTGGAACTTGCTGCACAGGCACTAAACGTGGAGCCGGCTCGCATTGCGAAAACGTTGTCTTTTAAAAAAGAAGATAGTTGCATTTTAGTTGTAGCTGCAGGCGATACAAAAATTGATAATGCAAAGTTTAAAAGCATATTCGGAGTGAAAGCAAAAATGCTCTCTCCAGATGAGGTGCTGGATCAAGTAGGTCATGCAGTCGGTGGTGTGTGCCCTTTTGGTATCCCACAAGATGTATTAGTGTACCTAGATGAATCATTGAAACGATTTGATACTGTTTTTCCAGCATGTGGGAGCAGTAATAGTGCTATTGAACTCACTTGTGAAGAATTGTATACATATGCAAATGGCCTCCAATGGGTGGATGTTTGTAAAGGGAAGGATTGAGAATAATATGGATATCACATTTAAAACATCAGAAGGAAGATTTAACTATCGTGTAGCGGGATTACTTATTCATGAAGACAAGCTACTTATTATGCAAGACGAAAACCAACCATACTATTATGTTCCGGGAGGTCGAGTCATGCTGCATGAAAAAAGCGAAGATGCGATAAAACGGGAAATCAGAGAAGAGCTTTCAATAGATGTAAATGTTAAACGAATGCTATGGATGAATGAAAACTTTTTTGTGGAAGATACCTTGAAAGAAAAATTCCATGAAATATGCTTCTTCTTTTTATTAGAAATAAAAGACGAAGAAATCGTAGATCATGGCGAAGAATTTGTTGTAAATGAAAATGGAAAAATACACACCTATTACTGGAAACGCTTAGAAGAATTAAAGGATATTAATGTATATCCTCCATTTTTGAAAGAAAAAATAAAAGAGTTACCATTGCATGTGGAGCATATTATAGAAACATAAAAAGTAAATCTCGAATGTTGATTTCCGCTATAGGCGGACGCTTTCCGCGGGGTGAGCGATAAGCCATCACCGCCACTACGCGTCGTTTGTGATGTCTTATCTGTCTCACTCATCCCGCTGGAGTCGCCGCCTGCCGCTTCCATCAACAAAGTGATAAATGTTCGTATTTTATTAACAAAGTACTATTTATGAAATTAAATCACTTATTAATAGAAAAATAAATCCCGAATCACAGTTACGTGCTATGTTAGATATCACGGCTATGCAGACATAGATGGACTTATAACAAACACTGCTCAGCAGATAAGTTTAATTGCTGATTAATCCTGTTGTTTGCATTTATCAAGAATAGACGGCAAGATGCCATACTAACACAATAACCCCCAAATTCGCATTTCGGGGGTTACTTATTCTATTAATAAGTCGTTATTTTTAAAAATTGCTGTAGAGTGTAAATCCATCGCTGCCACCATGTATGGCTATTTTGAAACACTTCTAAATCTACTGTATACAAAGCATCTTCATTGTTCCAAATACGCTTGAAATAGTCTTCCATTTCCGTAACAAGTTTACTATCATTTGGAGCAATAACTCGTAAATTGTTTTCTAAATTATAATCATCGAGTGTACGCTCGGTATAGTTTGCAGAACCACTTGAAATCACTGTGTGCTTGTCTGTTTGAATCCAAATGGCTTTCGTATGATATTGACCGATAACCGTGTTATACCAACGTACTTTCAACTTACCATCTGTATCCTTCACCATTTCTTGGGCAACTGGACGATTTGGTAAACCTGATTTTTCATGCCCAAAAGAGTTTTTATTTGGATCAAGGATGAGGTTTACATCAACGCCACGATTTGCAGCATCGATCAATGCATTTACAATATCTCGCTTTGCCAAGAAGAACATTCCAAGCCAAATTTTATCTCCATTTCTCGTCTCGGCCAAATCAGCCAGTAACGCGTCCAGTATCTTTTTCTCTGTTAAATACTGTATTTTATATTTTCCTTCAATTTCCTCCACGTTCACACGAGGGAGTTTAGGTCCTCCTGAGAATAAAGAAACAGCTTCTTCCGCTTCTAAAATGTCATTAATAATTGGGCCAGTTACTTTGAGAGCAATATTACCGTGAAATCCACTCGCGTCATGAGGGTTGGAGGATGTTATGATCGCTTCTTTCTCAGTTATTACTGCTTTACGATGATTTGCCTTTACATTTAGAAGTGTCGTATAAGAAGCAATGGTCATCTTTGGTGCATCACTCGCCATTGCATTTGCAATCCATCCATTTCCACTAAAGTCCCACCATTGTAAGAGCGTTCGATAAATACCAGAATAAATAGGAGTAGAGTCACGCAATGAATCTAAATCGGTATATATAATTTCTACACCAGCTACTCGCAATTTTTTTAACCATCTACTTTCATAGGAGCCATACCCACGATTTATTGGATCTGTAATAAATACGACAGGCATATTTGGATTATCTTTCTTTTTATTTGCCAATGTAGTTGATAAAGTGTCTGCAATGTTTGGGAAATCCATATCGCCATCGTAGTATCCATCAAACAAGAAAAAATCGACAACAACAAACTGATTAGCCTGTTCAATTGTTTTATATACTTCTTCAAATATATTATTTTCATGCACTGTGTCGGTGCCTTGTTGATCTTGTGCATAGGATAAATTACTGATAAATTTAACTTTATCAGTTGAATGTAATTTTCCTGCATATGAAACACCAGTTGGAAGAGGCTTAAGTGTATTCCACAACATAACGACAAAATAAATTAAAGCGTATACTCCGATTGAGCCCATAATTATCTTCTTTCGGCTACTCCACTGCTTGCTTTGCTTTCTAGCCATGTTTATTTTCCCCCAACAAAACCGAGTTTTACAGTAGTATTCCCTAGGAGTATACAATGCAAACCAACACAGTTGGAGGACAAAAAATATTAATATTTGATAAACTAGTTAAGTAAAATGGATAAAAAGAATATTCGGAGGATTTTTATAATGGAATTAGTAGATATAACAAAGGAAAACTGGTTAACTACAGTCTTTTTAACGACCAATCAAAATGGGCGTGCCACGATTACAGAGACGTTTGTTGCGTCCAATGCATTATCGATTGTACAGTCGATGTTTGAAACGGGTTGGATTATTAAAGGAATTCAAGTAGATGATCAGTTAGTAGGTTTTACGATGTATGGATACTCTGAGGATACCTCGCAATATGAAATATGCCGATTTATGATAGATGCAGTCTATCAAGGAAGAGGTTATGGGAGAGCTGCTATCCCACTCATCATGGATGAATTGAAAAAGATGGATAACTGTAATGCGATTTATTTATCAACGGAGCCAGAAAATGATAAAGCGAGAAAACTATATGAGAGTTTTGGGTTTCAGGAGACTGGTAATATAGTTGAGGGTGAAATGGAATATTGTTTGAAGATAAAAAAGTAAACATTCTCTAACTGAATCAATTTCATAATTCCAATTTACATGAAAAAACACGAACAATACTAAAGGAACCAAAAAGAAATATATATTTTAAGCAAAATAAATTATAGTTGATTCCTGCTATAGGCGGACGCTTTCCGCGGGATGAGCGATAAGCCATCACCACAGCTCACGCGTCGTTTGTGATGTCTTATCTGTCTCACTCATCCCGCTGGAGTCGTTGCCTGCCGCTTCCATCAACAAAGTGATAATCTTACAGTGGAGTCCGTTTTATTGGATGGATTCAACATTCAATCTCTTTGTTTTCTCTAAAATAGGTGGGCTTTGATCTGGAAAAGGGAAACATGCACAGAATAAATAGTGAACCAATGTAGTGAAAACGAAGTAAAAAAAAGTCATTTTTATCACCCAAAATAGAAGTAACGGGACTGTCCAATAAGCCCATAAATTGAAGCAGGTGTAGAAAAAGGAGTCTTTTTCTACGCCTGTTTTTTGTAGGCAATTGATTGTAGTGGAAGACGGCGACTCTAGCGGGAATAGCAAATGTTTTCTGCACCGAAAGCGAAGCGGCAGGTGCATGAGCTGAAGGCCCCGCAGGAGCAAACAAAGGAACGAAGGCTAAGAACGCCACCTCGTGTGGCAACGCCTTCGTGACCAACATCGTGTTGGCCTGAGGTGACTGAAGTCATGCCCGCGGAAAGCGTCCGTCTGGAACGGAAATCAATAAATTAGAAAAAGGACCATCTCTCAGTCATTATATGACTTTAGGGACAGCCCCTTTTTTATGGGGGAATAATCCTGAAGGCGACAAACTGCACATCGAGCGCAACAAAAGATAGCATGAACGCGGGCGAATAACCCGTCCAAAACGACATATCAACAAAAAGAAGCCCTCTGACTACAAACGTCAAAGGGAAATAACTTATTTTATATAATAATCACTAATTAAATGAGACTTAATCACTTCGGTTGGAATCTCAAATGTAACGACGCCCATATAACCAGGAGCGACTTCGTATTTATCAAAAGAAATTGTCAGCTTGTGATCTTTTGTAATAGAGAAAGTTTGATCTGGACGGATAGCTTCGAATTCGAAACCTATTCCTTCCTTATCATCGATCCAATATGTTTTATCAGAATCATTTGCCATTTGTTTTGCCATGTCATCTTTTAAATACGTAGAGATAGCTTCGATATAAGCATCATCTTTAAACAAACTAGGCAATGTAATTAATATTTCATTTTTCTTATCGATCGTATCTGTACGCATTGTAGTAGAAGATGACCCAACTGTATTTACTTCATAACGACTAATAGAAAGAATATCCTCTGTATCCGTCACGACTTCATACGTAGATGCTACTCCAAGGTGGCCACCACCTGCTTCCTTCAATTCTTCCATATCTTTTTGGAAATCTTTATAAAGTGCTTCGTTTTCAGCTGTATATTTTTCATTTAGCCTATTTTCTAATTCTTTGTTATCTAATCCTGTTACACTTGGTATTTTTAGATCTGCGTTATAACTGTCTTCTGCAACTTTAATCTCTTGTATTGTCACAACTTGAACAATTGAACCAAGCACCGGTACAGAAGAAAGTGATTGTGCTAGTGCAGGACTTACATTCACACTTGCGATGAATAGGGATGCTGCAGCTGCCACACCGATTCCCCATTGTTTAAAAGGTGCATTTTTTATATGTTTTCTTCTTGCCTCTTGAATAGACTTTTCTACTACACTTTGTAACTCACTTGGAATTTCAATATCATCATACTGTTTTTTTGCATTTTTTAACCTCTTCATGCCTCCACCTTCTCTTCCATTTTTATTCGCAGTTTTCGAAGCGCTGCGTATAACCTCGTTTTGATCGTATTGGTGTTTTCGTTTTGAATTTCAGCAATTTCATCGATTTTTAAATCCTCGAAATAACGTAGGACGATTATGGTTTTATAAGGCTCTTTCAAATGATCGATTGCCTCATATAGGTCATAGTTTTTTTCAACATCTCTTTGTTCTGGCATGAACGAATGAAGTACATCATCGTCCATTACTTGCATGCGTCCATGCTTTTTGATGAAATCTAATGAAGTATTAATGACTATTCGATAAAGCCAAGTTTTCAAATAACCGATTTCATTTAAATAATCAATGGACTTCAATGCTTTAAAAATACTCTCTTGTACAATATCGAGTGCGTTTTCTTTATTTTTCACATAGCTGTATGCAAGTCGATATAATGTATTTTGATTTTCAATTATATAGTTTTCAACTAGTTGATATTTTTCCTTTTTAGTCATGACATGGGTATGCTCCTTTTTTCTTTACCGTATCGCGATTACGTAACACTTATTTGACGGACAGTCTTCGTGGAAAGTTTGCATAAATAAAAATATTATTTTGCTATGTTAGTTTCTTAAGAAATTCTTCATTTTTATCCTTCCAAAATGTTAAGAAACTATGGTTACACTATGAAAGTAGCAAAACGGAAGGAGAAAATAAATGATACAAGTTCAGAACGTCAATCATACATTTTCAATAGGAAAAAAAGGAAAAGAAAAGAAAGTGCCCGTATTAAAAGGATTAAATTTTGAAGTTGAAAAAGGTGAAATTGTTGCAATTGTAGGGAAAAGCGGTTCTGGTAAGTCGACGTTACTTCATACCATAGCAGGATTTATGAGCCCGGAACAAGGCTCTATTACAGTGAATGGCCAAGAAACTGCTTATTTAAACGAAACCGAAAGAGCGAAGTTCAGACTCAATAATTTTGGGTTCATATTTCAAAATTTTCAACTCATGCCAGGTCTCACGGCATTTGAAAATGTAGAACTGCCATTGAAATTAAAAGGAGTATCTTCGAAGAAAAGAAAAGCTAGTGTGAATCAGTTACTGATGAAGGTAGGATTAGCCGAAGTTGCAGACCATTATCCGAACGAATTATCAGGCGGACAACAACAAAGAGTTAGTATTGCACGAGCACTAATTACGAATCCACCTATTCTTTTTGCGGACGAGCCAACTGGAAGCTTAGATTCGGAAACAGAGCAAGATATTTTGTTATTGATTCAAGACCTCAATCAATCTCTTGGAGTAACGTTTGTCATGATTACGCATGATGAAGAAGTTGCTAGTATCGCACATCGAAAGTTCCGAATGCACGATGGAGAACTAGTGAAAGGAGATGCAGGATATGTTATTTAAAGACCAAGTAGATTTTGTACGTCAACATATTAAGAAAAACAAATTACGTGTGTTTATGACGGTGCTAGCTGCAACAATGGGGTGTGCATTTTTAATCGTACTTGCTTCGATTGGATTTGGCATACAGGACACGATGCGGAAAGAAATATTAGAAGATCAAGCCATTACCGAAGTGGAAGTTTATACAAATGGTGGGGAAGAACTCGATATTTCCGAAATTGGAGCAGTCGAGCATGTAAATGCAATTGTGCAAAGAACAAGTATGGACGCAATGGCAGTTTCTCAAATAGAGAATCGTTCGCTTGAAGGGAATATGCTACTTACTAACTTTGCAGAAGAAGAAAAATCAAATCTTAAACTATCCGAAGGGCGTATGCCTAAAAAGGATAATGAAATCGTTGTAGGCTACCAGTTTGCAGAAAACTTATTAACGGATGCGGAACGTAAAGAAATGGAGCAAAGTACGGAAGAAGATGCTAAACCTATAGGGGGTTACAAAGAATCTTTAATCGGGAAAAAAGTTTCCATGTCTCTTCAATCTTACGAATCGGAAGATGCTTTCTCAGAAACATGGGATTTCACAATTGTAGGGGTAACGGAGAAACCGGCAAAGGATTGGTTTGTCGATACGAATATGTTGTTAGACGAATCATGGAAGGGCAAGTTTCAAGAAGTGTACGAGGCGAATGTGGAGGGGGAGAATACTGACTTATTCTACTCAAGCACAAAAATCTATACTTCTAGCTTAGAACATGTTAAATCGGTAACGGAAGAGTTAAAAGAAATGGGGTATAGTGTGTATTCTGTTTCAGAACAATTAGAGCAGCTCGATGTCTTTTTCATGGCATTTAAAATCGGACTTATCTTTGTGGGAACGATCGCCGTGTTGATATCATCCATTGGTATTTTTAATACAATGACAATGGCGGTAACAGAAAGAACTCGTGAAATCGGTGTGATGAAAGCGATAGGAGCTAGTCCTAAACTGATCCAACGTTTGTTTTTGATGGAAAGTGCATGGATTGGTATTATCGGTACAGTGCTTGCAGTTATCATTTCATATGCAGTGAGTTTCCTAGCGAACTGCATATTACCGATGGTAGTGGGAGCGGCACTAGATGAGGATGAATTCCAAGATTTATCGATTACCTTTTCCTTAATCCCTTGGCAGCTTGTTGTTATTGCATCTGTAATAAGCATTGGGGTTGCGATGATTTCCGGATGGAGGCCAGCGCGGAAAGCAACGAAAATTGATGTAATTCAGGCATTACGCCAAGAACTATAAAAGAAAGGTCGTCCCAATTGGAGACGACCTTTTAGTTTGCAATTGTAAAATAGGCGATAAATAGAACAAACACAACAAGTGCATTTAGTAGATTATACTTCGTTCTCGAAATTACTTGATCAAATTTCCCCGATTTATTAATAAATGTAATTCCTAAGAAAGTAATAAGAATTGCTAATAATAAAGCGGATATTGGGAGCATTTTATATATCTTTACATCAATGAAATGCACAATGATGATAGCAATAGACATCGCTACACCATAAGCTACTTTTTTCAGTGTCGGTTCTTTCATATCTTTCAACTCCAATCCACTTGCAAAATCGTAATTTAAGCATACTAAAAGAAGTGTTAGATTGTAAGTCATTCCATTAGATTGCACAGCCAAAACATCACTTGATTAACCGGAAGCAATCAGATATGGTATTATTTACTAAAAATGAGGAGGTAATAATGTGAAGAGATTTACAATCATGCTAATTGTATTATTGCTGATGTTTACAGGAATGCCTATTACAAAAGCGGAAACAGAATACCCGCCTTATCAGGATCCTGTCCCCTTTTCAGATTTGAAGGGACTGAGTGGGGATATTATGTTTTTGTATAAAAAGAATATTATCGGCGGCTATCCAGATGGTACCTTTAAACCAAATGAGCCTATTACGCGTGGACAGGTTGCTGCGATGTTAGTAAAAGCATTCAATATCACGTTGAACGATAACCCAACTGTGGAGTTTAAAGACCTTTCGAATGCATCGAATTATTATCTGATCATGGCGACGATTAATGAAAAAGGCTTCATTCGTGGAGAGAATGGGTATATTCGCCCTGGTGAAAAAACGACAAGAGCACAAATGGCGGCAATCTTGCGTAGAGCTTTAGATTTACCGTTGGATGATCAGCCAACATTTGTCGATGTATCTCCAGCACATTGGGCTTATGGAGATATAAATAGTTTAGCAAAAAATCTGATTGGAGGGGGTTACCAGGACGGAACGTTCAAACCAGGCAATCCAGTAACACGGTCACAATTCTCTTCCTTCCTAGCTCGAGCTATCGACGATAAAATGAAACTGGCAGGTTACCATTCGGCTGTCAGCCAAAAAGGCGTGGAAATCCAACGAGCAGGTTGGTTATATACAATAAAGAATAACCAGCTTGTTAAGATTAATCTATCGACAAAAGAAGAGATTGTATTACTTTCACAAGATGATTTCAAAGGTATTGGTGGGTCCACTATGCATAGGCTTAGAGATGGCTTTCCAATCATTTTATATAATAATGAAATTTACATTTCTTATTGGAATGATAGTGGAATAAAAAATGGATTACCTACAATGTACGGGCTTATGGCAACACCAATAACGGGTGGAGAGTATCGAAACATAGGTCAAAAATATAGGGATATTAAGATGTATGGGATTCAGAGCAACAGTATTCGGAATGTAACTATTCAAAACTTTTCTATCTACTTCACGGTAGAGAAAAAAGAGCGTCATTTCGATAAAAGCTTTGATGAGAATGTAAAAATTGATGATACTTTAGTTCTTTATTCTGCTGACCAAAATGGTTCTGGAGTAAAGAAAGTATACGAGTTCGAAGCTCGTGTGACTTTCGATGAAATAAAGGGATCCAATATGAAACCGGCAATAAGCCAAAATAATAAATCAGTTAAATATGACCCGATGAATATGTACTATTTTAATAATAAAGGTGTTTTTAAATACAGTTTGCTTAATGGGAAAACAACTAGAATGTCTACTATCCAGGCAAAGGAAATGACAGTAACCGATACAACGGTAGAAATTGTTGATACAAAAGGAAAGAAATACATGTTAAAGAAATGAATGTGTCTTTAAAAAAACACCTAACTTTATAAGAAATAAATAGTAACAAAAACGACAAGGAGAGTATAAAGCCTTGTCGTTTTTTGTTTTGGAAAGTCATAGATATAACAATACAATTGAATTTAGGCATTTTTCATACTGCAATAAATAGTTTTAGAATCTGATAACATTCATTATTAAATAAAATAGTCTTTCAGTTCATTCTCCAAAAACGGTTTTGCGTTTAACATCTGTTTAAACCGCTGATAACTTTCCAACTGTTCTGGAGCTGCTTTTTTCCCCGTTTTATAAGCCCGTATTAAAATGTTTTTCGGTGTGTTTTCGATGTCGATAAACTCAACTAGTTGTGCTTCATAACCTACCATGTTTAATATTTCAGCTCTGATAGAGTCTGTTGCAAGAGCTGCAAATCGTTCCTTTATAAGACCATGCTTTAACATAATATCTAGCCCAGGTGCATCTAGCTGTGTATTCAGTTCATGCTGACAGCAAGGCACGCTTAAAATAACACTCGCACCCCATTTTACCGCGCGACCTAACGCTAAATCTGTCGCCACATCACATGCATGAAGCGTTACGACCATATCAACAGAAGCTTCATCGTTGTAATCACTAATATCTCCTACTAAGAACTCTAGCTGATCATAGCCTAGATCATTTGCAATCTTGGCACATTCCTCAATGACTTCTTTTTTCAGGTCAAGACCGGTTACCCGAATATCGAGTCCCTTTTCAATTTTTAAATAATGATAAAGTGCAAACGTTAAATACGATTTTCCTGATCCGAAATCGAGAATTCGAACAGGTTGATCCTTTGGTAAGTGAACAAGTGTATCATCAATAAATTCTATAAAACGATTAATTTGTTTAAATTTATCATACTTCTGCTTCTTCACTTTCCCTTCCGCTGTTTGGACACCTAATCGAATTAGGAAAGGATAAGGCGTATTTTCATCTAAAAGGTAATTCTTTTTTCGGTTATGTGATAGGTCTACTGTTTTGGTAGAAGTTGTTTTCTCTGATTTCCACATTACTTTGTTTTTCTTGGATAGCTGTACATGTACTTTTTCCGATGTGAAATCCGCATGAACTTGACGGAATTGCTCTAACAACTCATCCAGTGTTTTTGTGAATTCTTCTAATGGTATATTTTCATGCTTTAAAATACGTTCGTATTGGTATTCTAGTTGAATATGATACATATTTTTTATTTCAATAGGCTTTAGTTTCACACGCTTTACTTCATTCGATTTAGCACGTGGTTGACTAATTGTTGCATGGATTAATTGTTTGTTTAGGATTTGCTCTAGTAGATATTCTTTCATTTCTTGAAATTCCATAAAATTCGCCTTCTTTTTCGTAAGATACTTGGAAATAGTGTATCACAACAACGACATTTTGGAGTAGAAGAAGGAATTGACGTTTGACGTATGGAATGTTTGGATAGTAGATAACAAATATTTGTACGCAAAAAGGAAGGGAATATATGATTAGACACTGTCAAGAGAAGGACCTAAATGATATTTTGGAGATCTATAATGATGCAATAATAAACAGTACAGCTGTTTATACCTATTCACCAAGCACACTAAAAGATAGAGGTTCATGGTTCAAACAGAAAATGGAAGATGGGTATCCAGTTTTAGTGTTAGAAGAGAATAATAAAGTAATTGGGTTTGCCACATTTGGCCCTTTTAGACCTTGGCCGGCATATAAATATACAATTGAACATTCAGTTTATGTACATAAAGATTATAGAAAAAAAGGTATTGGAACTGCGTTGTTAAAAGAAATAATTGAGATTGCAAATAAGGAGAACTATGCCACACTTATTGCTGGAATAGATGCTACAAATGTTCAAAGTATTAAAACACATGAACGATTAGGTTTTACCTTTTCAGGGACAATACAAAAAGTGGGGTTCAAATTTGATAGATGGCTTGATCTCTCTTTTTATCAACTGGAACTTAAAGGTCCTGAAACGCCAACAGAAAAGTAAAAAATAAAGCCTCATTACTTAAATAAATAGAATAAGTAATGAGGCATTAAATGTACAAGGCATTATTTTTCTTCGATGTAGGTCAATGTTTTTCCAGTAATTCCAGTTAAAATAGTAAGCACTGGACAGAGTAAGCAGAAGAATGCAAATGGCAAGTAGTCGAACGTTGGAACAGCTAATACATTCGTGATAAATATACCGCACACACTCCACGGAACAAGTGGATTAACGACTGTACCTGCGTCTTCCATTACACGTGCTAAGTTTTTATTTGCTAAACCGACTTTTTGAAACTGTGCTTGGAATGCTTCACCGGTCAATAAAATCGATAAATACTGCTCACCTACTAAAGTGTTTACTCCTATTGCGGTAAGTGCGGCTGCTGTAATGACAGATCCCACACTTTTTAATAAACTCTCCACTTTCATCAATAAGCTTTGTACAATACCAAGGGTAAATAAAAGCCCACCCATACTTAAAGCGAGTATAACGAGCCCTATTGTAAACATCATGCTATTAATACCACCTCTTGAAAGTAGGGAGTCAATTACTTCAATGCCTGTATGAGATGTATAGCCGCTAAATAATATGTTTAACACTTCTCCAAAAGTAAAGTGTTGATGGAAATAGGAAACGATTATGCCGGCAATAGATGTTAAAGCCAGAGCTATAATAGCAGGGGTCTTTTTGATTGATAGCACGATTAGTAAAACAAGCGGGAGCAATGTGTACCAATGAATCATCCCTGTTTCAAGGAGTCCTTCTTGAAAGACAGTGATCTGTTTCAGATCATGTACTTCTTTATTAGGCGATAAAATACCGTATCCAATTAGCGAAATAAAGAATGCAGGTATCGTTGTCCACCCCATATTCTTGATATGCTCGAATAGATCCACATGAACGATGGCAGATGCAAGACTAGTAGTATCGGATAGTGGAGACATTTTATCTCCGAAAAAAGCACCTGAAACAATGGCACCAGCTGTAATAGCTAATGAAATATCCATGGCACTCGCCATTCCAATAAATGCTACACCAATTGTTGCGACTGTTGTTAAAGAGCTTCCAATGGATAAACCAATGACGCAAGTCACGATAAATACAATGGCGTAGAAAAAGTGTGGAGAAATAAACTGAAAGCCAAGGTAGATAAGTGTTGGAATCGTTCCACCCATCATCCAGCTACTAATCAAAATTCCAATAAAGAAAAAAATGAAAATTGCTCCAAGACCTGCCTTGGATCCTTCTACGAGTCCTTCTTCTAGTTTCTTGAAAGGTACTTTTTTAAAAAGCCCATAAGTGATGAGTAGAAGTATTGCCAGTAAAATAGGCATATGTGGAACTGCATTAAATTTAATGATACAAACTGCCATTAAAGTGATAATCATCAAAGTAAGCAGCACAGCCTCCAAAAATGAAGGCGTTATCGTCGACCGAATACGAAACATTGTAAATCCTCCTAATAATAATTTTTAGGAATGAAAAAAATCCTTCCAATCCCTATAGATAGGGACGAAGGAAACTCCGCGGTACCACCCTATTTGTTGAACGAATTATTTGTTCAACCACTTCATTAAAAATGAGCTTTTCAAATTGTTGTAATTCATCCGACACACTACCTGAACTTTCACCAACCGTTCAGTCTCTTTTTACTGTACACATGCGGATTACTGAGACAATCACTCATATATTTCGCTTTCGCGATTCAACGCTTTGAAGCGATGAAGTAATTAGAATTTTACCATGTTCCAGGGATCTGTCAAGAGTGAAATTCATTTTAGAAGACGTAAAATTAAACGTCAAAATTATTTGAATATCAAGATAAAATGATGTTAAATAGTCAATCGAAAAGGGGTGGACTGGTTTGTTAAACGAAAAAACAGTTGGAGAAATTATGAATGAAGCAGCGAGTAAGTTTCCAGACCAAGAAGCGTGTGTATATCCAGAGCATGATATTCGAAAAAAAGATTAGAAATTTGATGAAGAAACGGATTAAAGCCTATCGCAAAGCTAAAATATCCTTTCATAAAATATCGAATTTATCGATACCTACCAATGAAAAAATTCCAGCAAATTTCAAAAGTTCCTTTTACGGGAAATGTCGAAAGAAAAGGTAGAGATTTAACTAGTAAACGACATATTTCCTGGGAAATAGACA
>Ga0157371_10003040_pt1 | contig 15574 bp, 14 predicted proteins | sample C45metaG_FD_113462 | JGI IMG/M metagenome (GOLD analysis project Ga0157371, IMG submission 113462) | Corn rhizosphere microbial communities from Kellogg Biological Station, Michigan, USA - C4-5 metaG | ecosystem: Host-associated > Plants > Roots > Rhizosphere > Soil | place: USA: Michigan...
GATTCGCCCGGGCGCTGCGGAGAATCCGTTTCCGGAACGATTGCAGTTGCGCAATTGGCTAATGATTGAATTGCTGCTGGAGAGCGGTATCCGTCGCGGAGAGCTTCTGAAGCTCTACACCACGGATATCAATCAGGGTTCTCAGCATGCATATGTCAGCATCAATGACCGCGAACATGATCCAGGCGACCCGCGCGCTGAAGAGCCTGCGCTGAAAACACACGGACGGACCGTAGGTATCTCCGCACAGTTGTATGAGGTCTACGAGCGCTATATCCAGAGCGAACGGCGCCCTCTGCGTGACGGCAAACCGATGAAATTGCTGTACCGCTATTTGTTCATCTCGGATCGAGGCCGTCCGCTGTCGATCCGCGCGTTGTCTAACGTGCTTGATCGGCTGTTTCTGACCATTGAACTGGCTCATCCGGGATTGTTGCCTACACTTTCCGCGCATGACTTTCGCCACACCTTTGCCGACCGCTTTTTGGCTTACCTGCTCGAGAAGCGTGGGTTTGAGTTGGAGCGGGCCACGGACGAACTCCGACGAGTCTGCGGTTGGTCTGACACTTCGACGATGCCACGCCGTTATGCAAGTCGTTATCTAGCTGAGTCGGCCAATCTCCACCACAGATTCAAATACGCCTATTTTTCAGGCGAGCCAATCTATAGACATGGTAACATGTACTACTTTCTCAATCACATCAGTATCAGTATCAGTATCAGTATCAGTATCAGTATCAGGGTTATAGCATTAATAATACGCTAAAAGCGTTGGGCTCTCGTCTCATGGCTTAGCAAACATAAAGGGCTGTTGGATATGGAAAATCTGTCACAGAAAAAATTGATACTAAAGTTCTACGGCCAAGCTCGGCAACTTGTGCCTCCTTTAGCACAGATCCAAATTCAATGTGCAGAATGGGAGATTAGACATGGAGATGAGCCGGTTCCCATTGAATGGATTGAGGAGCAAGGTGAGCTTGAGCACGCGTTGGGTTCAATGCTCGAAAAGCTACATGTCGCTATTATCAGTTATCTCTCACCTCGAGATAAAGCAGCTGTGCTGGAGCAATACTACCTCAAATTTGGAAACGGAATAAATGCTCTACGCGCTGCAACGGCAATGGAGCATCTCTACGAGATTGACGAGTATCACAACGTCCATCTCAGTGACGTTTACAATTTTTTGGCAGGCTTAGATTTTTTCGACTCGAACGATACCTCTCAGTCTGACTCAATCATCGAAATTCTCGAGCGTGTACTTCGCAATACGAGTCAGGTGCTGTCACAGAGCAATTCAAAGATCACCAGTGAAATTTCCCTCCAAAAAGCCCTCAAGAATTACCTACAAGTCATATTTCCATCAGTCATCGGATCGACCTCCCCTTTTTCGGCAGTCCACAAACAATACTACGCTGACATCTATGTTCCCGAGCTTGGTGTTGCAGTAGAGGTCAAGTTATCAAAAACCAAGACGGAGCTAGATTCTGCGATCGCGGCGATTGATGATGATGTAAAAGGTTATGCGGAACACAGTCACTACAGGAAATTCTTTGCATTGTTCTATGTCGTTGACGATTTCTTGGGTTCCGACCGCTTTTTTGAAGTGTGGAAGTCAAGGAACCACCCGGAAAATTGGACACCGATTTATGTTATTGGTAAGAAATTCAGCGACCAAGCAAAGTAACTGGCGCTTTTAGAGATAGACAGAGCGCTGTAGTGGGCAGGTTAGCTTCCGCAGCTTGTCCTCCCCCTCACCTTTACCCCTCAGGCAGGTCATTGATCGCCGCGGTTGGGACACGACGAACATCCCCTCTCCGCCCGGAAGCCTATCAGGTGCTCCGAGACATCGCTTTAGGCACTCGAACCATGCGTCGTCTTGGAACGCAATCCTGGCCGGAAATCTACTGTGGCCTGATGACTGTAGAGGCGGATCGCTGGGTCATTACGTTTTACAACGACGGTGACACGCTGGACTACTGCCACACCTGCTACAGTTCTGACGGTCGTGCATACGCATTCGACTCGATGCAGCGGTTCGGCACCGATCCAGTGGAGTTGTTGAGTACCTGGGAGCACGCCCAACTGGAGAGGTTCTTGAGCAGCGTATAGTCGATCAGGGAAAGTTTACGAACAACGACCGGACGCACCCTACTTCCCCGAGATGAACTGGCCTAATGATCCCGTACACCTCTTAAGGGCGATATGATTCGCCCAATCTTCTCTACAATTTGCCTGCGCAAACCAGACAACCGCATGGGCTCGTTCCTAAGGCGGGGCGGCCTCGGCTTCATATGGCTCTGCATCGAGAAATAGGCGCGAAGGCCGTCTTGGTAGCGTCAGAGACTGTCTGGATATCGGGTAGCGATTTTGGAAAAGCCGGCAAGCTGGAAGCAGTCGGCTTTCACTCCGCCGAACTATATGCCAAAACACGATCACAGCTTTTCGCCAAAGCGTGGGAACAAACGTTTGAGATCTAGCTTGGGCTAGGGCTGGACTCTTGTCTTCCAAACCTATAGACGCTCGGGTCATTGACGGGAATGCTGGAGCGCTCTTTGCCGTTCTTGCGAGCTCACGGGATGGTGCCAGAGACGTGCACGGCACAGGGTCTCGTCGGAAATTTCTAGCTTGAAGTGAGTCGTGGAGCGGGCCAGCCTCTGCTGCTCCCGAACGCTCAACGGTTGCTCTAGTCCCATGGCCGAGCTGAAGAATTGATCTGTACGCGAGTGCAAATTATCATTAGGTAAATCAAGTTTCTACAGCGCTTCAGCGTCACCTCAAGGCATTGAATATGAGCGAACAAGCGGAATCCTCAGGGCTAGAAAAGGGAGATAATGACTCCTGGTCACCCATTGCTTATGATATAGATAAATTTGAGCAGCATATGGAAGCGGAGTTTATGGCGTCCGCAGCATATGAAAAGATAAATAAAATTTCGCTTGAATTACGAAAATGCCGTGACAATCTGATGAGTCACTACGAATATCTTCAGACTGTAGTTAAGCGTAATCCGGGCGTTGCTGGTGGGGATTGTGAGGACCAATTTGCTGGATTCTTAAAGCGTTTTTTGCCGGCAGGCTTCGGAATCACTACTAGGGGAATTATATTTCTAGAGAGCGGAGAGCTTTCTCCTGAAATAGATCTTATCCTTACCAAGGACTTACCGGAAGAGCTTTTCGAAAACTACATACCTCATGAGTACGTGGTGGCCGCCTTCGAAGTAAAGACCACACTCGAAAATAGGTATATAGAAAAAATAGCAAAGACCGCAGCGCTCCTACGTCCTATACCTCGCGTGGGAAAGCCTAGGGAGGTGTTGTTTGGGAGGATCATCTACGGAGTTCTGGCTTTATCCAGCAACTTCAAAGGGCTGAGGAAACCCACGAAACTCAAATCTCTTGATGATAATGACCATGAGCTACAAGCTTTTATGAAGTCTCTGGATCAATGGAGGCCCTCGTACCCAAGCCAGACGGTTGATTTAGTCCTGGTGGCCGACGCTTTTTCTCTGAGTGCCACGAAAACCATCAACTACTCTGAGAAGTATCCTAACGATATGCCGGACGTAGATCTCAGTTATTCATACAACCTATCAAGTGGCAGCGACAGGAAATCAGCTGGTAACTTGGCCAGGCTACTGTCAGTAACCCCTAAAGATCAAATACTTGGCGCATTTATATACAAGTTATCTTTAATGCTGTTTCATGAGAACATTTTTACATGGCGTCATCCACAGGCATTTTTCGAGTTCAGGTCGAATCTGGCTATCGGATGCTATACATGGGGCATTGATTCGTTAGGGGAGGACTTTAAAAGCGAATGGGTTAACCATTCTGAAGAATGTAACTATGATTGGGCGTCAACGCACCCAGTCGAATGATTAGAGCGATTCCATCGGAGCGGGGAATATTAGTGGGCTTTGGGCGATCTAGTACATAGAGCACGGTAAGACTGAGATCGATGGTGCAGACATTGCCGACAATTCAGCCAGCAATGCCGGATGAATCAGCCATGCCGGCCCACAGTGCGATCCATTTCAGCGTGGTCGGTGCGGGGATTGGACTCTTCAGCAGCATCCATCCACACCTCAAGACACTCATGCTTGAGCTTCATGTCCTCGCGCAGTTATTGGAGCCGGACGCAATGTACAGAACATGCTGAACAATCGCGTAGTTGGGCAGCATGGTAATGACGATACCAACGGCACTGTGAACAGGCCCCAATTCCCTTGAGACCTCCAAGCCGTACAATTGAGGCTGTTAGGAGGTGCCGTGAGCAACCAGCTCTGGGACAAAACACATTGCTCAATTCTGAGCCTGCCAAAGTTCACCCTATCTCCAACCAGATCCCAAAGAATGGTTTTTTTGAAAACCAGCATCCATAAGCCTCTGGACTGCGACCGTCACAGGCCGGGCGACGAGGCTAAGGATGGCGGGGACTAGGTCCGTGAACATCAATCTATGAACAATTGCGTTCATTTCGGGAACACTGAGCCAGTAATCTTGGCCTCATGAGCTGCCTATGAACATCTGACATCGCCCATAAGTTAAATGATGTGTGCAGCATCGTCTCTTATTTCCCGGATTCCCTCCCCGTCTTCTACGGCGTGACAGCACACGCTGACTCAAGTCCACAACGCCATGGTTTGGTCATTCGCATGCTCGGTGCAATTGCTCAGCAAACAGAGGCAGAAAAAGCTCGGACTCGGCTATTTGCCACCAAACCTTGTTCTCATGCTTGTCGGTAAACGCCAGCAGATCGTGGGCCAGAAACACCTCAACTCCTGCCCGTGCGACCTTATCTTCGGAGCAGAGCTCATAAAGCCCTGCTTGGACGAGCAGCTTCTTGACGATCAGCGGCAACAACCACGCAGAGAAAATTAGGTGGTTATGGCGAGGCCAGACGCTTCCCTTCTGACCTGTACCAGGGCCATGCGCGGCAGCATTGCGAGCGGCACTGAAATCATGAACCCAGGCGTCGAGTGGGCGGCTGACGTTGCTGTCCCAGTGTTTGCACCACCAGGATTCGTCCAAATTGCCCTTGTACCAGATGGGCGGGTTTGGTAGCTCGTCGAAGTGTTCATTGATGGCCCTGCGAAAGGCTGCTTTGTCATGCGGAACGGCCAGCAGCGCGTCGATGGCGACCCTCATCAGGATCAACTCCGATCGGTCATCCATGGACGGGGCATCAGTGTTGGCCCTGAGGTACGAGATGATCGCTTCGTCGATGCGCTCCTTCAGTTCTCCGTCAGGGAGTTTGAGCAAAGCTTCCAGCAGTGGTGTGTCGAGTGTTATGCGCGTGAGGTTGTCGACGTGGTACGGCCGAACGAACTTGAGCCCCCCGCTTCCCGCCAGCATGTTTTGCGTATTGCCGTCACGCCGGCGCGTGGTCATGCAAGAGTAAGTCGGCGTGCCGACATCAAACCGCTGCGCCACGACCTGTAGGGTGTCTGCGTTGTAGTACTCATTCGTGGAGCAGAACTTGCGTTGTGTTAGGGCGGAAAATGCTAGGTAGGAACCCTGAACCAACCGCTCCTGGATCTGGGCATCCGATGCGTCCAGGCCCGGCGTGTCCGCGTCCCAGATGATTAGGGTCGCTTGATCGATTGGCTGCGCGGGGTGAGAGCCAATTCCCCGGTCGCCATAGTTACCTAGAACGCCGTCTAAAGCTGCCTGACGGATGCCCAGCAGTTCGCCAGGGAGTCGACCGCGCTCGTAAGGGATGAGGCGCATGTCTGCGATCCTTAGCTCCTCAGTAGCCGCTATCCAAGGTAGAAAAAACACCACTGCCATAGCTACCCCGCGCTCAATTAGTCATGGGCTGAATGTATTGCTCATGTCGCTGCGGCTGGACAGTTTAGATCGCCTTCACCGATAGCACTTCCATGTACTTGTACCTTTTCTTCCTCGCCGCAGCCTTGGCTTCCTGTTCAGCGAGCAGTGTGCTGAGGGTGCTGACGTCATGGACGAAGTCCTCGACTTCTCCTTCATACTCCTTGCTGACATGGAGTATCACGCGAAGCTTAGAAGTCCCAGATCTTGTAGGCTTCGTGGTGGGCGCTGATGGGCGTGATCGCGCTTGGAGTTCCTGTCTCGACGAATAGCTGGCGGTTGGAACTGGCGATGCACCGCCAAACAAGGCACGGCGCATATCCTCCTCTGTTAGGTTCTCACTCATCTTGATACCTGGTTGTTACAATTGAAAACGAGTTGTCCTAAGGGCCGTGGCAAGCGGTGAGGAGATCGGAGCGGTTGGTTTAGTTTACCTTTGGAGCGAAGGCCGTACAGCCCCAGCTTTCAAGGCATCCCAGCGGGGCCGCCTCCCCGGCTGAAGTCTGTCTCTCCAAGAATCAGTCCGTGGCAGAACTGATCCCGATCGACGATACCGACGATTCCCTCTTTGGTTGCTGGATTGAACTGGCATACCCTCCAAAAGCCCGCATCACCGAAGTCCACGAAGACTGGAGTACGGGTGTGCCACCGGTGAAATAGCCGACTCCGTCCCCACCATTTCAAATGAGCGAGGCCGTCTTCTCTAAGCGTCCCGCGTGAAAGGTTGAAGATCGATGGATCTAGCTCGCTGCGAGTGCCATCGATGACCCAGACCATTCGTTTGTAGAACTGTTCTCGGGCCGTCACTTCCATGGGATCAATGGTGGAGCGCTGGAACTCGACGACTACACCATTGCTGGTCTTCACGTCGGCGATGTGGCGCTCGCGACTGACAGGATCTTGGTGTGTTACCTCCTGCCACTCCGCTGGAAATCGATTCTTCCATCCACGATGCCAGACCGTCTCATTCTCCCACCAGGGATCGCAGCTCGAGCGTGATCGATGCGCCCAGTGCCAGATCACGTGCTTGCCACATTTGGATATCACTTCCGACTCACAGGATGGGCAAACGCCGCGTAGTTTTGGCTCGGCTTGCACCCTTGTACCGCCTACGAAGGCGTATTTCATCTCGCACTCCCTTGATGAGTAAGCACTCAGGTGTGGGTTGGACTCGTGATCGCAGTCTCCTTCTTTCCACACCAGAGCGACCTTCGAACAAGCGTCTTGGAAAGGTGTAAACCTATTCTCTGAGCTGTAAATCAAAGCAGTTAACAGGTAAACAAATAGGTTTACACCGCCTCTGGGCACCGCCGGCGTCGCCTCCCAAATAAGAGCACCACCAAGCTAAGCCAGCGTATTGCTCAGGGTAGTTCAAAGCCTAATTCGGCCAATGCTTGGCGCTCCTTCGGCTTCAGTTTTTTCACCGCCCAGATGAGCATATGCCGGGGGCGGGAGCTTGCAACGTAGGCGAAGCGTGCGGCTTCAGATTTGCGATCAGAGAGCCAGTCGGCCCAATGGGACTCGTGCTTGCCTCGGGTTTTGGAGGATACAACCACGGTGACATCGTGCGTTTCGCCTTTGACCTGGTGAATTGTCTCGTAGCGTAGTGTCTCCGGTGCTCCATCCTGGATCTCCTGGCTTAAAAGGCGTATGGACACCGGTTTGTTGCCCTCTCCACGCTGGGCGACGAGATTAAGCCCTCTCAACTCCTGCAGCTCCTCCCGTATTTCGTCGGGCACGAAGCCTTGATCTGGTAGCTGCCGGAGCGCGAGCTTTGCGGTACGAACCCATGCCGTCCATGTTTGGTTAGCGTCGCCGGCGCCATTGGCGACCAAGAACTGGAGGCTCTGGTGGAGGAATTTGCGCCAGCTCAATTTGGACTCCATTGAGACCGGGCAATAGGGCCCTGCTTTTGTGACTTGTAGCTGGAGCTTCCCCGCCAGCCAGTAGGCAAATGTTCTCACACTCACCTTCAGGTCATTCAGGCTTCCTGAGCTGGCGCCGATGCAAGCGACTGCGAGTAACTCAATGCCTTCGAAGGTCTTCCCGTTGCGAAGTCGTTGGAGGGTCTTATGCCCTCGCGCAACCATCACGACCTTACCGTACTCCGTTGTCATGGCGCGGATCGTTGGTAGTAGCTCTGACGGACAGTCTACGTACTCGAGAATCTTTGGCTGGATGGAGGCAATTTCAGGATTCCCCGAAACCTTTTCAGTACCGACGATGTTACTGCTGAGGTCGACAATGGCTTGGCCGCTTCGCCAGTTGGCTGTCAGCTCGTACTGCTTGAACTGGAGTGTCTCCATCAAATGGCTGACATTGTCTGGATTCGACCTCCGAAAGCCGTAGATCGACTGATTGAGATCGCCGACAAAGTGGAATTTAACCCCTATCCCGCTGAGCTTGCGTACGATCATCAGTTGTTCGGCGGAGAGATCCTGGCACTCATCCACGATCACCACAGGGAAGCGGCGGGCAACACGCGAGAAATAGCCATCGAAGCGACGTTCCTTGAATGCCATGAGCGCCAGCATGTCGATGTCAGCATAGGTCGCGTAACCGGCAAGCCAGAGTCGCCTTTTGGTAGCAACGAGATCAGCTTTGATCTCCTCAGTGATCTCTGCGTCATTGAGCTGCTGATCGAACCTCCGCTCACCCGTCGCAAACTTGAACCGGCCTGCTTCAAGATCGTAGTTGTACCGGCAGGCTGACACGCGGCGACCACAAATCCGCTGCCGGGTCTGGAAGATATCTGCTTCTCTCTCAAGGATCCGAATACGGTGATCGCCCTCCTTGCCTGGATAGCCCGTCAGCTCGCTGGCGATGCTGGCCACCAACCTGGTCAACACGAAGCTGTCGAAGGTAGAGATGCAGTGCGGTAAGCCGATCGGCCTGCCCAAGTACTTGTGCACCCTGCTCCGGAGCTCGTCGGTCGCGCTGTTGGAAAATGTTAGAACAGCGATACCCGAAGGCGAACGTGACCACGCCTGGATGGTTTGCGAGACCATTGCAGCCACCACCTCGGTCTTGCCACTACCTGGGCATGCTTTCAGGTAGCTGTGCTGATCAAGCGGCGCTGCGATGTATTCCAACTGCTCCTTGGTGAAGTTCATCGCCTGGCATCCTTCGGCCTCGAGCCTTCAGGCCTGACCCGGGTCATTCGGCTTGTTCCTCGATCCCACAAGCCCAGAGGACGGCTAAGCGGATGTATTCCGGCACGATAAAGTCATCCCTCACGTTAGCCAGCGCGTCCGCGAATGCCTGCGCATAGAACCCTTTGCCAATTTCTTTGGTTTCGATTCGATCAAGCATGTCATTCGCGTACGGCGCCCTCTCCCCTGAACTCATGGTCGAGTAGTCCAGTCCAGCCCGCCTTGTCAGCTCCCTCACCACTTCCCCGCCTTGCACAGGCCAGAGAGTGGCCGCAGCCGTCGACATCAATCTGAGGTTGTTACCCTCCATCGCGATGTCGTACTCGAAGGTCTTGTACTTACCTACGAACAACCTGCCGAACTGCGACTGGCTGATCGGCCCTATCAATGCCAAGGCCGGATTGTTGCCTACAAGGAGGTCATCATCATGGGGAAGAAACGGAACGGGGATTTCTTTACCGTCATCGCCTGCAACCGACCTGATAGATTTCGGTGGGTCATTGTCGGTAAGCCCTGCACACCTGATTGGGACATTCTCGCCTGGCTGGCCGCTCGTGACATCGCAAAACAGCTGCATGAAATGATTGAAGTAGATGCCACCAAGATTGATCACCGAGACGCCGTAGTCGTCCAGGCAGTTCTTCCCCTCTCCGTAGGGGCGCAGGACAATACGCGCCAGCTCTGGCAGCACCATCGCCTCAGCGATTCCTTCTACGAGCAGTGCCCCTTTGGAGAAAAGGAGGTTGGATTTTGTGACGTCCAACCAGCGATCCACAAAGCGGCGGCTGTGCTCAGGAAGGCCGCACGCGCTGAGCGGTATTGCTACTGGCCTTGCGTCATTTGAAATGTGGATGAGGTGATCCAGGGAGACGGCGGCAGAGATGACCGTTGAGTGCGTGGTGATGATGACCTGGATGCCACGTTCTTCAGCCACCGTTTTCAAATGCCGCAGCAGGCGCAGTTGAAGCTGAGGATGAAGATGCGCCTCTGGCTCCTCGATCAACAGGAGCCGCAGATAGGTCTCTTCGCCTCGATCCTCTTCTTCCTCCAGGATCAGTTCAGCCAGGATCGACGCGATGTACAGGAGGTTGTTGTAGCCAAGGCTGTTCTCCTCCAGCGATCGGAACTGGGTCGTGTCAGCCTCGCTCAGGTTAGGGAAATACAGAAGCCGCAAGCCCTCCACGATCCGGGAGAAGCTGACTTCTGAGAACTGAATCATGGTGCCCTGAGAGAGATTGAGCCCCAGCGCTGCCTTCAGGTTGTCTCCGATTCGCTGATTGGCTTGTTTGATCGCAAATTCGTCGCTCTGTGATAGCTCACGATTGAAGTTTCCGACATGCTCTTCCAGCGGGTGAAGAGTCTGTGCCTTCCTGGCCTCAGCGAGCTCTTTGCGGCAGAGGGCCTTCATGAGCCGGGCAAGGCGGGACTGGCGACCTTCGCGCAACTTGTTCTCGGCATCGCGCAGCGGAGGTAGGTAAATACAATGGATGTAGTCCAGCGTCTCGGACTCGAACGGTTTGGCATGCTCGTGCCCCGCGTAGGTGTGGTGCCTGAAGCGCCCGCGAGACTCTTGATTGCGGGCCTCAAAAGTCAGCTTGGCCTCGTCATGATTTCCACACCAGGATTCGAACGCAATGGCGTCCTGATCATCCAGGCCTGAAAACGTCGCCTGAATCTGGATGCTTTCAGCAGCGACCGCGCCCGGCTCAAAACCTCGGTAAAAATCGCGCTCACTGATGATTCGCTTGCCTGATTCCGAGTCGTTGAAGAGCTGGCGCACTGCGCTGATCACACCGGTCTTCCCGGCCCCATTCTCTCCCACGAGCACGTTAAGCCCGTCCCGAAACTCGATGGTGAACGGCTCACCAAAACACTTGAATCCAGTGACATCCAATTGCCGCAGATACATGCGATTCCCTTCTAGTTGCTGGTTATCAATGCAAAATGGCGTGGCGGCCGGATGTAACTGGCCTGCAGGTTTCACGCGAAGTGAGTGCCTCATAGTGGCATTACGGCATAGCGCGGGCAATCTCTGTGCCCAGGCTTGGACGGCGGCAGTGGTTGCTACCGATCGGGAGCGCGATCCGAGGCGGCGAGAAGCGTTTGGCACTACTAGCATCAATGCTGGTTCTCTCGAGTTCGAGGGCGCCAGCGCTCACTAGGAGAAAAGTCATGGATAACTACCACATCACTAAAACAGACGACGGCTGGGCCCTGAAAAAGGAAGGCGCGGATCGTGCGTCCAAGACAGCCGAGACCAAAGCCGAAATCACGGCGGTGGCCAGAGAGTTTCTTACCGGTAAAAACGCCTCCCTGAAGATTCATAAGGAGGACGGCAAAATCCAGGAAGAACGTACCTACCCCCGGAAAGCCGACCCCAAAAAAACCAAGGGCTGAGCGTCCAGCCGCTCCATGCCCCAATATCCGGTAACGCCCGATGGCAGGTATTTGTAGTCAAAGGGCGTTCATGGGTAAGCGTCCGGCCAAGTCACCTTCCGAACCTGACCTGACGTGCCCCTGACAACAGGTTTACAGGCTTTCTGAGATGCCTGTCTGCTGGGCCGCTTCGCAGCGGCAACGGGCGCAGCCTTCTGGATCAGAAACTTGCCGTTTCAGCGTCCTTACTTGTCTTCTGACACTTGACCCCGGCTCAAGGTTGTCGCCTATGCCTTCGAGCTTAAGCTCTAAGGCCTTGATGTCAGGCATCCGCGCTCTAAAAGAGAAAGTGCTCGCTGTTTGGGAACGTTTTGGCTAGAAATGTCCTCTAGCGCTATGGCAGCATGGCACTAGGGCTAGGAGGAACGGAATGCCATCTGACATTGAGCTGTACTGCTATTGCTGCGAAGAGCCCAAGGTGGGGGAGGAGCATGTGCCTCCCCAAAGCTTTTTTGCGAAAGGTAATCGTGCGGGACTTATTAAAGTCCCTTCTTGCAAACTGCACAACCAAGATAAATCTGCTGACGATGAATATATTCGCTCAGTTCTTCTTTCGTCTATTGAGTTAGACGGAAATCAGGCCATCGCTTCAAATTTTGAAGTGCATTCGCGTGCATTGATTCGTAGTGGCGAGAGACTTAAGAGCAAGCTGCAGAGCGATGCTGATCTTAAGACTTTTCTGGAGCTGCAAGAACAATTCAAGGATGATCCTGTCGCTGGCATGAAGATATTCTCGGAGCTAGAGAGGTCCGGGATCAGCACTGGACTTTTAGGGCTTTTGTCTAACGACTATCGGGATGAAGTAGTCGTTACCAGCGATGGGGTTGAGCATAAAACCATATCTTATAGCTTTGACAAGCAAAGATTCCTAGACTACTTCAAGCTAATGGCCAAAGCTTTATTTTATCATGAGACCAAATGGCCTTGGCTCGGGGAAGTCGTGCTTATTCCTCATAATTTCGTAAGCAGGGACGCCACTAAAAATGAAATAGCGCTCCACCATCACCACTTGAATCTCATAAACCGTGAGTCATCCCAAGGCGCGCATAAAGAAGTCTTTTACTATAAAATCTCCACGCAAATGAAAAACGAACGGGCAATTGACTATTATTTCGTTAACTTCTGTCTCTACGACCATTTCAAGTTTACAGCTATAATGGCGTCGGAGAATTTTATCGATCACAAAGAGCGAATTTGAGCCATGAACAGTCGGGATGCGTGGCTTCCTGACAGCGCTCGTCATGCACTGAAATGATTGGGCACTTGGGTGCTGGACCAAACTCATGATCGCCGCAGCCGTTTACCGCTGCGCAGCGATCCGGCAAACAACCAGTTTGACCGTCCGAGTGCCCATGCCCGTATCTTTGCAAATTGACGCATTTCACAAAGCTCAGTCACAAAAGATGTTGCAGGCCCGATCCTACACACGCCGGTCAACTTCGAATCTAGCGATACGCTTGGGCTAATTCTCAAAAGTGATGGATCTAACCTCTCACATCTAATGAGTCAGCCTAAGCCATAGCTCCCATCCTGCGTTGGCAAATCCTTATTTCTGAGGACACCTAAGTCCGCTAGACTCACAAGTTCTAACGCTCAACGCCTAGGAAGCTGCGGCAGCCTTTGTTGCCACCGGTACTGCCGCCAATACCGTGCGCAGTTATCGCAGCGCCCTTGCTTACTGGTCGGCCTGGCTACAGCGCTTGCTGATGCCCCTCCCCACGCCCGTGGCCATGCAGTTTATCCTCGATGACCTGGCACGACTTTGGCCGACGGAGGATGGGCGCGCCTGTTGTCGCCCCCGCATTGACGCCGCCGGGGGCAAGGCCAGGTTGGGGCCGCTGGCGTTCAAAACGATGGCTCCTGCCGATCTTTTGATTACCTTCCATCTGCCGAACTGTGCAGATGCCCCCCCAACCATGACCACCATGAAACGCTCAGTACTTGCCGCTACTACGGGTACGGTATTTGTGGCCTTGACGGGCACACTCATCAAATCAACGTTGAAAACAAAAAAACGCCCGAAACCAATCGGTTTCAGGCGCCTCTACCTGATGTTTAAGGATGATGTCCCTATCTCCCCTACCACGGAGTCTCCTGACCTTTCAGTGCTTCATGAACATAAATCTGTGAACATCAGAATCTCTATATTCGTGGAAACCCCATTATTTCATTGAGGCTCGATCACTCGTGAACATCCAGCATCGCCTACTTGTTAAATCATGTATGTAATTGGGCTCTGCCCTTAATGTCACCTTTACCTGAAAACCGGGATTTGCCTTGATTATCAGAATCAAGTCAAATCAAGGCCTTGCATACCCTTCCTTCGCAACTTTCGAGCTTTCAACGGCTGACCGCTTGGCACCTCAACCTGCCAGGATGATTCGCAAACGCCAAGGCTCATACTCGCACGCGCCGTAGTCACCGTCCGTTACACCCGCGTTGGCGCCAATACGGGCGCTTACAACTTGAATACAGACAAGCGCCGCCCGAACAACACCAAGCGCCCCATAACCCGATCAGGACGGGTTTTACATGGCTGAGCCGCAACCGCCATATCCTCTGCTCCCACCTTTAAGCTTGCTCAATGACCAGGCACGATCCGCGCTTCCAATCAACCTGGAGGTGCTGCAACGCTTGGAGGCAACACCCAAGCACCTGCATGCCCTGGCAACATGGCGAACCGGGGTAGATTTCCTCGTGCGAGAGTCGGCGAAGCCTTACCAGGCTGGCGCCAGATTGGGATTGAGCAGTCGGGCCCGGTCAATGTTCTCGGACTGCGACCACAGAAAAATCGATACTGTCTATTCCTGGCAGTGCCCATTAACGTTATCGTCCTGTGCAGGCAAACATTACGCCGCTGGTTTCGATCTATGGAAAAGTATTCACTCAAAAGGAGCTGAAATTGAACGGCAACCAAGAATCCGAGCCGACAATAAACGGGAAAACAGCCAGAGAGCTTGCACTCATCAAATTCAAATCCGGCTACGAAGACGGAACAATCATCGCCCAGCAACAGCACATGAGCTCAGTACTCGGGGCCATCTCTTTTGCATTTTTCCTTGCCTTATTCAGCGCATCGACTGACACCCTGTCGAAGCCGGCGCTGATCGCCTCGGCGGTTTTGTTCTCGGCCAGTCTGGTTTCAAACATACTTATTTTCTTTTTGTATAAGACCCTTTCTGGAAAAAACGAGCGAGAGTACATCTGGGACATTGAAAACACGACCTACGCAGGAATATTCAAATTCATTGCTTTAGCCACGCCAATATTGGGCACATTTTCCTTGGTTCTTCACTTTTCAGTTCCCGCTTTCATTTTTTCAGTTGCCATCGGGCTCCTTGGCGTTTTTACCTTCTTGCTGGCTAACAAACAGATAACTTCGCGGCTTTCAAAACTGGGTGCCTATCAGCGCTCTCTTCTTCACGCCGAGCGTGATGAAGATTATTTCAAATCAAAAGAACACGAATTCAAATCAAGGCCTACGGCAGACGAGTTCTGTACAAGCAAATATGATTACTGCCTCAAGAATCAGGAAAAACAGTTGATTGGATTCATAACCCTCAATCATCAAGCTGTCGTGGGTGATGTCGTCGAAACTGCGAAATCCGGATCACTTTCGATCCAGCGCATCATCCACAGCGAGGAAACAACCACACTGATTTGTGAAAAATTCATGGAATAGACTAGCGCTGACGCTGATGGCTGATGGCTGATGGCTGACGGCGCGCCAGCGCAAATTCGCAGCATCATTGATCTTTCGCGCCACACCCAGTAAAAAACTGTCTTCCCTTTCCGCCCTTGCAAGGAGCTGCGGATGCTTGAGCTCACCACGCAACGCCTGGACCTGCGCACGATGGTCGAATCCGACTGGCCGCTGTTCCTCAGGCTGCATTCCGAGCCGCAAACCATGCAGTATGTGTTCGGTGAAATCGCCGAGGACCAGGTGCGCAAAGGCTTCGAGCATCGGCTTCCGGCCTGGGGGCCGCAGTCGGATCACTGGTTGTGTCTGGTGGTGATCGACAGGGCCAGCGGGCAGGAACTGGGTGTGACCGGATTCCGCATCCTGTCGCCGGGGCATGCCGAGGTGGGTTGCCTGCTGTTGCCCGAGCATCAGGGCAAAGGCTTTGGCACCGAGTCGCGGCAGGCGATCATCGACTA